>Ga0335394_10002726_pt1 | contig 19994 bp, 13 predicted proteins | sample MAT03_FD_205741 | JGI IMG/M metagenome (GOLD analysis project Ga0335394, IMG submission 205741) | Freshwater microbial communities from Lake Fryxell liftoff mats and glacier meltwater in Antarctica - MAT-03 (spades assembly) (version 2) ... | reverse complement strand
CCAGAGAGTCTAACGACGCCCTGGTCGTTCGACCCATTTGTATGCCTGTTTGGCATTCAGAGAACAGAATTTTCGCGTGGCCGCATCACCTTTCTGTGCCGCATATTCCAGCACGATCCGCTGCAGCGTTTCGTAGTCTGCGGCTCCATCGGACACGGGCCAGTTGCTCCCATAGATGACTCGATCGTCGCCGAACGCGTTCCAGACAACGTCGATGTACGGTTTGTAGAACGCCAGGTCGCCGGGGGCCGATTTGCCATCGCGTGCCGCGCCTTCGACGAGGGCTGAGATTTTGGAGAACACATTGGAATGCTGCGCGGCTGTCTGAATGTTGCTCTGCCATTCGCCCGGTGGTTTGTCGGCTGTGACGCGCACGTTGCCGATGTGATTCAGCACGATCCGCAACGTCGGCAGCAGCGCAGCCAGCTTCGCAATCGTGGCTGGCGTGTCAGGGCCGCCATTCACGTCAAGTTCCAGGTCGTAATCGGCGAGAAGTTTCAGGTCTTCTGTTTTGTCCTTTTGCAGCAGGTCCTGAAGTAACTGGACGGAGATACGGATTCCTCGGAACAATGGATCCGCAGCAAACCGTGCGACCTGGTTTTTAAAGTCCGGCGTGCCGGGTGTCAGATTGCCGACGATGCCGACGATAAACGGATCGTCTTTCGCCAGTTGCAGTAACCACGCATTGTCTTCAACTCGATTGCTGGCTTCGACGATGACAGTTCCCGTGACAGGTCGGTATTTTTTGAGTGCCCGCAGTTCCTGCGGCAGGACAGTCCGATACAGCGGTGAATCTTCGGGTGGCCAGGGAATGCCTTCGGGTCGGGTGGGATCATAGAAGTGCGTGTGGCAGTCAATGATGTCCAGTTCGGCAGTGGGTTCTTCGGCGCGCAGCGATCTCAGTCCCAGCCCGACGGCTCCGGCGACGCTGCCCGCGATCCATTGTCTGCGACTGATGGGAGTGGTAGTCATATTATGGCTCTTTATGCTTCAAAGTCGTCATGCGTGTGCCGCGATTTCCCGCACAGCCTGAACGACGTGTGCGATTTCGTCGCCTGTTGTGAACACACCCGGGCTAAGCCGGATGGTACCGTGACTGGACGTGGTATCAAGCGTCTGGTGCAGGAGCGGAGCACAGTGCAGGCCGGCGCGCGACTGAATTTCGAAGGACTGATCCAGTATCATCGCGACGTCGTGACAGTCCATGCGGCGAATGTTGAACGACACAATGCCGCAGTTGGCGGATTCCAGGCACGGCCTGAGAACACTCACGTTTTCGATGTCTTTCAGTTCTTCGAGCAACTGCGCCGTCCGAGTATGAATCTGTGACTGGATTTGCTCTACGCCCTTGTCCAGAATCCATTTTGAGGCGGCATGCAGACCGGCGATGCCAGGCAGATTGAGATTACCGCTTTCGAAGCGCGCGGGCATGTCGTCAGGCTGCAACAAGGATTCGCTCGAGGTTCCGGTGCCGCCAAATCGCAACGGCTGCAATTGAGTTTCCAGTCCGCGACGGATGCACAGAATTCCTGTCCCGAGTGGCCCGAGCAATCCCTTATGCCCGGCAGCTGCGAGAAAATCCACGTCCAGTTCCAACATATTCAATGGCCAGTGTCCCGCTGTCTGAGCAGCATCGAGCAGCACGTGAGCGCCGTGAGCGTGAGCCTCGCGCGTCAATTCGGCCACGGACTGGACGCGTCCGGTGACGTTGGATGCGTGGTTCAGGACGACAAGGCGGATCTTTTTTTCTGATAGAACCTGAGCGAAACGCTGTTCATCGATCATACCGGTGACCGGATCGAACGGAATGATTTCCACGTTGATGCCACTGCGCTGCCTGAGTGCTTCCAATGGACGCAGCACTGAGTTGTGATCCAGCGCGGTTGCCAGCACGGCATCGCCAGGTGTCAGAAATCCCTGCAGCACAGTGTTCAGACTGTCGGTGCAGTTGAGCGTAAAGACAATCTGCGATGGGATCTGCACGCCCAGCAACGTCGCCAGTTGTCGGCGACATTCGTCGATCATCCGGCCTGCAGCTTCAGCCTTGCGATGTGTTCCACGGCCTGCCGCAGCCGCTCCGCCACGCATCCAGACATCGACAGCGTCATAGACGCAGTCGGGTTTTGGAAAGCTGGTGGCGGCGTTGTCAAAATACACCGGACTATTCCTGACCGGGCATCCAGAGTTTTCCTGTTCCGGCGGGTTCGGAGTCTGCACCCGGAGTCCAGAGCGACGAACCAGCTCCGACGGACATCAGGCCACCTTCCAGTTCGGACGAAAGGTGCGGACAGCCAGCGATCTGGAGTTGTTCGCGGATAACTCCTTCGATTTCCGGAATCTTGTGCAGGTAGCGATCACGAATACGATGCAGCAGCGTGATCAATTCTGCATCTGCCGGATCATCAAGTCGATACGACAGCTCACGGATGTCGAGTTCCAGTTGATGTCGAAATGCGTCGGGCGCTGCAGCGGCAGATTCCCGCGCACGATTCAGGCATTGATATGCCTGATCATAATCCTGTTCGGCTCGTGCGATCGCGGCGCGCATCAGCCAGCCGCGCCGTGCATCATATTCTTTGAGGCCTGCCGGACGTTTCGTCAGTTCATCCAGGCCAGCGCGGATCTGATGCCGCAGACCCAGCACAGAACAGCGATTCGTCAACTCGTGCAATTGAGTATCCGTCAGTTTCACGACATCAATGCGTTCGTAATCGACTGCCGGGATCGCGGCCATCACCATGTGTTCCGGCACCTCGCGTGGGGCAGGAGCCGGCACATTGAGACGCTGCCGAACAACCGCAAAATCGGGTGCCAGATCATTTCGGGCCGCGATGACCATCAGGCCAATCACACAGGCCGCGCGTTTGATCCGGAACGCATCGTCATGCGCGACATCGAGCACTGATTTTCCACCCAGTGCCCTCTGTGGCATCTGCAGCCATTCTTCGATCGCCAGTGGTGCACGCTGCAGGGTGAGTTCACGGAAACGCTTTTGTGTGATGCCGGAAGGACAGAAAAACCGATGATCGAACGGACGTGTCTCCGGTCGATCGAAACTGATCAGCTCTTTCTTTTCTTCATCGCCCGACGTGATGATCAGATCGCCGGCAATAGCCCGGATTTTGACCACAGCCGTGTCGATCAAGCTCTCGGAGGCGGAGATCCGGAGGAAAGGATGATGAATCCCGGCCGCCACAGCCTCGTCCGCGTCGCTGATATCAAACAAATCTATGTCGGCGATGGATTCCGGCAACAGCGACGCATCATGCAGATCTTCGCCGCTGATTGCAGATGACAGCAGAATCATTTCCGCTGCGTGACTTGTCCCCTCCGCATGATCACAGTGTTCGTGATCGTGCGAATCGTTGCGATGCAGCAGTGGCTCAGCGTCCAGACGACTCAGGAGCTCTGAGACCGAACGCACATCCAGAGACACCGAGTAAGAGCTGTAGCGATCAGCACTCAACTGCCCGTCGATCTGCTGAGCCAGCGCTTCTGCAGTCACGGCCTGATCAAAATTGATTAACAGCGTTGCGGCGTGATGCAGTGAGCTGGCGGATTCGGCAACGCGTCCATCCCAGCTCTGACAGAGTCCCAGATTGTACCAGATCGCGCCTTCTGTCGGGTACGCATCTGCGAGCCGGTTGTAAATAATCGCAGCGGGTTCCCAGCACCCAAGCAGGCTTAACTTACGAGCGCGCATATCCTGTTGCACGGCTTGATCGCTGCAATTGACAGGCTGCAATGGATACGTACTACGGAACAGAAACGGCAAACTGGATTCGGATTCAAAGCGGACCAGCTGCAGCACCAGATTCTTCTGTCGTTCTCCGGACGCCATGCGGACGGCCAACGACAGATGTTCCCGGGCCGCCATCAGGCAACCCACACGCCCCATTTCGGCAGCGATGATGGACGCCAGGAACGAGATAGCGGATGGCTGTGATTTGGAACAGATCTGAAAAGTGCGATGCAGAATGCGTCGGGAGGCTTCGAAGCCGTCCTCCTGCAGACAGATTTCCGCCATCGACAGCAGCGCCGTGGGTTGGTCGGGGTGTGCCTTCAGAAATTCGGCAACCGCCTGGCGAGCTTCGGCGGTCATTCCCAGGTCGTGCAGAGTCAACGTCAGTTCGCGCAGAATGACATCTTTGTCAGGATGTTTGCGGAGCAAATCCCGAAACAGCTTGACGGCCGCTTCCGGTTGATTTTCCCGTAGCCGATAGGCGCGCTGCAGCTCGGGCAGGAAATCGCCACAACAGAATTTAAGCTTCTTTCCGCTGCCGCAGGGGCACACGGAATACGGATCGTTAGCCATGACATTCCCTTTTGTTTCAGTAATCGTTCAAAATCAGGACCGCTGACGGCATGGCTGCCATCCCGCTGATCCCGTTATCTGTATGTTTTTTTTGATCCGGCTTCCGCAAACATCCTGCGACCGGAACAACATAAATTTCCACCTAAAGGCCCGATTCAGACCCGGCATGTTAACAGCTTTCCAAATTTCTGGCAGTCAGGGTTGAATCACCTGCCACCGGAATCGCAGGAATTCGGGGCTGCGCCGCATGATTTGCCTCCAGATTGCTGTATTTTGCTTGAGGATTCGAGATCCTTGGAGGCTCCTGGAGCCTGACTGGGGGATGCCGCAACGCGGATCACCCCAGGCTGTATTGTGTAACCTGGAAATGCAATCAAATCGTGATCGCACCCCTAGGGAGGCATAGTTGCCGTTTACCGCGGCCCATTCACCACTTCGGAGGCGTTTGCGGATCATTGCTCCCGGCGATTGAAAAAATCGCTTCCGTTGGAGACGGGTGCGGGAGTTCACGGATTCCGTTGCGTTATGCGACTGCTACACTGTGTCACGTGTGTCCGGCAAGTGGTTGATGGCAGTGTGTGGCAACAGTAACATGGTAATCGGCATCAGTCCACTGGTGGATTTCGCGTTCAAGTTAATGTTGGGGAGTCCGCAGCATAGCGGTGTGACGATCCATTTTCTGAATTCGATTCTGAGCAATCAGCCTGTGATCACTCACGTCGAGATCCTCAATCCGTTTCTGGGGAAGCAGTCTGACGACGACAAATTGTCGGTGCTCGACATTCTGGCGACTGATGAACATGGCCGGTTACTGAACATCGAGATGCAGACATCGTTGCCATCCGGGATGTCGCAGCGACTGGCGTACTACGTGTCCACTGTGTACGTTAGTCAGTTGCACGAGGGCAATCCATACACGGAACTCCGCCCGGCGATCAGCATCTGTGTGCTAACACAGTCCATGTTTCCCGAGTCTCGCGAACTGCATCTGGACTTTCGGTTGCGAGAATCGGCATCGGGCTTGATTCTGACAGACGACCTGCAAATTCATCTTTTGCAGTTGAATAATCTTCGCGTGACGGCGGAGAATGTGTACCATGCGTTGCCAGCTGAACGTTGGGCGTATTTCCTGCAGAATGCCGACAGGCTGATGCCGGAAGAAGTTTGCCGCATCTTCCCTGACGAAGAAATCGCCGAAGCCGCCGGAGTCCTGGAAATGATCTCCCAATCTCCCGAACAACTGATGCTCTACAACGCCCGCCTGAAATTCCAGCGTGACGAAGAGGCCCGATTAACTCAGGCCCGACTGGAAGGTGAAGCGCGGGGCGAAGCGCGGGGCGAAGCGCGGGGCGAAGCGCGAGGTGAAGCGCGAGGTGAAGCGAGGGGTGAAGCGAGGGGTGAAGCGAGGGGTCTGAAGGTGGGTCGCATCACACTGCTGCAGGAACTCCTCAGCATCCCTCAATCCACGGTGGAAGAATGCGCGGGATACGACGAGGCTCAATTGAATAACATAGCTGACCAGTTGCAGCATCAACTTCGCTCTCGTGGTGAGTGAGTTCGCTTCGTATCCGGCAGGCATGACGCCATGGCCACTGCCGACAGCCATCGCTGGCAACCGAACGCTGTGGCCAGCGCCAGGTAAGGAAGGGCCAGGAACATCAGAAAATTCTTGCCACAATCAGCGGTGGTGCATGGCCATGATCCGTGATAGTGATCGCCTGCCGAATCATCGTTGTGACGATGTCCGGGTGCTTTGAAAAGATGCGCACAAGCGGCGAGCTGCGGCTGACGACGTCGCCGAGTCGCACGCGCATTTCGAGGCCGACGGAATGATCGATCGGGTCGCCCATCCTGCGACGGCCTCCGCCGAGCGAGATGATCGCGAGGCCCAGGGCTTCCGTGTCGATCGCTGACACGACGCCCGCGCGATCGGCTCTCAGTTCAGACGCTGGTGCAGCGGAAAGCGTGGCTATCGGATTGCCTCCCTGAGCCTCCACCATGCGGCACCAGCGTTCGTGCGCGGCACCGTTGTCGAGCAAAATCATGCAGCGTCGGCGCGCGGCTTCCATGTCCTGATCGATGCCGACAGAAACTAACAGCTCAGCACAGAGTTCAATCGTCAGCAGCCGCACATCGTCTGGTCCGCCGCCTTTGAGCACATCAATGGATTCAATGACTTCTACGGCATTGCCGCACATGCGACCGAGCGGCTGATGCATATTCGTGATTAACGCAGTTGTACGGACTCCCATGCGGTTGCCGGTATCGACCAGCGAGTGCGCAAGTTCCGTTGCCTGTTCCCACGTTTTCATGAACGCACCGCTGCCGAATTTGACGTCGAGCACCAGCGCGTCGAGTGATTCGGCCAGCTTCTTGCTCATAATGCTGCCGGTGATCAGCGGGATCGACGGGACCGTCGCCGTGACGTCTCGCAGTGCGTACAATTTTCGATCGGCAGGAGCAAGTTCTGCAGAGGCTCCAGTGATGACGCAGCCCACGGACTGCGTCAGATGCTTGATCTCATTAAGCGATAAGTCTGTACGAAATCCTGGAATGGATTCCAGCTTGTCGAGCGTGCCGCCGGTCGCTCCGAGACCTCGGCCGGAGAGCATAGGAACCTGCACGCCACATTCCGCCAGCAGCGGCGCGAGAATCAGCGAAGTCTTGTCACCGATGCCACCGGTGGAATGCTTATCGACTCGTGGGACCCCATCTCGAGGCCACGTCAGTAGATTTCCCGACCGCAGCATTTCGGACGTCAATTTTGCAACTTCACGCGGTGTCATGCCGTTGAGATAAATGGCCATCGCCATGGCGGACATCTGGTAGTCCGGAATACTTCCCACGGCAAAGCCCTGAATGAAGTACGCAATCTCTGCGTCGCTCAGTTCCTGACGGTCGCGTTTGGCAGCAATCAACGACGCGGGCAGCATGACGGGCCTCTGAATGACGAAACAAATTCCACGCTACGGCATGCGGCGCTGTGGTTCAGCCGGGATCGTCTGGTAATTCGCCATAGGTGGCAACACCGATTGTCTGACGTTGCCATAACGCGTGCTGGTGGGAAGTATTGACTTCGATGCGGAAACGGGTCGGGCAATCAATTGACGATTTGGCCCCATGATCATATTCGGTTGCAACGACGACTGGCCTGGTGCAGGCAGCGGTGGCGAAGGCAGCGGAGGAAATGGGGACGACGGGCCAGGAACTGGCGACCCTGGAATGGAACGCGCATCAGGAATTGACGGATCTCTTAAAGGCGCCGACTGCGTCGGTGAAGTTACCGACGGTAGCGTTCCATCCGGAGCCGGCATCCCGCCAAATCCGGACTGGGGCGAAGAGTTCGGAAAGACGCTGATCGGTGCCTGAGAATTGCCATCGACCGGTGAAACGACCTGTGGGTCTGGCAGCAGCAACGAATTCTGAGGCACGTAGAGCAATTGCTGCGACGGAAGATTTCCATAGCCTCCTGGCATCGGATCACAGCCGGTATCCGGACATCCCGGCACTGGTGGAAAACGACTCCAGCAGGTCTGATTGAAGCCCCAGTTGGGAGCACATGCGGCTGAAATGTGAGGTCGCGTTGGCTGTTCGTACGAGCGATGTCCGGCCAGGACGGCGGTCGATCCCATCAGGATGAGTGAACCGCTTGCGGCGAAATTAAAAAGCTGTGTCAACTGACGAACGTCCATCTCTTCTTTCCTTGAGCTCATCCGAGTTCTCACCAGGGATTCATCTGACATTGCGATTGTCCGGAAATCGCCGCGTAAGCACCGGGCGGTTTATGACTGTCGCATTAGCCGGAACGCGTTAGCGTCCGGTTCCGTGAAAACCGTGAGCTAACGCTCAACGGCTGATTTCGACGAGACACTTATTGACTGCTCGATACTAACGTCCAGCGCGGTACGTGTTACCAATTCCACCAAACTGGGGCATATGTCCGGAGACTCCGCCAAAGCCGGAACTCACGCCGCCGAAGCCACCACCTGTGGTCCCGATTCCTCCAAAATTCGACTGGCCGCCAAACTGTCCCTCGCCTCCACCGAAGTTGCCACCGCCAAAGCCGCCACCGCCGCCAATATTTCCACCGCAGCCAAAACCGGAGTTGCCGAAGCCGGTGTAGCCACCGGAAAACTGGCCGTTGCCGAACGAGTTGAAAATCACCGGGTGACCTGTCATCCCGAGCTGCGAATAGCCGTAGGTGCCCGTGTTCATCGGCATCTGTAATCCCTGCTGCATCTGCAGGCTCTGAATGCCCTGTCCAAGTTGCTGATTCTGCATCGCAAAATCCTGTTGCGGCCGCACGAGTCCATAGTAATTCAACCCGACATTTCCACCACGCAGCAAATTGATGTACGGACTGATGGTCGGCGAATTCCCCTGGGGATTGTAGCCACCGCCGAACTGGGCCATCGCGATCGACGACCAGCCACAGACAACAGTTATCATCAGAGTCAGATTCCCAGGCGTTGGCATATTCATCATCCTTTTAGTTGTTCTGATTCAGGTTCTGCCCCTGCAACGCCCGCACGGTGCCGTTGCCAAGGATCGTAATGCCAAGGATTCGTTCAATCGGGGCTGTCAGCCTTGCGAATTTCGTATCGAAGGTCACCAGCGGCAACGCTTTCACATAGATTCTGTCACCTGGCAGTACCTGATAATTTGTGCCCGTCTGCGCCCCCTGAGCAATCCCGTTCCAATCGATGGTCAGCACCTGGTCCGGAGCACTTTGATTGGGTGATGGCCGAGCGATCCAGATGGAACCTTTCGATGCCACCGTTGGCAGTCCGTTGATGCCGGCGATGGCATCCAATACCGTTTCGTTTCCAGTCGCGGGAATGCGATAGACCTGTTCTCCGGCACCGCCGCCATCTGTAATGACGTAATAGACTTTGCTGTTGTAGGCCAGGACGTCAACCGAAACTTCGGGGCGATAAATATGTTGGCTCAAGTGCTGTTCAATCTGCGTGCGTGCCTGCTGCAGCGTCAGCCCGGCGACATGCACACCTCCATAGACACCAAGGCCGACCGTTCCATCAGGGCGTACGAGATGCGGTCCTGAGACGAACTGTTTGTTTTGAGGGGCAGGCAGTGTGACCAGAACCAGCGGGTTCGTCAGCACCTGCCGCAGATGTGAATCGACTCGCTGCTGAATGACTTCCAGCGGCTGATCGGCGACCAGGACCTTGCCATACTCCGGGCCCAGATTCAGATAACCGTCTGAACCGATCATGTACAAACCATTGATGGTTTTGAACTGAGCGGAGACGGATTCCTCCGTCGGACTCAGGGGGATCGTGCGGTTTACCTGGACCAGCAACGCTTCGCCCACATGCACAGGAGCTGTCGCAGGACGAATGTTATTCACCGTTTCAATCAACAACACGTCAGGCGGTTCAACGATGTACTCCGGCAAAGAAACTTTGCGCAATTCGCGAGGTACGTCATTTTGTCCCGCTGCGCCGTACATTCCTGCATCGCCAGGTTGGCCGCAGGACACCGCGCTATGACAAACCGGGTCGGACGTCGCGACAGAGACACAACCACCCAGACTGAAGACTGCCAGACAAATGACAGCCGGAGTCAGTAGTCTCCGAATCGATTCCGAGCACACTTGGTGTGCTGGTCGCATAATACCCTCCATGGTGTCACGTCAAATTATCCCGTCGGGAAGTACTCCCATCCCTGGACGACTTTTCGCACTGACCCGGAGCGTGCGAAGTGTTGATCCTGAGGAGTTCCTGTGCCAGGTTGCCCACAACCGATCTCGGTGGATTCCCGAATCTCTTCATCGGACGGCTGTGCTTTCGCTCGCTCGCAATTCCAACGTATCGATCGTGCGTTGTCGTGCTTCGCTGCGAGTTGTTCGGCGCGTATCGATTTGTCCGCTTGTGCGATCCGGCTTCCGTGCCTGTCGTAAACCTTGTTTTTTCTTGTCCACGCCGAACCGGCAATATCTGCCGGTCGACGCCGCGGGGTCCGAATGGTATGCTGTTGCAGGCGAGCGGTGCGGCGTCAGCCCACCGGTATGGGAACCAAACGCAGCAGGCTGAAGCCATGAGAACTCTAATTGTCGTCATTCTCATCACACCGCTCATCATCGCCGCGGCGGGCTCGAATCCGGACGAACCGAAAGCCGAGTCCCCGCTGACGCTTTCTGCGATTCTGTCGCAGGCCGAAACGAACCGGGAGAAAGTCGTCTCCGGACTTTCACCGTTGTCGTTTCTTGTCGGCGACTGGAGAGGCGTGGCGCAGCCCAAACGTGGTTCGAATTCCGGAGCATGGTCTGAAAAAGCGCGTACTGCCTGGCGCTTCGATGAACAGATCCCGTGCCTGGTGATGAAACTTGAACCGGGCGAAAAATCCAAGCTGATCATCTTTGCAGCCTCATCCGAATCGGGGCTACCGATCATCGAACTTCAACAGCCGGAAAAGCCCTCGATCTTCCTGGAAATGACAGAACTGGAAACATCACCGGCATCGAATTCTACTGCTCCGACTGACAAGTCAGCGAAGGATCACTGGGTATTTCAATCCGTCGAGGAACCCGGCAAATCTCGCCTGCGCTTCACCGTGCGGAAGATCAGCGACATTCGCATGACGATGCTTTTCGAAGACAGTCCCAGCTCCGAGGCGGCTTTTCGTCGGCAGTATGAAATCGGGCTGACCCGGGCGGGAGAACGATTGGCGAAAGGAAACACGGGCGAACGACAATGTATTGTCACTGGCGGTCTCGGCACCATTTCCGTCACCCATGCCGGAAAAACCTATTTCGTCTGCTGTGAAGGCTGCAAACAGGCATTCGAAGCCGACCCCGAAGGCACTCTCACTGCCTACCAGGAAAGATTGAATAAAAAGTCGCAGTGAAGCGATCCGAAAAGAATCGAACTGGAAAAAGCATTCAGTGCACTCTGTGTTCAGGAATTCGAATCCCATGTACCTCGCCAACCCGTTGCTTTTGGGTTTGCTTCGACTGCGCGAACACGATGCTGGTGTGTCCCACGAAGCACCAGGTCCAGGGCTGTTGCAAGTTCTTTCGCAGACTGATAACGATCTCTCGGATTCTTCGCGAGCATCTTGATGATGACGGATTCCAGCGGGATCGAGATCGACAAGTTCTTCGCGCGCATGGAATCAGGAGTTGCAGTCAGAATCTGAGTGATTGTCGCTGCAATACCGCCCCCTTCGAATGGCGGGCGTCCCGTGAGCAATGCATAGAGCGTGGCTCCCAACTGATAGATGTCGGAACGATGGTCTAACGGGTAACCACTGCCAAGTTGTTCCGGCGACATGTAGCTGACGTCGCGTGGAATGTCGCCGGCATTTGTCAGTCGTTCGGAGTCTGTGATTTCGCTGCTGCGGGCCAGGACCAGATCATTCAGCAATGCCACACCATCGACATCTCGAATGAGAATATTCGATGGTCGGATGTTTCTGTGGACTATGCCATTGTCTTCCGCAAAACGCAGCGATTCGCAGAGATCGATTGCGATCTGCAGCACTCTGTCCGGCGGCATCATGCCCACAATTCCGATATTGCGAATCAGTTCGACGGCGGAGAGGCCGTCGATAAACTCGGACGCCGTGAAGAACCAACCGTTCGATTTTCCGGCATCCAGCAATTCCACAATGTTGGGATGCCGCTTGCCACGCATGGTCCTCATCGCCCGGTGGAACCGCCGCTCAGCGACATCGGTGGCGAAGCATGATGGTTTGAAGATTTTGAGAGCCAGCAGCGATTGGTCATTCATCGATTCGGCCTGAAACACCAGGCCGTTGGACGACTCAGCGACGAGTTGATTGATGCGATAGCGATGAAATACAGTGCCGAGAAATTTCTCTGCACTCAATTTTCGACCAGAGATCTGTGGCGCGGCTGTCGGCAGGATTTGGTTGTGATTGTCGTCACGGCGACTGAAAGCATTCTGCCAGCCAGCGTACATCACGGATGGAGATTCCGCATTCGCAATTTCGCGTTGCGTCATTCCGGAAGGCCGCAGCAACTCGGATCGTCGTGCCAGGGTTGTGTGATTGGCGTCACTGTCCATCGTGAGCTGTAGAGTCGTCTCGCCGACCTGAATGCGATCACCGGGCCTGAGGTCACATTCAGAAACACGTTTGCCATTCACAAACGTTCCCCAGCGACTGCCAGCGTCATACAAAGTCACTCGACCGTCATGTTCGATGACTCGGCAGTGCACGCGCGATACAGACGGATCCCGCAGCTGGATATGGCACGACTGATCCCGTCCGATGAGCACGGCAACGTTTGAGGAAAGAGTCGCGGGATCGTTCACACGTTTTAGTACCGTGAGCTGAAACACATTGCACTCCGGTTCGATGAAGCCAGACAGGATCGTTGCGATGATGCACCAGTGTGTCCAGCATCATTTAAAACTCCACGTTGTCCCAGAGAACGCTGTACACGACTGTCTCGCCTTCAACCCGTGACACGACGCATCGCGGTATCCCGCCCGCCTCATCCGCCTTTGAAAGCAAAGAACGGTACTCGTTGATGGTCAGCTTTGGCGAAAAAGACCATTTTTCTTTTGCCGGGTTGTCTCCAAAGACAGCGACAAATCGGGGCGGATTGCTGCCGCCGACCACATTGATGATGGCTGGCCGCCAGCCTTTGGCACGATACTGTTCCACCTTTGCGACAAGGGCGTCGAAATTTAAATCCAGATCCCATTCACATTCATGATAGGGAACCCATTCCTGCACCATATCGCAGGAAGTGCGATTTGTTTCGTTGACGCAGAGGCTCACAGGCAGCCAGCGTTCGCGAAATCCACTCTCGTTGCGGTCCCACTTCAGACCTTCCTGAAGTTTTTCTTCCATGAAGTCCCTTGGACCGAACCAGTATTCACGAGAACGATCATCTTTGACCCAGAGTGTGATTCGCTCGCGGGTGTCATTTTTCGGGTAGACATGCAGGAAAGCTGGCCAATACGTCTTTTTCATTTCTTCCCAGTTCGTGTCATCGCTGTGGTCATACACCTGTAACAGCCACTCGTGCGGTGTCGGAGCCATTGTCGCGACCGCGTCGTAGAGAACCGGATTGGAGTTAGCTCTCGTCGAAAGCCAACTCGGGCGATAGCCTTCCGGGAGGTTGTCGGCCCATGCAATGAGTTGCCCCTTCGTGGCACCGTCAATCTGCGAACAGGACGTCAATGAATCATTTTTCTGTCGAGCGACAACAATTGATTCTGCTTGATGATCAGCGGACCCAGGTATCCCGCTGGCTACTGATTGCAGACCCAGATTATGCCGGACGCCATCAATGGACAGAATCACTCGAAAACCGATGCTGCTATAGAATCCATCACGATATCGAGGAATTCGCATTGCCGATCTGCACATGGATGAAAGATCCAACTGGTTCGAGCCACCTCCGCGAACTGAATGAGGCAGGTCGTCAAAGATTCCGGCACTGGGATTTACTGCAGGCGCAGCGGAGGACTTCAAATAGAAATCGGAAACCCATGAGTCCTCGGTCCATTCCCACACGTTTCCGTGGACATCGAAAAGTCCAAAAGGGTTCGAAGCGAGTTCCGCGACAGCATGAGTTCGCCCACCGGCGTTCTTCGCAAACCAGCCAGATTTCTCAAGATCTTCGACTGTCTCCCCATTCCAGAATCGCGTCGCTGTGCCAGCGCGGCAAGCGAATTCCCACTCCGCTTCGTTTGGCAGACGATATCCACTGCCGTCGGGCAATCGAGTCGTCGTTGCTTCGTCACACTGATAGAAAGGTTTGTTACCATCATTCGTACTCAGCTTCGAGCAGAATATGATGGCATCACTCCAGCTCACCGACTCTGCGGGATGCCTTGTGGTGTTCAGCCCGGAAACAGCGTCCTTTCCGCCGCCACTTGCAGCAAAAAAAGAAGGATTGCATCCCATGACAGTTTTGTACTCGTCTTGAGTGACCTCGTGGATGCCAAGATAAAAAGCGTTGGTTAAAACGACTTTGTGCCGCGGCGACTCGCTCCGGATACCAATTTGGCATTCCTCGTCGCCTGCAGTATCTCGCAGAGCCCACTCCAGTTCGGATTGGTCTGTCCCCATCATAAATTCCCCGGGTGGAACGAGAGTGAATTTCATCCCGATCGAATTTTTGTACTCAATCGGCACGCCCAGTTGTCTGGCCCATGCTTCCTGATATGCCTTCGCTTGCGCCGCATCAAATGGAGCGATGGCGAGTGCCGACTCTGGAGTTATTGTACGTAATGGCTTCATCCGGATGTTGCGAAACTGAACCGTCATCGGTGGCCCCACGTGTAGCTGCAGCGCGAGCAATCCCGCAGCACGACGGTCCCTGGGATCGTTATCCGTCACATCAACGGCCTTCATATCGTTAATAAAATGCTGAAAATGGTATCCCTGAGCAACGATGCGGTATTTGTTCCAATCCTCCTTCAAAATATTTTTCTGAATCTCCGCAGAGTCACCTACATTACCGGTCACTTTCACTTCATGTTTTTCGCCGTTGCGACCTACTTCCGTCGACTGCCCAGGTTCAGCAAGAATTTTGCGGGCAGCTTCTTCGTAGAGCATGCCCGAGTATTTGTCGCCGGAGTCAATGTCCGCCTGATATCCGCCGATACGCCACTTTTCCTCTGGTAACTCGAAGCTGCGATAGTGAATTCCGGAATTACCGTTCACGATGCGGTATTCCAATTCAAGCTCAAAATTGTCGGTCTCTTCGCCTCGCCAGATGATGCACGAGTTCTTGTCGAGCGTTACTTCTTCAGTCGTCTTCCCAGTGATAGCACCGTCATGAACGCTCCATACACGCGGATCGCCGTCCCATCCTCCCAGAGTCTTCCCATCAAACAGCGTGACCCAGTCTGCCTGACCCGGCACCTTCTGTTCGTCACGCCTGGCTGATTCGAAGCCTGGCTTTGCAGTATTGGCTTTCGCAAGATCAGGATTTGGCGTACCGGAGGCCTTCGACGTGCCTTTGGCCGAAGTCCTGGCAACACCGGCTGCGATCAACTCCGCATTTTCTGTTTGGTTCGTCAGCTGAATATCTGTCGCTGTGATCTGCAGAATTCGACGTCCGTCTTTCTCAATCTCAAACTTCTTCGGATCATGAACGACAGTATCTCCATGCTTCACCGAAAACGTGTGCTCACCCAGCGTGACGACGACGGAGAGATCTTCTCCAGTGGCCGACTTCGTTGAAATCGTATGACTGTTGCCGTCCACCAGCAGAGTCACCTCGCCGCCCTGTTCACGCAGCCATTCGTCATCCACATGCACCGCGAGCGTTTGGTTGCCGCTCTTCATATAGAAGATGACATAGGAATAAACCGACAGGAAAACAAGAACACCCAGGAGCGAACCCAGCACCGCCCATTGCCGCAGAAATCCAGGCTCAGTCATCGGCTGCAGGCGGCCTTTGTCATAGTAATAACTCCGCCGTGATGCAGATGTTTTACTGTACGACTCCAGAGCTGCCAGAAGGCGTTTTCCATAGGTGTTTCCCGGCTTGAGCTTCAGAAATCGCTTCACCAGCGGCTCAAGACCGTCGACCTGCTGTCGATGCTCAAGGTCTTTGATGTCTGCGAGTAACTGCTCCGCATCGGTCTCTCTCTTGCGAGCCTTCTGCAACAGTTCTTCCATGCCTTCCGTGCGTCGCAGTGCAGGCACATCCTCCAGTAACTGCATGACACCTTGATAGTCGGACTTCTGAAACATTTGTTCAGCAGTCTTTAGCAGAGCTGCCAGACCTTCTGGATTCAGCGACTTTGATTCTGCCCGCACCACCGGAAGTTTTGCCTGCGCCCACTCAGCCACAGCTTTGGCTCCGGGTGATTTTTCGGCAGCCAGCTTTTCCAGGTCCTGAATCGCCGCCGCGTATTGCCCCTTCTTCAGCATCGCCTCGACGTGAGCCTTCTGAATCTCAAACGGTGACTGCTGGCGAGCGGCATCCACCATCTGGGCTGGTGTCCTCGCCGGTGCCTTTCTGATCTTCTTTTGCAGTTTACCGATCGCGGTGAGCACCTCTGCGATATTGGAGTACCGTTGCTCGGGCAGCTTCTTCAGCATCTTCAGGCAGAGATCATCGACATCTTCCGGGAGATCTTTTCGAATGCGACTGGGCACTGGAGGCGTATCCCGCAGAACCTTGGCCAGCATTTCGGCCACTCTTCCTTCGAATGGAAGACGGGATGTCAGCAGTTCGAACAGGATGACACCCAGAGAATAGATGTCGCTCTGAGGACCGACTTTCGCTTGTTCACCTTTGACTTGCTCCGGGGCCATATAAGCCGGGGTCCCGATCAACAATCCCTCCTGAGTGATTCGCGATTCGTCTGCCGGTCCGCCAACCCGACGGGCCAGCCCGAAGTCCGTCACGTGCGGTTTAAGCTCCGAATCAACCAGAATATTTCCCGGCTTGAGATCCCGGTGAATCACGCCTTTGCTGTGAGCATGGCCAACGGCTTCGGCAATGATGGTGATCATCTGCAGAATGCTGTCGACCGACTGCAGTTTGCGGGAACCAATGAATCGCGACAGAGGCACGCCATCAATGTAGTCCATCGTGATGTAGGCCGTCCCTTCATGTTCTCCGGCATCGTAGACGCTGCAGATATTTGCGTGCTTCAGGGCAGCGGCAGCTTTCGCTTCCCGCGTGAAACGTGCCATAAATTCTGCATTCGCCGTGCCTTCTGTTTTCGGCATTTTCAATGCGACCTGCCGATCCAGCGTCGTATCCAGGGCCAGGTAGACACTTCCCATGGCACCTTCTCCGAGAGGTCTGAGAATTTGATAGCGGCCAAATTTTCGACCGGTGAATTCCGACGCGGTGTCAGACTGCACGGCTCCGGGCCTCATTGTCTCGCGACTCTCAGACGGCACCGGGATGGGGCCGAGCTTCGTTGCCGCAAACGCCGGAGCACCAGCATTCATCAGGGCCTCTCCCTCAAACCAGGACTGCAACCCGTCCGCAAGCTCGGGATACGCCCTCAGCATCGCGTCCTGACTTACCTCTTGTCCTGCATCCTTGCGCTTCAAATACTCGGCCAGGATCGCATTGAGACGCTTCTCCTGATCAGGATTCTTTGGCGCCGGAGATTGGTTCATCGAATTCGTGCTCCCTGATTGTTCATGATTCTCGCAACAAGTCACGAAGTCCGCTGAGACCACGCTTTAATAATCCGGCAACTGCAGTCTCGCTTCTTCCCATGCGTTCGACAATGAAGGCAATGGACAGTCCATCGTAGTACCTCAATCGCAGTGCTTCTTTCTGCGCTGACGGTAGTAAAGCCAGACATGCCTCCATTTGTTCCTGTTCTTCGATTCGAACGAGTTTCTGGCTGGGTGACGTGATCTTTGCCGGTGCCGTCGGCAAAACAGCTGAAGGGCTCGCTTCGAGTCGGATCGCTCTCTTTCCCGCATGCTGATCCCGCACGGCATCTCGCAAATTGCGATCATGGATGATTCTCAGCCAGCCGACAAAAGCATCGACGCCACCTTCGAATTTTGGAAATGCCCGAAATGCTGACCACCATGTCAGTTGCACGATATCCGACGCATCAACTCGGCCCTGTATTTCTCTCAATGTCTGCATAGCTTCTGCTCGCAGCATTGGCCGAAAATTCTCGATCAGTTCCCCCAGGGCGTCATCGTCACCGTCGCGTGCTGCTGTCAAAAGGCGATCATGATCTTCATTTGTTGACTTCATTGTGGTTCTCTATTCATCAGTAATCGCGATCCGCAGCAGAGTCAGGCGCAGATTTCGTGACTTTCTTCCGGAATCCATGATTGCCTGAAAATGCATCCTACGGTCGAGAGTCCTGAACAACGGACTGAACACCGCTTGAAAGAGTGCCTCGGTTGTCACAGAATACTCCGACAGGGTGAAATACTGTAACTGTACAAGTCACAAACTCAGGAACATCGAATCGTGTCCACCATCGAAAAAGCTGAGCGGCTGAAAAAAGAACTGACGGACAAGTGGGTGGTTGTCGCCGCCAACGCGCCGGAACTGAAGCGGTTCGAGAACCTGACGGGAAAGGTGAAGACCGTCAATATGAGTTGTCGCGCCCTGGTGGAATTCGATGGGCCCGTTGATATTGGCTGGTATGACATCGACACCAGCTACCTGACAGTTGTCGATGCACCACAGCCAAAGAAGGCCGCCGCTCACGCGGACGCCAAACCTGCCGCCAAGGCCGCTCCTGCTGCCAAAGCAGCAGCCGTGGTGGGTGTCGGTTCGCCGCTCGACAAGATCCGCGCTGCCAGTGCCCAGCCCGCTGCCGCCACGGCTCCTGCCCCGGCAGTCGGCGGTTCACCGCTCGACAAAATCCGCGCAGCAGGCTCAAAACCCGCTGTTGCCACGGCTCCTGCCCCTGCAGCCGGTGGTTCACCGCTCGACAAAATCCGCGCAGCAGGCTCAAAACCCGCTGCTGCTCTCGCCGCACAGGCCGCTGACGGTGGTGGTTCGCCGCTCGACAAGATTCGAGCAGCCGCAAAGCCCGCTGCAGCACCTGCTGCCGCTACGCCTGCTGCGGAAGCCACTGCCGTACCGACAGCTCCGGAAGAAGCCCCGAAGGCCGCTGCCCCAAAACCTGCAACTCCGATGGGTGGCTCTCCCATGGATCGCATTCGTGCCATGGGCGCGGCTAAGAAAGAATAAACTCGCGGATCCCGACGCCAACGGAGAGGCGGATTACACGGAAGCCTTCCTCGCCGCTGGCGTCGGGTTAAACGCAATACCGTTCAATTATTCAGAGTAGCAGGCACATTCCATGTGCCGCAGCCGGAAGAAAAACAACGTTTTCCGCAGCTTGCCGGACGGCACACGGAGTGTGCCTGCTACTTTTTGAACGGTATTGGTTAAACGGGCAAAAAGAACTGTCTTAAACCGGAGCTGAGGTTCAAAATGCGAATTGCCTGGTTCGAATGTGCAACCGGACTCAGCGGCGACATGACTCTGGCCGCATTGATTGATGCGGGTGCCGATGTAGCCATCGTGCGGAAAGCAATTGCGTCTCTGAATCTGCCGGACGTCGTCCTGCGCGTCGAAACGGTCATCAAAGGCGGGTTTCGATCACTGCATGCACTCGTCGATCATCCCGAACAGCACGCTCACCGGCACTTCACGGACATCCGCCGCATCGTCGAACAGGCCACTGGCCTGACGGCACGGCAGAAGCAACTGGCGCTGCAGATGTTTCTGGCTGTGGCCGAAGCAGAAGCCCGCGTTCACGGATCGACGGTGGAAAAAATACACTTCCACGAAGTCGGGGCAATTGATTCGATCGTCGATATCGTCGGCGTGGCCGTCGCATTTGATGTGCTGGGAATCGATCGAGTCGTCTGCAACGCAATTCCGACCGGGCGCGGATTCGTCAAAATTGATCATGGGATTTGTCCGATTCCGGCACCGGGCACGGCGGAGATCCTCAAGGGGATTCCCCTGGCCGATATTCCGATCGAATCTGAACTGACGACGCCGACCGGTGCTGCGATCGCGAAGACTCTGGCAGACAGTTTCGGCCCGATGCCGGCAATGACGATCGAAGCCATCGGCTGCGGCTGCGGAACGAAGACGTTTCCGGAACGGGCCAATGTGCTGAGAATATTCATCGGCACGGCCACCGTGTCGGCAGACACGGAGCACGTCGTGATGCTGGAAACGAATCTCGACGATGTATCGGGAGAGACC
>Ga0335394_10002713_pt1 | contig 20021 bp, 17 predicted proteins | sample MAT03_FD_205741 | JGI IMG/M metagenome (GOLD analysis project Ga0335394, IMG submission 205741) | Freshwater microbial communities from Lake Fryxell liftoff mats and glacier meltwater in Antarctica - MAT-03 (spades assembly) (version 2) ... | reverse complement strand
AATCCTCGTGACCAACGACGACGGCGTGCACGCTCCCGGAATCAAGGCCCTGGCCGACGCCCTGCGGCCGCTCGGCGACGTGGTGGTTGTGGCCCCGCATCAAGAGTCGAGCGCCATCGGCCATGCCCTCACGCTGCGGCGCCCGCTGCGGCTCGAGACTTTCGGCCCCGAGCTCTACGCCGTCGACGGCACGCCCACCGACTGCGTGAACATCGCCGTGGCGGTGCTGTTCAAGGGGCAGATGCCAGACCTGGTGGTATCGGGCATCAACACCGGCTGGAATCTGGGCGACGACGTGACCTATTCGGGCACGGTCTCTGGGGCACTCGAGGCGGCCTTGCTCGGCGCGCCGGCCATTGCCGTGTCGCTGATGCGCACGCGCGACTACACCTTCGACTTCGGCCCCTCGGCGGCCATCGCCCACGACCTGGCGGTGCACGTGCTGCGTGAGGGCCTGCCCGAGCGCGTGTTCCTCAACGTGAACGTGCCGCGCGGCACGCCGAAAGGTCTGCGGCTCACGGTGCAGGGCAAGCGCAATCACGTGACGACGATTGCCGAACGCATCGACCCGCGCGGCCAGCGCTACTTCTGGATCGAGGAGGGCGAGGACAGCTGGCACAGCCACGACCGGAGCGACTACCAGGCGTGCCGCGAGGGCTACGTGTCGGTCACGCCCCTGCAGCCCGACATGACGGCGCACACGGGCGCCCCGGCCTGGCTGGGCCAGCTCGTGACGGGGGAGTAGGGCCCGCGACCCGAGGCGCGCGCGGCGACCCGGCATCTCCCCTCGGCTCAACTTCGGTTCGGCCTGGCGGGACGTCCTGCCGCGGAGTGGAGCAGCACCCGAGACCACGGAGGACCGCCAGAGCGGCCGATCCTCAGATTTCGCCTCACGGAGACACCGCGCCGCCACGCGCGCCCTGTCTCGCCGTTCGGTCCGGGCTGGGCACCCACCACGCCGCGCCCTGCGCTTCGCAGAAATTGGTTGCGCCGCCGGTTCTGGGGTATGCTTCTCGGGCGTCGGGGCGTGGCTCAGCCTGGTAGAGCACTCGGTTCGGGACCGAGGGGTCGGAGGTTCGAATCCTCTCGCCCCGACCAAACATTGAAGGCCCGGTTTGCAAGTCGTTTGCAAACCGGGCCTTTTCCTTTGGATCCAGGCAGCACCACCGAGGGGCGCTCGCCAGCTAAGGAGAGCCACCGACTTGCGCCCACTGCAGATCGACCAGGACCGGCTCCATCAGATGCTGACGGACATGCCTAAGTGCATGTACAAGTATCGGGGCCTTGAGGACGCAGGGAGCGTGAAGCGGCTTGAGCGCATGATCGTCCGTGGGGAGATCTACTTCGCGTCGCCAACAATCTTCAACGACCCTCTGGACCTCGCGATTCAGCCCTCGTTCGAAGCCACGAACCTGCAGCTCGAGGCCTACTGGACGGATGACCTGAAATCTCGTCGCCCGACCTTAAGCAAAGTTGAAATCAAGCGCAGGGTCAAGAAGTTCGTTCTTTCGTCGAAGACCGAGACCGGGCGGCAGCAGATCGCCAGGGTGCATCTCGAGTCTATCCAGAGGGCTGGCGTGTTGTGCCTCTGCGCCAACGCAACCAGCACGCTAATGTGGTCGTATTACGGCAACGGTCATACCGGAGTCGCTGTCCGATTCAGGCTGAATGAGGCCGCGTTGCCGGCACTCACGCCGCTGATTCTGTGGCGGGTTCGATACCGATCAGACTTTCCCCTCGTGAACTACTACCTGAGCGATTCGATGGACTACTTCGAGGCGACGTTGGCCACGAAATCGCTGGAATGGGCACATGAGAAGGAATGGCGATTCTCTAGGCCTGGCAGGGTCGGAGTCGCAGTGCTGCCGCTTGATGTCATCGACGGCGTGATATTCGGGCTGCGAACACCGGCGGCTTTGCGGCGCACGATCCGCGGCTGGGCGTCCCAGCGGTCGGCGCCCATCGAGTTTTTGGAAGTCGTGAACAAGCCTCGAAGCTTCGAGCTTGAGGTTCAACCCTGCTCGTAACGCTCTCTCAGGCGGCATTGGTGAGTTCCGTCAATCTTGTCCGGTAGGATGGCCTCGAGGCCCCTGTGCCAATAATCGGTGAGACAACCTGCCCGCGGAGATTAGTGTAGGGGCGGGGAAGGTTTGATGGATGAATCGCATGCCAGCAGCTGTAGAAATGCACGTGGCCGAGGGGGCGGAGGGAGCCCGGAGGGCGACCGGAGCCTCCGGCTCCTCGGCCACGTTGCGCGCCCCTACCCCCGACCCTGAAGTGCCGGCCAAGGTCGAGCGCCGGTAGTTCACCGCGGAGTATCGGCGCGGCATTCTCAGGGAAGCCGACGCGTGCAAAAAGCCCGGGGCGTTGGGCGCGTTGTTGCGGCGCGAGGGCTTGTACAGCTCGCATCTGGCGAACTGGCGGCGCCAGCGCGAGCAGGGCGAGCTGGGCGCTGGGCGTGCGCGCAAGCGAGGCCCGACGGCCAAGGCGATCGATCCGCGCGTGAGGCAACTCGAAGTCGAGAACCGTCGACTCCAGCGCAAGCTGGCGCGGGCGGAGACGATCATCACCCTCCCGAAAAAAGATTCAAGGCCCGGTGATGGCGACATCCCCGGGCCTTTTCATTGGTGACCGTCCCAGTCGTCCGAGTCCTGCGGGTCGGCGTCGGCGATGTCATCGGACGGGTCGCTTGGGCTCATGCGCTCGAGGTAGTCGCGCACGGCGTCGGACTGGTGCTCGAACACGCGGTCGCTGGCCTTCGGTTCCGGATAGTCGCGCCCGTCATTCACCCAGCCCTCTGGCGCATCGGTGACGCGCCAACGGCCGTCCACCAGGCGATGCACTACGGCGTTGGCCACCGGCCCTACTTCTTGCCGCTCACGAGCTCGTCGAGCGTGTGCGCACGGCCGTTGGCAATCACGCGACGTACGTTCAGTGCGGCGCCGATGTCTTGCAGCGGGTTGCCCTCCACGAGCACGATGTCGGCCAGCTTGCCGGCCTGAATGGCGCCGGCGTCGAGGTTCAGCGCCTCGGCGGGTGTGACGGTGGCGGCGCGCAGCGCCTGATACGGCGTCATGCCGGCCTTCACGTAGGCGTTCAGTTCGCCGTGCAGGTTCACGCCGTTGGGCGTATCGGTGCCGGCCACGACCTTGCCGCCGGCACGAAAGATGTCCATCAGCATCCGGTCGTTGCCGGGGCTGTCGGCGCCGCCGCCCGGACCGCCCCCTTGCTGCGGCGAGCGCACCTGCTGCTGCATCCACTCCGGGTACAACCCGAACCGCGGATCCTGGCGCAATGCCGGCGTGCCCTCGAAGAGCCGGCGCACGCCGCCGCCCGACATCATCGGACACCAGTAGCGCTCGCTCTTGCCGAACAGCTGCACGACGTCCTCGTAGGCACGCTGATTCGGCGCCTGCTTGGGCGAGTAGCCGCGCCGGCTGGTGGCGGCCGTGTGTTCGGTGTTGTCCACGCCCACGAGCGCGGCGGGGAAGATCTCGTGCGTGGCCACCGGGATGCCGATGCCGTGGGCGAACTCCACCATGCGCTTCTGCTGCAGGTCGGGCAGCCGCACGTAGCTCTTGATCAGGTCGTGCTGCAGCACCTTGGCGCGCTGCAGTTCCATCTCGAAGTGCGCGGGGCTCGAAATGGCGACGCCCATCTTGTAGTACACCCGCTGCCATTCCATCAGATAGCCCGTGCCGTAGACGCGCGGACCCACGCGCACCCCGGCTTCGTTCGCTTCCTTGTCTTCCACCGCCTCGTAGGGCGTGTTGCCCGGGCTGCGCACCGTGGTCACGCCGAAGGCGAGCCACGCGCGGCCCTGCGCCTCGCCGAAGTCTTTCTGCAGATGCGAATGGAACTCGATCAGGCCCGGCATGGCGGTGAGGTTGCTGCCGTCGACGACCGTGCCGGTGTGCGCCGCAGCGCTGTGGGCGGCCACCGAGCGGATGCGGTTGCCCACGATCACGATGTCGACGTTCTCGCGCGCCGTCTCCGACACGCCGTCCACAAGCCGGCTCACATGCACCGTGAGGCGACCCGTGGGCACGGCCGGCGTCCAGGTGAGCGAGAGCGGCACTTCCGTGACCGCCCCGGACTCCACGTCCACCATCCGCAGTTCGTCCATCGACTGATAGAGGAGTCGCTTCGAGTCACCCGCCCAACTCGGCGAGTGCGCCATCTCGGAGGTGACGCGCCGAGGCGGGCCCAGGGGCTGGCCGGCGCGCGACACAGGCCACACGTGCAGCAGGCCCTCGTAGATGGCGGCCATCTTGGTGCCGTCGGGCGACCACACCGGGCCGCCGCCGCCGCGTGAGTCGATCGACTTGTTGGGCTCGGGCACGAACCACGTGTCGTCGCCGCCGGTTGCCGCCATCGTGAGCACCTGGTTGGTACCTTCGCGGTACTTCGCGGTGTACGACGACACCATGGCCAGGGCCACGCGTGTGCCATCGGGCGACCAGGTGGGCGTGCCCGGTGCAAACAAAGAGTCGTGAATCTTCAGGACCGCGCCGCTCGCCACATCGACGACCGACACCGTGGCGCGCCGCCACATGCCGTCCACGTCGAAGAACGCGATGCGCGTGCCGTCGGGCGACCAGGTGGCGCCCTGCGGCTGAGTGGTGAGGCGGGTGAGCTGCCGTTCCTGGCCGGTCGTCATGTCGCGGATCCACAGCTGCAGCAGGGCACCGCCCTTGTCCGACGAGTAGACCAGTCTGGTGCCGTCTGGCGACCACGCCGGGTCGGTGTCGAGAAAGCGATCCTTCGTGAGGTTCTCGGCGGCGCCGCCGACCGGCATCACGTAGATGTCGCCCACGGCGGCGAAGGCCACCTTGGTGCCATCGGGCGAGATCACGGGCCGCACCAGGCCGAGGGTCTTGCGCGGGGTGCGCGACTCGAAGTTGCGTGCCGCACGGGTGTAGCGGGCCGGCATCGCCTGCAGCATCGCGCTGAACGGCACGTCGGTGGCCGCCGCGGCGCCGATCGCCCGGCGCCGGATCTTGCCGTCGGCCGTGTAGAAGAACTCGGTCGCGCTCACCCAGCTCGGACGGAAGGGAAACACGTTCTCGGATCCGCTGATGGCCTTGCCGTCGATCTCGAGGCGGCTCGTCTCGCCATCGATCACGTGCGCGACCACCGGGCCACCCGGGCTCCACGACGCCGCGTCCACACGCCCCGTCGACGAGGCGATCTGGCGTTCGGCACCACCCACCGACGGCACCGCCCACACGTGATGCTCGCCGTCGCGCGTGGACACGAAGGCGATGTCGGCGTCGTTGGCCGACCAGCTCGGCATCGTGTCTTCGGCCGGATGGGTCGTAAGCTGCGTGACGGCTCCGGTGGCCACGTCGAGCATCCAGATGTTGTAGCTGCCTCCCAGCGGATCGCCACGATCGGACGAGAACGCGATGCGCCGGCCGTCGTGCGACCAGGCCGGCTCGCGGTCATCGAAGGCCCCGGCAGTGAGCTTGCGCTGATTGGTGCCGTCGGGCGCCACCGCCCACAGGTCGTAGCCGCCGTCACGGTAGGCGAAGAAGGCGATGGCGCGGCCATCGGGCGACCACGAGGGTTGCCGCGCGTCGTTGAAGACGTCGGTGATGCGAGTGGCCTGGCCGCCGGCGGCCGGCACCACCCAGATGCTGCCTTGCAGGTCGATGGCGAGCCGCTGCCCGTCGGGCGAGACCGCCACCGACATCGACGTGCCCTCCGACACCGGCACGTCTACGGTGGCGGCTGGCGCGATCACTCGATCGGCGGCCCGCGCACCGCGCCGGGCCGTGGGCGATTGCGAGCCGACGGTGACACTCAGCAGGCCGGCCACCGCGAGCGTGAGTAGAGCAGTGGAGAGGTGTCTCATGGTCGCGCGTAGCCTACGGGCCCGCATCGGCGCGAGTCAAGGAGATCGGGCGGCGATTGGGCGGTGATGTGATCGGGCGGTGATGTCGACGCGTTGACTACAATTGCTGGCACCACGTGCCGTCCGCCCCTGTGCCCTCCACGCCGCGCTCCCGCCTGGCCTTGCTGGGCGCGCTCTCCGCCGCGGTCGGCGCGGTCCTGCTCGTGGTCACGATCCGCCAGGTGGGCTGGACCGAGATTCAGCGCGGCGTGGGTGCGGTGGGCGGGTGGTTCCTGCTCGTGGTGGCGCTCGGCGGCGCCCGCTTCTACGCTCGCGCCCGCTCGTGGATCCTGTGCGCCCGGCAGATCGGCGCGGTGGGGCTGACCTCGCGCACGGCCTTTGGCGCAGTGCTGGCGGGCGACGCCGTGGGCAACCTCACACCGCTCGGGTTGCTGGCGTCGGAACCCACGAAGGTGCTGCTGGCGAAACCGACCCTGGCCACCGGCCCCGCGCTCACGTCGGTGGCCCTCGACAACGGCTTCTACACGGTGTCGGTGCTCGTGATGATTGCGGCCGGCGCGTGGGCACTCGTGCGCCAGGTGTCGCTCGACGCCGCGATCCGTCTGGTCGCCGAGGCAGTGCTCGCGTCGGTGTTCCTGGCCGCGGTGGTCGGCGTGTGGCTGGCCACGCAGCGGCCGGCGATCCTGTCGCGCCTGGCGCAGCTCACCGCCCGGGTCGCTGGACGTCAGGCCCGCTCGCCCGAGGTGCTGCGCGAGGTCGAGGCGCGCTTCTACGGCGTGCTCGCCTGGCCCCCGGCCGTGTTACTGGCAGCAGCCGGCTGGCAGGCGGCGTTCCATCTGGGCGCCATCGTCGAGGTGTGGGTGATTCTGCTGGTGCTGTCGGGCGGCACCGCCTCGTTCGCGCAAGCCTTCGTGCTCGAGTCGGCGGGTCGGCTCATCACCGTGCTCTTCAAGGTGATCCCGTTTCGCATGGGCGTGGATGAAGCGGGCGCCGCGGTCGTCGCCACCGCGCTCGGCATTCCCGCCAGCCATGGCGTGGCGCTCGCGCTCGTGCGCAAGCTGCGCATCCTGGTGTGGAACGGCGTGGGGCTGGTGGTGCTGGCCCGCGCCCGCCGCTGAGGCATCCTCCCAACGCGCCAGACGGCCCGATGGCTGCCGATTGAGCGCGTGGAGCGGAAGATGTCTGTGCCGGCCGAGCCTCGAAGCGACGCCTCGGTGTTGGTCGTTGCCGCCATGACCGAGGCCCGGGCGGTGTAGCGCGACCTCACATCCCGCTCGTGAAGAGCGGCGCGCTACAATCGCGCCGTGCAGGTCACTCGGCGCTATCTCCTCACTGGCCGCGTGCAAGGCGTGGGCTACCGGATGTTCGCCGCCGACAGCGCCCGTCGCGAGGGTCTGGCCGGGCATGTGCGCAACCTGCCCGATGGCTCGGTGGAAGCCGTGGCGGCCGGTGACCTCGAGAGCCTGACGCGCTTCGAGCGCGCGCTCTGGCGCGGGCCGTCGCACGCACGCGTCGACGCGGTCGAGGTGACCGACACGGCGCCCCTGGGCCTCACGGGCGTCTTCGCAATCCGGTAGGATCTGGGGCGCCATATGGAGCACCTCAAGTCCAAGATCCGCCACGTGCCCGACTTTCCCAAGCCGGGCATCCTCTTCTATGACATCACCACGCTGCTGGCCGATTCGGCCGGGTTCCGCGATGTGATCGACGCGCTGGCCGCACCGTATGCAGGGCAGGGCATCGACCGGGTGGTGGGCATCGAGAGCCGTGGCTTCATCCTGGCCGCGGCCGTGGCCGACCGCCTGGGCGCGGGCTTCGCGCCCATCCGCAAGCCCGGCAAACTGCCGTCGGCCACCATCACCGAATCCTACGCGCTCGAATACGGCACCGACCGGCTCGAGATGCATGTCGACGCCGTGGGCCCGGGCCACCGCGTGCTGGTCGTCGACGACGTGCTCGCCACCGGCGGTACGGCGCGCGCCGCGGTCAACCTGGTGCAGCGGCTCGGCAGCACCCTGCACGGCACCGCGTTCCTGATCGAACTCGACGTTCTCAAAGGTCGCGACCAGCTCACCGACGCGCGGGTGTTCTCGGTGCTTCGCTATTGAGCGCGGGGCCGCGACATCAGCAGGACGCGTCGACCGTGACGGTCGTGCCCTGATACATTGAGGGCGTCGACATGCGACGCGCGCCCGTAGCTCAGAGGATAGAGCACCCGCCTCCTAAGCGGGGGGTCGGCAGTTCAATTCTGCCCGGGCGCACCACTTTTCAGGCCGGCGTTTGCAACGAGTTTGCAACGCCGGCCGTTTACTTTAAGGGGTTCCACCTTTTTCGCGAGCGGGCACGGCACGATCTCGGCTCGACGCGCTTCCCGCCGCGTTGCAATAGCCACAAGGGCGCTGCCGCCGCATCGTGTCGCCTCATGGCCGCCCGGGCGCCGCGGCCCCGGCGCCCAGTGCGCAGTGGCAAGTGTCGACAGCGGGCGGGATCTCTCCGAGTTGGCGCGCGGATGACCAGGCGGTGTACGACCTCGGGCCGGATGGCACGATGATGGCCGCGCCCGTGACCACCCGCGGGACCGCGCTGGAGCCGGGCACCCCGGTGGCGCTCTTTCCGACGCGGATCCTCGGCGGTGGCGTGGACGTTACCCTGGGCCGGCAGTACGACGTCACGCGCGACGGCCGCTTTCTGATCAACACCGTCCTGGACGACGCGGCGGCGACGCCGATTACGCTGCTGATGAACTGGCGGCCGGAGTATTGACCTCGGCGCCGGCCGCCGCTCGCTCCACATCGATGGCTGTAAGATGATGCTCAAGCAGAGCCGGGAGATCGCATGAGCCAAGTCCATCGTATTACCGTTGACCCGAATGTGTGCGGCGGCCGACCCACGGTCCGGGGTCTGCGCATTCGAGTGAAGGACGTGCTGGATCTGCTGGCGGCAGGTGCCGACCGAGCGGAGATCCTGGTGGACTATCCCTATCTCGAGCCCGATGACATCACCGCCGTGCTTGAGTTCGCGGCGCGGCAGAACGACCATCCGGTGCTCCGGAGCGCGTAGTGCGCTTCATCGTCGATGCACAACTGCCGCCGGCGTTGGCGCGTTGGCTCACCGCGCAAGGGCACGAGGCGGAGCACGTGTTCGACGTCGGATTGGCCGAAGCATCAGACGCCGTGATCGCGCAGAGAGCTGTGGACATCACTGCCGTCGTCATCACGAAAGACGAGGACTTCGTGCTTCGCGGACACATGGCCGCCACAGTCCCGCCATCGTCTGGGTGCGATATGGCAACGTGCGCCGGGCCGAGTTGATTCGTCGATTCGGGGTGGTGTGGCCGAGCGTCGCGGAGGCCCTCGGTCGGGGTGAGGCACTGGTCGAGCTTCCTGGCGAGTGACAGCTCCTCTCGATTCACGCGCCCTCGCCTGCGCGCTCACTGCGGGCCGCTACAGCTTGGGTGGCCTTGCGACTCCGGTCCGCTCCCGGGTCCGCGCCGCTGACTGACGCTCGAGCCAGGCGTCGCGATGCGTCCAGATGTGCGTTGTCAAGCAGTGGGGGCAGACGCTGGTGGTCGGCGTCCGTCCGACGCTCGAGTCGAACGCCTCCATGCCCGCGACTTCCACGCCGGTGCGGGTGCCCCGTCCAGTCGACGGACACTTGATCATGACGTCGAACAGATCCTTCCCGGCGCACCCCATGGAGGACATATCGGCAGAAGACATATCGGCCGGCGCTCCCCGCGCATCAGTCGCCGTAGGGAGCCTCTGGTCCGCGTGGCCTACCGAAGACGCGCCATGCTCTCGACGAGTGACGGCAGGGTCCCGTTCCCACCCGCCCCGCCCTTGGTGGTCGGTTTGAAGCGGTAGGTCCGGGTGCTCGACTTGATGGTGAGTCCATTGTCGGCCAGACCGTGCACGAACTGGCCGTACAGAAGGCGAAAAGCATCATCGGCCTGTGGTGAGTCGTCTGGCACGAATGCGACGCCCTGTCGAGACACGGTGAGCACTCCGCGGCCACGACTACACGTATCTCAAGACGACCTTTGGCAGCGAGTTCCGCGAGGTCGGCGCGGCCGCGTTCTTACGCGCCAGGCTGGTCGACGACCTGATTGACCGCGGCCTGCAGCACGAGGCACCCGCGTCGGGTCGCGTTCCAGGTCTCGCGGCGGGTCTGAGGCGGCTCCCTGGTCCTTCTCTGATAAACTAATTTTCCGTATGAAGCATTCCGAGAAAGAGCACCTGAAGGAAAACGAAGTGGCCACCGCCCTGGCCGTGGCCGGCCAGAACCGGTCGAGCCTGATGGCCATCGGCGCCGCGCTGCTGGTCGTGCTCGTCGCCATCGGCGGCTTCGTGACCTGGCAGCGCAACCAGGACAGCGCCGTGTCGGGCCTGCTGGCCGATGCGATGGTCACCTACGAAGCCCCCGTGCAGGCGCCCGTGCCCGGTGACAGCGGCTCCACGGCCGCGCCCACACAGATGCCCGGCACCTATCCCACCGAGAAGGCCAAGCTCGAAGTGGCGCTGCCCAAGTTCCTGGCGGCCGCTCAGTCGAGCCCGGGAAGCACCCCCGGCCGTCTGGCCCGGCTGAACGCCGCGTCGGTGCTCGTGGCCCTGGGCCGCTTCGACGAAGCGCGCACGCACTACGAACAGCTCGCCACCGGCACCGACATCGTGGCCAGCGGCGCGGCCCTCGGCAAGGCGCAGGCGCAGCTTCGCGCGGGGCAGTTCGACCCGGCCATCGAGAGCCTGAAGACGCTGAGCGCCCAGCCCACCGGCAAGCTGCCGATCGACGGCGTGCTCATGGAACTGGCGCGGGCCTACCGTTTGTCAGGCAAGGTCGACGACGCGCGCAAGACGCTCACTGAAATCGTCGAGAAGCACGCCGAGTCGCCGTTTGTGACCGAGGCGCGCGCCGAGCTCGAAAAGCTCAAGAGCTAAAAGACCTCGTCATTCGCTGGCCTCGCGCTTGAACGCCGCCAGCAGGCGCAGGGCCTCGAGCGGCGTCGTCTGGTCGATATCCACGGCGCGCAGCTTGTCGCGCAACACGTCGTCTACGACCGGCGCCTGGAAGAGACCGAGCTGCTGCTGCGGCACTGCTGCGGTGCCGCTGATCGCCGGCCGTCCCCCGCGCGACAGCTCATCCCGCTCGAGCGCCACGAGAATCTCTTTCGCGCGCGCCAGCACCGGCGGCGGCAAGCCGGCCAGTCGCGCCACGTGGATGCCGTAGCTGCGGTCGGACCGGCCCGGCAGGATCTTGTGCAGGAAGACGATGTCGTCCTTCCATTCCTGCACGGCCACGTGCGCGTTCACCACGCCCGGCACGCCGTCTGCGAGATCCGTGAGCTCGTGATAGTGCGTGGCGAAGAGCGTCTTGGGCCGCGCCCGCGGGTTGGTGGCCAGGTGCTCCGCCACCGCCCACGCGATGCTCAGACCGTCGAACGTGGCCGTGCCCCGGCCCACCTCGTCGAGCACGACCAGGCTCTTCGACGTGGCGCCGTTCAGGATGTGTGCCGTTTCCTGCATCTCGACCATGAAAGTCGACTGGCCGCGCGCGATGTTGTCCGATGCGCCGACGCGCGCATAGATGCGGTCGACGAGGCCCAGCTTCGCGTCGCGCGCCGGCACGAACGAACCGGCCTGCGCCATGAGTGAGAGCAGCGCCACCTGCCGCAGATAGGTGGACTTGCCGCCCATGTTCGGGCCGGTGAGCACGACCAGCTGCTGCGTGGTGCCGTTCAAGGCGACGTCGTTGGGCACGAAGGTGCCACCGGCGAGCCGTTCCACCACGGGATGGCGCACGTCGCTGGCCACGAGCGCGTCGCCGTCGTGCACGTAGGGCTTGGTGAAGTTGCCCACCGCGGCCGTTTCGGCCAGGCCCGCCAGTACGTCGAGCGCGGCCACGGCGCGCGCGGTCTCGAGGACCCGCGCGGATTCGCCTGAGACGCGCGCCCGCAGCGCCTCGACCAGTTCCAGTTCGCGTTCGATGCTGCGCTCATCAGCGCCAAGCACCTTCTCTTCGTGCGACTTCAGCGCCGGGGTCACGAACCGCTCGCCGCCGGCGATGGTCTGCTTGCGGAGGTAGTCGTCAGGCACCGCATGCAGGTTCGCCTTCGAGATCTCGATGTAGTAGCCGAACACGCGGTTGAAGCGCACCTTCAGTGACTGGATGCCCGTGCGCGTGCGTTCGGCCGCTTCCAGTTCCGCGATGATCTGCTTGCCCGACCGGCTGATGCGCCGCAGATCGTCGAGTTCGGCATCGACGCCGTCGCGAATGGCGCCGCCGTCGCGGGCCAGCAGCGGCGGCTCGTCGTTGAGCGTGGCATCGATGCCCTGGCGCATCTCGGCGCAGTCGTCTAGCGCCGCCACGAGCCCCGCGATGAGCGGCGCCTGACACTCGCCGAGCAGCAGACGGGTGCGCGGCACGGCCGCCAGCGAGCGCGCCACGGCCACGATGTCGCGCGGGCCCGCCGTGGCCAGCGCCACTTTCGACACCAGGCGCTCGAGGTCGAGCACCGCCTTGAGCGTGTCGCGCACCTTGCCGCGATCGGCGGCGCGGAAGGCCAGTTCCTCCACGGCATCGAGCCGCTCACGGATCGGCTCGAGCGTGACCAGCGGCGCAATCAGCCACGCGCGCAACATGCGGCCGCCCATGGGTGTGACGGTGCGATCGATTTCGTCGAGCAGCGATCCCCGACGTCCGCCCTGCGACGACTCGACGATCTCGAGATGACGCATCGTCATCGGATCGACGATGAGCTTGCCGGCGGTTTCGCGCAGGCGGATGGTGCGGACGTGCGCGAGATCCGCCTTCTGCGTGTCGCGCAGATACCGCACGAGTGCGCCGGCGGCCGACACGGCGAGGGGACGGCCGTCGAGCCCGAAGCCCTGCAAGCCCGCCACACGGAGCTGTTCGCACAAGGTGGCGGCCGCGCGCGCCGGGTCGAACGTCCAGCCGTCCACGGGCGTCACGGCGATGCCGGCCGACGCCGGCAGCAGCGCGTGCACATCCACGCCGGGGGGCACCACGATCTCGCGCGGCGCCAGCACGGCCACCTCGTCGTCGACCGCCTGATGCGCGGTGGCGCCGTGGTACTCGGCCGTCTGGAATTCGCCGGTCGACAGATCGAGCAAGGCCACGCCGAGCCGGGCCTGCGGGCCGGCCGGGGCCTCGAGGCCGGTCACGGCCAGCAGGAACGCCGAGTCGCGCGCGTCGAGCGTGGCGTCGGCCAGCGTGCCGGGCGAGACGACGCGCACCACCTCGCGCTTCACGACGCCCTTGGCCTTCTTGGGATCTTCGGTCTGCTCGCAGATGGCCACGCGGTGGCCGAGCTTCACGAGCCGGCTGATATAGCCCTCGCCGGCATGGAACGGCACGCCGCACATCGGGATCGCGGCGCCCGTGGCGGCATCCTTCGAACGCGAGGTGAGCGTGAGATCGAGCGCGCGCGCGGCGACCAGCGCGTCTTCGTAGAACAGCTCGTAGAAGTCGCCCATGCGGAAGAACACGAGCGCGAGCGGATACTGCCGCTTGGCGTCGAGGTACTGGCGCATCGCCGGCGTCGTGGACGCGCCGAGCGCGGGCAGCGGGGGGGCGGAATCAGGCGGGAGGGACAGAGACAGCCTCGAGTCGATCGCGCGCGCAGACGGCGCCTGGGCGCGAAAACGTCGAGTATAGTCGGGATGCCGCGCACGCGGCACGCATGTGGCTGCTGGCGCTCGAGACAACCACCCGGGAGGGGAGCGTGTCGCTCCTGCGCGACGACGCCGTCGTCGCGGAACGCCTCGGCAACCCCGCCCTGTCACACGCGGAACGGCTGCCCGCCGACTTCGCCGCGGTGCTGGCGGTGGCGGGCCTGGCGCCGAATGCCATAGACCTCTTTGCGGTGGCCACCGGGCCGGGCGGCTTCACCGGACTGCGTATCGGTCTGGCCGCCGTCCAGGGCCTGGCGCTCTCCCTCGATCGGCCCGTGGCGGGAGTGGCATCGCTGCCGGCGCTGGCCTGGGCCGCCTTCGATGCAGATCCGGCGCTGCCGCACGCCGGCGTGTGGCTCGACGCCTCGCGCGGGGAAGTCTTCGCCGCGACCTATCGGCGCGCCCCCGCCACCGCTGACGCATGGCCGCTCGAGGTCATGGCGCCGCCGACTTCGGCCAGCCCCGACGACACGCTCGCTGCGTGGGCGGGCATGCTGCCGGCCGGCACGTCCATCGTGGCGGCGTGCCGGGAACCCGCGCAGGCCGCGCTCGCGGGCGCCGGCTACCGGCCGCTCATCGCGCCCACGCAATTGGCCGGCACCGTGGGCCGCATCGCGTGGCGCATGCACGCGCTCGGGCTCTCGGCCGCACCCCATGCGCTGATGCCGGAGTATGTGCGGCGCCCCGACGTCGAGATCGACCGCGACCGCCGCGCCGCGGCCGCCCGCGCCCGATGACCTTCGAGCGCCTCGTCTCGCGCGCCGATCTCGACGGCATCCTGGCCCTCGATGAGGTGTGTTTCGACCGGCCGTGGACGCGCGGTGACTACGAGCGCGAACTCGCCGATCCCGCCCGCTGCTACATCTACATCGCGCGCGTCGAGCACCAGCTCATCGCCTATTGCTCGTTCTGGCGCATCTTCGACGAAGCCCACATCAACAACTTCGCTGTGCACCCCCACTGGCGGCGGCGCGGCCTCGGCCGCGCCCTGCTGAGCCATAGCCTGGCCGAGGCGGCCGCGGCTGGTGCGCCGAAAGCGACGCTCGAGGTGCGGCGCTCGAACGAGGCCGCAATCGCCCTCTACGAACAGGGCGGGTTCGCCAGGGCCGGGCAGCGGCGTGCGTACTACACGCATCCGGTCGAGGACGCGGTCATCCTCTGGCGCGGAGCGCCGCCGCCCGCTTGAACCGGTCCGGCGCCGGTGCTAGAGTCGCCCTGAGGGCGGCGCACGGTGCGCCGGCCTGTTCGGGAAAGGAGCGGATGTCCATGACCGGCTCCGAGGACGCGCGCCTCCGGCTGCTCGACCACAGCGCAGCCTTCCGTCAACTCTCGGTCGATCACCACACGCTCGACGACCGCCTCAAGCTCCTCGCCACCAAGTCCCACCTCAACGACGACGAACAGCTCGAAGAAGTCCGCTTGAAGAAGGAGAAACTGCGTCTCAAAGACCAGATGGAGACGCTCGTGCGCCAGTTCCAGACCGGCCCCGGCGATTCGCTCCCGGCCTGACGCCCACTGCTCACGGCGGCGCCGGCCCGCAGCCGGCGTCGCCAACCTGTCACACCGGCCGGTGCGACAGGTACAATCCCCCCCGTGAACATGATCGGACTCGACCGCGCCGCGTGGCCCTTCATCCTGGGCGCCGTCGCCGTGGCGCTGGTCGGCGCCTGGCTCGGCGGCCGCTGGTGGGCGCTGCCCGGCGGGCTGCTGGCGCTCGTGTTCGTCTTCTTCTTCCGCGACCCTGAACGTCCGCTTCCCGGCGACCAGTCGCTGGTCGTGTCACCAGCCGACGGTCTCGTCATGAACGTCGGTCCGGCCGGGGCCGACGCGCCGGTGGGGACGTGGCAACAGATCACCATCTTCCTGTCGCCGCTCGACGTGCATGTGAACCGCGCACCGGTGTCGGGGCGGGTCACGCGCGTGTCTCACAAGGCGGGGCAGTTCCTGCCGGCCTACAAGCCCGAGAGCGGGGCGGTCAACGAGCAGTCGGAAGTCTGGATCGACCATGACGGCCGCACCGCTGTGTTCCGCCAGGTCGTCGGCCTGCTGGCGCGGCGGGTCGTGACGCGCGTAGTCGAGGGCGACGCGCTCGTCGTCGGCCAGCGCATCGGCGTGATGAAGTTCGGATCGCGCATGGACGTGTTCCTGCCCACCAACCTGGCCGTGCGCGTGCGCAAGGGTGACCGCGTCGTGGCGGCCGAAACGGTGCTGGCCCAGTGGGACCCACGATGAGCGCCGAGGAGCCGACGCGCGACGCGCCACGCGAATCGCCACCCGAGCGCAAGGGCCTCAGGCGCGGCGTGTTCCTGCTGCCGAGCCTCTTCACGGTCGCGAACCTGTTCTGCGGCTGGGCGTGCGTCGTCTACGCCATGCGTGGCCAGTTCGAGACGGCCGCACCGTTCATCGGCTTTGCCATCGTGCTCGACATGCTCGATGGCCGGATCGCGCGCATGACCGGATCGTCGAGCCAGTTCGGCGTGGAGTTCGACTCGCTGGCCGATCTGATCTCGTTCGGCATGGCGCCAGCCGCGCTCACGTTCCAGTGGGGCCTTGCGCCGCTCGGCCGCCTGGGCTGGGCGGTCGGTTTCCTCTACCTCACCGCCGCCGCGGTGCGGCTGGCCCGCTTCAACATCCAGCACGTGTCCGACAAGCGCTACTTCGTGGGCATGCCGAGCCCGTCAGCCGCGGGCATTCCCGCCGCCACGATCTACTTCTATCCCTACGCCATCACCGAACGCGGTCCCGCCATCATCGCGCTCGTGATGCTGATCGTGCCGGCGCTGCTCATGGTGAGCACGTTCCGCTTCCGCAGCATGAAGACGCTGAATCTGGCGGCGCCGCGCAATCCCAAAGTGCTGCTGGTCGCCGCCGGGGGCATCGCGCTGATGGTGGCCTACACCCACGAGATGCTCGTGGCGCTGGCCTACGGCTATCTGCTCGCGCCCGTCATCGAGTGGGTCGTGACCCGCGGCAGCCGCCGCCAGGCGGTAGCGGACGCTGTGAACCCGGACACTCCGCCGACCTCCGACGCGCCGCCGATCTAGCCCCGATCTAGCCCGCATCCCTCAGCCTGCCGGCAGCCACAGCGAGACCGTGGTACCCACGCCGTGCGTGCTCGCCACCTCAATCCGTCCGCGGTTCAGTTCCACGTTGCGGCGCGCGCTGGTGAGGCCCAGACCGGTGCCGGTGGCCTTGGTGGAGAAGTAGGGTTCGAAGATCCGCGCCAGGGCTGCGGCGTCCATGCCCACGCCGGTATCGGTCACGTCGATGCGCACGGTGCCGTCCTCGGCGGGCGCAGCCGTGACCGCCAACTGCCCCTCGCCCGGCATGGCGTGCAGCGCGTTCTCGATCACGTTGGTGAGCGCACGCGCCAGCAGCACGCGGTCGACCATCACCACGACCTCGCCGCCGGCGACCTCGTGGGTGATGCCGATGCGCCCGGCGAGCGCGGTCGCATACGGGGCGAGGATTTCGTCGAGCAGCGGCGCCAGGGCCGTGGCGGTGGGCCGCGCCTCGGGCGAACTTGCGAAGCTGGAGAACTCCGAGGCCAGCTGCCGCAGCAACCGCACCTGCAGCAGGATGTTGTTGACGCACTCGTCGACCAGCGCGCCGAGCGGGCGGCCGCGATCGACGTGCACGCGGCGCAGGTGCTCGGCGTTCAACTGGATCGGCGTGAGCGGGTTCTTGATGTCGTGCGCGACCTGGCGCGCCATCTCCGCCCAGGCCTCGAGCCGGTTGGTGCGCTCGAGCTGGCCGCGCTGGCGGCGCAGGTCGTCGGCCATGCCGTTGAACGCCTCGACCAGCCGGCCCAGTTCATCGCTGGTGCGTGCGAGCACCCGCGCGTTCAGGTCGCCGGCCGCCAGCCGGCGCGTGGCGCGCGTGAGGCGGCTGACCGGATCCGAGATCCGTTCGGCCGCCCAGTAGCCGATGGCCGAACCGAGCAGGATGAACGCAATCGCCGCGAGCAGCACGCGCCGGTCGAGTTCGTCTACCTGGCGTTCGATGCCGCGCTGGCGCAGGGTGAGCGGCACGCTCACAATCGCCTGTTGATCGTCGACGCGCACGGGTGCCGAGGCCACCAGGTACTCGTAGGTGCCGACCGTCTCACGCGCGATGTAGGTGGGCCGGCCTTCGAGCACGAGCGCGCGGTAGATGTCGCCCGGCGTGCGCGTGGGCAGTAGTCCCGACGCAAACAGGTTGCGTTCACTGGAGGCGAGCAGGCCCGTGCCGGCAAACACGTTGATGTCCTCGCCGATCACGCGGCTGAGCCAGACGAGCAGGCTGTCGTCGAGCGCCGGCAGATTCGTCGCGCCGCGCGACTCGATGGTGGCGAAGTCCTCGACGACGCGGCTGGCCGAGAGCACGGTGCGCGTGGCCTCGCGCTCGATGTCCTGCCGCAGCGACGTGGCCATGTAGGCGCGGGTCACGAGGGCCAGCGCCACGACCGGCACGACCACGGCGGCGACGAAGGCCAGGAACAGCGTGCGATAGAAGCTGGCCCGCACCTCGCGGAACAGGGCGCGGCCCGACACCGGGGCGCGCGCCGACGCCAGGGACGCGAGGGTGACCGCGACGAGCAGCGCAAAGAAGGTGAGCGCCGCCAGCGCCACGAGTTCCGCCACTGTGGCCCAGTGGGCCAGGAGCGACGTGCGCGGATAGCCGATCGCGTAGATCGCGCCGCGGTCGTTCTGCAGGTAGACGTCTGAGGACACGCCGCGATCGTCGATGGTGGCCCAGAAGGCCGCGCGCGACGCCGCCAGCCGTGCGAAGAGCGCTTCGGAGATCGGCCAGGCCTCGCCGCCTGACACGAACAGCGGCCGGCGGCTCCAGCCGTAGACGACAAACGCCACGTCCTCCTGATCGGGTCGCGCGCCGCCCGGCGCGGTCGCGCGCAGCAACCCCACATAGGGATTCTGCGCATCCAGGAAGGGCAGGTTGCCGTAGTCGAGCACCACGTGCACGACCACCGATCCGATGGTACGGCCGTTGACGCACACCGCGCGGCCGGCGTGCAGCAGCCGCCGCTCCTCGGCAAAGAACGGCGACACCTCTTCGAACAGCTCCCAGCCGCATGAGGTCTCCTGCCACGCTTGATCGGCCGCGGTCTCGGGCAGATTCAGGGCAAAGCGACTGACCACCCGGCCCGACGGATCGTAGAGCTCGACCGACGAGGTCAGCCGCCGGCTCGAGAGCGAGCTCTGCGACCACACGTGAAACGCCGCGTCGGCGGGCACCTGGCCGACGGCCACCGGATCGGCGGCGGCCACGAGATCCGCCAGGCCGGGGGCCAGGTCGATCTCGGCCAGCGCCTCGCGCAGGAAGAGCTGCAGGTTCATGCGCTGGTTGGCCACCTGCTGCGCCAGGTCTTGCTCGATCGCCACCTGGTGGCGGCGCGCGGCCCGGGCGGCCAGCGAGGGATAGGCCGAAAGCGAGGGCAGCGCCAGTGCGGCACACAGCACCAGCAGACGCGCCGGCTGTGACCCGTGGCGCAGGATGCGCCGGGCGCGGTCCCAGGTCGCGCCCATGGCGAGGCCAACCGCCGCCATCGGCAGGGCGACCCAGAACGCGGACGTCGCCGGACTCCCCCACCACGCGGCGGTCGCGGCCGCGGCCACCGTCAGCAGGCCGCGGGCCGCGCCGTGCGGCGCGCGCGTGCGCCCCGACAGCAGATGCGTGACCACCCGCGCGATGGTCAGGAGCAGCACGAACGCCGCCGCGTGCATCAGCAGCGACCCGGCAGCCGAGGCGAGCCGGCTGAGATCGAACCCCGCGAGGGCGACCTGCGCCGCGTCGACCGCCGTGCCCGGAATCACGCGGTCGACGATGGGCGCGTGGCGCGCCGCAAGCGCTCCAGCGCCCGCTCCGACGAGGGCGGCGGCGAGCCATGAGCCCAGTGCAGCGCGCGTCCGCGGACCGCCGCGGCGGGCCCCCATACCGCGCGCCACGCGCCACCGTTCGGCCGTGGACACGGCGAGCGCCGCCAGACTCACCGACAGCAGTGCCGTGGCCAGCAGGCGGAACGACGTGGCACCCTCGATACCCGCGGCGTGGAGCGCGCGGACCGCACCGCTCCACGCCCCCACGCCAGCCGCGGCCGTGGTCAGCGTGAGGATCGCGTACGCGCCCCGCGTACGCGCCGCGTCACGCCAGTCGGCAAGTGGTCCCCAGAGCAACACGAGCCAGACCGCCGCGGCCGCCCAGAGCAGGCCCAGCACGCGTCCCCACCATTGGCGGCGCGCGTCCTCGATGTCGCGGACCGACACGCGCGCGGTGCCGAGCGGCAGGCCGTCGCTGGCCGCGACATCGAACGCCGTCGGATCGCCGGCGTGGGGTTCAACCGGGCCGAAGAGCACCGGCGCCAGGCGACCGGGCATGCGCACCGGACTGGCCGAGACGCCCGGCGCGGCGCCCGCGGTCGAGAGGGCCGCCTCCGCCACCACCGCACCCACTCTTCGGCGGCCGCCCGACGCCTGCAG
>Ga0335394_10002711_pt1 | contig 20023 bp, 18 predicted proteins | sample MAT03_FD_205741 | JGI IMG/M metagenome (GOLD analysis project Ga0335394, IMG submission 205741) | Freshwater microbial communities from Lake Fryxell liftoff mats and glacier meltwater in Antarctica - MAT-03 (spades assembly) (version 2) ... | reverse complement strand
CTGCAAGCGCGCGGCGTCGAGCTGCAGCGTGGCCCAGCCGAGTTCGGCGTAACGCGCAGGCAGCCCCAGTGCCAGGCCCGAGCCGGCTACCCACAGCGGCATCTCGGCACCGACGGCGGCCAGCAGGCGCAGGTCTTCGTCGTCCACCGCGTCGGCGATGGCCAACGAGACGCCCTGCGCGCGCAGCGCCGCGATGCGCGCGCGCAGCAGGTCGACATCGAGTGCGACGGACTCGCGCCGCAGCAGCCCGACACGCCCGCGGCATTGCGCCTGCAGCACGCGCACCAGGTTGGCGTCGTTCATCGGCGTCAGCGGATGGTGCTGCATGCCCGATTCGCTGAGCAACTGGTCGCCGACGAACAGATGCCCGCGGTACACCGTGCGGCCGTTCTCCGGGAACGCCGGGCAGACGAGCGCGAAGTCCGCGCCCAGCGCTGCCAACAGCGCCTCGGCCACGGGGCCGATGTTGCCGGTGGGCGTGCTGTCGAAGGTCGAGCAGACCTTGAAGTAGATCTGCCGCACACCGGCTGCCTGCAGCCAGCGCAGCGCGGCCAGAGACTGCGCCACCGCGTCGGCCGCCGCGATGGTGCGCGACTTCAGCGCCACTACCAGCGCATCAACCGCCGGGGCCTTCACCGTGGCCGCCGGCACGCCGATCAGTTGCACGGTGCGCAGGCCCTGGCGCACCAGCATGCTCGCCACGTCGGTGGCGCCCGTGAAGTCGTCGGCGATGACGCCCACCACCGGGCGGCTGGCCGCGCTCATGGCAGCCATGGCGCTCACGGCCCGTCGCTCCGGGGCACATCGCGCCCGGCCAGCTTGGCGCCCGGACCGGGCACGCCCAGCGTGACCGCGGCGCGGCTCACACCACCCCCACGCGCGGGCGCTTGAGCCGCGGCGGCGGCAGCTTCAGCGAAGGCAGCGCGCGGCGCGCGGCCAGCACCTGCTCGATGTCCTCACCGGCACCGTCGATCAGCACCAGGCTGGCCCGCTCGGCCTGCGCCGGGTTGCGCGCGATCACCGCATCCAGCACCGCACGATGCAGCGGCAGCGAGGTGGCCGGGCCGTCCGGGCGGGCGGTGCTGATCTCGAAGCTGGTGCGCAGCAAGGCGCCCAGGGCCTTGCTCATCTGCTGCACCATCAGGTTGTGGCCGGCGCGCAGCAGGCCCTGGTGAAAGCGCAGGTCGTGGCTGACGTAGTCGCCGCCCTGCTCGACCGCCTGCTTCATGCCGGCGTAGGCGGCCTCCAGCTCGGCGATGTCCGCCGCGCTGGCGCGCTCGGCGGCCAGCCGCACGCCGGCAGGCTCGAGGATGCGGCGCAGCTCTTGCAGGTCGCGCAGGAACTCGCTGGACAGCCCGGCGCGTGACCTCCAGGCGACCACATCGGCGTCGAACCAGTTCCAGTTCTCTTGCGGCAGCACCCGCGTGCCGAGCTTCGGCCCGGTGACCAGCAAGCCCTTGGCGACCAGCGACTTGACGGTCTCGCGCACCACCGTGCGGCTGACGCCCAGCTCCTCGCCGAGCAGCGGCTCGGGCGGCACCGCCGAGCCCGCCGGATAGCGCCCGCCGACGATGGCCGCACCCAGCCGGTCCAGTGCCTGGCCGTGGACGTTGCGCACCAACGCCGTCATGAACGCACGAACACGGTGACCAGCGGCACATCACCGCACTGGCGGCTCCAGTGCCCATGCACACCGGCGTCGAAAGTGGCGTGAGCGGGCAGCACATCGGCCGAGTAAAAGTGCTCGCCGGGGCCGAAGACGCGAGAGCGGCCGTCCTGCAGGCCGATCTCCATCTGCCCGCGCAGGATGAATACCCACTGCGGGTTTTCGGTGCAGTGGAACTCGCTGCGAAAGCCCACCGGGCTGATGCGCAGCTGCATGCCGCCGCTGGGCATCAGCGGCGACAACCGGGCCTGCGGCTTGCCTTCGCTGAGCGTGATCGGCTGCTCACGAAAGCGCGCGCGGCCGTCGACGTCGGTGAACAGGATGACCTGGCTGAAGTGCATCGGCTGCGGCTCCATCACGCATGCGCCGCCTGCAGCTGATGGCACAGGGCCGCGACGATCTCTTGCGGCGGCGCGCCCACGTCGGCGCTGAGCGCATGCTCGTCGGGCGCTGGTGACTCCAGCGTGTCGAGCTGGCTTTGCAGCAGCGAGGCCGGCATGTAGTGGCCCTGGCGGCCGCGCAGCCGCTGCGCCAGCAGCGCGGGCGTGCCGTGCAGGTGCACCAGCCACAGGCCGGGCGCCGCGGCGCGCAGCAGCTCACGGTAGCGGCGCCGCAGCGCCGAGCAGCTGACCACCACACCGCCATCGGCCTGCGCCAGCTGCGCAGCGATGGCTTCGAGCCAGCCCTGGCGGTCGGCGTCGCTGAGCGCCAGGCCGGCGGCCATGCGCTGCACGTTGGCGGGCGGGTGCAGGGCATCACCTTCGACATAGCGCAGGCCCAGCGAGGCGGCCAATGCATGCCCGATGGTCGTCTTGCCGCAGCCGCTGACCCCCATCACCACGATGCGCAGCGGCTGGCTTTGCAGCACGGCGGTGGGTTCAGTCAAGCCGCTGACTGGTGCCGCTGTCGAAGACATGGGCCTTGGCCGGGTCCACGCGCAGGTGCACGATGTCGTCGGGCTGCGCCGCCGTGCGGCCGTGCAACACGACGGTCAGCTGCGCGTCGCCGACGGCCACCAGCAGCTCGGTTTCTGCGCCGGTCGGCTCGACCACCACCACCCGCCCAGGCACGCCGGCGTCGGCCAGTTCGAGGTCACCCGGTCGGATGCCGTAGTGCACCGCCTGGCCCTCGGGCACCTTCAGATCAGGCACTACCGGCCAGCGCACGCCAAGCGCCTCGACAGCCCCGCCGCGCCCATGGCCGGCAAAGACATTCATCGCCGGCGAGCCGATGAACTGCGCCACGAACAGGTTGCGCGGGCGGTCGAACAACGTCAGCGGCGTGCCGATCTGCTCGATGATGCCGTCTTGCATGACGACGATGCGGTCGGCCATGGTCATGGCTTCGATCTGGTCATGCGTGACGTAGACGGTGGTCGTCTTCAGCCGCTGGTGCAGCGCCTTGATCTCGGCACGCATGGCCACGCGCAGCTTGGCGTCGAGGTTGGACAGCGGCTCGTCGAAGAGGAAGACCTTGGGGTCGCGGACGATCGCACGGCCCATCGCGACCCGCTGGCGCTGGCCGCCGGAAAGCTCACGCGGATAACGGTCGAGCAGCGGGGCCAGGTTGAGGATGCGCGCCGCCTCGGCCACGCGGCTGGCGATCTGCGACGGCACGGCCTTGCGCAGGCGCATCGAGAAGCCCATGTTCTCGCGCACCGTCATGTGCGGGTACAGCGCGTAGCTCTGGAAGACCATCGCGATGTCGCGGTCCTTGCTATCCAGATCGTTGACCACCTTGCCGTCGATCAGGATGTCGCCGCCGGTGATCTCTTCCAGCCCGGCCAGCATGCGCAGCAGCGTGCTCTTGCCGCAGCCGCTAGGCCCGACCAGCACCACGAACTCGCCGTCGTGGATGCTGAACTCGATGCCGTGCAGCACCTTGACCTTGCCACCATAGGTCTTGTGGACGTTCTTGAAACCCACCGAGGCCATGTCGTCCCGTCTGCTGGTGCTAGCTCTTCACGGCGCCGGCCGTGAGGCCGCTGACCATGTAGCGCTTGAAAGCGTAGTAGATCGCTGCCGGCGGCAGCGCGTAGACAAAGCCGGTCGCCATCAGCACTTCCCAGGGCGAATCATCGGCCGACAGGAAGTTGCCCAGCGCCACCGCCAGCGTGAGGTCGGTCTCCTTGCTCAGCAGCAGGAAGCCGTAGAGATACTCGTTCCAGGCCAGCAGCAGCGCGTAGGTGCCCACCGCCACCATCGACGGCACCATCAGCGGCAGGTAGACCAGCCTGAACAATTGCAGCGGCGTGGCGCCATCGATGCGCGCGGCCTCGTCGAGCTCCCAGGGCAGCTTGTCGCTGGCCTGCTTGAGCACCCAGATGCAGTAGGGCGAGGCGATGGTCACCATCGCCAGCACCAGCGACCAGCGGCTGTTCAGCAGCCCGTAGTTGGCCATCGTCTTGTACATCGGCACGGCCAGGAAGGCGGCCGGGATGAAGTAGGTCAGCAGCGCCAGGTTGAGCACCGTGCGCCCGCCGCGCACCTTCAGCCGGCTGATGGCGAAGGCCGCGCAGGTGGAGATGACCAGCGTGATCAGGCCCACCGCGACGGAGATCAACAGCGAGTTGCCGAGCTGGATCCAGAAGTGGTTCAGATAGAAGTGCTTCTGGCCGAAGACGATGACGAAGTTCTGCATCGTCGGGTCCTCGGGCCACAGGCGGCCCGAGGTGGCCTTGTCGCGTGGCGAGATCGCGAACAGCAGCAGGTGGTAGACCGGGATCAGCGTCCACAGCAGCACCGGGATGCCCACCAGCAGCAACTGCGCCTCGAGCGACACCTTGCGCCACGAGAACTTCACTTGCTCAGCCGCTTCATCATCACGTAGACGAGCGGCAGCACCATCGGCATCGCCACCACGATCGAGGCCATCGCCAGCTCGAGCTGGTCCAGCCGCAGGTAACGGATGCCCAGCGTGGCGAGCACATGGGTCAGGTCGGCCGGCCCGCCGCCGGTGAGCAAGTACACGCTGTTGAAGTCACCCAGGGTAAAAATCATCGACAGGATGGTGGAGGTGAGGTACAGGCCCATCATCGAGGGCCAGGTGATGAAGCGGAACTTCTGCCAGCGGGTTGCGCCGTCCACGCTGGCCGCCTCGTACTGCTCGCCCGGGATGGCCAGCCGGCCGGCGATGAAGATCAGCGTCCAGAAGGGCAGGCTCTTCCAGATGTGCATCACCATGGACAACGACAGCGCCAGCGTCGGGTCGTTGAGCCAGTTCGGCCCGTCCTGCCCGGTCAGCTTGAAGATGGTGGTATTGATCACGCCCCACTCGGGGTTGAGCATGAAGCGCACCGACAGGATAGTCGGGATCGAGGGCACCGCCCAGGGCAGGATGAAGACCAGCGCAATGATCTTGATCCACCAGCGCGTCTGCACGAAGAAGCCCGAAAGGCCCAGTGCAATGACCATCTTCAGGTTCACCGCCACCAGCAGGAAGACGGCAGTGTTGGCCAGCGTGCGAAAGAAGATCGGGTCTTCGAACAGCTTGGCGTAGCTCTGCGGGTTTCGCGCCAGCCACAGCCCGTAGCCCACCGGGTAGAGCACGAAGACCACGAAGATGATCAGGTAGGGCACGACGAGTGCCCGGCCCCAGTACTCGTAGGACGAGAGCGCACGGCGCACCGGCTTGGGTGGCGCAACCGTGGTGTTGGCGGTGGCGGTATTCATGAGAAGAAGTCAGCCGCCGCGCGCGCGGCCGGGCGCCTGCCGCGCCCGGCCGCGTGCTCAGGGCCGCATCAGTTGGCGTTGGCCACCGTCTTGATGCGCGCGATCATCTCGTCGACCGCGCGGTCCACCGTCCACCGCTCGCTGAGCACGCGGTTCATCGCCTTGGCCCAGACGTTTTCCATGTTCAGCTGCGTGAAGCGCCAGTTCTTGGTGAACTCGAAAGGGATGGTGCCGGCCTGGAACTGGGCGTGCACCGCCCGACGGTGCGGGTCGGCCTTCCAGAACGCACTGGCCTGGCCGACCTTGGTCACCGGGTACCAGCGTCCGAGCGAGCCTTCCACGTAGGGCGTCAGGTTGGCGTCTTCGAGCAGGAAGCTGACGAACTTGCGCGCCGCGTCCTTGTTCTTCGCCGCGGAGAAGATCACCCCGGTCTTCACCGCCGCGCGGTAGGTGAACTTGCTGCCGTCGGGCTTGTTCGGGAAGCCCGCCGTCGCGATCAGCTCGTTGTAGTTCTTCTTCGCGGTGGCGCGCTGCGCCTCGGTGAGCGCGGCGTTGTTGCTGTCGTCCAGCCACTTGGCGACGATGGAGATCGTCGCGTTGTGCGTCAGCACGGTGGTCTTGTTGTGGAAGGCGTTGTTGTTGTCCGGGTCCTTCCAGGCGGTGGACGACGGCGGCGTGCAACCCTTGCTGTAGACCGAGGTGTAGTCGGTCATCGCGTTGATCAGGCCCTGGCGCACGGCGGGGTCGTCGACGAGCACCTTGCCGCCGTCGGAGACCAGCGTGACGTTGTATCCGTCCATGAAGGTCAGGAACGAGAAGAAGGCGTCGCTCGAATCGACGCCCATCGGGAAGCCGGTGCCGAAACCGCGGGTACCCGTCTTCGTGCGATAGGCCGGCTGCACCTTGTCGCACCAGAAATCCCAGTAACCCTTCCAGTCTTTGGGAATGTCGCTTTCCTTGAAGCCGGCCTCGGCGAGCATGTCCTTCCAGTACTGGATGTGCATGGTCTGCTGGCGGACCGGGAAGGCGTAGTACGCGCGCTTTTGCGCCGCGTTGTTGAAGAGGAAGGTGGTCGACAGCGCGCGTGGCTCGAAGCGGGCGCGGATCGGGTCGATCACGCTGCTGACGTCTTCGAGCTTGCCCTCGAAGGCCCACTTGCCGGTGGCCTGGAAGTCGAACACGTTGCCGAAGGCGACGTCCGGCGGGTTGTTGGCTTCGAGCGCGGCCACGCTCTTGGGGATCATCTCCTGCGTGCCGTAGAAGCTGAGGTCGACCTTGATCTTGGTCTTCTCCTCGAACTTCTTGATCATCGCGAAGAGCGCATCGTCCTCGGCCTTGTAGAAGCCCTTCTCCCACCAGACAGTGACCTTCTCCTGCGCCCAGGCGGGTGCCGTGGCCAACAACGCAGCGCCCGCCAGGGCGCCCAGCATCCGTCGCTTCAAGTCCATCGTCCGTCTCCTGTGATGTGTTGTGTGCCCAAGGGCTGCGCCGCCCGGCGCTGGAACAATCGTATGACCATTGAACGGCGCGGCCTGTGGTGGAAACCCGTGGCCCAGGCTGCGCCCGCGGCGCGCTTCAGCCGAGACCGGCGGCGCGGTGCACCTGTTGCGGATCCAGCCCCAACCGGCCCGCCGCATCAAGGATCTGCTGCCAGGTGGTGGCGTCCACCGGCACACCCTGGGCGCTGCGCTGCGCGCGCATCGCGCGTTCGGGGTCGCCGGCGATCAGCACGCGCTCGAAGCCTTCACGCGCCGGGGCGCCGAGCAGGCTCTCGATGAACTCGGCGCTCTCGGCCTCGAAGCGCTCGGCGGCGCCCAGCGCGGCGGGGTCGATGAGCACGCTGAGCATGCCGTTGAGCAAACGCTGTTGGCTGCCATCCTCGCGGTGGCCGACCAGACCAGCGGCCAGCGCGCCACCGAGCAATTCGCTCAGCACGGCCAGCCCGTAACCCTTGTGCGCGCCGAAGGTGAGGATGGCGCCCACCGGCGGCACCACGGCCCAGCGCGGGTCGGTGCTGGGCCGGCCCTGGTCATCGATGACGCAGCCCTCGGGCACCGGTTCGCCCTGGTTGTAGGCCACGCGCGTCTTGCCCTGCGCGATCATGCTGGTCGCGAAGTCCAGGATCAGCGGCGGCCGCCCGCGCAGCGGAACGCCGGCGGTGAAGGGGTTGGTGCCGAAGCCGGCGCGGGCGCCGCCGTAGGGCGCGACGATCGGGCGCGCCACCACGTTGACGAAGTGCAGCGAGACCAGGCCCGCGTCGGCGGCCAGTTCGGCCCAGGCGCCGATGCGGCCCAGGTGGTGGCTGTTGCCCAGCGCGACGATCGCGCAGCCATGAGCGTGCGCGCGCTCGATGCCCAGCGCCATCGCCTGCGCGCCGATCACCTGGCCGAAGCCCGCCTGGCCGTCCAGCCGCAGCAGCGCGCCGGCGTCGAGCACGGTCTGCACGTGGGCGTTGGGCTCGAGGCCGCCTTCCAGATAGGCACCGGCGTAGCGCGGCAGCATGCCGATGCCATGCGAGTCATGGCCGCGCAGATTGGCCTCGATCAGGTTGTCGCTCACCGCCTCGGCTTCGGCGTCGCTGCTGCCGAAGCCGGCGACGAACGCCCGCATCGCCTGGCGCAAGGCGGGCAACGCGATCAGGTGGGTGCCTGTGCTCACGGTGTCGTCCTCAACCGCTCAGCGGCACTCCGGGATCGGCGTGGGCAGCGGCTGGCCGGCAAAGCAAGCCTGCAGATTGGCAAAGGCCAGATCAGCCATTGCCTGCCGCGTGGCGGTGGTGGCGCTGCCGATGTGCGGCACCAACACCACGTTGGGCAGCGCCATCAGGCGCGCCGGCACGCGCGGCTCGTCCTCGAAGACATCCAGCGCGGCGCCGCCGATGACGCCGTCTTCCAGCGCCTGCACCAGCGCCGCCTCGTCGACCACCGAGCCGCGCGCCACGTTCACAAGGATGCCCTTCTTGCCCAGCGCCCGCAGCACTTCGGCGTTGACCATGTGCCGCGTACCCGCGCCGCCCGGCGTGATCAGGACCAGAAAGTCGCTTTGCTCGGCCAGCGCCAGCACCTCAGGCACGAAGCGCCAGGGCACCGCGACGCGCGGGCTGCGCGCGGTGTAGGCGATGGTCATGCCGAAGGCCGCGGCGCGTGTGGCAATCGCCTGGCCGATGCGCCCCATGCCGACGATGCCCAGCCGCGCGCCCGACATCTTGCGCTGCAGCGGCATCGGCCCGCGCGCGGCCCAGGCACCTTCGCGCACATAACGGTCGGCCGCCGGCAGCTGCCGCGCAGCGCACAGCATCAGGCCGATGGCCAGATCGGCCACGTCGTCGTTGAGCACGTCGGGCGTGTGCGTGACGACGATGCCGCGCGCCCTGGCCGCAGCCACGTCGACGCCGTCGTAGCCCACACCCATCACCGAGATCAGCTCGAGCGCGGGCAGCTGCCCGATCAGCGCCGCATCGACGCGCGAATCACCGCCGGCGGCCACGGCGCGGATGCGCGATGCGGCGGCGGCAAAGGCTTCCGGGTCGGTCTCGTGCAGCCGGTCGTGGAACTCGAAGGCGCGTTCCAGCTGCGCGGTGAGCAAGGGCGACAGCTTGGCCGCGGCAAGGACCGGAATTCTAGACACGGGATACGGCTCCTGAGACGAGGAAGTGGGGGCTAGGGTGACTACGGTGAGGCGCCGCAATCGTCATACCATAGTATCGAACGCTGCCCTACCGGCCAAGCGGCGCAACCCCGATCCGCGGCCAGGCCCAGCACCCTTGCCCTCCGCCCATGACCGACAAAGCACGCAAGAAGCCGCACGAGTTGCGCAGCCAGCAATGGTTCGGCCGCCAGGACCGCGACGGCTTTTCCTACCGCAGCTGGGTCAAGGGCAAGGGCATCCCGCACGACCAGTTCGACGGCCGCCCGGTGATCGGCATCTGCAACACCTTCAGCGAGCTGACGCCCTGCAACAGCCACTTCCGCACACTGGCCGAGCAGGTGAAGATCGGCGTGCATGAAGCGGGCGGCTTCCCGCTCGAGTTTCCGGTGATGTCGCTCGGCGAGACGCTGCTGCGGCCCACAGCGATGCTCTACCGCAACCTGGCCAGCATGGATGTCGAGGAAAGCATCCGCGGCAACCCGCTGGACGGCGTGGTGCTGCTGTTCGGCTGCGACAAGACCACGCCCAGCCTGCTGATGGGCGCCAGCAGCGTCGACCTCCCGACCATCGGCGTGAGCGGCGGGCCGATGCTCAGCGGCAAGTGGCGCGGGCACGACCTCGGCTCGGGCACCGGTGTATGGCAAATGAGCGAGCAGGTGCGCGCCGGCACCCTGAAGCTGGCCGATTTCTTCGAGGCCGAGAGTTGCATGCACCGCAGCCACGGTCACTGCATGACGATGGGCACCGCCAGCACGATGGCCAGCATGGTCGAGGCGCTGGGCGTGGGCCTGCCCGGCAACGCCGCCTACCCTGCGGTGGACGGGCGGCGCAACGTGATCGCGCGCAACGCCGGCCGGCGCATCGTCGACATGGTTCATGAAGACCTGATGCTGTCGAAGATCCTCACGCGTGAGGCCTTCGAGAACGCGGTGCGCACGCTGGCCGCCATCGGCGGCAGCACCAACGCCGTGATCCACCTGATCGCTATCGCGCGGCGCATCGGCGTGCCGCTGACGGTGGACGACTTCGACCACCTGGCCAGCACCATGCCGTGCCTCGTGAACATGCAGCCCAGCGGCCAATACCTGATGGAAGACTTCTGCTATGCCGGCGGGCTGCCGGCCGTGCTGCGCGAGATCTCCAGTCTGCTGCACCTGGACGCGATCACGGCCAACGGCCTGACGATCGGCGAGAACATCGCAGACGCCCCCAACTACAACCCCGAGGTCATCAAGACCCTCGCCGAGCCCTTCAAGGCCAACGCGGGCATCGCCGTGCTGCGCGGCAACCTTGCGCCGCGCGGTGCGGTCATCAAGCCCAGCGCGGCCACGCCCGCGCTGATGGTGCATACCGGGCGTGCGGTGGTATTCGAGGACAGCGACGACTTCCATGCCCGCATCGACGACGAGGCATTGGACGTCGACGAGCACTGCATCCTGGTACTGAAGAACTGCGGCCCCAAGGGCTACCCCGGCATGGCCGAGGTGGGCAACATGCCGCTGCCGCCGAAAGTGCTGCGCAAGGGCATCACCGACATGGTGCGCATCAGCGACGCGCGCATGAGCGGCACCGCCTACGGCACCGTGGTGCTGCACACCGTGCCCGAGGCTGCCGCCGGCGGCCCGCTGGCATTGGTCGCCAACGGCGACCTGATCACGCTGGACGTGCCGGCGCGCAAGCTGCACCTGCATGTCGACGACGATGAACTCGCGCGCCGCCGCGCGCTGTGGAGCCCGCCCGTGCCGCCGCTGCAAAGCGGCTACTGGAAGCTCTACATCGACCATGTCAACCAGGCCGACGAAGGCGCCGACCTGGACTTCCTGGTCGGCAAACGCGGCGCCTTCGTGCCCAAGGACAACCACTGATGGCCGCCGGCATTGCACTCGTCACCGGCGCCGGCTCGGGTATCGGCCGCGGCTGCGCGCTGGCTCTGCTGGCCGAGGGCTGGCAGGTGGTCTTTCTCGGCCGTCGCGAGCCCCCGTTGAAAGACGCCATCGCCAGCGCGGGTGAACAGGCCGCGCAGGGGCTGGCGCTGCCTTGCGATGTCAGCGACGCTGCGGCGGTGGACGCCGCCTTCGACCAGCTGCGCCAGCGTTACGGCCGGCTTGACCTGCTGTTCAACAACGCCGGCGTCTCGCTGCCCAACCAGTTGCCCGGCGACCTCGCCATCGCCGACTGGAAGCGCGCCGTCGACATCAACCTGCACGGCGCCTACCACTGCCTGGCGGCGGCCTTCCGCCTGATGCGCACGCAGCAGCCGATGGGCGGGCGCATCATCAACAACGGCTCGATCTCGGCGCATTCACCGCGGCCGGGCAGCATCGCCTACACGGCCACCAAGCATGCGGTCAGTGGGCTGACGCGCGCAGCCTCGCTCGACGGCCGGCCTTTCGATATCGCGGTCGGCCAGATCGACATCGGCAACGTGGCGAGCGACATGACCGAGAAGATGATGGCCGGCGTGGCGCAGGCCGATGGCAGCATCCGGCCGGAACCGCGCATGGAATTGCAGGCGGTGGTCGACACCTTCATGGCGATGGCGCGCCTGCCGCTCAGCGCCAACATGCTGTTCACCACCGTCATGGCCACCCGCATGCCCTACGTCGGCCGCGGCTGAAGGAGCCCCTGATGGCACAGATCGGATTCATCGGCGCCAGCGGCCTGATGGGGCATGGCATGGCCAAGCACCTTCTGGCCAAGGGCCACGCGCTCACGCTCACCGTGCACCGCAACCGCGACCGTGTGGCCGACTTGCTGGCAGCCGGCGCGCGCGAAGCCGCCACCGCGGCCGACATGGCGCGTGACAGCGAGGTGGTCTTCCTCTGCGTCACCGGCTCGCCGCAGGTCGAGGCCGCATTCACGGGCGCCCACGGCCTGCTGGCCGGCGCCCGGCCCGGCCTGATGGTGGTGGACTGCTCGACCAGCGAGCCCGATTCCACGGCCCGCCTGCGCGCGCTGGCCGCTGAGGCCGGCGTGGTGCTGATCGACGCGCCGCTGGCGCGCACGCCCATCGAGGCCGAAGCCGGGCGGCTGAACATGATGGTCGGCGCCGAGGCGGCTGACTTCGAACGCGCGCTGCCGCTGCTGCGCTGCTTTGCCGAGAACGTCTTCCATGTCGGTGGCCCGGGCGCCGGGCACATCGTCAAGCTGCTCAACAACTTCATCGCCCAGGCCATCTGCACCGCCAGCGCCGAGGCCTTTGCGGTCGGCCAGCGCGCCGGCATCGACCCGCTCAAGCTGGTCGAGGTGGTCAGCGCCGGCGCCGTCAACAACGGCCTGTTCCAGGCGATGGCCAAGACGCTGACGGGCGACCTGGGCGGGCTGAAGTTCGAGCTCGACAACGCGCGCAAGGACATCCGCTACTACACCCATCTGGCCGAGGGCCTGGCGATCCCCACCGTCGTCGGCGAGGCCGTACACCAGGCGCTGACGCTGGCCAGTGCGCTCGGCCACGGGCGCAAGTTCGTACCCTCGCTGGTCGAGGCACAGGAACAACTCACCGGCGCGCGGCTGGTGCCGCGCTGAAGCGCTCAGCCCACCATCATCCAGGGAGACTCGATCGATGAGCAACCGACTTGCCGGCAAGACCGCCTTCGTCACCGCCGCCGGCCAGGGCATCGGCCGCGCCACGGCACTGGCCTTCGCCCGCGCGGGCGCGACGGTGGTGGCCACAGACCTCGCGGCCGATCTGTTGGGCGCGCTGCAGGCCGACGCCGCCGCCGCGGGCTTGTCGTTGAGCACCCAGACGCTGGACGTGCTCGACCCCGCCGCCATCCAGGCCGCGGCGGCGCAGCACCCGGGCGTGAACGTGCTCTTCAATGCCGCCGGCTTCGTGCATGCCGGCAGCGTGCTCGACTGCACCGAGGACGAATGGGCCTTCGCCTTCGACCTCAACGTGCGCTCGATGTTTCGCACCATCAAGGCCTTCGTGCCTGCCATGCTGGCCGCCGGCGGCGGCTCGGTCATCAACGTCGCCTCGGCCGCCAGCAGCATCAAGGGCGCGCCGAACCGTTTCGTCTACGCCAGCACCAAGGCGGCGGTGATCGGCCTGACCAAGAGCGTGGCCGCCGACTTCATCGCCAAGGGCGTGCGCTGCAACGCCATCTGCCCGGGCACCGTGGAATCACCTTCGCTGCGCGAGCGCATCGCCGCACTGGCGAAAAGCACCGGCCAGACCCTGGCCCAGGCCGAGGCGATGTTCGTCAGCCGCCAGCCGATGGGCCGCCTGGGCACGGCAGACGAGATCGCCGCGCTGGCGGTCTATCTGGCCAGTGACGAAGCCAGCTTCACGACGGGCACCACCCAACTCATCGACGGCGGCTGGACGCTGTAGACCACGACCACACAAGGACTCCGAATGAAGCTGCTGCGTCACGGCCCCAGGGGCCAAGAGAAACCCGCGATGCTCGATGCCGAGGGCCGCGCGCGCGATCTGTCAGAGCTGATCGGCGATATCACACCGGCCACCTTGTCGCCGGCCGGCCTGGCCGCGCTGGCCAGTGTCGACACGACCACGCTGCCGCTGGTTGAGCCGGGCACGCTGGCCGTGCCCTGGGCCGGCCTGGGCAAGTTCATCGCCATCGGCCTGAACTACGCCGACCACGCGGCCGAGTCCAACCAGCCGATCCCCAAGGAGCCGATCATCTTCATGAAGGCGCCCACCTGCGCCGTCGGCTGCACCCACGCGGTGGTGCTGCCGCAGGGCAGCGTGAAGACCGACTGGGAGGTCGAACTCGGCATCGTCATCGGCAGCCGCGCGCGCTGTGTGTCCGAGGCCGACGCGCTGAAGCACGTGGCGGGCTACTGCGTGGTCAACGATGTCTCCGAACGCGAGTACCAGCTCGAGCGCGGCGGCACCTGGGACAAGGGCAAGGGCTGCGACACCTTCGGCCCCATCGGCCCCTGGCTCGTGACCGCCGACGAGGCGGGCGACCCGCAGGCGCTGGCGATGTGGCTCGAGGTCAACGGCCACCGCTGGCAGAACGGCAGCACGGCCACCATGATCTTCGGCGTGGCCACGCTGGTGAGCTACGTCAGCCGCTTCATGACGCTGGAGCCGGGCGACCTGATCACCACCGGCACGCCACCGGGTGTCGGCATGGGTGCGAAGCCCGCACCGGTGTACCTGAAGCCGGGCGACGTGATGCGGCTGGGCATCGCCGGGTTGGGCGAGCAGCGCCAGCAGGTGTTTGCCTGGGACCCTGCGCTGATCGACGGCTGAGGCGGGGGCACAGGCGATGGCCGGCCCGACGATCCGCATCCACGCGGGCGACAACGTCGTCATCGCGCGCCGGCAGCTGTTGTCCGGGCAGGTGCTGGCGGATGAAGGCGTCACCGTGGCCGGTCTGGTGCCGCCGGGCCACAAGATCGCCACCCGCGCCATCGCGGCCGGCGAAGCCGTGCGCCGCTACGACCAGGTCATCGGCAGCGCCACCCAGGCGATCGCGCCCGGCCAGCATGTGCACACGCACAACCTGGCCTTCAGCGAGTTCGCGCGCACGCACGAGCCCACGGCCGGCGCCACACCCACCCGCCATGAGCCGGTGCCGGCCACCTTCGACGGCATCGTGCGCGCCGACGGCCGCGTGGCCACGCGCAACTACATCGGCGTGTTGACCAGCGTGAACTGCTCGGCCACTGCCGCGCGGGCGATTGCCGACCAGTTCAGGCGCGACATCCGGCCCGAGGCGCTGGCCGCGTTCCCGAACGTCGACGGCGTGGTCGCGCTCACGCACGGCATGGGCTGCGCCACCGACAGCGACGGCGAGGAACTGCAGGTGCTGCGCCGCACGCTCGGCGGCTATGCGCGGCACGCCAACTTCGCCGGCGTGCTGATCGTCGGCCTGGGCTGCGAGACCAACCAGATCCAGGGGTTGGTGGCGCAGGAAGGCCTGGCCGAGGGCGCCTGGCTGCGCACCTTCAACATCCAGGACACGGGAGGCACCACGAAGACGGTGGCGCGCGGTGTCGAGCTGGTGCGCGAGATGCTGCCGCATGCCAACCGGGTGCGCCGCCAGCCGGTGCCGGCGAGTCACCTGATCGTCGGCCTGCAGTGCGGCGGCAGCGATGGTTACTCGGGCATCAGCGCCAACCCTGCCCTGGGCGCGGCGGTGGACCGGCTGGTGCGCCACGGCGGCAGCGCGATCCTGAGCGAGACGCCTGAGATCTATGGCGGCGAGCACCTGCTGACGCGCCGCGCGGTGAGCCACGAGGTGGCCGACAAGCTGCTCGCGCGCATTGCCTGGTGGCAGCGCTACACGGCGCGCAACGGCATGCAGATGGACAACAACCCTTCGGCCGGCAACAAGGCCGGCGGGCTGACGACGATCCTGGAGAAGAGCCTGGGCGCGATTGCCAAGAGCGGCACCACCAACCTGGTCGAGGTGGTCGAGTTCGCCGAAGCGGTGCGCGCCAAGGGCTTCGTCTACATGGATACGCCCGGCTACGACCCGGTCTCAGCAACCGGCCAGGTGGCCGGCGGCGCCAACCTGATCTGCTTCACCACCGGCCGTGGATCAGCCTATGGCTGCGCGCCCTCGCCTTCGCTCAAGCTCAGCACCAACACCGCGCTGTGGCTCAAGCAGCAGGACGACATCGATATCGACTGCGGCAGCATCGTCGAGGGCCTGAGCAGCGTGGACGAAATGGGCGAGCGCATCTTCAGACTGATGCTCGACACCGCCTCGGGCCGCGCCACCAAGAGCGAGCAGCACGGCTACGGGCAGAACGAGTTCGTGCCCTGGCAGCTGGGCGCGGTGATGTAGGCGCGTAAGGTCAAAGGAATGACCTATCCCATCAAACTGAACATCGGCTGTGCGGATGTCGGCAAGGACGGCTATCTCAACATCGATACTCGGCCGACCAAGGTCACGCACGTGGTCTGCGACGCGTGGAAGATCCACATGCATTTCGCTCGATCTTCGGTCGATGAGATCTATACGCGCCACATGATCGAACATCTGGATCCCAATGACGCTCGCGCGGCCCTCGAGAGCTGGCACCAGGTCTTGAAACCCAATGGCTTGCTGCACATCATCTGCCCCGATCTGATGTTTCATTGCCAACAATTCATGGGCACCGCCACCAGCACATTGCCCAATCAAAGAGCCCACGCGATGGCCGGTTTTTACGGCTGGCGGGACGAGTCCCGCGGCGGATCACGCGAAGACGCACACCGCTGGGGCTATACCGGTGAAAGCCTGCATGCGTTGCTTGCGAGCCATGGTTTCGTCGAAATCCATCGTCATCTCGATGGGCCGGATTCGGAGCTTTGGCACTTGAACATCAGCGCACGTGCGCAAACGGGTTCGACATAGACCGGTCGGTCCTGACAGCCGGTGCTACAGGCACACGACGCGGTTTCGCCCCTCGGCTTTGGCGCGGTAGAGCGCCAGATCGGCGCGATGCAGCAGATCTTCGAGCTCGATCAAGCCGACGCCGAAAGCGACGCCGATGGACGTGGTGACCGCAATCGTCTCGTCCTTCCAGGTCAGCGGCGTATGTTCCAGGAGGTGCCGCACCCGCTCGGCCGAGGCCCGGGCGATCGCGTCGGGTGCATCTCTCAACAGCACCACGAACTCCTCGCCGCCAAGCCTGGCGACGATGTCACCGCGTCGGAACTGCTTCGTCAACAGGTGGCTGAGGTGGCGCAGCACTGCATCGCCGCCGTCATGGCCGTGGCGGTCGTTGACGCGCTTGAAGAAGTCGATGTCCAGCGCCAGGGCCCAGATCGTCAGCGCCTTGCCGGCGCGCGCTTCGTCCAGCCAGGGCGCAACGCGCGCAGCCAGGCCGCGGCGGTTGAGCAGACCGGTGAGAGGGTCGGTGAGTGCCTCGTCGATCAGGCCCGCTTCGCGCCGGTGACGCTCGCTGACGTCGCGGGCGACGATCACGAACGCGGACGGCATTCCCTCTTCATCGACAATGGTGGTGAGCACCGTGTCACCCCAGATCACCGTCCCGTCGGCGCAGCGGTACTCGGCTTCGAAAGACGCCCAACCCTGCTGGATGGCCAGTTCGGCCTTGAGCGCGAGGTCCACCGGCTCGGCGGACTCCGGGTGCAGCAACTCGCGGCACGCGCGACCCACGATCGTGGCGCCACGGCCGAACAGACGCTCGATGGAGGGGTTGGGCTGCGTGATGCGCAGGTCGAGGTCGAGCATGAGGACGAAATACCCCTGCAACGCTTCCAGCACGATGGCCAGGCTCTGACGCTCGCGCACCAGCTGCCGCTCCTGGAGTACCCGGCTCGTGACGTCCTCGATCGCGACCATGCACGAATCCGCATTGACGACGATGGCCGTCAGTGCCAGATGGTGCAGGCGGCCCTGCGGGTCGCGACGCTCCACCGGCCGCTGTTCAGCGACCAGACCCGGCTCCAGCAAGTGAGACCTGACCAGAGGGCAAAGTGTCGGGTCAAGCGCCTCCAGGATGATCCAGCCTTGGTCAGCCTGAAAGGGCAGGCCCAGCCCCACCAGCAAAGCCACTGCACGCGGATTCATCATGTCGATCGCACCCGCGCCGCTCATGCGCATGACCGCGACAGGAAACTGGTAGACGAATTGCAGCAGCGATTCCTCGTCGCTGGCGATGGCCTCGCTGTTCAACGGTTCACCGCTTCACCAGCAGGTACATGTGGTTGGCAGCGGCCGACCTCAGCAAGCGCAGCTTGACGGCCGTCGGCTTCATGCGAAGCGTGAAGACGTAATCGAGCATCACATCGAGTTCAGGCTCGTTCATGAAGCGTTCGGCGACCATGTAGTTGTTCGTGCACGGTGCGACGTCGGTAAAGAAATTGCGCGCCAGCACACGCTCTGTGGACAGTCCTGCCAACCTCGATTCCCACGCGTTGTAGGCGACCACGTCACCGTCGGAGCGCATGCGCACAACGCCGAACGCCAACTCGTCGAGGCTCTGCGCCGACATCGCGTCCAACATGTTCATGCCGGCGGTATCTTCGAAATCCATCGCTACTTCCTGATTGACTTCGCTCGGAACTGGCGCCGGTCGCAAAACTTCGGCGCCCTGCGGCCACGATCGATCCTACACGTCGATGTTCGCCGCGCGCAAGGCGTTGCTCTCGATGAACTCGCGCCTTGGCTCCACCTCGTCGCCCATCAGCATCGTGAAGACGCGGTCGGCCTCGATGGCGTCGTCGATCTGCACGCGCAGCAAGCGGCGCACGGTCGGGTCCATCGTGGTTTCCCACAGCTGCGACGGGTTCATCTCCCCCAGGCCCTTGTAGCGCTGGCGGCCCACACCGCCTTCGGCCTGCAGCATCAGCCAGGCCATGGCAGCGCGGAAGTCCGGCGCCTTATGGTCCTTCATGCGTTCGCCTTCGCCGCGCCGCACCACGGCGTCGGCGCCTAGCAAGCCCTTGAAGGTCAGGCCGGCGCGGCTCAAGGCCTCGTAGTCGGCGCCGTGCACGAAGTCTTGTGTGATCACGCTGCTCTTCAGGTTGCCGTGGTGATACCGGCCGACGCGCAGGAAGGGCTTGTCGGTGCGCGGGTCGAGTTCAGCGCTGACCATCGCGCCAGAGCGCAACGCGCCTTGCAGCGCACGCGCGCTGGCCTCTGCGGCTGCGGGGATATCGAGGTCCAGTACCAGCCCGTCGGCCATCGCGCGCAGGGCCTCGATATCCATCCAGCCCGCCAGGCGGTTCATCACGCTGGTGGCCAGCAGGTATTGGCGCGCCAACTCTTCCAGCGCGCTGCCGACGATGGCCGGGCGGCCGTCTCCGGGGTCGACCGCAGCCCCTTCGAGAGCCACCTTCAGCAGGTAGGCGTCGAGTTCGTTGGCGTCCTTCAGGTACTGCTCATGCTTGCCGTGCTTGACCTTGTACAGCGGCGGCTGGGCGATATAGATGTGGCCGCGCTCGACCAGCTCCGGCATCTGGCGGTAGAAGAAGGTCAGCAGCAGGGTGCGGATGTGCGCGCCGTCCACGTCGGCGTCGGTCATGATGATGATGCGGTGGTAACGCAGCTTGGCGACATCGAAGTCATCGCCGCCGCCACCCTTGCCGATGCCGGTGCCCAGCGCGGTGATCAACGTGACGATCTCGTTGCTGGTCAGCAGTTTCTCGTAGCGTGCTCGCTCGACGTTGAGGATCTTGCCTCGCAGCGGCAGGATCGCCTGGAACTTGCGGTCACGCCCCTGCTTGGCACTGCCACCGGCGCTGTCGCCCTCGACAATGTAGATCTCGCACATCGCCGGGTCTTTCTCCTGGCAGTCGGCCAGCTTGCCCGGCAGGCCCAGGCCGTCGAGCACGCCCTTTCTGCGCGTCATCTCGCGCGCCTTGCGCGCGGCTTCTCGGGCACGGGCCGAATCGATGATCTTGCCGCAGACGATCTTGGCGTCGATCGGGTTCTCCAGCAGCCATTCGCCCAGCTTGCTGGCGACCACGTCCTCCACCGGCCCGCGCACCTCGCTGGAGACCAGCTTGTCCTTGGTCTGGCTGCTGAACTTGGGCTCGGGCACCTTGACGCTGATGACGCAGGCCAGGCCTTCGCGCATGTCGTCGCCGCTGATCTCGACCTTGGCTTTCCTGGCCAGGTCGTTGTCGTCGATGTACTTGTTGATGATGCGCGTCATCGCTGCGCGCAGCCCGGTCAGGTGGCTGCCGCCATCACGCTGCGGAATATTGTTGGTGAAGCACAGCACGTTCTCGCTGTAGCCGTCGTTCCACTGCATCGAGACCTCGACACCGATATTCGTGTTCTGGTCGCTCAGCTTGTCGCCAATGGCATGGAAGATGTTGGTGTGCAGCACCTTCTTGCCCTGGTTGATGAACTCGACGAAACCTCGCACCCCGCCGACATAGGCGAAGTTGTCTTCCTTGTTGTGGCGTTCGTCGACCAGTCGGATCTTCACGCCGTTGTTCAGGAAGCTCAACTCGCGCAGCCGCTTGGCCAGGATGTCGTAGTGAAAGTCGGCGTTCTGCTGGAAGATCTCGTCGTCGGGCAGAAAGTGCACCTCGGTGCCGCGCTTGTCGCTCTCGCCCAGCAGCTTCATCGGGCTGACGGGCATGCCTTCGCGCATCTGC
>Ga0335394_10002709_pt1 | contig 20024 bp, 20 predicted proteins | sample MAT03_FD_205741 | JGI IMG/M metagenome (GOLD analysis project Ga0335394, IMG submission 205741) | Freshwater microbial communities from Lake Fryxell liftoff mats and glacier meltwater in Antarctica - MAT-03 (spades assembly) (version 2) ... | reverse complement strand
ATGACGCGCACCCAGCACGGCAGCGGCTGGACGTGCGTGATATCAGCCGGCTGCCACGCCGCGACCCTGTCGGTCTGGCGGATGTTGACCGCTGGGCCGTTGCCGAAGCGAACCCCATTGAACGCGTTCTTCAGAAAGCGCGCCCCGAACTCCGTGCCCGTGCGCACCATCAGGCCCGCCCCGACTGATTTCGCCGACGCCGCCGTGACCCGACACGTCGCCACGAAATCGCCCTTCACGTGCGTATAACCGAAGGTGCCGCAATGTTCCGAGTTGTCACCGATGCTGCGGATGGTGAAACGCTTCGCTGCCGCATCGTAGCGCACCAAACCCGCCTTGCGCACCGGCCCGATGTCCGCTGTCTCCCAGCCTGGCGGCAGATCGACGGCCAGCGCCACCTTCGGCGCGGTATCCGCCGCGAACGCCGTAGGTATCGCGACGAGAACAAACAGGATTAAACTCAAGCTCCTTGCACCACTCGCGCCAGAAGGCTGGCAAGAGCGAAAGAGCGGGGGCAAGAGTTGCATGAGCCAGTTGGGTTTCATTTTCGCGAAGTGCCAATGTGGCTTCAGAGCGGTTCTGTTGTCATAGACGAACGCATCCGGTCGACTTCCGGAAGCGCCGACAAATTGAATCATGCCGAATCAGACGCGCCATCGCCGCCGACCTCAACTACCCGAACGGGTAGTAGGTGGTCGCGACGCCGGATTGGCATTCATCCCCAACGATGCCAGTCTGCGCGCGTGACGAAAGGGTCCATGCCGCTGGCGGTCGCGCTGCTCTTGAGTAGCGCTGGCCTGATCTCGGCCCGGACGTTCACCAACGTGGCGGACGTGCTGGCGTTGTCGCCGGAGCGGTTGGCCAAAATGCCGCCGGTGCGGCTGCGCGGCGTGGTCACCTATTTTAAAGGGGCGGGCAGCCCTGACCTCATCGTGCAGGATGCGACGGCCGGCATCTTCGTCGGCGGGAAGGCGGTGCAGGCCGCGCACGCCTGGCAGCCCGGCGATGTGGTGGAGGTAGAGGGAACGGCCATCGCCGAGAGCTTTGCCCCGCGCGTGCAAGCCCGCCATGTCCAGCGCGTGGGAACAGGTCTGCTGCCAAACGCCGCGACCCTCAGCTCGGATGATTTGCGCTCAGGGCAGTTCGACGGACGCTACGTCGAAGCCCGCGGCGTGGTGCGCAGCGCGGTGCGCGATGACTCGCTTCAGCCGCCCCGCCTCATCCTTCGCGTCGCCACGGCGGCGGGACAGTTCGATGCGTGGGTGCTGCACTTTTCCACTGACGATGCGGCCCGGCTTGTCGATGCGGCCGTGGCGCTTCGCGGTGTGTGCCTCGCGTGGGCCAATCAGCGGCGTCAGCTCTTGAACGTGCGGCTGTTGGTGAACCGCGGGGAAGACATCCAAGTGACGCGCGCCGCCCTGGTGGACCCTTTCACCGCGCCGCTCGTCGCGCCCGACACACTCATGCGCTATCGCCCAGAGGGACTGGACGCGCAGCGGGTCCGGCTCCGCGGGGTCATCACCTGGTGGCGGGCGGGCGAAGGGTTAGTGCTGCAGGACGGCACGTCCGGCGTGCGGGTGGATGTGATCTCGCCGCCGCAATGGCAGCTCGGTGACGAAGTCGAAGCCGTCGGATTTCCCGGCCTCAACGGCTACACCGCAGGCTTGCAGGATGCGCTTGTGCGCGTGGTGGCGCAGCGCGGCGCGGTGGAGCCACTGCCGCTCACGGCCCAGGAAATCCTCCTCGCGGACCATGACCAACGCCTGGTGCGCGTGACCGGCCGGCTCCGCGCCTTGCAGCGCGAGGGCGGCCTGACGCAACTATTTCTGCGCAGCGGCGAAGTGGATTTCACCGCCGTCGGGCCGCGCGATGATGTCCGCGCGTGGGAAGAAACCCTCGAACCGGGCAGCGAACTCGCGCTCACCGGCGTCTGCGAACTGCGCCCCGGCGAAGAGCGCCGCCTAGGCGGACGGCCCCAGTCCTTCGCGCTGCTCCTGCGGGAGGCCGGCGATGTGACGGTGCTGCAATCCGGCCCGTGGCTCAACGAACGTCGCCTGCGCTGGCTGCTCGGCCTAGGCGGAGGCGCATTGGCGCTGGCGCTGCTGTGGGGATTCCTCCTACGCCGCCGCGTGGAAAAACGCACCACGCTTCTCGCCCGCGAAATTCGCTCACGCCGGGATGAGGCGGACGAATTCGACGCCGTGCTCACCGAGCGTGGCCGTCTCGCCGCCGAGTTGCACGACACCGTGCAACAGAGCCTGACCGGAGCCGCGCTCCAACTCCGCGCCGCCGGACTGGCGCTCTCGCAAGCACCGCCCGAAGCCCGTCCACACCTGGACACCGCGCGACAATTGATCGACCACAGCCGCGACGAACTGCGCGCCGCCGTCTGGGATCTGCGGGTGGACAGCGGTGCGTCCACCGACCTGCCCGCCGCACTGCGGGACACCGCCGCCAGCACTCAGACGGGTGGCGGCAAACCCGTCTCCTTCACCGTGACAGGTGAACCGCGCCCCGTGCCGCCCACCCTCGCGCACCACGCCTCTCGCATCGCGCAGGAAGCCCTTACCAACTCACTTCGCCACAGCGACGCCGCAGCGTTTTCCGTGACGCTTACTTTCCTGCCCGCACAACTTCGCCTCAGCATTCAGGACAATGGCCGAGGTTTCGACCCCGCCCGCTCCGCCGGACCCGACACCGGTCACTTCGGCGTAGACGGCATGAAACGTCGCGCGGCCAAAATCGGTGGAACCCTCGCCCTCGAAAGCAACGTCGACGGCACCACGATTTCGCTCACCACTCCACTGGCATGAAACCCGCCGCGCCCATCCGCCTGCTGCTCGCCGACGACCATCTCGTCGTTCGCATGGGCCTGGCCGCTGTCCTAAGATTCGACCCGCGCTTCACCATCGTCGCCGAAGCCGCCGATGGCCCCGCGGCGGTCGCCGCGCACCGCGAGCACCAGCCGGACATCACGCTCCTGGACGTGAGGATGCCGAAGCTAGACGGCATCGAAGCCGCGCGTCGCATCCGCGCCGAGTCGCCCGCCGCGCGTCTGCTGATGCTCACCTCCTACGATGCGGAGGAAGACATTCGCCGCGCGTTGGACGCCGGAGCCAGCGGCTACCTGCTCAAGGATTCAAGTCAGGACGATCTCATCACCGCGCTGCTCGCCGTCCATCGCGGCGAATCGTGGCTGCCCGCGAACATCGCGCGCCGCCTGCGCGAGCACACGCAGGAACCCCCGCTTTCCCCGCGACAGCTCGAAGTGCTCGAACTCCTCGCCAAAGGTTTGTCGAACAAGGAAATCGCCGGCGTGCTCGGCTTCACCACCGATGGCACTAAGGCGCACCTGCGGACGATTTTCGCCAAGCTCGGCGCAGCTGACCGTACTGAAGCCGTCGTCAACGCCATCCAGCGCGGACTGGTGCGGGTGGAGTGAGCGCCATACGGCGTTCGGCGGGCGATGGGTAACAATTTGCCACCGGACCTTCCAGAAACTTCACGCCAGCCAGCTCAATTGCGATGGAGGAGCCATTTTGCTGGTGCCGCCTGCCACGTCCGCGGGTAAACCCATCACCACTCCAGAGCAGTGCGGTGGGGCGAGGCTGCCCCTCTCCTCCAAGCGAAGAGCCAATTTTTGCGCAGGCCTCGACAGCCAAACCTCCTGAAAAGAACAGAGCTACGGGAAAGCATAGCCCGACGGCGGCGTCATCGGAGAGACGCTCCCCTGCACTCCCACTCGGTTGTCTGGGTAGCGCTCTTCGCCGCGCCGAAAATTTCGGGTTCATCGACAAAAATCCCGTTCCGGCGGTGAAGCTGCCAAAGGCCGCCTCGACGGAGCGGGAAGTGTTCAGCCTCGACGAGATTTACCAGCTGATCGCCGCCGCCCCGAACGAGGACTGGCAGACGCTGATCCTGGTCGGGTTCTACACGGGCGCGCGGCTCAGCGACTGCGCCCGCCTCACCTGTGTCCTCGATGCGGCTTTTGAGGGAACCGCGACTGTGGTTGACCCAAGTGCCCGCGGCTTCCCAGGGTCCACTTCACAGCGCGGCTCGCGGCCCAGGATTCACCCCGGTTGCGGCGATGGTCGGAAGCGCATAGCATTCGACCCATGAGCGAGGTCGGATCGATCAGCGGAGATTTGCTGTCGGAAGCGACGCGTCGTCTGGAGGCGGAGTTTCGTCCGGAACAGGTGTGGCTTTTCGGCTCACACGCTTGGGGAGCGCCCGACGCAGGGAGTGACTTGGACTTGATGGTGGTGGTGAAGGAGAGCAATGAAAGTCCGACCCGCCGGGCGCAACGCGCTCATCGTTGTCTTCAGGGAATGGCGACCGCCAAGGACGTGATTGTGAAGACCCGGGCCGAAGTTGAGCGCTTTCGCAATGTCCGTTCATCGCTGGTCGCGGAAATCCTCGAACGAGGTCGGATGATCTATGGATGAGGCCAAGCGCGAACTTGTACGCGCTTGGCTCGTAAAAGCGCGGACGATTTGGACACCGCTCGCCAGATCGCAGGGCTCCCTGACGGGCACCTTGACGCCGCGATCTACCACTGCCAGCAAGCCGCCGAAAAGGCGGTGAAGGGCTTTCTGGCGTCCCAAGACCACAGGTTGGAACGGTCCCATGATGTGGAACGATTGGTGATGTTCGCGGTTGGCTACGAGGCCCGGTTCGCAGCGTGGGTGGACACGGCCTCGCTTCTGACACCGTACGCCACGGCATACAGGTATCCCGGCGAATCCGCCGTGATGGAACCGGGGCGACAAGAATTCGACGAAGCGCTGGCGGCGTGGACCGGATTCCTGGCATTCGTTTGGGCGATTCTGCCCACCGAAGTTCACCCCTAAACATCCCGGGAGCCCTGTCGGGCTCGACACTCGGCCCCTCTCCCGTTCCGTGGCCCGGACCCGCCAACCCGGCAAGCACGGCTTGTCCGAGGGCTTCAACAGAATCGTCACCCGGGCCGGCTTGGACCTGATGGTCGTCAAAGGCAAGGGCACCCGGAATTTCGCGCGTCGCGCCTTCCATTCGCTCCGCCACAGCTTCAGCTCCGCATATTCCCCATGGAGCTTCGATTTCGCCGCCGTCAGGGCGATGGGGAAAAGCTGCGCGACCCGCTGCGTCTACGCCTCCTCATCACGCTCCTGCAGCGCGGACATTGCCGGCAGTGGGGTCATGCAGGGGGAGGAAGAAAGTTCCCTGCGTCATGGTTCCCGGGGTGTCTGGGCGGCCTGGCAATACGGGAGCACCCGCGGTTGGACCGACCGACGTTGGACGAGACACCGGCGCCTGCGCCCATGGATTGCATTTGGAACCCGGGAACTTGGACAACGTATCCGAATTTTCGCGCCCATGGCAAGCTGCCTCGATTGAAGGGGTTAGCGACGGCTTGCTTCATCTTCGGAAGGCGATCCGCCCAATGAAGAAGAAGGATGGTCCAGAGCTTCGGCCAAGTTGCTGCGAGGGTGCGCGCGCCCTTTGTGCGTCCCGCCGCACGCCGCCGGGTAAGAATGAAAGTAAGAATGAACGAGAGGGAAATTCTGGCCGCGGAAGGGGGAATTCAGGGCGTGCCGGAAAAGTTATTCTTACTTTGATTCTTACTTTTGGGGTTTTCGGTCTGAATTCCCTCGTAAACCGTTGATGCAGAAGGATTGGAGCGGGTGAAGGGAATCGAACCCTCGTCTCAGGCTTGGGAAGCCCACGTTCTACCATTGAACCACACCCGCATCGGAACTGAACGAAGAGCAATCAAGCAACAAAGGGACCCGGGCCGTCAATCGCGCGTTTGTTCCGCCATGGTTTCATGGTTTCCTCGTTTCCAATTCTTCGTCCTTCCTCCTCAACCGCGCGTCACCCCGCCCAGTCGGTCACACCACGGCGACCGAACTGGCGGGTGTCGGCGGCCACACGCCGAGCTTGTGGTTCGCCGGCAGGGTGCATCCGCTGACCCGTACCCCCGAGGTTCGCGCGGCCTTCACGCTCACCGCATAGAAGGCAACCCCGGGGTTGTCCGAGGTCACCGTGCAGCCTTGGATCGAGATGTTGTGAACCGGGAACGTCTTGCTGCCTTCCGATCCGTCCTGGGCGTTCAGCAGGATCACGTGATCGGCGTGGGGATGCACGGCGGTGAAGGAACAGTCGCGCACCTGGAAATTCTGGCGGTGCAGTATGGGATTGCCGGGGCCGACGGGGCCGGGGAGGTCGATGGCGCAGTACCCGAAGAATCCGCGACAGTCCTTCAGCACGATGCTGTCGATGCTCCCGGTGTCGCAGAAGAAGAAGCGATCGAAGCCCTCGCCCGAGCATGACGTGAAGGTGGTCGAGGTGTTGGCGGCGAAGGCGGCGTGGGCGTGTTTGCTGTGAACGGCCCAGGGTGCGACGACATGACAATCGTGGACGGTGGAAGGGGCAACCTGAGTGTTGGGTTGGGGGTTGGTGACGCCGCAATAGAGTCCCGTCACGTAAGCGCCGGACAGGCATTCGACTCGGCACGATTCGATCGTGTGTCCACCCGGCTTGACGGAGGCGTCGCCGCAGTTGTTGACCAGGATGCCGAAGCCTTCGTTGGCGCCTTGCCATTGGCCGTCGATTCCGACGACGTGGAGATCCTTCAGGGTTGAGCGGCTGGCGAAGACATGGAGAGCGACGGTGGGGAGGGCGGCGCCTCCGGCATGCTGGCCGCCACGGGCGTCAAGGGTGAGGCCTTCGACCCGGATCTTCTCGGCGCGGCCGGAGCGGCTGCCGGCAATGATCATCTCGAACTTTTGCGCGGCAACTTGGCCGCGATTCGTGGCCACTTTGCACTCGCAATCGTGTGCGAGCCGGAGGGTGGTTTGGGCGGAGCCTCCGACTCCGACCAGCCCGCAACCGTCGCCCAGGGAACAGAAGTCGTATTGGTCGAAGGCCCAGGCACCGCGGGTTTCGTAAATGCCGGGGTGCAGGTGAAACGTGGTGTCCTTGCGGTGTTGGCGAAGCACGGCGTCGAAGTCTCCGGCGCTGACGATGACGAGCGGGTCGGACGCGTTCCCGGAGCGGGAGCCGTCCCGGTGGGTTGGGGCGGAGGAAAGGTGGACATCGTTCATGGTGGTTGCTTCGAGGTCAGGGTTTGGAGACCGGGTGCAGGACGATTTGCCGGAGGTCCATCACCGCTCCTCCCGGTTTCTTGATGGGCTGAACCTTGAGGGAATGACGACCGGCGGGAAGTTCCACTTCTCCCAAGGTTCGATTGGTGAAGTTCTGAAAATGGCCGGTGTCCAGGACGGTGGTGACGAGTTTCTGGTCGGCTACGGTGAAGGCGACTTCGCTGCCGCCGCTGCCCTTGCCGCAGCCTTGAAGGATCTCCAGGGAGTACCGCCCAGCTTTCGGCAGGTCGAAGATCCACTCGGCCCAGTCTTCCTTACGACCCCACCAGCCGAGGGTGTTCTTGAAAGGCTGGGGTTCGTAGCGGAGGACGGTGCCATGGACGAATGCGTCCCGGGAGTGGAGGACGATGGCGCCATCGGCAGGTGCGGCCAGAGGTGCGGGTTCCCACGCGGGATTCGACATGGGCCACTGGGCGCCGCGGGCGTTTTGCCAGTCGAACAGTTTGCGGGAGAGTTCCATGACGCGCTCGGGTTGGGCGTCGGCGAGGTTGGCGGTTTCGCCGGGGTCGGTGGCGAGGTTGAAGAGTTCCGGCCGACCGGTTTCGTAGTATTGAATGAGTTTGAAGTCACCGGCGCGAATCGCGGCGTAGGGGGTGGCGCCGCCGGGATGGTAATGGGGGTAGTGCCAATAGAGGGCGTCCCGGTTGAGAGCGCGGTCGGAAGGCACGGCGGGGTCCTTGAGAATCGGAACGAGGCTGACGCCGTCGAAGCCGCGAGCGGCGATGTAGTCCTTCGGGAGACCGGCGGCTTCAAGGAGCGTCGGGTGGAGATCGATGCCCATGACGGGCTCGGCGCTGGTGCTGCCGGGCACCGTCACACCGGGCCACTTCACGATCAGGGGCACGCGGTGACCGCCTTCATAGGGCGAACCTTTGCCTGCACGAAGTGGGGCGTTGCTGGTCGGTGGGTTCTTGCCGAGGACCAGTCCGCCGTTGTCGGACGTGAAGATCACCAGGGTTTGGTCCGCCACACCGGTGTCTTCCAAGGCGCGCAAGATGCGACCCACGGCGGCATCAAGGCTTTCGATCATGGCGGCGTAGGTCGCGTTGGTCTGTCCTCCCCCGACGCGGATGGCCTTGGCCTGGTACTTTTCCACCAGGTTGGACTTCGCCTGCAGCGGGGAGTGGACCGAGTACGGCCAATAGTTGAGGAAAAAGGGCAGGCCCTTGTGGGAGCTGATGAACTTCACCGCCTCATCGCCTTCGCGGTCGGTGAGGTATTCGCCCTTGGGTCCGTCGGAAAGCCGCGGGAGTCCATAGGGGGCGAAGTAGCTGGGCGGTTGTCCGCGGTGGTCGCCACCCAAGTTCTGTTTGAAGCCCTGTTGTTCGGGCTCAAAGCCTTCGCCGCCCAGATGCCATTTGCCGAGATGCAAGGTATCCCTGAGGGCGCTCAGTCGCTCGGCGAGAGTGATCCGTTCGAGTGGCAACTGTTGAGTCCAGGCTGGCGGACGGAGTTTTGCCTTGGGGTGGTCGTGGCCTTTGATCCAGTCGGTGACCTGGAGGTGGGCGGGGTGCATGCCCGTGAGTATCGCGGCGCGGCTGGGCGAGCAGACGGTGCAGGCGGAATAGGCCTGGGTGAAGCGCATGCCCTCGGCAGCCAGACGATCGAGATGGGGTGTCTCGTGGAACTTGGAACCTGTCGCACCCAGGTCGTGGGCACCGAGGTCATCGGCGACGATCAGGACGACGTTGAGTTCCGGTTTTTGGGGGGCGTCGGCGGCACGCAGATTGAGCGAGGCCAGCAGAATGGAAATGAACAGGGCGTGGCGCATGGCGATCGGGACTGGACTGAAGCGAGACGATGGTCGGGATACCGAGGAAAGGAAAGGAAAGCGGAGGAGCGTAGCTGGAGGTCAAAGACCTCCGGAGCCGGGTGAGCATAAGGAATGACCCCGAAAGGGGTCACAGAGGGTTGGTCGAGGGAGGATTGTTGGCGAGACGCTCGCCACTACGGACGGCCGGTTGGTACGGCGATGGTGCCGGCCGCCGCGAGCCACCGAAGTTCACGGCTGGGTCTCGATCTGTCCGGCAGGCCGGGCGCCGGTCGCGGTGCGTCGGGTGAGCGCATCGCCGAGATCCCCGCGGGCTCGTTCGACGTGTTTCTGAAGCTCCTCGACGACGGCGGGCTGGAGGGCCGCAAGGTCGGTGGTTTCGCCGGGATCTTTTTCGAGGTCGTAGAGTTCCGTGCCGGCCTTGAGTTGGCTGTACTTGATCGGCGTGCCACCGGTGGCAGGCGCCTGGGTGCCGAGGGTGCGGTAGGTGTGTGGAAGGATGAGTTTCCAACGACCGCTCCGTACCGCCTGGAGCTCATTGCTGTTGTAGTAGAACCAGAGAGCTTCATGCGGGCTTTGGGCCTCCTCCGGTTTCAGAAGCAGCGGTCGGATGTCGAGGCCGTCGATTCGATGAGGCGGCAGGGGCGCCTGGGCCACGGCGGCCAAGGTGGGCAGGAGGTCGATGGTCATCGCCGGTTGATGGCAAACCGTGCCGCGCGGGATATGCCCGGGCCATCGGGCGATGAAAGGAACGCGAACGCCGCCTTCCCAAGCCGTGCCTTTGCCTTCACGAAAAGGGCCGGAGGAACCGGCGTGGTCCCCGTACGAGAGCCAGGGTCCGTTGTCCGAGGTGAAAATGATTAGGGTATCGTCGTCGATTTTGTGGCGTCGGAGAGCATCGAGCAACTGGCCGACGGACCAGTCGATTTCGCCGATCACATCCCCGTAGAGGCCGGCGCGGGAACGTCCGCTCCGGGAGTCGCTGACGAAGAGCGGCACGTGGGGCATGGAGTGAGCGAGATAGAGGAAGAAGGGCTGGTCGCGGTGTCGCTCAATAAAGCGGACGGCGCGCTCGGTGTAGCGGGTGGTGAGGGTTTTCTGGTCGTCCGGATCCACCTCGGGGTCCACGACGGTTTCGCCGTCGAAGAGCCGGAGCTCGGGGTAGGAGCCCTTTTTGGCCTCGGGATGGTGGGGCCACATATCGTTGGAATAGGGGAGTCCCAACCATTCGTCGAAGCCGTGGCGGGTAGGCAGAAACATGGGGTGATGGCCCAGGTGCCATTTGCCAACCGCGCCGGTGGCGTAGCCGCGGGGCTTGAGGACCTCGGCGATGGTCCGTTCGTCCGGATTCAGTCCGTGGCGGGCGCCTGGGCCGAGCGCACCGGCGATGCCGATGCGATTGGGGTAACAGCCGGTGAGCAGCGCGGCACGGGAGGCGGAGCACACGGCCTGGGCGGCGTAGAAGTCGGTGAGCCGAACCCCTTCCTTGGCGAGGCGATCGATGTTGGGAGTGCGGATCTTGGGAGCGCCGAAGCAACCCAGGTCGGCATAACCGAGGTCATCGCAAAAAATCACGATGACGTTGGGAGGACGTGACGCCGGCGCGGCGGCCAGGGCATCGACGAGGGCCATCGCCCAGACGGCACCAAGGAGCAAGGCTCGGGGAAACGGCATGGGTGGATGACAACCCAACCCGGGGCTGTGTGCAACCCGTGGGGATGGGGAGACTGAGACGAAGAAGGGACGCCCGGTTCATGGCGAGCCCCTTGTTCCTTTCGGACCTGCTCACGGGCGATGAACCTGGGCGCGAGGGTAGGAGCGAGCGGCCCTCATCACGGCCTTCTCCAGGAGGGAGAAGGAGAATCTGCGCTGCGGGTTGAGGAGGGTTGTGCCAGAGGTTGGCTCCAATCCCGTTGGGATTCTGGGACGCCCACCGTTACGGAGGCGCGGTCAGGCGGGCGAGGCATTGCTCGGCGCGGCCTGGAACGATCCAGTGGACGCCGTCGGGGGCCTGGGCGGCGGGTGGCCGTTCAGCGATGATGAAGGTGAGCAAGGGCAGGTTGAGAGCGCGCAGTCGATCGTGCAGATGACGTCGGGGTTCGTCCCACCCGAGCAGGACGAGAATGCATCCGCTCAACTGCCCTGCGTGACGGATGACCAGGTTTTCGAGGGATCGGAAGTCCTGGCCGGGATGGAGCAAAACTCCGGCCAACACCTGGAGCATCTGCTCGTTGTGGGCGAGTCCGCGGCCGGCGGTGAAGGTGTAGGCGCGATCCCCGACGAACATAAGGTCGAGAAGGGAGTCGTGCTCATCGACGGTGAAGGCGAACGAAGCTGCGAGCGATACGGCGTCTTCGAAGGCGTCGGCCGAGGAACCGCCGCCACAGGTGTCGAGCAGCAGGGCATGCCGGACGAAGAACTCTTCCTGATACTCCTTCACGACCGCCCGTTGGGTTCGGGCCCAGCCCGCCCAATGAATGCGGCGCAGGGGATCGCCCGGTCGGTATTCGCGAACCGAAACGAACTCTTCCGAATCCCCCACCGAACCCGCCATGGCAACACCGCCGGCGTGGAGACGGCGTCCTTCCCCGGGAAGCGGGAAGCGTGGCAGGTGAAAACGGCGCGGATAGACGATGATGGAATCGGCTTGCTCGGAGACGATAGCGTCGCGGCGGATGAGTCCGAAAGGGTCGGTTCGTGCGACGGTGGCACCGGCGAGGAGGAGGCGTCCGCGTCGGAGCGGCGTGATTTCGCCGGTGACCTCCACCATGGCGCCGGGCGGGACATCGGGGAGGAGGACCGGCTTGGGGCGGAAGCGAACGTTTCGTTGGGTGAGCCAGGACCACCGGTAGGCGCGGTAGCGGCGGTCGAAACAGTTGCGGCGGTCTTCGCCGGGTTCGACGAACTGGACGAACTGTTCGAGGGACGGGCGGGGGTCTGGAACACCTTCACGGAACTCAAGGCCGCGCTGCCAGCGGCGGGATTGATTCGTGAGTCGAATCCGGTAGTTGAACGGGGTGCCGACCGACGCGTTGGGTGGGATGCCACGTTGAAGGGCGAAACAATGGGCCGGTTTTCGGAGCCAGAGCACCGCCCCGAGGAGCACGCAGAAGAGGATGCCAAACAACTGGTGCGCCATCGTGAGGGTGACATCGTTGAAGGCGCCTGCGGCCAGCATGGCCCAGAACAAAAAGGCTCCCGAAGGCGTCACGTGGCGGACGAACCACTGGCGAACGGAGGAGATCTGCCGGTAGCTGGCGTGCAGCCGTCGGTCGAATGGGGTGCCAATCGTCGGCCGGGCGCGATCGGTGGCGGCACGCGGCACGTTCGGCGCAGAGGGGGGGGGACCGCGGGAACCGGGGTTGGATCGCTCAGGTTCCATGATTCCGGATCAACGCGGTTTGGCGATCCGTCCCAGGAGATCGTCGACGAGCGCTTCCGGGGTGGTTCCGGAAAAGCGGGCCTGCGGATCGATGACCAGTCGATGTCCGATGACGGGGACCGCCAGTTCCGCGACATGCTCGGGCAGGACGAAAGGGCTGCCGTCGAAGAGGGCGATCGCCTGGGCTGCTTTCATGAGGGCCACCGACGCGCGGGGGCTTGCACCCAGTTGAACCCCTTCGAGGCTGCGGGTTCCCTGCACGATCGCGACGATGTAGTGCATGAGTTCCTCGCTGATTCGGATCTTCCGGACCGCGGCGCGCAGGAGGCGGACTTCTTCGGGCAAGACGCAGGCCCGGACATCTTCGATGGGATGGCCGTCGATTTGGCTGGTGAGGATCGCGACCTCGTCCGCCGCGGGAACATAGCCGAGGCCAAACCGCATCATGAAGCGGTCCATTTGCGCCTCAGGCAGGGGATAGGTGCCGCGAAACTCCACGGGGTTCTGCGTGGCGATGACGAAGAAAAGGTCGGAAAGCCGACGTGGGCGACCGTCGACGCTGACTTGCGCCTCAGCCATGGCTTCCAAGAGCGCCGATTGGGTGCGGGGCGATGCCCGGTTGATTTCGTCCGCAAGGAGGATGTCGGTAAAGACCGGCCCTTCGCGAAACTCGAAGCTTTGGTCCCGTTGATTGAAAACGGAGATGCCCACGATGTCGGTAGGCATCAGGTCGGGGGTGAATTGGATGCGATGGAACCGTGAGGCAATCGACAGGGCGATGGTCTTGCCGGTTCCTGGAAAGTCGTCGAGCAGCACGTGTCCACCGGCGGCGAAGGCGGCGAGCAGCCGCCGGATGGCGGGGTCCTGGCCCCGCAGCACGCCGCGGATATTGGCGAAGAGTTTTTGAAAGACGGCCGCGGCTTGGCCGGCATCGACAGACATGCGGCGAACGATGCGGGTGGAAGGGCGGATCGGCAAGCCGCCCGGTTCGGCGGGGGTACTTGAAGAAGGGAAGAGCAAGACACTCCAGGCGACGACCGTTCCTCTGGCGCCGCGAGGGAAGTTGTTCTCCACGGCGATCCCTTCGGATTCCGTCCGTCCTCTCACCCGCCCGCGACGATGCGGACGATTTCGAGGCGGTCTCCCGAATGAAGGAGGCGGTGGGGGAATTCCGAGGGCGCGACGGCGTCGCCGTTATGTTCCACCACGACGGATCGGGGGAGGAGGTTCTGGGCGATGAGAAACGCCTCGAGCGTGGACGGGAGTGCGACGGGGATTCGCTGGCCGTTGGCGACCACGTGGGCCTGGGGATCGGGTGTGGGCATCGGGTCTGGATTGCGGCCCTGTCGGTTGGGCGCTGTGCGGGAATTGGGTCAGGTCGCCGCCCGAGCGCAATCTTCAACTTCGACCCGAAATGGGGCCTGGGCGAGGACGCCGTGTCGGAGGCCTGGAACCTCCAAAAGAAAGCATCGCCTTTTCAAGGTCTTGCGGGATCTACCGTCGGGGTGTTGGGATGGGGGCGACGGGTGGCGTTCCTGGCGAGCCAAGTTACATGCCGGCGGACTGGACTCCGAAGAAGGAAGGCTACCGGTGGGCTGGGAAGGGTGAGGGCTGTCTCGTTCTTGGGAAGGAACGTTTTCCAAAATTTGGACACGCATTGGGACCATGAACCGATCAGCGAGGAAGACCGCAGGCGGCCCTCATCCCGGCCTTCTCCCGGGGGGAGAAGGAGAATGCGCACCGCGTGTTTCTGAGGGTTGAGTTGGGGGCGGATCATGGGAAGGCAAGTTTTCCAAAGAATGGACACGCATTGGGACCATGAACCGATCAGCGAGGAAGACCGCAAGCGGCCCTCATCCCGGCCTTCTCCCGGGGGGAGAAGGAGAATGCGCACCGCGTGTTTCTGAGGGTTGAGTTGGGGGCGGATCATGGAGAGGAAGCGGAGAAGCGCTTCCTTCCCATGAAGGGAACGTCAGCGCAGAGTCGACGGGCGGGCGGTCGGAGGGCTGCCGGCGCAAGGATGGGCAATCGCTACTATCAGAAAGGCGAACGGCGGGCGGAGGGCGTCCAGGACCTTTTCGCGGCGGTGGCACCGCGCTATGACCTGATCAATGACCTCCAGAGCTTCGGTATGCACCGGCTCTGGAAACGGCGACTGGTACGGTTGGCGGAGGTTCAGCCTGGGGAGTCGGCGATGGACCTGTGTTGTGGGACTGGAGACATTGCCTTTGCGCTGGCGCGGGATGGCGCCCAGGTGTCCGGAGTGGATTTCAGCGAGCCCATGCTGGAGGTGGCTCGTCGGCGTTCCCGAACCTCCGATTCAGGCCGAGGCAAAGTAACCTTCGAGCAGGGGGACGCGATGAAGCTCCGATTCGAAGGTAACTCGTTCGAGTTGGTCACGATCAGCTATGGCCTGCGGAACTTGAAAAGCATCGATGACGGCTTGCGCGAGATCGCGCGGGTGACGCGTCCGGGGGGACGGTTGATGATTCTGGACTTCGCCTTTCCCTCGAACCGCCTGTGGAAGGCGGCCTACATCCTTCACCTCAAGACCGTCGTTCCGGTGCTGGGACGTCTGTTCTGCGGCGATGCTGACACCCACTCGTACATCCTGGAGTCATTGAAACGCTATCCAGGACCGGCCGAGATCGGGCTGCGGATGGTAACGGCCGGATGGAAGGACGTACGCTGGTGGAACGTCCTCGGCGGCGTGATGACCCTGCACCGCGGGGTGCGGACGGAGAAATTCCCGGCTTAGAATCCCACCGACGGGCGGCGGCCCTGTTTGACCACTTCCTTCTCGCCTTCCCACACGGCGATGCCGCGGTTGTCGGTGAGCGACAGTTGGAAGGTGTAGGCGGCCTGACGGTAATTCCCGGCGCGGGTGTAGGTCTCTATGATCTTGCCGGAGAGGCTGAAGTCCGGCGGGCGTTGGGCGGGTTGGGTGAGACCAAGGTCCTTCCATTCCTGGGCGATTTCCTTGGCCAGTTCGTCCTCAGCCGAGCCACCCGGGCCGCGGGTGGTCATGGTCAGTGCCTTGCCGCTCTTGTTCAGGGCGACGCGGATCTTTTTGGTGAGAAGATCGGTGTCGATCTGCTGGCTGGTGCTGTTCACCACTCGACTGACGACCATGACCGCGGGCGGGGTCGGGACTTTGTCGAGCACGCCGGCCCCAAGCAGGTCGGTGATGGCGGATTCGGCGGCCATGGACCAATCCTGGATGTTGATCTGGTCGAGGGTGACCATGACGCGTCCGCCCTTGGGATCGACGTATTGGGCGGGGCGGGTGCATCCGGAGAGGGCGACGGCGGCAGCGGCGCCAAGAGCGGTAGCTAGGATCGTTCGATTCATGGGAGAGAGGTGTGGAGGGTGATCAGTTCTTGCGCAGGACGGGGAACTGTTCCCGGGTGCTTTCCTGGATGGAAAGGCGGAAGTCTTTGACGTTGGCGTTGGGGGCGACGGAGGTCAGCACAAGAATCTGGCCGCCTTCGAGTTGCTGGGAGACCATGGTGGAGGTGGGCGTGTTGACGGGGAACCCTTGGCCGTCGAACCAATCGAAGCGGTAGTTGAAGCGGAAAGACTTGCTGCGTGAGTTTTGGACTTCGACCCCGATCCGGAGCAGGCCGTCCGGGGTATTGCCCTCGATGACATTGAGCACGTTGACCGATTTTGCAGTGGACGAATCGCGGATGATGCGTTTGTCGTCGATGTTCCGGCGGACGTACGTCGGATTGGCAGGTTCGACCGTATTGACCTGGTGATGGGTGGTGTTGCAGCCGGTGCCCAGAGTGGCAGCCAGCGTGAGCAGACCCGCGGTGACCCAGCGGAGGGGAGTTCCGATTTTCATTTCAACCTCGATTGGATGACTTGGAGAGGGCGGTTGCCGCCCACTGACCGAACATAGACGATTTGGGAGAGCCCGTCTTCGATGGCGACGATGACGGGCGGTTGGTTGCCTTCGAGAATCTGCAGCCGCCGGTCCGGAGGGGTGGGAATGCGGGCGATTTGGAACTCCTTGGGCAAGGTGGTCCAACTCCGGGTGTCGGCGATGTTGACGCTGGCCTGATACGCCAATGTGGCGAGGCGGACCAGGGCGCCCAATCCTTGATCCTGCTGGCTGGCGGCCTCGTTCGCGACGAACGCCGCGGCGCCTTTCGCCAGGGTCGAGACCAGGGTGCGCGTGATGATGGCCGGCTTCTCGTCCTCGAAATCGCGGGCGATCACGCTGTCCAGGCTGGCGACGGTGGCGGTGTTGAGTCGGGTGCCGCTGGTCGTGGCGGCCAAAGTCAGGGCATTTCCGCCGCGGGTCTGGAGAACAGGCCACGCCGAGCCGATGTACGAGACGTTGGCGAAGATGATGGGAATATCGATACGGACCTGTTGACGGATCGCCGAGAGCCCCGATTCAAAGATGATGTAGGTCACCGCCTCGGGAGGGCCACCCTTCAGCCGTCGGTCGGTGGCCTCCAGATCGGCGCGGACGAAGGGGTTGTCCGGAGCAAAGGATAGGGTGCGTTCGAGGGATTTCCGGGCGCGCTCGAGGTCCGAGAAATCCTGGGCTTGGGCGAGGAAAAAGATGCCATCGAGCCAGACGGTGAACGGGTTGACGTACTCAGCGTAAGGGCGGAGTTCGGCGACCGGTTTGTAGAGGGAGTCGACCTGGCGTTGGAACTGGGGATTGGACTGGGTTCGCTGGACGGTCGCCGCGTGGGAACTGTTCGTGGTTTCCGCCTGGGCCCGTTCAATGCGACGAGCGTTTTCCGCCACGGCATCTTGTTGATATTGGTAGGCTTTGAAGAGGGCGGGGCGGGCGTCGTTCAGTCGGCCAAGGGCGAGGGAATTGAGAGCCCGGTAGGTGGCCGCCATGATGCGATCGTAGGACCGGCCTTCGTACGGAAGGTTGGCGGGGGTCGTCATGGCTGACATCGCTTCGTTGCCAACGCGGACGCGGGCGCGGTTGGCATATTCGGCCATCTGGGCTTCGGCCTGTTCGAAACCGCGGTTGCTCTCTTCGAAACGGCCGGCTGCTCGAAGCGCGGTCGCTTCCTCGAGGCGCCAGATGACGCCGTCGCGGCCGTCGCCGGCGCTCTTGACGCGATTCGAGAACTCCTTGAGCGCGACGTCGACCTGCCCGGTGGCCCAGGCGTTGCGGACGCTCTCGGTCTTGGTAGCGTAGGTGCGGCAGCCCTGCGCCGAGATCAGGCAGAGCAAAGCGAAACCCAGACGGACCAGGACGGTGAACCGCGAGGCCGATGCGAGAGAGGTCAGCGGACCGGAGATTCCCATGGGTACGGTTTCGGCCGCCTTCCAGGCGACGGCAGCCGAGCTTGAGATGAGGACGGATCGGGCCGCAATGGCATTCATGGGTAGTTTGTCCTTTGCCGGGTGCTGGCGCGGAGCCTATAACGCCGGCCCACATGTCGCCGGGCGTTCCGCTTCCCATTTCCGCCTCCACCCGCCTTTGCGCGGTGTACGGGCACCCCGTCCGCCATTCGGCGTCGCCGGCGATGCAAAACGCAGGAATCGCGGCATTGGGGCTCGATTGGCGCTATGTCGCCTGCGCCGTGCGTCCGGAAACTTTAAAGGAAGCTTTGGCTGGCGCGGCGTCGATGCGCTTTCTTGGCGTCAATCTAACCGTCCCGCATAAGTTGTTGGCAGTGGACATGATGGATGTCCTGGACGAATCCGCCCGACGCTGGGGGGCGGTGAACACGGTTCGGTTCGAAGGGCAGGACGGGTCGGGGACCTGGCGGCCTTTGGGTGTGGTCGGCGACGATGCCGTCTCGGCGATCCGCATGCACGGGTTCAACACGGACGCCGATGCCGTGATTCGGGCATTGTGGGAGGACGTGGGAGTGACGGTGGCAGGGGCCCGGGTGCTTTTGCTGGGCGCGGGAGGGGCCGGGCGGGTGGCAGCCTTGCGGTTGGCGGTCGAGAACGTGAGGGAACTTTGGCTGGTCAATCGCACCGAATCCAAAGCCGCGGCCGTGGCGAGGGAGATCATCGCTGCAGATCCTGGCATGGAAGGACGGGTCCGGGTGGGGTACCCGGAGGGTTCGGTGGACCTGGTGTTGAACGCCACATCCGCGGGGTTGAAGCCCGGGGATCCGTTGCCGTACGACACGGCGCGTTTTGATCCGAGCCGGGCCACGGCTGCCTATGACATGATTTATAGACCGGCGGAAACGCCCTTTCTGGCGGAGGCTCGGAGGAGGAAATGCCGCACAGCCAACGGATTGGGCATGCTGTTATATCAGGGGGCTGCGGCGCTCGAGATCTGGTCGGGGCGCACGGCTCCGTTGTCGGCCATGCGGACAGCCCTTTGGGAGCATGTCTACGGGGAGAGGACCCACGCGTGAACTTCACGGCAGCCGCGGTGTTCGACTTGAAGATGTGGGCGAGTCTACCATTCCATTTCTGGACGGCGGTTTTCTTTGTTTTGGGATCGATGGTGGGAAGCTTCTTAAACGTGTGCATCCACCGGATGCCTCTGGGCGAGAGCATTGTCACTCCGCCGTCGCACTGTCCGGGGTGTGGCGCGTTGATTCGTTGGTGGCAGAACATCCCGATTTTTTCGTGGCTGGCGTTGCGGGGCAGGTGCGCGGGCTGCGGGGCACGGATCTCGCCGCGTTATATCCTGGTCGAGGCGCTGACCGGAATGCTCTTCGCCATTCTGTGGATTCAGCATGGGATGGTCAGCGTGCTGGGTGTGTTGGCCCTGGTGGTTTTCACGGCCGGCTTGATCGTCGCGACATTCATCGACCTGGAGCACCTGATCATTCCAGACGAGATCACCCTCGGCGGAACCGCAGTCGGCGTGGTGTGCTCCGTGATTGCTCCCTCGATCCAGAGTCAGACCTACGTCTGGCCGGCGCTGAGGTCGTCGTTGATCGGGTTGGTGGTGGGCGCCGGAGTGGTTTTCGCCATCCTGGAATTAGGCAAGTTGCTGTTTGGCCGGCAGCGGTTGCGGTTGCCGGAAGGCACGCGGATGGTGTTCACCGAGACGGAGTTGCACTTGCCGGATCGGGTGCTGCCGTACGAAGAGGTCTTTTTCCGGGTCTCCGATACCCTAATGTTCCACGCGAGCCGCTTGGAACTAACGGACCGCTGCTATCAAAGCGTGATGGTCCGGCTCAAACTTCGAGCGGGTCTGCTCGTGATTGGTGACGAGGAAGTCGACGCTTCCACGGTGACCTGGATGGCGGCCGAGGCGGATCAGGTGACGGTCCCGCGGGAGGCAATGGGTTGGGGAGACGTCAAATTCATGGCGGCGATCGGAGCCTTCACCGGGTGGCAAGGGGTGGTCTTCACGTTATTGGGCAGTTCGGTGGCGGGGTTGTTGGTGAATCTTGGACTGATTTCCATGCGCCGGCGCCAATGGTCGGCCCAGATTCCATTCGGCCCCTATTTGGCGTTGGCGGCGCTGTTCTGGGCTCTAGGGGCTCGGGACTGGTGGGTGGCCTGGTTCTTTCCGGGAGTAGGGGCAATGGGGTCAAACACCGACTTTTGACATTCTATCCCTCAATCGATGTGCAAACGCCGCCAGCTCCGGACGCTTCTCCGCCTGCTTCCAGAATCGCCGGATCCCTGGCGACGCCGCGGCATAGGTGATTCCGGTCTGTTCTCCGGCCCTCCCAAGGTCGCGTGCGGGAGCGTTTCACGGCCGTGGGACGCAGTGGCCGCGAGTCCATTCGGGACGCGCCGGGCGACCGGCCAGGCGACTTCG
>Ga0335394_10002708_pt1 | contig 20029 bp, 17 predicted proteins | sample MAT03_FD_205741 | JGI IMG/M metagenome (GOLD analysis project Ga0335394, IMG submission 205741) | Freshwater microbial communities from Lake Fryxell liftoff mats and glacier meltwater in Antarctica - MAT-03 (spades assembly) (version 2) ... | reverse complement strand
GAGCTGAGCCGGGATCGCGATCGCCCCAATGTTGGACGGGGCTGTTTGGGTCGTTTGCCAATCAGGAGGAACGGCAAAAGTCCAGCCTTCACCTGCGATCGCCCGATAGCCCTGAGGAATACTCGCTGCGGGTAGATCAGCAGGCGTAGGCGTATGCGAGTCAGCCAAAACTGGTGAAACTGTTTCTATCCAGCCAATCAAAGCTAATAGGGCAGCAGCGAATAACCGAGGGCAGCGCATGAGAAACATCCTAAATAAGATGAAGGAAGACTAGCACAGATAGCTTTAGCCTGAGGTTAATCCCCGTTAGTTTGAAGCCACCTGTTTTAGTTTTACGGCCTTCGATGAGATGAGAACGTTGATTTTTAGGATAAGACGCGCACAATCAAGGTCATACGGCAACCTCTTAAAGAGCGTGTTCAGAATTAACGCAACCTGAGAGACTTAAAGCTGTTGATTAAAGTGATAAGTAGATAGGCTTAAGTAAATATAAGATTCTAAAACCCTGCGCCGCCCGCACAGCGGGCGGCGCAGGGTTTTAGAATTTGGTTTTTATGTAGGTTGAACTACTTATTACAAGAGTCTTTTCAACGCCCACCCCTGCCCCTCACCCCTTCCTATCCCATCTCATGTCTCCAGATAAATTTAGTGACATCACTCCCGTGAATGCCCGAAAAACCGATGTGTTTGATGTGTTTGACTTCAAACATTACATTGGCCCTAATCCGTATTTGGAGACAGGAGCGATTGTGTTTAGGTTTGCACTGACGGGCTACAAAGAGCCATTGCCATTAGAAGACTATGTAGCAGCGATCGCTCCCTATTACCCCACCATCCGAGACGCAAAGCCTGAATCGTTAGCTCAGTTATTTGCTCAAACTGCCCTAGAAGTGACCAAGCTAGACATGGGGCTACATTGCCAGAAATGGAGCTTCAAAACCAAAGATAGCATTGCCCTCATCGCCACTGAGTCTATCCACGAACCCACTAGCTATGGAGCGGTGTACGCCGTTTGGGACTGGTTTGAATCCATTAGCGTCGATCAACCGTTCAACATCCAAACTCAAATTCAGGATTTACAAACCCGATTTCGGCGCTCAGTCTATGGTGGGCCAACGGTTTATGCCCTATTGCGATCGGCACGCCAAAAGGGAATTCCCGCATTCTACCTATCCGATGAAGGCTTGATGCAATACGGCTACGGCAAAAACCTGGTGCGCGGTGTAGCCACTACGTTCGACAGCGATAGCCACCTTGATTCTGACTTTACTACCCGCAAAGATGACTGCAAAGCCTTTTTGAGCACGCTGGGGTTTCCGGTGCCGCGAGGGGCGATCGTTTCTACCTTTGGGGAAGCCGTCAAAGCCGCTTACAAAGTCGGCTATCCCGTTGCCGTTAAGCCTGTAGTGGGGCATAAGGGTATCGGTGTAACGGCAGATATACAGGACGAAGATGAACTACAGTTTGCGTTCGATCGCGCTGTCGAAGCCCATTCAGATGATCGGTTCATAGCCGTTATTGTGGAGCAGAATATTTCTGGACTTGATCATCGCCTGCTATGTATCAATGGCAAGTTTGTAGCAGCTACTCAACGCGAATCGGCTTCCGTTACAGGAGATGGACGCTCTACGATTGCCGAGCTAATTGATCTGGAAAATACAAAACCCGAACGTCTAGACACACCCACGTCTCCTCTCGGTAAAATTATCACCGATGACTCCCTAAAGCGCTTCCTACAAGAGCAAGACCTTACCCTCAACGATGTACTTGCGTCGGGTCGGAGCGTCTACTTACGCAAAGTTGCAAATCTTTCCTCTGGGGGAGTTAGCGTTGATGCCACAAGCATTGTTCATCCTGACAACATTATGCTTGCACAAGATGTTGCTCAGCACTTTCGGTTGGTCTGTCTAGGCATTGACGTTCTTACCTCTGACATATCCCGCTCGTGGAAAGAAGGCAATTTCGGCATCATCGAAATCAACTCGGCTCCCGGTGTGTACATGCACCTCAGACCTGCGGTGGGCGAGAGCGTCGATGTGGCATCCAAAATTCTAGAAACGTTCTTCACCTCAGGTATCAATTCCCGCATTCCCATTGTCACCTTCAATGACATTACGGTGAAAGAATTGCGAGAGTTAGTGGATCACATTCTCAGTCAGCATCCAAATTTAACCATTGGTGCCGCCTGTCGCAATGGTGTTTTTGTCAACCGCGCTGAGAAAAGTCTGAGTGGCGATTACAACACTAAAATTCAAAGCCTTTTGAGAAATCCTAAGTTGGATCTGCTAATTGCAGAGTATGACGGAACGATTTTGGAGCGTGAAGGCTGTTTCTATGACAGCAGCAACATCGTTATCTTAGATGCCCCTACGGAGTCAGAACTGACGTTAACCCATCAACTCGCAGCCGATGGTCGCATTGTGATTAAAGATGGCGAGACTGTTTCAGTTCGCAGTGAAGGGTTGGTAGAACAGTCTCAACTAGGTGCGGAAGAGTCATTTAGTCGAGTCTATTGGAAGGAAGTTTTAGCAATACTGTGAAATCTCCTGCTCTTGGAAATTAGGCTCTTGGGATAGCGTCATAATTTAGATACACATGTTGTAGAAAGCCGTGAGCCAATCCACTGTTGATCTAACGTTAGACGCTACTTTAAACCGCGCCTTGTCAGGGGATGACTTGACCGCCGCCGAGGGTGTGAGGCTGTTAAATCAAGCTGCACCAGAGGCGATCGCCGCTATCCGCCATACCGCCGACCAATTGCGCCAGCAGCAGGTTGGCGATACCGTAACGTACGTTATTAACCGCAACCTCAATTACACCAATATTTGCGAACAACACTGTAGCTTCTGTGCGTTTCGGCGAGACGCGGGTGAAGAGGGAGCCTACTGGCTAGCCGAGGCCGCTTTACTAGAGAAAGTAACAGATGGCGTGCGACAGGGCGCTACTGAAATTTGTATGCAGGGCGGGTTGAATCCAGACGCTCGCATTGATGGGCGATCGCTTCCCTACTATGTCCACTTAGTTCGTCTAATCAAATCCGAGTTTCCTGACTTGCATTTGCACGCATTTTCTCCCCAAGAAATCCAGTTTATTGCCCGCCAAGACGGTCTGAGTTTTGCTGACGTGATTGCCGCCCTTCAGACGGCAGGGGTTGGCTCCATGCCGGGAACCGCAGCAGAAGTTCTGGATGACGACGTGCGAAAAATTCTCTGCCCTGAAAAGATTAACACTGCCGAATGGCTAGAAATTGTCGGTACAGCACACCGATTAGGGATGCCCAGCACCAGTACGATGCTATCGGGGCACATCGAAACGCCAGAGCAGCAGATGCGGCATCTAGAAAGGGTGCGATCGCTCCAACAGGCTTCCCTAGCTCAGGGCACCACTGGCATCACCGAGTTCATCCTGCTTCCCTTTATTGGTCAAGACGCTCCCAAACCTCTACGTCGCCGGGTGGGGCGCGATCAACCCGTCCTCTCCGATGCCCTGCTACTAACAGCAGTCGCACGCATCTTCCTAGGTAATTGGATTACTAACCATCAGCCTAGTTGGGTCAAGCTGGGATTGACTGGGGCTACCGAAGCACTCACGTGGGGATGCAATGATATTGGCGGCACTCTCATGGAAGAACACATCACCAGCATGGCGGGTGCACAAGGCGGCACCTGTCAGTCTGTGACAAATTTGAGATCAGCCATTGAATCGTTAGGGCGATCTACTCAACAGCGAGATACCCTTTACCGTCCGATTCATCAACCGCAGTTTGCTTAGTAATGCTCCAGTAGCCATGTAGTGGTATTGATGTAAGGATTTTTTGATGGGCGGACTTCGCCCGCCCATCAAAAAATCCTTACCAATTTAGGACTACCCAGTAGCTATTACTAAGACTTACGTACCCGCAACGTTATGCAACTGCTAAGGTCTGATCGCCTTAAAAATGGGCAAAATAAAGCTCACATTCGATAGGTTTTAATCTCCTTAGGGTTGAGTGTTTCGCCTCCTGAGGAAGCGAAACACTCAATCCTCTCAGAATTGCTAAGGATTGCGTACAAAATAAAACCTAATCTTTTTTTGGAAGTGCCGCGCTCCGCGCGGCACTTCCAAAAAAAGATTACAGGTTAATTAATTTGCAATCCTAAGCATCTTCCGACGATATTCAGAGGCAACTCTCACTGTGCTATATTTGTTAAGCACATAACCCCCGTCGGGGCGTAGCGCAGCTTGGTAGCGCACTACTTTGGGGTAGTAGGGGTCGCAGGTTCAAATCCTGTCGCTCCGATGGCCGGAACCTCGCAGAGATGCGAGGTTCCGTCGTTTTAAACTAGAGTTTTTTTGAAACGTAGAAATTAGTGAAATGAGATGGTCAAAGTTCATTTCTAACTTTTAGCGACCTCAATCTCAAACCACAGAGTAATGTGAATTTCTTTTGACTCGGGCACAATTGACTGCATTAGGTGACCACTTATATTCTTCTGCTCAAATCTGGCTCAACTGAGAGCAAAAAGTTCGGAAGAAGCGTGGTTGTTGATTCTAAAGATATTGAGAGAAAAGTATGCCCGACGAAATTTTGAACGCGACAGCTCCAGAAATTGATCAAACTGACCTTAAAGATTCCCAATCTTTTCCCTATGCCCAGCACCGTTCGTTTCTGGAAAAGGTGATGGCTAAGGGCGGCCTAGAAAATCTCTATGATGCCCGAGACATCGCCGAAGTCGTTTTTCGCACGATGCGCGACATGATGACTAATGAGGCAGTCGATCGCGTTGCTGACGATCTACATTCGCCGCTGAGCGAGGAAAGTGACGATAAGACTCTTTACACTGCTACTCCGCTTGCTACTGAAGTAGAAGACCTCTGGCAAGATACTAATCCCGTCGTACATTTCCTCAGCCGTGTCCGCCCAGTTCTTAAGATTCGCGATACGACTTTTCTATTTCGCATCAAGCAAGAAGCCTCTTTGCCCGCTACTGTTGAACCTGAGCAGGTAATCAAGGCAGTATTTGCTGCAACGAAAGATGAGCTGTCAGCCGATCGAGTTCAGGAGATTGCTGAATTTCTCCCAGGCACTATTGCTCAACTTTGGCAAAATGCCTAATTTTAAATACGTGCCGTCGGCTTTAGGCAAGTTTTGACTAGCTATAAAGATATATAGCGGTAGCCATGATCAATAGGATGCCTCCCTGTCATTCCCGCGCAGGCGGGAATCCATCTGCTCGATAGGTGCCAGCGTCATTCCCGCGCAGGCGAGAATGACGCTGGCATGTCCTAAGCTTTATGACTATGGCTATAAAATAAGGGGTTTGGCTTTTGCCAAACCCCCTAAGCTTGATAGAAACATTGACAGATGGAACTGGAAGAATAATCTTAACGGATATACTCTTTCAGCACGCTGTTACGGTTAGGGTGACGTAATTTACGCAACGCCTTGGCTTCAATCTGGCGAATGCGCTCGCGAGTCACGTTGAAGATTTGTCCAATTTCTTCCAAGGTTTTCATGCGTCCATCATCCAGGCCGTAGCGGAGACGCAACACATCTCTCTCACGGGGGCTAAGAGTGCTCAGAACGCTCTCTAGGTCTTCGCGTAGCAAGTTCTTGGAGACTTGATCTTCAGGCGTTTCACCATCGGATTCAATAAAATCGCCCAAACGCGAGTCTTCTTCTTTACCAATAGGGGTTTCTAGGGAAATTGGCAACTGGGCGGACTTGGCAATAAACCGCAGTTTTTCGATGGTCATTTCCATCCGAGTTGCGATTTCTTCTTCGGTAGGCTTGCGGCCCATCTCTTGAGAAAGCAACTTGGTTGTTTTCTTGATCCGAGAGATAGTTTCGTAAAGGTGTACTGGTAGGCGAATGGTGCGTGACTGATCAGCGATCGCCCGTGTAATTGCTTGACGAATCCACCAAGTAGCGTAGGTGGAGAACTTGTAGCCCTTTTCATGGTCAAACTTTTCAGCAGCACGAATTAGGCCTAAGCTACCTTCCTGAATCAAGTCCTGGAATGAGAGTCCCCGATTCATGTACTTTTTAGCAATGGACACGACCAGTCGGAGGTTAGACTGCACCATTTTGTCTTTGGCACGGCGTCCCACATACAGGCGGCGTTGAAACGCGGGCAGCGCCATATCTACAGCCTTAGCCCACTCTTCGTTTCTCGGCTCCCTAGCCAAGTCTTGAACAAGCTGTTCACGAATCCGCTCTAGCTCAAGTAAATCTGCAATTTTCCGAGCCAGCTCGATTTCTTCGTCAGCTCGCAGCAGGCGGATTCGCCCAATTTCTTGGAGATAGAGGCGAATTGAGTCTTCCGTGTAGTGCTTTTTCTTGACTTGAGTCCGACGACGGACGCGACCCTTAGCCGGTTTGCCCTCCTCTTCGTCAGGCTGAGCATCAAAATCATCTCGTTCATCGTCGCCCTCATCCATAAACCCGAATTCAGCCTCGGCTGGATCGATGGTTTCGAGTACGTTGTTAGCCTGGGTCATGCCGCGCTCCTCATGCTCCTTGTTTCAAAAAACCAATGCTCTGGTCGAAACAGAGATAAAAAGATTTATCTCTAAACCAGCTAACAGCCAAGCTTGCATGGGCGATACGCCTCATACACACTCAGATGCCGATTTAAAATTTGGCACATCGTTCCACCCATTAAAAAGCGTTTGGTTATAAAACCTTGGGTAGATGCACCAAAGAACACAATGTGAAAAGATTGGTCAAGTTCTGTCCCGATTGTAGCTTTTCTCACAAAAACTGCACATCATTGACACGTTCTCGTCACAAAAGCCTGATATTGGTTATCAGGAAACATAACGCCGAATCGGTCGGAAATTGTGCCTTTATAGAGATTTAAGTCTAAATCAGATCAATACTCTAGCTATAGTTCCGAGAAATCGCCAATAATACTTTGAAAATTTCCTAAAACGGTTCTAGCGTAACGAAATTCGCATTTCGTTGTTCTGCGGAAATGGCTTAAGAACCTTCAGCCATTGTACTGATACAGATGTAAGTTTCCGAGCTAAGAGCAACTGCTCAAAAAGCCGCACATTCACAGCTTTTTCATAAGCCTTACGCATTTCGAGTGAAAAAGCCAATGCAATCGAGTTAAGTTTCTTAGCGAAATCTGTCTCGGTACTTTCATTAACGGTCTGATTAAGTAGGTAGGCTTAATTAAAAACCAGATTCCAAAACCCTGCGCCGTCCGCACAGCGGGCGGCGCAGGGTTTTGGAATCTGGTTTTTATATAGGTTGAACTACTTACTCGATTGCAAATGCTACACAGCGCATGTGAAAACCGACTGTTTCTGACTGATGTTACGGTGTTGCGGACATGAAACGCTTGGTAAAAACATCTCAATATACAAGTCGTACAGTGCTTGCGCTATGAGGCAAAGTTATTGATTAGCATGATTTGTAGGCGATCGCCCGCTGAAATTTGCGTTTGCCCTACGGGAATGACAGCAAGGCTATTTGCGGATGCCAGATTGATGAGATTACCAGAACTATGGCTGCCTGCTGATAACAAAAACTCATAGTTACCCTGTACCAGTGTTACTTGCCCCCACAGATAGGTTTCACGGTTGCCGTCGGCTGTCAGAGTATGCGGCGATCGCCCCGTAACAAAGTCGGGTTCCCATCCCTTAGGCTGACCCGCTAGCTTTTGCAGCGCCGGCAGCACAAACCGCCAAAAGGTAACTAGGGCAGAAACGGGATTACCCGGCAAGCCAAAATAGAGGACAGAGCGGTAGGGTTCTGATGGTAGGTCTGAACTTGATTCTGGATTTGATTCTGTGGTCGGCGGGTTTGTTGTCCGGGTTCTATAGCCACTAAAGGTAGCCACCGTCAGCGGCTTTCCTGGCTTTATGGCAACCGCTCGAATGTGAATTTCCGCTCCCATCTCTGCTAAGGTGCCATCAACGTAGTCATAGTCGCCGACTGATACACCACCGGACGAAATTACCAAGTCAGCAGTGGCGATCGCGTGACTAATCGAATTTTTCAGCGCCTCTGGCTGATCAGGCACTACGCCCAAACAAATTGGCTCAGCCCCTGCTTGTCTCAAAAGCGCTGCCAATGCGTATTGGTTAGAATCCACAATCTGCCCCGGTTTTAGGGGTTGATCGGGTGACACCAGTTCGTTCCCTGTCGAGAGAATAGCAACGCGAGGTCGTCGGTAGACCGGAACACAGATACATTGGGCAGCCGCTAAGACGGCGATCGCCGAAGCGGTCAACCTCAGCCCTGCTGGCAACAACACGTCTCCCGCCTTGTAGAAAGTGGCTCGCTGCCGAACAAACGCCCCTAGCTTGGGGGCACTACTCACTAAAACTTGGCTGCCATCTCGTTGCACATCTTCTTGTGCTATCACCGTATCTGCCCCTCTAGGTAGCATTGAGCCAGTTAGAATGCGAGCGGCTTGCCCCACCTGAATAATCCTCTGGGGTAATTGCCCTGCTGGAATCTCTTCCACAACCTTCAGCACAGCCGGGTGGTCTACACTGCACTCCTGTACATCAGCAAACCGTACAGCGTACCCGTCCATTGCCGAATTATCCCAATGGGGAAAATCCAACGTACTCGTAACAGCATCAGCCAAAATTCGCCCCATTGCCGTTTGCAGATCAACCATTTCCATGTCTTCTAACGGACTGAGAGGTTGCACCAGACTGAGGACGAGTTCTTCGGCGTGTTTAGCTATGAGCATAGGAGAGAGGAAAAAATAAAGGTCAGAGTTTCAAACGTGTTGCCAGATTTCTTAAGAAGCTTACCGAGCGGACTGCTGCGAACTGCTAAAAATTCAATAGCTCACTTAGGATTGCGTACAAAATAAAACCTAATCTTTTTTTGGAAGTGCCGCGCGGAGCGCAGCACTTCCAAAAAAAGATTACAGGTTAATTAATTTGCAATCCTTAGAACATTACCGGGTAAGAGAGAAGACACTCGGCTAGAAAATCTCGGCAGCTTTAGGACAGCGCTAATATTATGAAGGCATCCGATATTTCTTCAAAAACGTGATCAACAGATTTGAAGAAAGATTACCGCGTCCACCTATACCCAGCTAACTTGTTCAGTCACTATGCCTCATCGTCTGGCTTCTACCGACTATACCAGCGTTCCTTTGTGGAAACGGGGAGCAGCTTTGGGAGTTGACTTCACGGCTGTGGGGCTGATCAGCGCTTTTTTAGGTATGAGCGTAGCGGCTCAAGCGATTTTATTTATTGTGGGTTGGCTGCTGATGCGAGTGGTTGTGGTCTCTAAAAAACGGGGACAAAGTCTGGGGCGCTGGGCGTTTAATATGCAGGTAATAGACGGTCAACGAGGCAAAACGCCAGACCTCATGGCTCTCGCCCAGCGAGAAGGGCTAGTTGCCCTAGGAACAACGCTGGCTTTTTTAGGTGTGACGAATTTTGGGCCAACAGCAGCATGGGCCTTGCTGTTATTTATTCCTCTGGGATTAGATTGTGGCGTTGCTTACGCCAATCTAGATTCAGGACAGGCATTTCATGACCAAATTGCCGGAACTTATGTGGTTCAGAGCCGTTTGGGCTATTCGCTGGATACCAAGTTAAAAAAAATAGTTGCCGATGTTCAACGTCGTGTGAAAAGATAGAGGTTTGTGTTTATTGGTCTTCTGCGACTAGTTTTCTGCAATTGAATCTTCATTTTGAGTGAGTTAAGAGTATGGCTAAGAAAGGCGTTCGTGTCATTATTACGCTGGAATGTACTGAGTGTCGTACCAATCCAGACAAGCGATCTGCTGGGGTGTCTCGCTACACCACTACCAAGAACCGTCGAAACACAACCAACCGAGTAGAACTTAATAAGTTCTGCACCCACTGCAATAAGCACGTAGTTCACAAAGAAATTAAGTAAGCTGCTTTACTGCCGCTTTATTTCAACCATTCCAATCCTTCAGAATCTAAATCATTGTCATGACTTACTATCGTCGCCGCGTTTCTCCAATTAAGCCCGAAGACCCTATTGACTATAAAGATGTTGAATTACTGCGGAAGTTTGTTACCGAGCGCGGAAAAATTTTGCCTCGCCGCATTACTGGCTTAACGTCTAAGCAGCAGCGTGATTTAACCCAATCCATCAAGCGCGCCCGCATTCTGGCATTGCTTCCTTTTATTAATCAAGAAGGGTAATTAACCAGCGTAGGTGTTCTCAGTATCCTTTGCCGAGATACCTGTAGTAGATTTCGTCACTACAAAGGAATTTTCGATGGAAAGGTTAACGTCAACTACGGCTTAACTGGGTTCTTAGCTTTTCTGGAAGCTGAGGCTTCGAATATTTACAACCTTGTTGCCCGTATCGAGTATGGAGAAGGGATCGCTGGTTGAGTTTCGGCTAAGCGGTGATGGTTCGACAGACCGTCAACGGCAGCGCTGTTTAGCTGTGGTCGATCGCCCCAAAGACAAAAAGCACTGGGTGGTGCTGGATGAACGAGGCCAGCCCCACACGCTTCATCCTCGTGATGTGTTGTATGAGGTGGTTGGGCAAACCTACGCTCCCTCAGATATTTCTAGCTTTATGCGAGAAATTCAGCCCTATTTGGAGCCAACTAATTTAGAGGTGGCTTGGGAGCTACTGGTGGAAGATGGCGAAACGGTAGACCCGACGGGTATGGCTATGTTGCTGTTTTCGGATGCCAGTCCGCCGTTTCGCTATGCGGCTCATTGTTTGCTATCTGACGATCGCCTTTACTTTAAGCAAAAAGGCGATCGCTACGAACCTCGTTCGGTAGCGCAGGTTAAGGAACTAAAGCATCAACTAGCGGTCGAAGCTCAGCGGCAAGAGGAATGGCAGTCGTTGGTGGGGCGGCTGCGCCAAATTTTGGCAGGGGAGGCGGTGAACTTGCAAACCGGCGATCGCCCTTGGATTGATGCCTTAGAACGGCTTGCAACCCTGGGCGACGAAGCTACCCATCGCGCTCCTGCACTTGATGTCTTAGCGGCACTGGGGCAAACAGAAACGTCTCACCAAGCGGCCTTTCAACTTTTGGTAGACCTTAAGCTCTGGCATCCCCATGAGAACTTGTTTCTGCGGCGCAGCCAGATTTCTGCCCAGTTTTCCCAGCGGGTACTTGATGTGGCTCATACTAGCCTGACTTCTCCTCCACCTGACCCCAGTCCTAATCGACTGGATTTGACGCATCTTAAGGTCTATACCATTGATGACGAGAGCACGTTAGAAATTGACGATGGACTCAGTATTGAATTTTTAGCAAACGGCCAGCAACGCCTTTGGATTCATATCGCCGATCCGACTCGGTTACTTACCCCCGGCGATGGGTTGGATTTAGAAGCTCGACGGCGCTGTACGACAATCTACCTGCCGACGGGAATGATTCCGATGTTTCCGCCAGAGCTAGCAACTGGGCCAATGAGTCTGATTCAAGGGTTAGTCTGCTGTGCTCTGAGTTTTGGAGTAGTTCTGAAGGCAGACGGGGAAGTAGAAACCTATGAAATTCATCCAACCCTGGTAAAGCCCACCTATAGGATCACCTACGAAGATGTAGATGAACTGTTGCAGCTTGGCATCCAAGCCGAGCCAGAACTGGAGGCGATCGCCCACTGGGCTACTCAACGACAGATGCTGCGTCAAGCACAGGGAGCAATTAGCATCCACATGCCTGAATCGTCCATAAAAGTGGATGGCGATGACGTTACCATAGCGGTGCTGGATGACTCTACTTCGCGACAGTTGGTGGCAGAAATGATGATTTTGGCCGGAGAGATTGCCGGACGCTACGGACAAGAACACGAACTACCCCTACCGTTTCGTGGTCAGCCGCAGCCCGAATTGCCTCCAGTAGACGAGCTGATGCGGGTGCCAGCGGGTTTCGCACGAGATTATGCTATTCGCCGTTGTATGACTCGTAGTGAAGTGGGTATTACCCCAATGCGCCATGCCAGTTTGGGTCTAGATGCCTACACCCAGGCGACTTCTCCGATTCGCCGCTACTCAGACCTGCTGGTTCATTTTCAAATCAAAGCACACCTGCAAGGGAACGATTTACCGTTTAGTGGCGACGACGTAAAGGAATTAATTCAAGTTATTGGCACTACTGTCTATGAAACTGTTCAGGTAGAGCGCCAAACCAATCGCTACTGGACGCTAGAGTACCTGCGTCGCCACCCAACCGTGATCTGGCAGGCATTGATGTTACGCTGGCTGCGCGAACATGAAGGGCTAGCGCTAGTGCTTTTAGAGGATTTAGGAATAGAGTTGGCAATGCGGTTTAATCGCGCGATTGAACCAGGCGATCGCCTTGAGATCAAAGTTGACTACGCTGATCCCCGGCGTGACATGATTCAATTGACCGAGGTTACAGAAGCAGTATCTCAAACCGCTTCGATGTAAGTGTTGCATAATAAGCTGCGATACCAAAAACTGGCAGATTTCCATGTTTATCTCGCTGATCGCAGACTACGGTACAGGTGACCCGGCATTTGCAGAAGTGTCGCAGCGATTGTTACTAGCTTGTCCGCAGGCTCAAATTCATTGGCTGTCAGTACCACCCTTTAGCACGTTGGCAACTGGGTTTTGGATTGCTCAACTGGGGCTAAACCCAGGGCCCTCTCAGCGGTTGATCTACCACAACTGTGCCCCTCGACGAGATGATCCTGAAGCACGGCAAAACAACGAAGGGGAGGGCTTGACCTACGCACTACTGCCCAATGGGATTGTGGCTGTTGGGGTCAATGCTGGCTATACGCTTTCCTTTATCAAACATCATGCAACGGCGCTGCGAACCGTGAATGTGTCACGGGGTGGCTCTCAGTTTCGCTCGCGGGATGTGTTCCCGCCTGCTGCTGGAGCGATCGCCCAGGGAGATCTAAGCCTGGTAGGAGATGAACTGAAACCAGAAACTATTCCGAATCTACCGGGCGATCGCGTCGCTTGGATTGACGGCTATGGCAACATTAAAACCACCATCGCCGCCCATACCCTCACTCTAGAACCAGAACAGAAAGTGGTGATTCGAGTAGGGAGCGTGGTTAGCGATGCAGTTTACTCCGACGGTAGCTTTAAGGTTCCTGAAGGAACTCTGGCCTTTGCCCCCGGCAGTTCGGGCTGGGACGATGCCACAGGTCAGCCCATTCGCTGGATGGAGCTGTTTTTAAGAGGCGGCAATGCTTGGGAGCGCTTTGGCAAGCCCCAAGTTAACCAACACGTTACCCATAGCGTCTAGCAAAAATCGGTAGTCCTAAATTGGTAAGGATTTTTTGATGGGCGGGCGAAGCCCGCCCATCAAAAAATCCTTATATCAATACCACTACCCAAAAATCTTGGATGCCTCATAGCGCAAGGTTTTCAGGATTTAGCATTGAGGTGAAACAACCAGAGCGGTCGGAAGATCTTACCTGGTTGACTGACAAATCTCTTGAACATCTGCTGCACCGCCAGGAAATCAATTTCCTGGCTCATCGCTAAAGTCCTCTAAAGAGGACTGGATCAGGGTCTGAGTCTATTTCAATAGACTTTCACGATTAGCCCAAAATTTATTTTAGGGCGGGTTGACAACGGAGCAATGAGACTTTCAGGGCTTTTGTCAGTCAACCAGGGATCTTACTTAAGACTTACGCAGTTGAATGAATTTGCGGGCGCGCCGCGCCCGCAAATTCATTCAACTTTCTTGGTTTTTCGTGTCAGGGATGTAAGTCCTAGTACTGAATGTTGGGGCAGATCGTTTGGGCAATGCGATCGCTTGATGGCTGATCTTCCCAACCCGACAAAATACCTTTTAACTCTGCTCGCAGGGTTTCTAGCGCATGAATTTGTTGCTCAATGGCCTCCACCTTCAGTTCTAGATGCTGTCGCACTTCACCACAGGGCAACTGCCCCTGATCGTGAACCGTTAGAATTTGCTGAATCTCTTGCAGCGTCAACCCTAACGCTTGCGATCGCCGAATAAAGGCCAACCGATTCAACACCTGTGGCTGAAACATGCGATAGCCCACCTCTGACCGCTCTACCATTGGCAGCAGCAGACCCGTTTCTTCATAATACCGAATAGTCTTTACCGAAAGCCCACTTTCGGCAGCCACTTCACCAATTTTCAAAAGTGAGGCGATCGTTGTAGTAGCCATAACCATGATGCATAAACAGTAAGCGGACAAGCCTCTGAACCATTAGACTTCTTGCGTGAATGCTTTTTCGTGTGCATGAAGTGTTTCCCGGCGAAGCCGGGAAACACTTCATGCAAGAGGTCTAAGTAATCAAATCGGGAATCGGGTGTAAGTGTCTCCTTCCCTCCCTCGTCCTTCATTCCTCTCGTCGATCTGGCAAACACAGCACTGGAGACGAGTTGGTTAACTGAACAGGGCGACGCGAAGATTGCAGAAAACGGAGGGCGATCGCCACCCCCACCAATGTTCCGCCTATCAGTGCCAACGACCAGTGCCCATCTACGCCACCAATGACGATATCTACAGTGCCCACCGTCAACACAAACGTAGAAATTGGCTCTTTGCTATAACCAGAATTGAAAAATCGCAGCATCTAAAACCTACTTGCGGCATTTAAGTAGTTCAACCTAAATAAAAACCAAATTCTAAAACCCTGCGTCGCCCGCTGTGCGGGCGGCGCAGGGTTTTAGAATCTTATATTTAATTAAGCCCACCTACTTAGGTTAGACTCTTGGACTGTATAGTCTAGACTACATAGCTCTTACTTCTCACTGTATCGCACCAATTTCGGAAGTAGGGGCAAAGCATTCGGTCACTATGTCTTGGCCAGATATGACCTCTACTAGCCGAATGCTTTGCCCATGCTCCAATTCGGTCACTATGTCTTGGCCAGATATGACCTCTACTAGCCGAATGCTTTGCCCGTGCTCCAACTAGAAAGGGAGGATAGCGACGCTACCCTCCCTTTTGTCTAAATCCGTATCCTAGATCTATCTAAATCCATAAGTAGTTCAACCTAAATAAAAACCAAACTCTAAAACCCTGCGCCGCCCGCTGTGCGGGCGGCGCAGGGTTTTAGAATCTTATATTTAATTAAGCCCACCTACTTATCTAGATCTGCACTGCCCTAACTCAATCGATGTAAAGCTGCCGAACCGTTAGAAGGGCTGACGGGACTTGACGACCTACTCAAACGGTACAGAAAGTAGCTTACTGAGATCAATTTACTGAGATCAAAGGGGATCATTCGCTGAAAACTCAGGGTTAGAACAACCCTAACCAAGACAAAAGCCCTTGACCCGTAACGTATTCAATCCCTAGTGTAATCACGAACCCAATCATGGCGGCGCGTCCGTTGAGGCGCTCGGCATAGTCGTTAAAGCCAAACTTTGGTTCGGTCAGCTTGGGAGCGGGGGTGTTGGTAGTTTGAGTCATGGTGGGGGATTTACAAAACTTTACTCGACACTATCCATTGTAGAGAGGGTTAGGCAATCGTCAACTGAAAAGTGGCACGCTCACAGCACAAGTTAAGTGTGAATGTTTCGGAGTGCTAACTTTTTATAGCGGTAAGCGATCGCCAAAATTCCTTTTACGGACTTGTGTAGAGCCAACGTCCGCCAGTCAGACGATGAGGCAAACGGAGTCCCGATCTAAGCTAGAAGCAAGTACACATAACCTTGCTTGGCCTCCCAGCCAATTTTTATCGTTCTGTAATTCTTATAACGAGGTAAGTAATGGAAATCGGTGTTCCTAAAGAAATTAAAGATCAAGAGTTTCGGGTGGGGCTAAATCCTAACAGCGTGCGATCGCTGAACGATGCGGGACACACCGTTTTTATCGAAACCCAGGCAGGTGTAGGCGCAGGATTTACAGACGAAGACTATGGGCTGGCGGGGGCAAAAATTGTATCCACGGCAAACGAGGTTTGGAGCCGCGAACTGGTGGTGAAAGTGAAGGAGCCACTGCCGCCCGAATACCCGCTGATGCAATCTGGACAGTTGATTTTTACCTATCTCCACTTAGCGGCGGCGCGGGGGTTAACGGAGCAATTGATGAGTGCAGGCGTGACGGCGATCGCCTACGAAACGGTAGAGTTGCCCAATCGTAGCCTGCCTCTGCTCACCCCCATGAGTATCATTGCCGGACGGCTTTCGGTGCAGTTTGGCGCGCGTTACTTAGAGCGGCAGCAGGGCGGACGAGGAATTTTGCTGGGCGGCATCCCCGGCGTAAAACCCGGTAAAGTTGTGGTGTTGGGCGGGGGCGTGGTAGGTACCGAAGCAGCTCGCATTGCCGTGGGTATGGGTGCCCAAGTGCAAATTTTTGATGTGAATGTAGATCGCCTTGGTTATTTAGAAACCCTGTTTGGCTCGCGAGTCGAATTACTGTACAGCAGCCCCGCCCAAATTGAAGCCGCCGTTATCGATGCTGATTTGCTGATTGGTGCGGTGCTTGTACCCGGTCGGCGTGCGCCCATTTTGGTACCGGCATCGCTAGTGGAAAAAATGCGGACAGGATCAGTCATCGTAGACGTAGCGGTCGATCAAGGGGGCTGTGTGGAAACCCTGCATCCCACTTCCCACACTACCCCCACCTATGTCGTCTCTGGCGTGGTGCATTACGGTGTGCCCAATATGCCCGGAGCAGTTCCCTGGACAGCAACTCAGGCGCTTAACAACAGCACTTTTCCCTATGTGTTGAAACTGGCTAACCACGGCCTCAAAGCTCTGGAACTGGACGAGGCGATCGCCAAAGGGCTAAACGTCAAGGGCGGACAGTTGGTACATCCAGCCGTGCAGCAGGTGTTTCCCGATTTGGTGAAATAGGAATGCCGCTGTAGGGGCGAAGCATTGGGCTGGGACGTTTCGGGTATAGCGGGAAGTACTGACCCAATGCTGCGCCCCTACTTTCTTTCGTCCCGATTAAAAGTTCACTCGTTAGGATCGAAGAGACATCTGCCCTTGTGTCCCATACTTTTCGGAAGAATATCGCATGATTAGGTCTTTCCGTCACGCGCTCTGGCTGCTCTTATTGCTGACGCCAGCCTGTACGAGTGTTCCAACATCTGTCGAATCGGTGTCGCCTGCATTGCCTGCGTCTCCTGAAACCGCGGCTGATCTGTCAGTAGCGCAAGCTCAGCCGCAGCCCGGAGCGATACGCGCTCTACGCAGGCAAGCCAACGCTTCCCCACCACCCAGTAGCCTCATTCGTACGGAACCGCTTTCGACTGCGCCAATTCGCGTTGAGCTAGGGAAACTGCCGCCACCCTATGCCACCTCCAGTGCATCAAACGGGCCGCAGGTGATCGACATTCCGGCTAATCCGACGCTGAAGGTGCCCGCAGGCTTTACCGTTAATGTGTTTGCCGAAGGGCTAGATGCACCCCGGTGGCTGGCTTTAACGCCTACGGGTGATGTATTGGTGACAGAGACGCGGCAGGATCGAATTCGGCTGCTGGGCGATCGCAACCAAGACGGCGTGGCGGAACTCAGCCAGCCGTTTGCCACGGCTCAAAATGGGCTAGCGATTCCTTTCGGCATGGCGTTTGCAGGTGATTCTTTCTTTGTGGGCAACAGTGCGTCGGTGCTGCGATTTCCCTACACGCCGGGACAGTTGGCTCTAACGGGTGCAGGGCAGAAGATTGCCGACCTGCCGGGTGGCGGCTATAACCAGCACTGGACGCGCAATGTGGTGGCGGCTCCAGATGGGCGATCGCTCTACGTGTCGATTGGCTCTCGCTCGAATGCCGACGAAGAGCCGCTGCCCCGCGCCTCGGTGCAGGTGATGAATCTGGACGGCTCTGGCCAAAAAACGTTTGCATCGGGGCTACGGAATCCAGTTGGGTTGGACTTTCACCCAGTCACAGGCGAACTCCATGCCACTGTGAACGAGCGCGATGGGCTAGGCGATGATCTGGTGCCCGATTACTTCACCCGCATTCGCCAAGATGAATTTTACGGCTGGCCCTACACCTATCTATCTCCCGATCGCCTCGATCCCCGGCACGTGGTAGGCGATCGCAGCCGTAACCCCAATCTTGCCGCCCAAACCCTTACCCCCGATGTGCTATTTCAAGCGCACTCTGCCGCGCTGGGTCTACAGTTTTACGACGGTAACACCTTTCCAACCAAATATCAGAACGGGGCGTTTGCCGCCTTTCGGGGGTCGTGGAACCGTGACCAGGGTACAGGCTACAAGATTGTCTTTGTGCCCTTTGGGGCTGATCATCGCCCCGTCGGCTCCTACGAGGATTTTGTCACCGGGTTTCTGGTCGATCCGTCTCGACCTACCACTTGGGGTCGTCCGGTGGGGCTGCTCGCGTTACCCGATGGCAGTCTGTTGTTTACCGAAGAAGCAAACGGACGAATCTACCGGGTGCAGTACCAGGGTGGATAGGGGCGAAGGTGCTACCCATTAAACAAAGCTAAAGGCCCCGCTGCTAAGCGTCAGCCCAGTCACGCCTTGCACTACCCCAATCCATTCGGCTTGATTGCCCGTTTTTAGGGCAATTAAGGTGCCAGAAAGGCTGCCAAAGAGGGTGCTAAGGGTGTAATCGGCAGCGGTGCCATGCAGTTGAATCACATCATTTTGCCTGAAGTCAGTGATCAGAGCGTAGTCTTGTTTGCCTGCGAGCCTTGGCTTACCATCGTTGTAGAAAGCAAGGGTTGAATTTCCTAAAGCGAAGGTATCAGAACCGCTGCCTCCAATCAGGGTGTCAATTTCGCCCCGACCTGCGATCGCCGACTCTGGGTCTACCCCGATCAAAACGTCTCGGTTTGAGTTGCCGAAAAGCACATCATTGTTGGCACCGCCGATCAGCGCATCTTGGCCAAGACTGCCCGACAGCTCATCCTGCCCCGCTTCTCCGAGGAGGCGATCGCCGCCCGCGCCACCGTCGATCGTGTCATTGCCCGTGCCCCCCTTCAGCTCATCTCGGCCTCCATTTCCGGCAATGGTGTCGTTGCCGCCTGCCCCATCTGCGGTGTTGGCCTGGTCATCGCCCACCAAAACATTGTCATTGGCCGGGGCGAGGGCATTTCGCACCCCAAAGACAAAGGCTAAATAGGAAAAGCCCGCAGAGGTTCTGAGGGTTTCGACTCCGGCGCGAGACGTGAGTAGTGGAATCTGGTCAGGGGCGATCGCCCTATAGGCCGCCAAAAACTCGCTGTAATCAGCGTCGTTGGAATACGTAAACGTTGGCTGGTTTAAGGCTTGCACCGACAGCGGCGTTTCGGTGTAGCCAGCGGGGGGGCTGGTCAGCAGGCGGCGAATCGTGCCGTGCTTGTCTAGCACGTAAAGTGGGTTAATCGCCGGGTCGGTGTAGGCTTGCAAAACGGCGTTGCCTGCGATCAAGGCTTCCCCACCTAGACTGACAAAGTCACCGCTGACAATGTAGTGCGTTACCGATAGACTTGCACCCCCTGCCGCCAAAAACTGAGCGGCGATCGCCGCACTGGTTCCGGGCGCGTTAAACGTTACAACTTGCCCAATTTGATCGACCAGTGATGCCGCTGCTACCTGGGTAATGCCGCCCCCCATGCTGTGCCCTACGATGTCGGGTTTTTGCCCGGTGCTCTGGGCAGTTTGGGTTAACCAGGTGGCGATCGCCTCTCGATTCCGCTGAAACTGAGTGAACCCAGTGCCATTGGGGTCAGTGTTAGCAAAATCGTCGAGCAGTTCATTGGTGCCGCGAAATACGAGCACCGGAGGTTTATCAGGCGTGAGAGAGGTTAGCCCTAGAGCCTGAAACCCGCTGATTGGATCATTGAAGGGTTGATCAATGCGATACCCTGCCGTCGCCAAAAACGCAGTTACGTCTGGACTTGCCTGGGGATCGTCGTACACATAAACGACTTCTTTGGCCAAGATTTCGTAAATAGCGTGCAGTGGATTCGTCATGGTTAAGGGTTGTGGGGGATGCCCAGATCATAAACCTCCGGCATGAGTTATTTTCTAGCTGAGCTAAAGCTGAACCAGAAAATCAGGACTTATAGCGGTAGCCATAAAGCTTAGGACATGCCAGCGTCATTCCCGCGCAGGCGGGAATGACGCTGGCACCTATCGAGCAGATGGATTCCCGCCTGCGCGGGAATGACAGGGAGGCGTCCTATTGATCATGGCTACCGCT
>Ga0335394_10002699_pt1 | contig 20074 bp, 20 predicted proteins | sample MAT03_FD_205741 | JGI IMG/M metagenome (GOLD analysis project Ga0335394, IMG submission 205741) | Freshwater microbial communities from Lake Fryxell liftoff mats and glacier meltwater in Antarctica - MAT-03 (spades assembly) (version 2) ... | reverse complement strand
TCCCTTCACTGAAACCAACGCCCTGGTAGCCGGAGTCCCCGAGCCTGCTACCGGCCTGCTCGCCGGTGGGGCACTCCTGGCGGCTTGGCTCGTACGCCGCCGCCGCTAGACATTGATTTTTGCGCGAGAAGCGGAGACCTTCTCAATCTGACGACCCAGCCAGCCGATAACGGCTGGCTGTTTTTTTCACCCCTAAACCTTCTCCACTACCTTCAACAACCCGGTCATCGACGTCCGGCTGGCATGCTGCTTGCCCTGCGGACTCTTGTAATGCGTCTCGAGCGTAAAGGCCTGCTGGTAGCCGGCTTTGCGCAGCGCGCGAATCTGCCCCAGGTTGTCCATCTCGCCTTCGCCCACCGCGCACCACTCCACTTCGCCGGCCGCGTTTTTGCGGAAGTCCCGCAGGTGGACATTGTGGATGCGAGCCGGGTCCAGCCGGCGGAAGCCTTCGGGGAAGACCTTCTCGAGCGTCTGCCCCGCGTTGTTGGGGTCCCAAGTGAGACCCAGCGCCTCATCGGGCACCGCCTTCAAGAGCGCCGCCGCCTCCGTGCTGGACCACACGTAGCTGTGGTTCACATTTTCCAGCGCCAACTGAAAGCCCTTCGCCTTCGCCCGCCGCGCCGACTCCTTCACCAACTCGTAGATGCGCGGATACACCGCTGCATCGGGCTTCTCGTTGTCGGCATAGGTGAAGGCGAAGGTGCGGATGGTCTTGGTGCCCATCACTTGCGCCCGCTCCATCGCACCCTCCAGCAGCTTCCATTGCTTGTCGAGGATTTGCTGCCCGGCGGGCGTCTCGGGAGGCAGGGGAATCTTGAAGAACGCCGTCGCCAGTACCGAGGTTTGAATCGCGTGTTCGTCGAAAATCTTGCGCAGCTCAGCCAGCTTCTCTACCGGCAGCGACGTGTTGTATTTGCCCCACACATTGCGGATTTCGGCGTAGCGCAGGCCGAACTCCTTCAGGAAGCGAACCACCACCTGCGGGTCGTCATCGATCTCGTCGATCGAGATGCCCAGCTTGATCTTTTGCGGATCGAGAGCCAATAAAGGGGCGGCTAAGGCGGCCGAAAGCAATTCGCGGCGATTCATGAACCCGATTCTATCGCTATCCTCGTACTCATGTGGACCCTTCTCCTGATGCTGACGGTAGAACCCGAGTTCGTGCGCCTGGAACCTGCCGCGCTCAAGGTGGAAGAAGCCGAAGTCCGCGTGGGTGCCTTTCTGCTCGGCCGCACCGAGGTCACCCAGGGCGAGTATCTGCGGGTGACGGGGCTAGGCGTGGGCGGGCAAATTCCCGTCACCAACGTCACTTGGTTCGATGCCGTCCGCTATGCCAACCGCCGTAGCAAACTCGAAAGCCTCCGCCCCTGTTATGACGCGAGTTGGCAGCGCGTCATCGGCTGCACCGGCTATCGCCTGCCTACGGGCGCCGAATGGTCGATCGCCGCCACCCCCGGCGATCTCGACTCAGCCAATCTGCGCACCGGCGGGCACAATGACATAGGTGAGCTAAGCGGCGCGGTCCGCGCCGTCGGCACCCGGCAAGGCCTCCAAGACCTCTACGGCAACGTCTGGGAGTGGTGCGAGGACTGGTACAGCCCGGAACCCCTCCTCGACGCCCTTCGCGATCCTGCGGGGCCGTTAAAGGGCACCGAGAGGCTCCTCAGGGGAGGCAGCTACCTCTCCAGCCGCAGCCAGTGGAACAAAGGCTTCGTCTCGTCCCGTTCGCCGGAGCAGGCGAGCCCCTTCACCGGCTTCCGGCTGGCCCGCACGCTAACGCCCGCCGCCCCGCTGCCGCCGCCAGATCCCGGATGGCTCGCCCAGTTTCAGCACGCCGCGGCGGGGGACGCCTTGAAGCCCCTCGCCCCCGAAGACCGCCCCGAAATCCGCCAAACCTGGACCCGTCTTCTCGGCCTCCCCCCCAAGGCCTTCGAAGTCCCCGCCGTCCACCTGAGGCAACGATTCGAAGAGAGCACCTGGCGCGGCGAACTGCTTGACCTCGACGTCGAGCCCGGCTTTCCCGCCCGTATCCTGGTGATGGAGCCCGCCCGCAAGCCCAATGGCCGCTTGCCGGTGGTGATCGTCCCCTATTACGATGTCGACTCCCCCGCCGGCGAGAATCTGGGAGGCCGTCGCTCCGGCGGCGGTGTCCGCGCCTTCGCTAAAATGGCGGCCCAGCGCGGCTATCTCGCCGTAGCCATCCGCTGGTTCGGCGAAGGCGACGCGGAGGGCTACGACGAAGCCGTCGCCCGCCTGGCCCACCGGCACCCGGGGATGACCGGTATGGCCAAGTGGATCCTCGACGCCCAGCGCCTGGTCGACTACCTCGTCGCCAGGCCCGACGTCGACCCCCAGCGCATCGGCATTATCGGCCATTCGCTAGGCGGCAAAATGGCCCTCTATGCCGCCGCCTTCGAGCCCCGCCTCGCCGTCGTCGTCTCCTCCGAGCCCGGCATCAGCCTCGGCTTCTCGAACTACGAAGCCTTCTGGTACCTGGGTCAGCAGCGCCCCCGGGATCGTGACCAACAGGAGCTTCTAGCCCTCATCGCTCCCAGGCCCTTCCTGCTAATCGCCGGCGAATCGGCCGACGGGGCCAAAAGCTGGCCCTACCTCGCCGCCGCCCAACCCGTCTACGCCGCGCTCGGCGACAAGATGCATCTGGGGATGATCAACCATGGCCAAGGCCATACGCCAACAGCGGGCAGTGTCGCGCTGGCCATGGATTGGCTCGAGCGCTTTCTAGGACGCTGAAACTCAAACCACGTCGCATGCCCCTTACCCACTCCGTTCCAACCCACCCGTTCCAGCCCGCCCGTGTAAGCGGCGGGTTACATCTGCGACGACGAGGCGTTCGTGAGGAGCGAGGAAACACTAACGGAGTAATCGGAGTACAACGTGAAACTCAGTGGCTTGCAAGTTATTGAAAAAATGGAGCGGGAGACCGGGTTCGAACCGGCGACGTTCAGCTTGGGAAGCTGACATTCTACCACTGAATTACTCCCGCTCTTGGGAACGTAAGCTCTAACGTTACCACATCTGTCGGACGGTGCAAGCTGGAGATATTCCACCCGGGCAAGAGTGGGCTAAGTTCTTTTTCTTCTAAGACTTTCCGGCCAAAAGCCGAACTAAAGAGGGTTCGCTCATGAATCTTTCTATGCGGCTTATTTCTATCGGTTCCGGTCTGCCATTTACCTCAACGGTGCATTACGATGATCCTTATCGGGCGGTGGGGCAAGTATCGTATGAACGTTTCGATGCGGCGCTGGTGGGCGAGTGCGCGCAGGGCGAGGCGCTGTTGAACGACTTGTTGGCGCTTGACCGGCAGTTGCCGGTGGTCTTTCTGATTGCGGCGGAGGATCCGGCGAGGCTGCTGCAGCAGGCGGGGCGGCTTTTGCGCTTGGGGGCAGCGCGGGTTTTGCCGGGGGGGATTGGGCGCGATGAGCTTGAGCGGGAGCTAGTCGCGGTGGCCCGGCGGCAGGCTGAGGTGCCAACAGAGCCTTGGCGCAGAATCCTGGTGGGTAGCGGGCCAGCGATGACGCACATCGCCGACTTGATCCGGCTGGTGGGGCCGCGGCGGGCGACGGTGCTGATTACGGGTGAATCCGGCACGGGGAAGGAGATGGCGGCGCGGGCCCTACATCAGGCGAGCACCCGGGCCATGATGCCTTTCGTCGCCATCAACTGCAATGCGATCCCGCGGGAACTGCTGGAGGCGGAGCTCTTCGGGCACGTGAAGGGAGCGTTCACCGGGGCGAGCCAGGACCGGGTGGGGCGGTTCGAACAGGCCCAATCGGGCACCCTGTTTCTGGACGAAATCGGTGACCTGCCGCTCGACTTACAGACCAAGCTGCTGCGGGTACTGCAGGAGCGGGAGTTCGAACGGGTGGGGAGCTCGAAGACGCTAAAGGCCGATGTGCGCGTGATCGCGGCGACGAATGCTGATCTGCCGGCACGGATCCGGGAGGGGCGGTTTCGCGAGGACCTCTACTATCGGCTCAATGTGGTGCCGCTTGAAATGCCGCCGCTGCGGGACCGGCCCGAGGACTTGGGGCTGCTGTTGCGGCACTTCGTGACGAAGATATGCCAGATGGAGGGACTGCCCGAGAAGTCCGTTTCGCGCGAAACGCTGGACCACTTGGCCGATTACTCCTGGCCGGGCAATGTGCGTCAGCTCGAAAATGCGGTCGAGATGGCGATCGCCTTCAGCGGCGATCGGGCCGGGCTGATGCCTTCTGACTTCCCTTTGCCGCGGGCGGCGAGGCTACAGATGGCGGCTCCCAGTTCAGTGACGATGCCGGTGCCAGCGATTCCGGAAGAGGGGCTCGACTTTGAGCGGCTGGTGGGTAGCTTTGAACTTGGGTTGTTGGAGCAAGCGCTCCGGCGGACGGGAGGGAACAAAAAACAGGCGGCGGATATCCTCCGGTTAAAGCGAACCACCATGAATGCGAAACTCAAATCGCTAAGCGTCGCGTAGACGAAACGAATCGGCAAGTGGTTAATTTTATTGGGCTCGGCGGGCCTTCATGCGCGATTCGAGCGCGGCCAGCAAGCGGAGCCGGAGCGAATCGGGCACTGCGCGGGGCTCCGTGCCACGGTAGACCTGGATGGTCTTTTTGGTGGTATCGGCGACCACCCAGCAATTGGGACATTCCTTCAGATGCTGATCGAGCTCCGCCTTGTTGGCCGGAGTGGTGGATGCGTCCAGGTATTCGCTCAACTCCTTCAAAAAGTCTTTACAAGAAAGCAAGTACATTCCCTCCCTTCCTCCGGAAGAAGCGGGTGAGTTTTTCGCGCAACTGCAGCCTGGCACGCAGCAGCCGACTCTTTACCGCTGGGATCGAGATGCCGAGCGCCTCGGCCGTCTCTTCGGTGGACAAGTCCTCGATATCACGTAACACAAAGACGCTGCGGAAGATAGGGGCCAGGCTTTCGACCGACTTGTCCAAAATGCCGCGCAACTCTTCCTGCGAATACTGGGCCTCGGGATTGTCTTCCCAGACGGCGATCTCGCGGGGGACCATGTCCTCGCCGGTATCGACCTGCTCGTCGAGCGAAACGAGTTTGTCGCTCTTGCGCTTGCGCAGCTTCATCAACGACTCGTTGACGGCGATGCGGACAATCCAGGTGTAGAACTTGCTGTTGCCTTGAAAGTTGTCGAGGTGGCTGTAGGCTTTGAGGAAAGCCTCCTGCATCACATCCTCAGCATCTTCGTCGTTCTGGGTGATGTTTTTCGCCAGCCGGTAGATCTTGCGCTCATACCGGCTAAGGAGTTCGGTGAATGCGGTGTCGTCTCCGGCCTTGGCCCGGGCAATCAGGTCGCCTTCATCGAATGTATCGCTTGGTTCTGCCATGCCATCCCAGAATAACAGTCACGTCAAGGGTTTGGTGAGGGCTCGGGCCCAGAGGGGGGCGATCTCGTGGGCTTCGGAGGGGATGGGTTCGCCAAGAAAATGGAGAGCGGCGGCGAGGGTGCGGGGGTCGCCGTTGGGTGGGACGGGGTGGGCCCTGGTCTGTTTGCTGAGCTTTTCGCCGTTTTCGTCGAGGACAACGGGGATATGAAGGTAGCGGGGGCGGGGTAGGCCCAGAACTTCCTGGAGGTAGACCTGGCGGACGGTGGAGGTGAGGAGGTCGGCGCCGCGAACGACGTCGGTGATGAGTTGTTCGGCATCGTCGACGACGACGGCGAGTTGATAGGCCCAGAAGCCGTCGGCGCGTTTCAAGACAAAGTCGCCGGTGGTGTGGGCGAGGTTTTCAACTTGCTCGCCGAGGCGCCGGTCGTACCAGTGGATTTCACGGTCGGGGACCCGGAGGCGGCGGCTGCGGGGCTGGCTTCCGGAGGCGAGGCCATCGCGGCAGGTGCCGGGATAGAAGTCGCCGGGCCCTAGCTCACTGCGGGTGCAGGCGCAGGGGTAGACCTGATCGCCGAGTTGGGCGAGGGCGGCGGCGTAGGCTACGTGGCGCTGGCTTTGGTAGAGGACGGGTCCGTCCCAAACGAAGCCATAGGCCTCGAGGGTACGGAGGATGCGATCGGCGGCGCCGGGAATGGTGCGTGGCGGGTCGAGGTCCTCGATACGGACCAGCCATTGGCCGCCGGCGCGGCGGGCGTCGAGATAGCTCGCGGCGGCGGCGACGAGGCTGCCGAAGTGGAGGTCGCCGGTGGGCGAAGGGGCGAAGCGTCCGCGGTAGGTAGGCAACTGGAGGTTAGTTTCTCATTTTAATTGCCAAGTTGCTCTGTGTCCGCAAGAGTGGCGTTGATGGCTCAGGCGAAGAAAGCAGTCGAAGTGCTGATTTCTGTAGAACGAATTGTCAACCGGATTTATCTGGTTCGGGGGCAAAAGGTGATGCTCGACGAGGACTTAGCGGCGTTGTACAGGGTTCCCACGGGGACTTTGAATCAGGCCGTTCGCCGGAATCTTAGAAGATTCCCGGATGATTTGATGTTCCAACTCTCGAAGTGGAAGCTTTGAGATCACAGAATGTGATCTCGAACGAGGGGTGTGGGGGACGTCGATATTTACCGCATGCGTTTATGGAGCAGGGGTGACGATGCTTTCCGGCGTGCTGAAGAGCGATCGTGCCGTGGAGGTGAATGTAACCATGATGCGAACTTTCGTCAGACTGCGCCAAATGCTGGCCAGCCACGAGGATCTATCCCGGAAAGTGGAACAGGACGACGAAGTGATCGGCATTCTGTTCGAGCACGTGCGGGCCCTAGAGATAAGTCTTTTATTATCAATATCTTGCCGAGACGTCTGCCCCTCAATCAAAAGCTTATTCTCCTGTAAGCGATTGATTATAATGGTTTTATGATTGAGTCGAGCTGAATCCCTTCGAGCTGAGTCCCTTCAAGACATTACTCACTTGCGGAGCCTACCGGCCCGCTCGATTCAATGTCCTATCCGCTATTCCCTCTGGCCGGTTTTCAGGTGACCATCCATGGCCGGTTTTGGGTGGGCCCAGCGCTCAAGGACCGCCGTCAAATAGATCTCGTAGCGGTCATCAACGATTCTCTTGTAATCAATGACTTAGGCTGAATCGAACGTTGAGTTATGCAGATAAGTTTATTATTATCAACATTTTACAGAGACGTGCGCCCCTCAATCACAAGCTTACTTTCCTGTAAGTAATTGATTATAAGAGCCTTATGATTGAGTCGAGCTAAGTCCCGTATCGAGAGAAAATAGCTTTACCGAATCGGGGCGCCCTCTCTCTGCGGTGTGGCGATGCCCGGTGATCTAATGATGCGCAAGCCCGCCTCTGGCGTCTGCTCAACGCCATCAACCACCCCAATGCCGCCGGCATGCGCCTCTTCGCCGACGCCCTGATGGCCCTCTTTGAGTCGCCTTAGCTGTAGCGCATCTTGCTCTGCTGGTTCAACCCGCCCACAAATTCGAGGCCCACCATAAAGTTCAGCCCGCGCTGCTCGCAGCGCCGCACCAGGGCGCTGCCCTTCACCTTGTTGGTCATCGATTCCACTTGAACCAGCGTTCGCACCGGCACCCGCTGCCGAATCGTGAAGCTCATGCCCGTCGCCGAAGCGTCTTTCGCCTCGGCTTGGCAAAAGTGTTGGGCGCCGCCTTCGTCTTCCCAAAAGAGACGGACCATGCCCGAAATTTGCACGCGTTCACTCGCTCGTTGATGGGCCATGCTGGATAGCTAGTGAATCGGCGGATACCGCGCTGTACTTTACGGCGCGCGATCTGGGATATAGTTTTGGCAATGCCACGTTTCCCTCGCCGAACCTTTACGGGCGCCGTCTTTTCCGGCCTCGGCCTAACCGGGCTCAGCGCCCAGCCGCCGAAGCCCCAGGTGGGCGCGACCCCCAGGCGCGAGTTCGGCAAAACCGGCGTTAAACTCACCGTCATCGGCCAAGGCGGAGCCCGGCTCGCCCTTTTGCGCACTAAGGAAGCCGCCCGGCCCCACGTCCGCCGCGCCTACGACCTGGGCCTCAACTACTTCGACTGCGCGCATAGCTACTGGGATGGCCACTCCGAAGAGGTTTATGGCGATGTGCTCTCCGACGTCCGCAAGAACGTCTTTATCACCACCAAGTCCTCGAAGCGGAGCCGCGTGGATGCCGAAGCGGAACTGCATCTCTCTTTGACAAGCCTCAAGAGCGACTACATCGACCTGTGGCAGATGCACGGCATTCAAGGCCAAAAGGACATCGACCAGATCCTCGCCCCCGGCGGCGCTCTGGAAGCCTTTGAGGCGGCCAAGCAGGCCGGCAAGTGCCGTTTCTTCGGCTTCACCGGCCACTACGACCCGAACGTGCATCTGGCCATGCTGAAGGCCTACCCCAAGTGGGACTCGATCCTCATGCCCCTCCACGCCGCTGACCCCGCCTATCTCAGCTTCGAAAAGATCGCCTTACCCGCCGCCGTCCAGGGCGGCATCGGCATCCAGGCCATGAAGGTCTTCGGCAACGCCTTCCTCCTGCGCGTACTCAATGCCGAGGAGTGCCTGCGCTACGCCCTCAGCCTGCCCATCAGCTGCGCCACGGTGGGTTGCAGCACGGCTGGCCAACTCGATGACGACCTTCGCATCGCCCAGAACTTCAAGCCCTACACGCCCGAAGAGATGGAGGCCATCCGCCAGCGGGCAATCACTGCTGGTCCGGGTGGCTTGCAGGGTCCGGCGCTCGAATACTGGAAAGTGGGCGGGGTTTGGAAGTGATCCGCTAAGGCGCCATCCGGACCCGCAACCCTTCCTTCAGCACTAGATCCGAAGGCAGCACCACGGTGGCGCCGTCCTTTAAGCCGTCGAGCACCTCCACCCGCGTCACGCTCGACACCCCCACGCGCACTGGCTTCCAGCGGAGTGAGTCGCTTTCGAGCACATAAACCCCCACCTGATCGCGCTCGCGCCGCACGGCTTCCTTCGGAATGGTGAGCGCGTTGTCCACGACGCTCGCCTGGATGAACGCGTTGACGTTCGTCCCCGGCAACAGCACCAGGTTCGGATTCTCAATCACGCACACCACTTCGCCCACTTGCCGGGTGTTCAATGCCACGACGCGTGTCGGCAGTTGATCGACGCGGCCTTGCCAGTTTTGGTCGGGATGTGCGTCCCAGGTGATGCGCACCGGCAGCCCGACCTTCACGCGGCCCAACTCCGGCTCATCGACATACACCACCACCTTCAGCTTTCTAATCTGTCCGATGGCCGCCACTTCGCTGCCGGGGCTGAGCCAACCGCCGCGCCGGGCGTCCACCTGATAGGCGACCCCGCCAATGGGCGCGCGCACCACGGCCAGCTCGATCTTGCGCTTGGCGTTCTCCGCGACGGCTTGCACTTCCTTCAGCCGCGCTTGCGCCGCCGCTAAGCTCGAGCGATCCACCAGCCGGCCCCGCCGCTCTTCCCAAGCCCGAATCTGTAACTCGGCCGCGGAGAGTTTCTGCTGCTGCGGAATCAACTCCTGCCGCGGCGTCGCATTCGCTTGCACCAGCCGCTCGAGCGTCGCAATTTCGCGCTTGGCTTCGGCCGCATCTTCGCGCGCGCGACGCAAACCGCTTTCGATCTCCGCCAACTCCACGCCCCGGCCGCCCTGCGCCAAGCCGGCGATCTCGGCGCGCGCCTGTTCGATCCGTGCCTCGGCCGAAGCCAATTCGGCCCGCGCTTCCCGCGCATCGAGCGTCACCAGCACGGCGCCCTTGGCCACGCTTTGGCCAACCTTCACGGCCAGTTCCGCTACCAAGCCTTCGCGCTCGGCCCTCGCCACTGCCCATTCCTCCGGTTCGGCTTTGCCGTTCGTCGAGAGTACGCTTTCGAGCCGTTGACGCTCGGCCCGTGTCACCGGCACTTCCGGCAAGGCGGTCGCTTGTCCGTACCACCACCAACCTCCGGCCCCGGCGGCCACCAGTAAGAAAATCCAAACGATTCGCTTCAAGCGCTCTCCTTACAAAACTCATATAGCAGACGCCATTCGGCCAATTGCCGTTCCAGCGCTTGCTTCTGCTCTGGGCTGCCCGGCTGCGCGCGGCCGCAAAAATCAACAAACTCCGCCGCGTCCCAACGGCCGAATCGGTGGGCTAACTCCACTTGCACGGGATGCTTCCCCACGCGCCGAAACCAGTAATTGGCATTACTCGCATCCGGCTCCTGCCGATGAATCATGCCGTGCCAGTAACTACCCTCCACGCTCAGGTCATCCTGCGCCACTTCGTGGGCCTGCTGCCAGCAATCGAAATAGAAGAAAAGCCCCGCCAAAGCGCCTTTTGGCGCGCGTGCCGCGGGGAATAACTCCTGCGCCGAGTAACCCGCGAGTAACTGCAATACCTGCGCGTCGCCGTGCCCATGCTGCACTAACTTTGGCACCCGGGCTGGCGCCGCTTCGACTAACGCGGCGGCGATGCTCATTGGGTGCCGCCTGGCCGGTTGGCCGAGAGGATTTGCTCAATCACTTCGCGCGCCTCTTCTTCAATCCATGTCGATCCGCACCGCGGGCAAACCAGCGCCGGCACGCCGTCAATTTCGAACATCTCGCCCTCCACCATTTGCTGGTGCAGAATGTTCCTTCGTTCGAGCCCCACCCGGCATTCTTCGCAGTGCGTCAATATTGCTTCGTTCGCCACCCTTCTATTATCGAAGAAGACATGCGTATTGCGTTAGTTCTCTCTGCCGGCGGAATGTTCGGGGCCTATCAGTTGGGCGCCTGGGAGGTGCTTGAACAGATCTTCACTCCCGATATCGTGGTCGGCACCTCCATCGGCAGCCTGACGGCCTGGGCCATCGCAGGGGGCGCCACGGCGGCGCAACTCGCTTCCCTGTGGTACGATCCGTCGCTCGAACACGCCGTCCGCTGGCAAATCCCGCGCGGCTTTCGTGAGGGCCTGCTCGACACCTCCGCCCTCGAGCAACGCATCCAGCAACTGCACGGCGCCTTCACCCCGCAACGGCCCATCGGCGTGGTGGCGAGTGCTTATCCGGGCCTGCGCCACCACCTGTTTCGCAATCAGGAAATCACCTGGCAGCATCTGGCCGCCTCTTGCGCCGTGCCTTTGTTTTTGCGCCAGCCCCAGATCGACGGCCGCACGTTCGCCGACGGCGGACTCTTCGATTCCGTCAATGTCTGGGCGGCCATCGAATTGGGCGCGACGCATGTGGTGGTGGTGAACTGCTGGAAGCCCAAGCAGCCCTGGCTGCTCGACAAGTCAGTCGGCTGGGTCGCCGCCCGGCGTCGCCGCCAAGCCCTTCAACAGTCGCAAACCGCCGCGGTCGGATCCGGCACCCCTATTGTTCTCATAGAACCGGAGGAGGCTTTGGGCGACCTGCGCACCGCCCTGTACTGGCAAAAGGCGAACCTCGACCGCTGGCGAGAGCTGGGGAAATCGGATGCCATTTCTAAGAAACAAATCATATGTGATATGTTCTGAAGATGCCTTGCTACCGGATCTTCCGGATGCGCGACGAGAAGCGCCAACAATTCCGCTGGGCGCCGCACACGAGCGGCGTAACACCAGTTAAACCAAAAGATTACGAAGCGGTGGAAATCGCTTACGAAGCCCCGACACCGTACGGGTTGTGGGCTCAGCTCCGCGAGTCCGAGCAGCCGCTCGATGTCGGCGACATCCTGGAACTACCGAATCAAGAGCTCCGCATTTATAAGTATGTCGGCTTTGAGGACGCCCAGTGGGTACTGCCCGAAATGAAGACCGGCCTCGAATTCAACGGTGGTGCCAACGCGGAATTTGGGCCGGCGGCGGGTGGGCCGGTCGCGCTGGCCGCGGTAACAGCGTAAACTATTGGGTATGGGCTGTCAGGCTGAAAGCGGTACCCCGGTGAACTGCTTTGCGTTGGTCAATTATATTCCTGGCGAGTTGGGTCGCTTTCTGAATGCGCTGCGCGTGGAACTGGTTACCGGTTGCCATGCGCAGTCTCATGTCACTGTGCTGCCACCGCGCTGTCTCGACGCTTCGGCGACCGAGGCCTGGGCAACCGTGCAGGGCGTCAGCGAGTCACTGCCGCCGTTCACCGTGACCCTGGACGCTATAGCGGTTTTCCCCGGCACTAACGTCATCTACCTGGCGATCGGCCAAGGCTATTCGGAGCTCCTGTCGGCGCATAGCAGCCTCTGTCACGGGGCCCTCAACAATCGCGAGGCCTTCCCTTACCATCCGCACGTCACGCTGGCGCAGGGTCTGGAGCCTGTATATGTGGAAGCTTCGGCGGACTTGGCTCGCCATCGCTGGCGAGAGTACACTGGCCCGCGCAGCTTCCTGGTCAACGACTTGGTCTTCGTCCAGAACACTGACTCGGACGAGTGGCTTGACCTGAACCAGCTCCAGCTCTCCTCCGTCGCCGCAGTCTCCGCCCTGCCTGTTCGATAGAACGGCATGCGCCCTCTCCCCGATTGCTCCCTCCATTTCGTCACCCCCCTGGTCTCTGTACGCCTCGCCGCGGACCGGCCGCTGATCTGGGTGAAACTTGAATACCTCAACCCCAGTGGCTCCGCCAAGGACCGGATTGCACGTTTCATTCTCGAAAAGGCTTGGCGCGAGGGCCACGTCGGCCCTGGGTCGACCGTGATTGAGGCTTCGAGCGGATCGACATCGATTGCCATGGCCCTGGTCTGCGCGCAACTGCAGATGCGCTTCATCGCCGTGATGCCGGAAGGCGTCAGCAACGAGCGCGTTCTGATCATCAGGGCCTACGGCGGCGAGATTCGGGTGACGCCCAAAGAGCATGGCATTCTGGGCGCGATCGCCGAAACCGAACGGCTCGCCCGCGAATTTGACGCCTTCCTGCCCAGCCAGTTTTCTAACCCCGACAATGCGCTGGCCCACCAGGTGAACACGGCGCGGGAGATTCTGCACCAGATTCCGACGGTCGATGCCGTCGTGAGCGGCGTGGGCACCGGGGGCACGCTGATGGGGCTCTTCCAGGGCTTCCGGCTGGCCGGCTGTTCCGTCCGCCCGGTATTCGCCCGGCCCGTCAACCTCACCGGACCCCCTGAAGCCGAATGCTGCAGCTTCAGCGCGCGCATCCCCGGCGTGGCCGATCGCGTCTCCACCATCTTTGACGAAGCGGCTTTGCCGGGCTTGCGCATGCTGGAGATCAATGACAGCCAAGCGTTGGCTACGACGCGGGAGTTGATTGCTGCCGGCTTCCCGGTGGGGCCTAGCTCCGGCCTCAACTTCCAAGCGGCCGAGCAGACCGCCCGCGATCTCGGCCCCGCCGCCCGCGTGGTGACGGTATTCCCGGACCGTATGGAACGCTACTTTACCACCGAACTCTTCGCGCCGTTTCGGTAACCTCCGCCCCGCCCGAAGGCGACGTTTTCACCGTTGCCAACGAATCTCAACGTCCACCAACTCAGTCGATCGGCTCAAAAGTGCGGGGACGGGAGGATCGCTAGTCCATCGGAACAGGCCGTGCCTGGTTTCGGCGAGTTCATCCACAATTCTCGTAAAGAGGGAGGAACAAATGTGGCCGTCTCGAACGAATGGGAGGTTCCAAACATCCCACTTCTTCCCAGTGTACGCGCAGGCAGCAAGCTTCAGCTTGTTGTATTGAGCGTCCCCGACCATCGAAAGCGCGCGCTCGGCGATTCGCCGTCGTTGCTCCCGGGAGAAACCGCGAAGCCGGCGAAACCGAATAAGATGATCCGGCAAGTAATCCCGTAAGTCGGATTCCGCGACTCCATGCTCCGGAGTAGCTTCGACCATGCAGTAGTCGATGCCCGTATAGATCGCGGCGTGCGTCCAGCCAGCGTTTACCCATGTATAGCCGAGCCGCACGCTCTGGCCGGTGATAATGGCCATTCCATTGGGATGCATGGGCTGGCGCGAAGTTAAGATCAGGTCTCCTGCCTCCGCCGGACCCAGGTCTGGTACCCGAGACAAAGCCTTGACCAAAGCACGCGCTGGATCATCGTCGGCACGACAATAATCAAGTATCGCGATATCCATGGCTAAGAAGCGCTAAGTGTTGAATTTTCAGCAGCTTGAACCATAGAGATCTTGACAATCCTATCGTTTTCAACGGTGGCCAATACGCGGCAGCCAAGACAGGACGGGTCATCGGTTCCAAGCACGGACAAACGAAATCCGTTCACTTCGCCATCATCCGTCGCAAAATATCCCCAGTCTAAACCTGGTTCGATGGAAATGATTTGCCCTTCGATTCTCACAGTTCGAGCATACCCGCAAATTCGCCATCAGACAGCCCCACTATGGTACTAGATACCACTATAGTCTACGGTTGACACCGCATCAAATCGGCTCAGTACCCTCGCAAGAGCCACCTGTTGCGTTGACAGAGCAATTTCGTAAAGTGCCTAATGAAGGTTGGTGCGCTCTCTTCGCAATTCCCCAATACCAGTCGACGTAGACGCCGATCTCAGGGCCCTGTCCGAAGCGGCAATACGCGAAGCTCTCCTGATCGAGATCACGACCTTAGAGATCTGCTACTTCGCGGACGAAATCTCGGGTGAGGTCTTTATCATGCAAAAGGCTCTTTTTTCCGCGGATATTGTCCTCGGTCAACGGATCCGTTTTCAAGTCGCCGCTAACCATCAGATCGTCAACATCGAACTGGTTCCTTAGCCTCCCACCACGTCGGCCCGTCGGCGAACTTGCGGAGGTGCTTCGGCATACGGCCCGCGAGGTAAGCCAGGCGGCCGGTGGTTAACTGAAAAACTCGATCCGACGGGTATTTATATTTATTTTCTTATACTTAAACAAAAACGGCGGCGGGAGCCGAAGCCCCCGCCGCCGGGTTGGTTAGGAGTAAGAGCGGAGATCCAGGGTTACTGGAGTACCGCCGTGAAGCTTACGGTGCCGGTAGCGGCCGAAGCCGCGCCCGGTGCCGCCGTGGCGTCGGTAGCCGTTACCACCACCGCGTAGGAGTTAGCCGCAAGAGCGCCGGCCGTAGCCGATACGACGCCGGTGCTGCTGTTGACGGTAAAGCCCGTGGTAGCGGTGGCGTAGGTCACCGCGCCGGTGTTACCCGTGGCGGTGATCGTGCGGACCGCGCCGCCGGCCGAAGCCGTCGGGCTGAGCGTGTTCGAAGGCGTCATTAAGAGGCCCACATTGATCGCAAAGGCGACGCTGCCGGTAAGGGGCGTACCCGTCGTCGAATCGGTGGCCGTGACGGTCACCGAGTAGTTGCCGGCCGGGGTCAGGGCAGTGATGCCCACCACGCCCGTGCTCGCGTTGATCGTCATGCCGGTGGGCAGCGAACCGGGGCTCGTAATGGCGTAGGCGTAGGGGAAGACGCCGCCCGCGGCCGTTACCGTCGTCACCGACGCGTTGGCGGTTCCGAAGGTGCCGGTGAAGGGCGAACTGCCAGCCGCCGTGATGAACAAGCCGCCCGCTACGGTAAGCGTGAAGCGCACCGTACCGGTCACGGGGACGTTGGCCGAGTCAGTCGCGGTGGCGGTGATCAGATAGGTGCCCGAAGTGTTGGCATTCGGGGTACCGCTGATGGCACCCGTCGTGGTGTTAAACAACAAGCCCGAGGGAAGCACGCCCGAAGTGATCGCAAAACGGTAAGCGCTCGTGCCTTCCGTTGCCGCCACCACGTTGTTCGAAAGTGCCCACAGGGAGCCCACGGTGCCCGTCAGGCCCGAGCCCGACGGACCGGTGACGCTCAGGCGAGGCGCTACCCACAGGTTCACCCCCGTCTGGCTCGACCGTCCGTCGGCCGTGATCACCACCGGCAGTTGTACCGGCGCCGTCACCGTCGCCACCGTCGCGCCGTTCGCATCCGTGAAGGAAGCCAGGCCGTTCACCGGCAGTTTCGCGTTGATCTGGTAGAGGCCCGCGATGCTATCCGGCAGGAAGCCCGCGTAAGACACCACCGCCGTCCGGCCGCCGATCGTTACCGTCGGGCTATTCGAAGAGCCGCTCGCAATACAAGGCACCAAGCGGTTGGTATTGAGCAGGGAGCTCAGCACCACCGTACCGTCAATCGTGGTCAGAGCGCTGCTTGCGGTAGCGTTGCGCGTCGTCAGGAAGCTCGACGTCGACACGCAGTCCGTACCCCAAACCGCGCCACCGCTCGTGCCCGTGCTCGCGTTATCGGCGCCCGTGCTCGGCAAGCCCAAACCGGTGAGATAGATCTGCACCGTGTCCGAAATGCCCCCCGAAGCCGCGCCGGCATTGGTGCGGATTCCGGTCGGGTTCGTCGGCGTGATGACGGCCCAGTTCGTATCCAGAATCGCGCCATCGCCTTGTCCATTCGAACCGATGGTGAACAAGCCGGGCGAAGTCGCCATCGCCGTCACCGTATAGGGCGAGCTCACCCGCTGCGTGGCGCCCGTCAAGTAACCAAAGCTCACCACCACGTTCACATCCGTGTTGGGGTAGGCCGAGAGCGCCGCCGGCGCCATCACGTTGATCTGGTTATTGGTCGCAAACAGAATCGGCGCCGTCGCAATCACCACCGGCGGGCTGGCCGTGGTCTGGAAGGTCACCACCGTCGAGCGCCGCGTCAGGCCAGCCGCATCCGGGCTCACCGAGCGCGGATAGGTTAAAGTCGCCGCATCCGGCGTACCGAAGAGCAGCTGCGAACTGCTGCAACCGCTACCGCCGGAAGAGCAGAAGCTCGTGCCGAAGATCGAGATCATGTCGTAGGGCGCTACGCTCGGCTTGGCCGGCGCGGTCACCTGTTGATACGAAGAAGCGCTCGTTACGGCCTGGATGATCGGATTGTTGCCGATCGTCAGGACTGCCTGCCCCGTCAACGGGCAGGTGGCGCCCACTGGATTGCAGACGCCGATTACCACCGAACCGCCCGTACCAATAAGGGCAAAGGGTAAGGCCATGTCGGCCACCGCCGGCACCACGATCGTCAGGATAATGTTCGAGCCGTTCACCACATTCGCCTGCAAGTTCGTGTTGTTCACCAAGGCACCGTTTGAAACGATGCCGACCCGCGTGCGCAGCGCCGTATCGGCCGCGCTTACAAAGTCCGCGCCCGTCAGCACCAAGGTAAACGTAGCGCCACCGGCGGCCGTCGGCAAACTGGCGGGGCTGATGCCGGATACCGTTGCACCCGCGCCCTGCACGTTGATATTGATGGTGACCACAATCGTGCGCGACGGGTTCCCCCACGTCAGCGTCACATTGCCGATCAGCGTCATGCCCGGCGTCGCCGCGGCGAACACCAGCGGATCGAACGTTACCGGAATCGGCGAACCGAAGCTATACGCCAAACCGCTCTGTTGGTTGGCCGCCACAATGGGCGCCAGGTTGCCACTCGTCGTCACTGAATAGGGAATCGGCGAATCGCTCGACACCGCCGTAATCAGCATCGTGGGCAACGGCGAACCCACCGTCCAGTCGATGTTTCGGGTCGTCCCCTCCGATACCGTCAAACGCGGGGCCGGATTGTTCACCGCCAAGGTGACCGGGATGGAGAGATCGCCAAAATTCGCTACCCGCAGCCGCACCGTCGCGCGGTAAATGCCCGCCGCCAGGGTCTCGGCTACCGACGTCGACGTGAAGCGCAACGAGCGTGGCACCGTCGCACTCACCGAGTCCACGGTGAGCCAAATCGGCAAGGTAGTGCTGTCCACCGTAAAGAAAGGCGCGCCCGCCGAAGAGGTGATCGCGATATCGGAACGCCCCGGTGTTCCGGAGCCCTTCACGTACGTGAGCGAAGCTGAGCTCGGCGTCGCCACGAGCGTCGTGCCCGGCAAGATCCGGAGCGTCACGTTGATCACTCTCGCCGGCGTCGGCGAGGGGGACGTTAAGGTGATCGTCGTCGTATTGATGGTGTTCACCAGGAAGCCGCCGCAGTTGGCCCCCGGCGCCACGACGATCGATCTCGGCGTGGTGGCGTCCGCGGTCTGCGACGTTGTCGGCGTCACCGTCGCGGTGGCCGCCGCCGCACTGGCCGAAGTAAAGGCCATCGAAAACGGCGTCGAGATGGCCACGGTTTGCGACGGTCCCGCCGTGTAGGTGCTGCCGCTGAGCGAACACGTCAACGACACCAAAGCCGGCGTCGCCACTAACGGCGAAACCGCGGCGTTCACCACGTGGGAAATCCCCAAATTGAGGGCCGTCAAGCTAGTCCCCGTGAAAGCCAGTTGCACCGTGTTGGTGCCGGCCGTCGCGCCCGCGCAACCGGTCGCCGAGCGTAAGGTGTAGGTGAGCCCCGCGCCGGCGGTGGCATTATTCACTGACGTCAAAGTGGCCGTGGTCGGTGCCGTAACTACGACCCCGGCCGGCAGGGTGCCCAAAGTGACACTGATGGGGGTGGTGGTGATGGTCCCCGAGAACTTCACTACCACCGTCACCGCGGCACCCGGGCCAGTGGCCGTACTGCAGTTGAGCGTAATCGGCGAAGCCGGCGTAAATGTGAGCGTCTGGGCGTGCAGGCCGCTGGTGGAGCTGAGCGTTAGGGCTATCAGGAAACACAAGGCGGAGAGCAGACGATGCCAGCCCTCAACCTTCATCCTTTGAACATCTTGTTTTTTCATCTTGAGTCATTCCTTCTCGCGGGCATAGATTGAGCGCGCACGGGACCCCAATGAGAGTCGACGCAATCGCTTCCTTCGCAATCCATATCGGTGTACGAAAAAGAATATTGAGAAATTAACCCAACGCATCGCGGCACTAAGGGAAGGGTGTAAGTGGGAAATTACGAATGTAGGCGGCCCGATATCTAACTCGCCATGAATAGCACAAAGGCGCCTTTCCCTCTGTGCACGCTGCTTTAGCCGCGGGTTACTCGCAGAAAGCGGGGCAATGATCTAATTAACTTGTCGCTCTACGCCGGGTGCTGCCGGCGCGTCATTCGCGCTCGGCGATGACTAACTTCAGCTCCCCACCACGCCCACCAGCGGCGAACTCGCCGACGCGTATAGACGCTTCGGCATCCGCCCCGCCAAATACGCCAAGCGCCCCCCGGCCACGGCGTACTTCATCGCCTCCGCCATCATCTCCGCGTCGGAAGCTTCGGCCACGGCCGTGTTCATCAGCACGCCGTCATAGCCCAACTCCATCGCCAACGCCGCATCTGACGCCGTGCCCACGCCGGCATCGACAATCAGCGGCACGGTATGAATCTTCTCCCGCAAAATCCGCAGATTCGTCACATTCTGGATCCCCAACCCGGACCCAATCGGCGCCCCCAACGGCATCACCGCCGCCGCTCCCGCATCGATCAGCCGCCGCGCATTGATCAAGTCATCGGTCGTATACGGCAGCACCACAAAGCCTTCTTTGGCCAACACTGTCGTCGCTTCCAGCAACCCGGCATTATCCGGAAACAAAGTCTCCGGATCGCCAATCACCTCCAGCTTCACCCAGTGCGACAACCCCACTTCACGGCCCAACCGCGCCGTCCGGATCGCCTCGTCGGCCGTATAACAAGCCGCCGTATTGGGCAGAATGAAGAACTTCTCGCGGTCGATGAAGTCGAGCAGGCTCTCTTTGCTCTTATCGGTCAGGTTCACCCGCCGCACGGCCACGGTAACCACCTCGGCTCCGCTCGCCGCATGGCACCGCGCCATCTCCGGAAAGCTGCGATACTTCCCCGTGCCGATCATCAAGCGGGACCGGAAGGTCCGGTCCGCAATGCGAAAAGTATCTTCCATAGTTCTACTGGTGCGTGGGCGTCAACCGGCCCAGGGCCTCGGCCAGCAACTGCGCGATCTCCGGGGCCTGCCGGCGTTCGATGTCATGCCGGTGCATGTAGTAGACCGGCTTGCCGTCCTGAAAAATCGCCATTGAAGGCGACGACGGCGGAAACTGGCCCAGGTGCTGGTCGCGCAAGTGCTCGGTAGCGTCGATGTCGCCGCCGGCGAACACCGTCACTGTCTTGGTGGGCTTATGCGCGCCCTGCAAAGCCATGCCCACGGCGGGCCGCGCCTTACCGGCGGCACAACCGCACACCGAATTGACGATCATCAGCACGGTGCCGCTTTGGGGCCCCAGCGCCGCATCCACTTCCGAAGGGGTCCGCGCCTCTTCCACACCGTATTTCGTCAAGTCCTGCCGCATCGCGGCGATCAACATCTCTGGATAAGCCATGGTGATTCCCCTACACTGGTAATTTCGGTCTCTCCTTACAGTATGCAGCGAATCCAGGTCTACCTCAAAGTCGTCATCGAAGTCGATGACGA
>Ga0335394_10002695_pt1 | contig 20078 bp, 15 predicted proteins | sample MAT03_FD_205741 | JGI IMG/M metagenome (GOLD analysis project Ga0335394, IMG submission 205741) | Freshwater microbial communities from Lake Fryxell liftoff mats and glacier meltwater in Antarctica - MAT-03 (spades assembly) (version 2) ... | reverse complement strand
AGATTTGCTAGTTCTTCGCAGCGTTTTTTGTCGCGGCTGGTGAGGAGTTCTACGCAGAAGCTGGCGTCGCCCTGAATGCGACTGACGGCGTTGATTCGGGGGCCGAGTCCGAAGGAAATGTCGGTTGGACGATCGCCTGCTCGCTTGCACAGTTCGAGTAATTTAGCAACTCCCGGACGGGTGGGATTTGCAATTTGTTTTTGCAGTTGTTCGATGCCGATTTGTGCTAGGTAGCGGCTGTCTCCTGTAAGTTGGACTAAATCAGCAATTAAGCCGATCGCCACTAACTCCAATAAATCCGTAAGCGGTCGTTGCGGAATATCCGGCAATGTGTGATATAATGCTTCGATTAATTTGTAAGCTACAGCGACGCCGGACAGGTTAAACAGTTGGTGGTTGGGGGGAAAGTAGCGCGGATTGATGATTGCTGTCGCTGGCGGGCGATCGTCCGGCAATGTATGATGATCCGTGATAATTGTATCGATATTTAAGCTGGTAGCATATTCGATTTCAGCGATATTTGTACTGCCGGTATCGCAGGTAATAATTAAGCTAATTCCAGATTTTGCTAATGCGTCTATTCCTGAAATATTGAGACCGTGAGATTCAGTTAATCGGTTGGGAATATAATAAGTTAGTTGGTCATTTTGAGCAAAAAACTCTCCCAATCCATCCCACAAAACTGACGTTGAGGTAATCCCGTCAGCGTCGAAATCTCCCCAAATTGCGATTTTTTCACCGCTGTTTCGTGCTTGCTGGATTCTTTCTATTGCCCAGTTCATTTCTAGTCCGAATTCAAAAGGACTTGCTGGTTTGTAAAGTTGGGGATTTAAGAAACCTGGTATTTCTTCAGGATTTTGAATTCCTCTACACCAGAGAAGTGAAGCTGCATAGTTTCCAGGGAGTTCTGGTGCATGATTCCTGACAGCTTGAACTAGCCAATCTGGGGGTTGGGGTAAGGGTTGAGTTGGCAAATTTTGAAGTAGTTCTGTCATCGGTTATTTCATGAATTCCTGTAGGGGCGGGTTCACCAACAATCTCTCATTTACATCCACAATATCTATAAACCAATACGCTTGGCTTAACACTATTTATGCCCCGGAGAGCCCCCTAAATCCCCCTTAAGAAGGGGGACTTTGAGAGCTTTCTTGTCCCCCCCTTTTTAAGGGGTGTGCCAGGGAGCTCTGTCTTAAGTGAACCGTATTGATCTATAAACCCGCCCCCACCAGGCGACTGTCCTAATAGTTGGCATACTAAAAGGTTTATATTAAATAGACATTTCCTCAATGATAGCAAGATTTGGCAACCAATTTACGGGAGTTTCTGCCAGAAAATTTGGGGAAGAAGCTTTGGTGTCTTGGGTGCGGTTACAGCGAGTGGCAAATTGACAGGAATCGCAACGATTGGAACCAATTTCTACTTGGGGTAAGAATTCGTCGCCTTCGGTATAGCGCTGTCGCCAGTCGGTTAGCTGGTGCAATATTTCGGTTAAATCTTGTTTTGTGCGATCGTGTTCTGTTTGGTTGTAATTAAATGTGAGTTTTTGTGGTGGTTCTTCTCCTTGCAATTGTACAAACCAGTATGTCATAGAAACTTGTTCGGGGGAATAGTCGCTCGTTTCTACTAACACATATAAATAGAGCCGAGTTTGCCAACTTTCGGCTATCCATTTTGATTTTTGAGGGCGCGGATAGGTTTTCCAGTCTAGAATTTGAGCGGTTTTTGGTTGGGCTATTAATAAGTCATAGATAACGGTGAACAAATAGTCTTGGAAAATTAAGGTACGGGGGTGTTCGGCTTGGCGAAAAATTTGGTCGCTATTTGCTGAATTAGCGAAAAGTTCGGGTGCGGCGTTGATAAATGCTACCACACAGCGTCCCATTTCGGGGTCTTGTTGGATGATAAATTCAATGGGAAGTCCGAGCTCTCGCTGCTGCATCAAGAGGTGAAAGTGACTTCCCCATGTGAGTTTTTCTTTGTGTTCTGGGGATGCGGTGGTGGCGAGTAGTTCTAGGTAGCTGTGCTGGAATTTGCGGGGGCATTCTTCGAGGATTTTGAGTTGGGTTTGGGAGAGTCGGAACATTTTTTTTATGATTTTAGATGTGATATTTTTTATGATTATAAGGGGGGATAGCTTTTTTTTTAACCAAAGCACAGGGGATTTAAGCCCCCACCTTTAGGTGGATTTTTTTTAGGCTGGGGCTTAAATTCCCTGCCTAAAAACTTCGCACTCATCTGTCAACTGTCAAGGTTCTATTCGATCGATAATTGCGTCATTTTAATCAAATTTTGTAACAGGCAAGATGCCTGTTCCGCAAGAAAAAATGTTTTTTGTGGAACGGGCCGGAGAGCCCGTCCTAGTTATTTTTGCAAGAGGTCTAATCTTTTGTCAATACAAAAACACTTCCTTCATTCCCGCGCCCGATCCGCAAATCGCTATCCAAATAAGTAATGTCCAGCCATCCTTGCTGTTCGCGAGTATCCAGCCCAAAATCTATAGCAGTGAACTTCTTCCCCGACTCAATTTCACTGATAAACTTGACCGGAGATTCATACCCGATTAACCTGCGTAAACCTAAAATTGAGCGCTCAAATTTTACTTGTACTCGCCGTTCGGAAGTCGCCTCAAATCTCGCTGCTACGCTGACTATTCCTTCTAAGTAAGGCAAGCCGTAAAGTTCAGCAATATTGTATATTTTGGATTCTTTGACGCGGATAGATTGATAAATTTGACCCAATTTTAACAAGGGAAAACCGTCAAGATTCAGCAGGGCGCGGCTGCTGGTGTACAATAACCGCCAATCGCCGTTTAAAAGCTCTGTGGCTTCGATAGGGCGCGGGGTGGGGTTGTAATCTTCCAATTGGGCGATCGCACTTAAAATCGCCTGTTTGTCGTCCTGAGTAGCCAGCAAACCGCGATTCTTACCAGCAATTATCTCTAATAGTCCAGATTTTCCAATCATAATTTTATTTTTTGGTTGTTAACTGTTGACTGTTGACTGTTGACTGTTGGCTGTTAACTGTTGACTGTTGGCTGTTGACTGTTGGCTGTTGGCTGTTAACTGTTAACTGTTGACTGTTGGCTGTTGGCCGTTGGCTGTTGACTGTTGACTGTTAACTGTTGACTGTTGGCTGTTGGCTGTTGACTGCTACAAATAAACAATAACCAATAACCAATAACCATTAACCAATAACCAATAACCAATAACCAATAACCAATAACCAATAACTAATGACTAATAACTAAGATACCAAATTTCACCAAATAAAGCAGAGTCCGATACAGGTATGCTAATTGTTGTTTGTTTTTGGCATAGCGATCGACTATTTCGCCGACACTGACAGCACCCTTTTGTTTAATTGTATCCAATATCTCCATCTGGACTTTAACAGATATTCTTCTGTCCTGACCGAAACTTGTAAACCAAATTTTGTACAAGTGCTGCAAAAGTTCTGGTGTAGCTATTTCCCCCAGACTCAGCATCATTTCATTGCTTAAAGCTTTAGTGGAATAGTGGCCCAGTACCCGAAACGGATCGTCGCCCAGCGGATAAGGCGGCTTCCCGGATTTTAAAGGTGCTGACTCCGGTGCCAAAATCCGAATTTCTGCTAATTCCCGCCACAACTCTTCGTAAGCTGCAATTACTACTTTCCAATCATAAATCTCTTTCGCTCTTTGTCTCGCATTTTCCCCCATTCGCTTTCTCAATTCGGGGTTGTCAATTAATTGACACAATGCGCGGGTGCAGGCATCAATATCAACGGCTGTGGCTAGGGAAGTGTGACCCATGTAAGTGGGCCAATTTAAGCTGTCGTCGAGATAATTTAGCGCTAAATCTAAACAAGATTCCGAGGGTGGAATGAGTGTGGGAATGCGGAAGCCGTCTATTTCGTGGCGGACTGATTCTTTGTATCCGTTCCAATCGGAGACTATCGCCGGCAGTCCGTTGGCCATTGCTTCGATTGGTGTTAGTCCGAAGGTTTCTTGAATGTTGTCGGAAAGCGAAATGAAAATGTCGGCTGCTGACCAAATATTAATTCTAATTTCGGGCTTTCTGCCATCTAAAAAAATAGCATTCACGGAGGGACAAAAGATTTGGGCGCTATTTTTAAAGTCGGGCTCTTCTCGCGGATCTTCGATCCAACCGGCTTGAATTAAGTGGATTTTGGCTTTTGTCTGTTGGGCCGCGCGTTCTAGGGCGATGTACATTGGTACGGGATGGGCTTTGGCAGAAAAAGTCAGTCTGCCGACAAATAACACGACTATATCGTCGGGAGAAATGCCGAGTTCTTGTCGCTGTTGGCGACCCGTATTAACTGCTTCCAAACCCTGCGGAAACGCGCTGCAATCAACTCCTAGGGGAATAACGGGCAATTTTACCAAAATTTCCGGTTGACCGCCGTTGCGCTGCGCTAAGTATTCAGACCACTCTGTCAGAACTCCGAATACTGCGGTTTTCACGGCGTTAGAGGTGCAGATTAGGGCGTCCCAAGGCTGCATCGGTGCGGCGATCAAATCGCCGATCGCCCCCATGACGTATTTTGTACCTATGGTATGAGTAACGCCACAAACGCTGTAAGCCCGCTGATCGACAAATCTACGCGCCCAAACTAGGTCTGCAAGGCTGGGGTCTGGTCGGTAAATTGTCCCCGGTTGAGCTAGCAAATCCGGTCGTTCCGTGGGAATCCAGCGGACTTTCCGAGGTTTTTGCAGCCAAGGTTGGATGTGCGAACAAAACTCCTTAAAGGTTTTTTCGCTATCTGCACAACAGTAGAGTGAGTCAGCAGTCCCGTGTTGGACTAAGCTTTTAAGAAATCCTTCTCCGGCTGAATGACGCCCCAGAAGTTTTTGCCCTCCGGTGTCATAACCCTCTTTGTTATATAAAACCGCCGCCGTTGTATCCATGCTGAGATTTATTGCTTTTGAGTCAGTCGCAGAGGTTTGAGTCTGGAAATTTTAGATGGCTCTTAGTCTATCAAAGCTATACTCACAGACAGTTTTAGATTGTAAGACTTGATGTGTAGTGTTAGCTGCATACACGATCGACTCGATCGCAATGTATCCCACGATATCTTAAAAGCCATTGTTTCAGATTAAGATACTTATGTCCAAAAGGAGGATGACGAACCAGAGATTTTATGTTAATCTAAGCGCGAAGCAAGCGGTAGATCGTCCTTCGGGTCTCCCATCCTATGCGATCCGGAACCAAACCAAGCCTGTGGTATAATGCCTTAGCCATGTCCGATGCCCGATCGGCAAGGCTAGATCAAGGATTAGTCTGTCGGCAAAATATTACCTCCACTCGATCGCGTCTTTGTCTTTAGAAACCGAGAATTATGTACAACCCATCTCTACGCCAAATACCTCGCCACTTACCTGCGGATGTCATTCCATTAAAGCAGCAATCTTCTCTTTTAGACTGGTTGGAATCTAACAATCGCTTGTTAGCAAGAGATGTTCAAGAACCAGACTATCTCAACGAAGAAGAATTTCCCGAGTTGATGGCAGTTGACGACACTCCTTACGAAGACGAAGAGGAAGCAGAAGATGATACGAGTGCCAGCGACGAATAACTCGTAGTAGAAGGGTGAAAGAATCAACCGGAAACAGGGCAGAAAAACTAAGAGATTTCCCAATCTCCCACATTGCAACCTATTTCCCAATTGTCAATTGCTTATTTTTAAATTGTGTGTGTGTTGAGGAGTGTTATGGATAACTTCGTGGATGAGAAAATCCCATTTAGTATGCCTTTCAAACTTACAGGCCGGAATTTATTCCTGCTGCTAGGTTTGGGGATCGGGATTGTAGCGATCGGTTTGGATATAGCAGCGGGTAGGTTTTTGAATTTACCGGAATCGCTATTTATGCCTCTAGTTGTTTGTGCTTTAGTTGCTTCGGGGTTGGGCTATGTAGTTATACCCGTACTCCAGCAACTAAAAGCAGGACAAATAATTCGTGAAGACGGCCCCCAAGCCCACTTAAAAAAAGCGGGAACGCCGACAATGGGAGGCATATTTTTTGTACCCGCAGGTGTCGCAGTCGCCTTGCTTTGGTCGAGATTTAACTCAGATGTTGTGGCAGTTTCGGCTTTGACTTTAGCTTATGGTTTCATTGGCTGGCTAGACGATTGGCAAATTCTCCGCCGCAAGTCGAACAAAGGTATCTCACCTCGGATGAAATTGGCTTTGCAAATGGCTTTTGCTGCTCTATTTTGTCTGTGGCTGATGTTCCACAATCCAGCTATCTCTACGAATATTGCTTTGCCTTTCGGTTGGGTATTACCTTTGGGTTTTCTGTTTTGGCCACTGGCGGGTTTTGTGTTAGTTGCCGAAAGCAATGCTACTAATCTTACGGACGGCGTTGATGGGTTGATGGGTGGCTTAGGGGCGATCGCACTTTTAGGATTAGGTGCATCTGTAGCTTCAACTTCACCAGAATTAATGATATTTTGCGCCTGCATCAGCGGCAGTTGTCTCGGTTTCTTAACTCACAATCGCAATCCAGCCCGCGTGTTTATGGGTGATACAGGTGCTTTAGCCTTGGGAGGCGCGTTGGGTGCGGTAGCTTTATTAAGTAATAGCCTTTGGATATTATTAATAATCAGTGGGATCTTCTTGGTAGAAACGTTGTCAGTAATTGCTCAAGTAGGTTATTACAAAGCGACAAAAGACCCGGATGGCATAGGCAAGCGTCTCTTAAAAATGGCTCCTCTTCACCATCATTTAGAGTTGTGCGGCTGGTTGGAAACTCAGGTGGTTGGTATCTTTTATTTAACTAACGGGGTGTTAGTGTTAATGATTTTGATGTTGACTTCCAATAGTTAACATGAGATTGGTAAGGGCTTTTATCGCAAAGATAACAGATGTTTTGTGCTATGTTAAACAACAAATAAGATGCCCGTTCCACATGAACTAAATGCAGTTGTGGAACGGGCATCTTGCCCGTTTTAGACTCCCAAAAACAGGCAAGATGCCTGTTCCACAACAACTTCAGACTCCCAAAAACAGGCAAGATGCCTGTTCCACAAAAATTCAAGGTAATACCAATTCTGAAAAATAGGTTTATACATGGATTGTACGCGAGCATCTGTAGGGACACGGCATTGCCGTGTCCGATTTGCGGAGGTTTTTCGTAGTAAGGACTTTAGTTCTGATTGACTCAAAAACCAGTAGAGAGGATTAATGAACAATGAGCAGTTTTTACCGATGGTTTCGGTGGTTGTGCCTGTTTACAACGGTGAGAGGGATTTGCCGGATTTAATCGAGTGTCTGCGATCGCAAACTTACCCGCCACACAGTGTAGAATATCTGTTAGTAGACAACAAAAGTCGCGATCGCACTTCAACTATTCTCGAAACCGCAGCATCTAACCCCCCCTCAGTCCCCCCCTTGCTAAGGGGGGGAAGTAAGAAGGGAAGTAACAATCAAATAACCATTCGCCACTTCACCGAAAACCAGATTCAAAGTTCCTACGCCGCCCGCAACAAAGGCATTCACGGTTCAAAAGGTGAAATTATTGCCTTTACCGATGCAGACTGTCGCCCGGAGTCTGAATGGTTGGAAAATTTAGTTAAGCCCTTTGTCAATCCCGAAATTGCGCTTTCCGCCGGAGAAATACTCGCATTACCTGGTAAAACTATTTTAGAACAACACGCCGATCGCGAAAATACTCTCTCTCAAAAACATACACTCACTCACCCTTTTTGTGCATACGGTCAAACTGCCAATTTAGCTGTACGCAAACAAGTGTTAGAAACAGTCGGTTTGTTTCGCCCTTACCTTACGAGTGGCGGCGATGCGGATTTGTGCTGGCGGATTTTGCGGGAAACATCCTATAAAATGTATTTTGCCGAAAGTGCGATCGCCCGACACCGCCATCGGTCTACAATGAAACAGTTACAAAGTCAATGGTATCGCTACGGCGAATCTAACAAATACTTGCACGAACTCCACGGCGTCGATTTGATGCGAGAATTGACAACACAGGAATATTGTTATCGGCTAGCGAGGTGGCTATTGAAAGAGTTGCCGATTGCTGCTGCCAAATGTGCGTTAGCGAAGCCCTCGAAGAGGATCGCCCGCGCCGATCTGGTAGATTTGTTGAATACGCCGATCGGTCTTTTGAATGTGAGAGCAAGGGCGATCGGACAGCGACAAGCCCAACTCCCAGAAGCAGCACGGGAAATCCCAAAATTATAACTGTACCTCCGTTATGTTTAAATTTGTTGCGCTTAAATTTGTGCCAATCGAGACTGGGATTACTTCGGAGAACGGTAGAATTGTGCTAATGAATTTGATATTCCTTTCCGCTTAGCTCTCATGTCTAATGCTGTTTGATAAAGTTCCCAATCTTCGCGATTGAGATGTCTTAGCTCATTCACGATTTCGCTGTCCTTCAGTATACTTTTTACCAAAGAGTTATAGCCCTCATATTTGTTGGTGTTTTCATGGGTTATTTGGATTTCGGGCCAATTTAACATCTCGCCAATATCTGTTAAATCATCTTTAAAAAATGCTTGGATTCCCACAAAATCAAAATCAGTTATATTGCGTCCCCCAACGTATTGAGACATTTCATTACGCAGTTGAGGAATTTTGGCAAATTCCACTATATCTAAGTTGTTTTTTTGCAGATAATTGTGCCAACTATCATCTTCAGTACGAGGTATAGTTTTCCAAAAAAAATACAAAGAAATTAACCGAAGAATAGGATCTCTCAACCATATTATTTCTTTTATATTAGTATGGCGCAAATACTTTCTCGCCGGAATATGACCGTGTATTACTTTTATTTTTTGCGAATCGGCACCTTCACTTAATGCTAAGGACTCCTGCAAAACACCAGCGATTTTCTCTCTACCGTAAACCTGTGTTAAAGCTATGAAAAAAGTTGTTCCTGCCGTTTTTGGTATGTGGTAGGACATTATCTCCAAACCTGGCAGTCCTAAAATACTTTTTTGCCATTCACTTATAAAATTAAATTCCGGTGACTGCAAAAACGAGCTGAGGATTTCCGACCGTGTAAGTTCGCGGTTTTGCAATTTATGAAGATATAACCTTTTACCATCTGCGTCGGAATCGCGTTTCAAATAAGTACGGTAAATTTCTTCCACAAGAGCTTCATCATCAAATTGCTCTGTTCTTTGCAAAAAAGATTTTTCGTTCATGACTAAAGGTTATACACAACAGATAGTAGGTGAAAAAATGTTCCTAACCATAGTATAAATTATAACTTGCGATCGCTTATATACAAGCGCGATTCATAAAATTACCTGTTTTAAGTATCTCGTTATTGCTCATTTACTCGTTATCAGGCTATTGACAACAGGAGAGTATTGGTATCGGCTGGCTAGGTGGCTGTTAAAGGAATTACCGATTGCTGCGGCCAAAGGCGCGATCGCCCACCTCGATCTGGTAGATTTATTGAATACGCCGATCGGTCTTTTGAATGTGAGAGCAAGGGCGATCGGACAGCGACAAGCCCAACTCCCAGAACTAGCTAGGGAAATTGAGCGACTTTAATATTTAGAAGACGCTCGCGGTTGAAACCGCGTCTATACAGGCAAAACCCGGATGGTGCGCGGGTTGAAGACCTATGTTATTCTCTTCAGTCCGCGCACCATCCGGACATCGTTTGACAAGAAGCGGTTTCAACCGCCGTCTTATCTATAAGTACAGACGCTCGCGGTTGAAACCGCGTCTATACAGGCAAAACCCGGATGGTGCGCGGGTTGAAGACCTATGTTATCCTCTTCAGTCGCGTCCGGCGGACATCGTTTGTATAGGCGCGGTTTCAACCGCCGTCTGAATCTTGGCATCATATAAGTACAGTTTATCTGCATATAAGTATGCTGAATCAGGAAATATGAAAATTTCCGGCAATCCTTAATATAAAATTAATAAGTCTATTTTTGCAGCTCCCGGCTTCAAAACGACAGGAAACTCGCACTCACCCCAAAAAATCTTTACTTCTGACGATCGAGATTATTCTCAGATTGTTTAATTTTTGTAACATTTACAGGTAATGCCAATGGCTCAAATCCTACTCCAGACCGTTTGGTTGATACCTTGCTATCCACTCCTCGGCGCATTTCTGTCGATACTGTGGTTCCCAGCAATAACTCGCCGCACGGGGCCTAGACCCTCCGGTTACCTAAACGCCATCTTAACCTTCTTCGCTTTCGCCCACGGCGTTATCGCCCTGACAGCTATCTGGAACCAACCGGCCCGACAGCAGTTTATTCCCTGGCTGAATGTAGCAGGTTTAGACTTAACCATTCCCGTAGAAATCTCCGCTGTCACCATCGGGGCGACAGTTTTGATTACCGGGCTAAATTTTCTGGCGCAGATTTATGCCTTCGGCTACATGGAAATGGACTGGGGCTGGGCGAGGTTCTTTTCCCTGATAGGGCTGTTTGAAGCGGGGATGTGCGGCTTGGTTTTGTCCAACTCTCTGTTCTTCAGCTACATGATTATGGAAGTCCTGACTCTGGGAACTTACCTGCTAATCGGGCTGTGGTTCAATCAATCTTTGGTGGTGACAGGAGCCCGCGACGCTTTCTTGACTAAGCGGGTGGGAGACTTATTTCTGCTGATGGGAGTAGTTGCAATTCTGCCGCTGGCGGGAACTTGGAATTTTGACGAATTGGCAGTTTGGGCTAAGACTGCAAACATTGACCCCACAGTCGCCACGCTGTTGAGTTTAGCTTTGATTGCCGGCCCGATGGGCAAATGCGCCCAGTTTCCCCTGCACCTGTGGCTGGATGAGGCGATGGAAGGCCCCTTGCCGGCAACGATTTTGCGGAACACGGTAGTTGTGGAAATCGGCGCTTGGATTTTGATTAAATTGCAGCCGGTCATCGCTTTGTCGCCCGTGGGACTGAAGACAACTATTATTGTAGGTGCTGCAACGGCCGTGGGTGCTTCCTTAATTGCGATCGCCCAAATCGACATCAAGCGCACGCTATCCTATATAGTTAGCTCCTACATGGGCTTAGTATTTATCGCCGTCGGTACCGGACAAACCCAAACAGCTTTGACATTAATGTTTGCCTACACCTTGGCAATGGGTTTGTTGGTGATGAGCATCGGTTCAGTAGTTTGGAACAGCATCACTCAGGATGTCCGAGCTCTCGGCGGTTTGTGGCCCAAGCGTCCAATATCCGGCATATCCTTTCTTGTCGGCGCTGCTGGAGTGATTGGACTGCCACCCTTCGGCTGCTTCTGGGCTTTATCAGAATTAGCAGGCGGGCTTTCGGAAACTCACCCTTCACTGTTAGTAGTAGTGCTGTTTGTCAACGGTGTAACTGCTTTTGGCTTAGTGCGCGTTTTCGGTTTAGTTTTTGGTGGCAAACCAAAGCAAATGACCGAACGTTCCCCCGAAGTTCACTGGCCTTTTATCTTGCCGATGACCGTGTTAATGGGATTTACCTTACACGTTCCGCACTTGCTCGCCGCGTGGCAACTTTTGCCTTTGGCAACTTTGAATTATACTGCGGCCGGACTGTTAGTTTTGTCAAGTGCGATCGGCATCGGTGCAGGAGCATTTATTTATCTCAACGAAAAGTGGGAAAAACCAGTGCGAATTGGTTCTCAAGCCGTGCAAGACTTCTTTGCCTACGACTTTTACACCGCCCAACTTTACCGCGTCACAGTGGTATTTGCAGTCGGTCTGGTATCCCAAATCATATCCTGGGTCGATCGCAATATTGTTGACGGATTCGTAAACTTAATCGGTTTTGCCACAGTTTTCAGCGGGCAAAGCCTCAAATACAACGTCAACGGTCAAACTCAATTTTACGCCCTGACAATTTTGTTCGGAGTTGCACTTTTGGGACTGCTAGTAAGCTGGCCTTTGTTGGCTCGCCTCTCCTTGATTGTTGGCGGGTAAATAGTTTTGACAGGACTTACGCACAAAGTAATTTGATAGTCTACATATTATCGGGTAAGGTGCGGTGTGCTTCGCCCTACGTATAGAGATTCTGCATAAGTCCTGTTTTTGGTTTTGAGTTTTGACATCAAAACTCAAAACTAGAAAAAACTTCGATAGAAACAATACACTTCACATTTGAACTATGCTTAGTGCCTTGCTATGGTTGCCCGTATTGGGCGCTGCGGTGGTGGGTTTCTTACCAGGAAATATCAATGCAATGCGCCTGCGCTCCGTAGCCTCCGCCTTCGCTGTTGCTATTTTCCTGTTGAATATCCTGCTGCTGACTCAATTTGACACGACCAATTCTGGACTGCAATTTCAAGAATATTTGCCTTGGATTCCCCAATTAGGTTTGAGCTACAACTTAGGGGTTGACGGCTTATCTGTGCCGCTGCTGGTTTTAACCGGATTCTTGACGCTATTAGTGATTTACGGCACCGGCGAAGGAATAGCTCGTCCCCGGCTTTACTACGCGATGATCTTGCTGATCAATGCGGGTGTCGCCGGGGCATTGATGTCTCAAAATTTGCTGTTGTTCGTACTTTTTTACGAGCTAGAATTAATTCCTTTTTACCTCTTAATTGCGATTTGGGGTGGCAAGCAGCGGGAATACGCGGCGATGAAGTTTCTGATTTACACGGCTGTTTCGGGACTTTTAGTTTTAGCGGGATTTTTGGGTGTAGCTTGGCTGAGCGGCTCTTTAAACTTCGATTACAGCGCGATTACTACTAAAGACTTGTCCTTGAAAACGCAATTAATTCTGCTAACAATTGTGTTGGTTGGCTTGGGAATTAAAATTCCCTTAGTGCCGCTGCACACTTGGCTGCCGGATGCCTATGTCGAAGCTTCGCCAGCAACAGCAATTTTGTTGGGTGGTGTTTTGGCGAAATTGGGAACTTATGGCTTAATCCGGTTTGGTTTGCAGATGTTTCCCGAAACTTGGTCGATTGTCGCTCCCACTTTAGCAATCATCGGTACAGTTAGCGTAATGTACGGTGCTTTGAGCGCGATCGCCCAAAAAGATATCAAGCGCATGGTAGCCTATAGTTCGATCGGGCATATGGGCTACATCCTCGTCGCCTGCGCCGCCGGAACAAAACTCGCCTTAATCGGTGCTGTCGGACAAATGGTAAGCCACGGCTTAATTTTAGCCTTGCTGTTTTATTTAGTCGGCCTCATCGAAACCAAAGTCGGCACGCGGGATTTGGACGTACTCAACGGCTTGATGAACCCGCTGCGAGGTTTGCCCACAGCAAGTTCGCTGTTAGTTTTGGGGGGCATGGCAAGCGCCGGCATTCCCGGTTTAGTCGGTTTTATCGCCGAATTCTTAGTATTCCAAGGCAGTTTTTCAGCATTTCCAATTCCAACTTTACTGTGCATTTTAGCCTCCGGGTTAACAGCAGTTTACTTTGTAATTCTGCTCAACCGCACCTGTTTTGGAAAGTTGGACAACGCCACGGCTTACTATCCTCCAGTTAAGTTTGCCGAAAATATGCCAGCCCTAGTCTTAGCCAGTCTCATTTTCTTCTTGGGAGTGCAACCGGTGTGGCTGCTGAAGTGGAGCGAATCGACTACAAATGCGATGGCAGTAACTCTGTCAACGGGCAGATATTCTCAAGTAGCTGTTAGCTATCAGCCGGAGAAATCAGGGATAATTGTCAGTAGTCAGTAGTCAGTAGTCATTAGTCACTGGAGCATCTCTGTTTTGCTTTTGTAGTGCTGTCCCCGCTCGAAGAGTTTCTATAATTTGTGCTGTGCGGGGACAGCACTCAAACAAAAAAATGCTTTTGACAAAAATGAGATGCTGGTTAGAACAAAAGTCGGTTTTTGTGGGACAGGAAAATAAGAATCGATGGTTCAAATGGTTCAAATAATATTGCTATTCATTAGGAGAAACTGAAAATGGTACAAACCCCTAGTAAACCAGCAACTAAACTGCCTCCTTCTAAGCACGAATTTGCCGAAATAATTCACAGGCTGGAATCTGGCGGCGCGATGATTCCAGATACGCCGGAAAATCTGATGCAAATCATCGCTATTTGGAAAGCCTACGCGGTGCCGATGGACTTCTATTGGCGGGATTTACTTTACATCGCTGAACGGGTATTTTTACAACCGCTTCCCTTCTTTAAATACTTCTTACCCCAAGAGTATTTAGACTTGCAAAATCACTATTCAGGTGACGGTGCAGATTTGCGACTTTGGCGCGGTACTGGAAGCGCTCACCCTGAACTTTTGGAGTTCATGGAGAAGGGAGAAACTGGGAAAATGCCGCGATTGTTTCATCATTTGTGGCACGATCGCATTAACATGGAATTTGCCGAGGAGTGCATGAGGGGAATGCTTTGGCACCGAGGCTTGTACGTGCCGACGAATCAATTCGATCCTTATTTGGACACTGACGAATATAAGGCTAATGCCGATCGGGCAATTAAAGCTTACTTCAAAAAAGACCCATTCATGCTGGGCCTGCACAAAGCATTTCCCGAAATGTTTTTAGAACAGTGTCGCCAAATGTCTTATTACAGCAACCTCGGCTTGTTCTGGGAAGTAATGGCACCAGTATTTTTTGAAGTGTCAGACTTGTACGACGAAGGGAAGATTACCACAGTCCCGCAAGCGATGGATTTCCTGGTAAATGGCATATTTGCGATCGCCGGAAGGCCAATTTATCACCACGTTCTCATCGACGGCGAAACCTACGAAATCATCCCCAAATCCAAAGGTTTCACATGGCTTTATGAAGCAGCGTTACCTTATGTTGAAGCTGTGTTTTACCGCACTTCACCATTCCGAGGAACCAAATCGTACAACGCGCAAGCCAGGGAAATTCCTGACGATCAAAAAGACTTCCACTACGGAGTTTTGTATGCAGACAAATTCCCGGTAGGTACGGCGGGAATTCCGCCGACTTTGCTAGCCCAAGATATGCTGCACTTCTTGCCGCCTTATTTGAGGGATTTCTACAAACAGCGGTGTCGGGGAGAAGATGATATCCTGAATCAAATTGGGGTGACATTTCAGCGATCGATGTATTGTGTTACTTCGGCGGTGATTCAAGCTTTACGGACTGCCCTTTTATATCCTTTGGATGACCCGAATCCGAAGCATTTGAAGGCGAATCGGGCGTTTTTTGAGTCTCAGGTCGATCGCTTCTGTCGCCCGGAATACGGCATGAAATACGCGGCGAGGTTGAAGAACATTCAGACTTCGGATTACAGGTAAATGATGTCTGTCCGCAAGGGAAGACGGCGGTTGAAACCGCGTCTACACAAACGATGTCCGAGCTCAGAGGGACTGAAGAAAACAACGTAATTTTAACGGCAGGTTCTTCAACCCGCGGAGGCGGGTTTTGTTTTTGTAGCCGCGATTTCAATCGCCGTCTTCTGCCGTCAAAACTAAGGAAATAAATCGCAAATGAACAGCAAAGACGTAGCTAAATATATCGAAGCAACCGACGGGATTTCCAAACCTTGGCTGTTGGTGCAACTGCGGCTGAAAAAACTGCAAGAAAGGCGATCGGAGATTTCTGCTGAAGAGTATGTTACAGAACTCGCCGACATTCAGCAAGCTTTAATGAATCTGGGCGAATGGTGGTTGGGAATTGAGGATGAAGTGTTTTAATTCGTTACCGATGCGAATCCAGTATTGATTTTCAGAACCTTTGAGTTTGACTAATCCATCTAGGCGCGGGTTGTCAGCAAGTTGCTGGACTTTGACTTTCTTGCCCGTTGAGTCGTGTATTCATCAAACGTGATGTAGTCACCGGCTTTGTAATCAGCGCGGGCGGCCTCAGTTTCAGCAATATCTTCGGGAGAATCTTCCTCCTCCGGGAATAATTCAGCTTCCAACAGTTCCCAAAGCTGCTGTTTTTCTGCAATTTCCAGTGACGAAATTGCTTCTAGCAGTGATTGAAATGAGATGTCTACTTTCACGGTATTCTCAGCCATTCAAACTTTTCTCTATATTTAGTTTTACATTTTTAATTGTGCCTCTGCCCATTCTCGCAGTTGCTCGTCCGATCGCACTTTAAAATTTTTCCATCAAATGTTTTTCTGCCGCATAAACATCTCGTAACTGTTGCAGCCGCGCCCCAGAAATTGCCGATTTAACTTTTGCTACCAATAGTCCCCACTCCAGTAAGCTGTCAACTGAAATAGCCTCTTTGAACTTGTGCGTGTAGAATTTTGTCCAAAATAGCGGTGCTAACTTGCTTTTCCAGCGTTTGTACCAGCGGCCAAAATCTTGAAGTGCGATCGGATTGGCTCCGACAATCGGCGGAAAATCGGCGTAGCTGACAAACCTGCTGATGTGTTTGGCGTGGACATAAACCATGTGGCGACAGCATTCGATGCGATAAATGTCCTCAACTTCGATATTGAACAGGAGTGCGACTGTTTCTTCGGTAACAAATCGCGCCAGTGGATGCAGGATGGGCGATTTGTGAATTATCTTGGATTCTGCGATCGTCCTTGACAACTCCCCAGCCCTAAAGGGACGGGGATTCATAAGACCATAATTTAAGTCTTACAGGTGCTGACAAATCACCCCTACCAACTCCACTTAGATCGAGTCCAAGTATTGTTGCTACTTTACGGCCAATGTTTGCACACCCATTGCAGTCTGCATTGACTAGCCACCCCTTCGCTGTCCGATACAATCCACGTTTAATTCTTGTTCCAGAAGCTTTCCACCCTTCGGGTTTCGCACCGAATTTAGGCAGTTCGTCAGCATCTAGAAAAGAAGTTTTCGAGGTATAGGATTCTTCGGTTTCAACGAATTTGATTCCGTACTGTTCGCACAGTTGAGCGATTCTATTTTTTAACCGACCAGTGGGAATCTGAACAAATTTTTGATTGGTCTTTGTACCCAGATTTATCGAATTTTTCTGATTCTTGTTCCATCCAAATATGACTGTACCTATCTGGGACGATACACAATGATTGATGACTTTACGAGCAGCTTTATTAACTGCATCCCGCATTGTTCTATTTCTGTTTTCGGTCAGCCGTTCCAGCCTTTTAGGCCAGAATCCGTTGTCCTGACCCGACATCAAGGTTGCAACTTGTTTGTTGTAACCTTGGTTGATGGACTTTAAATGCCTTCCGTCTACGATGAATGAGGTTCCAATATTGCTAACACAAGTTATCCAGTTGTCCATCCCATGATCTATCATTAACACAGAATTAACGGTAACAGACGATTGGACAGCTTGTTTCTGGTACACCAATTCCAGATAGAAACATCCGTTTCTGGGCAAAATTCTGTACTCTCGAATAGAAGAATGATCTAAGTTGGATGGCATGGCCAGATAGAACGCATCTATACCGAACCAAGCTTTAACTTGCTTCCCTAAAGGGAATCGTAACATTCCATTTTTGAGTTTGACCGATCTACCTGTAAATGTAACCAACGCTAATCCGCCTTGTCTGTATCCAGGTAGTCTTGGGCGTTGCGTCACAGTTCCTTCTTTGAGTCCAGTCAGTAATCCCAAATAGGAACTAAAAGACTCAGCGACGCTAGTTAATATCTGCTGTGCGGTATCTGAATAGAAAGCTTTGTAGTGGATATTCTGATTCTCCGTTCCTAATACTTTGTGTAGCTTAGCTCTATTTGGAACCTTCCCTGTCTTAAAGAAGACTTGTCTGGAATAGTAAACCCCACCATTGATTAATTTCGATGCTTCACTACACAGGAATTCTAAGACTGCTTTCAAGTCTTTGTCTGGACTGATTAGATTTTGCTGGCATCCATACATTTTGTTTCCCTCCTTGCTCTATACTACCATAGAATTTTCAATTCAAGAGTAAAGTATGTCTACAAAAAAACATCTAATATCAGCATTTTCTGAAAAGAAAACAGTTTTATACATTGGGAGTGTAGTCAGGGCAAGAGCAATTAAGCGATGATTGGAGGAAACAATCTGAAAGGCGGTTGAAACCGCTGCCGACTTCCTCCCCGTGTCTAAAGCTTTCGGGCCCGCCGGGCTCGTCTTTCGGTGAAAACTAATACTGCGATCGCGGTCAGTTCCGTGATTAAGGAAGTCATTCAAAAACAAGCCCAAGCGACCAGACTAACCCAGAAGGAAGTGGTTTACTTGGGAATGCTGGCAATTGATGCACTCGATAAGGAAAGCCGCCAAGAGTTGGCCGACAAGGTGCATCAAATGCAGGTGAATGGCGAGATTTGAGGGGTTGAGCGCGATCGCCCTGTTGGTAAAAAATGGACGGGAGGGGCGATCGCACTTCTCAAAACTTCAAGAACTGACGAGCTTAGCTTTTTGATTGCTTGTATCCTCTTAGCCAGTTTAAGCCCCGTTTAGCACCTAGTTTTTTCTGCATATCTTCCAGAGAAATGTAAACACGCCGATCGCGGATCAGCTTTGCGTATCCATCTTTAACTCCAGGGATTGAGGTAAGGTCAGATTTTGGATTATTAATAAAATCCAAGAAATCTGTAACGTCTTGAGGCTCAACAACCCTTTCATTCAGCTTTGACTGCAAAAGTGCTTGTTCAATAGCCTTTTCTGCTTCTGGTTGTTTAGCTGCAATTAGAAATACCCAAATTCGCTCAAGCTCTGCTTCAACTGCTGCTTCATAGATTGGTAGCCCAGTTAGCAAGTGGTATTTATCTTCCTCATCAGTAATACAAACGATTGGCAGGGCTAAGTTAAATTCCCACACCTTTAAGCTTTCGGAAACTTTTTTTAAATCCGACTTTGAAGTTCCAGATTTTTCTTGAGAAACCTCTATCTGATTTAAAACAACAAGGCTAGGCTGACTCTCAATACCCGTATAAAATTTTACCATTTCTACATTCCTACAGAACTTTCAATCTGATTTATTCTTATCATTATCTGTTGGGTTAATGCTGAGAATTGCGTTGCAACTTCGGCTGCTCCTTTATTATGTTCAGCAAACAAAGAGATAGGCTGACGTACTTGAGATGCTTGACCAACAGCAGCAGCTCTCTTTATTTCTTGCAGAATCGTGAGTCCCTGAAATCTTTGCTGTACTGACTGCTTAATTGTAGTATGGATTTTCACATTTTTTTCTGTCATCATTGGTACAATTCCCAGAATTGCTCCCCGCTTTCCCATTTCCTCTTGAACTTCTTTGGCTCGGCTAATTGGGGTTCTGATGCCATAAACTGAAAGATATTCCATCTGGGATGGGATAACCACATATTGAGCTGCATAGAGTCCATTACTAGCAATTGTAGTAGCGCTTGGCGGTGTATCTATAACTACATAATCGTAGTCATTAGCTATACCGGATTGTCGCAAAGCCTTATCTAGTCGCTTTTCCCGAATACCGCCCAAGTTTGCCAGAGCAACATCTGTAGTTTTGTAGCTACTAGGTAAAACATCTATTTTCCCAGAACAGCCTGTTTTACTAAAAATTTGATTAATCGGGGAAATTTGTATATATTCTTTGTAGTTAAAACTTGGGGTGTCATAGTCTTTCAAAAACTCTATAACTTCTTTTCTATCCAGAAAGGAATCCAAAACTTTGTCAAATTCTTCTAAGGTAGAAGCTTTGTCAAATTCATCAGCTTTGTTTACTCCCAAGGATAGGCTGGCATGGGCTTGATCGTCTAAGTCAATAACTAAAACTCTGTTACCTAATTTTGCCAGCTCATAGGCAATGTTGACAACTAAAGTGGTTTTACCCACCCCGCCCTTGGATGTATGAATTGCAATTGTACGCATTTTAACTGTATCCAAAAAATTTCTAACGAAATTTGCTACTGGTTGAACTTGTTCTGGGTTTTCTATATTGTGCTTACACTTTAGAGTTGCGAGTCCTTCTGTATATTCGTAAATCTCCACTGAAAATGGATCAATCAGTATCCCAAATCTTGTATGAGAGTGTTTCAGATATTTTTCTAATTGAATCCGAGCTGCCGCATCAAGTTTAGTTTTAGCCGTCTTAATTTCAACCAGAAAGTTAATATACCTACTCAAATCTTCAACTAAGAAATCAACCTCTTTTTGAGTCGAAACTATCTGATCATTGGTAGTCAGCCTAGGTACTTTAACCTTAAACTCTGGAATCCAATGAGAATAACCGCTCTTGCGAGGCAAACCCGCCATCTCCAGCATTGTCTGAACCAGATGCAGAGACACATAAGCTTCGTTATTCCA
>Ga0335394_10002692_pt1 | contig 20081 bp, 21 predicted proteins | sample MAT03_FD_205741 | JGI IMG/M metagenome (GOLD analysis project Ga0335394, IMG submission 205741) | Freshwater microbial communities from Lake Fryxell liftoff mats and glacier meltwater in Antarctica - MAT-03 (spades assembly) (version 2) ... | reverse complement strand
GCGTTCCTGCAGAAATTGGTCTCCGATTCCAGCAAGAACATCGGCCTGCAGATCCAGCGGCTGACGGTGGAGCCGGACGGCCAGGACATGTGGCGCTACAGCGTGCTGGTCGTGCGCGGGGGTAGCCCCAAGGATGAATTCGCCGGCACGATGGTGCTGCAGGCCACGTTGGCAGCGGACCCCGGCAGCGGCACAGCGCCGAAAGTTCTGGTGCTGCCCGACGATGACCCGGCCACGGCGCCAACGCTGACCCTCAGATTCAAGTATTATCAGCGGGTTGAAGGACGGTTTCGGGTGCCTGCCGGCGCCCGGGTCACTGGGGTGGCGGCGCGAGCCTTCGAGGCCGGTCAAAGCGCCCCGCGTGCCGCCCGCAGCTTGACTGTGGGCTAGGGAGACACCATGTTCGAACGCAAAAAACACGCTTCACCACAAAAGCGCATCGACTGCCTGATCGGCACCGGTACCACGGTCAACGGCGACGTGTCGTTTTCGGGTGGCCTCCGCATCGACGGCATCGTCTGCGGCAAAGTCACCACCGCCAATGGTGAGACCGGCACGCTGGTCGTCAGCGAGCAGGCCCGGGTGGATGGCGAGATCAATGTGTCGCATGTGGTGGTCAACGGTACGGTCAACGGCCCGGTGAGAGCGAATGACTACCTCGAATTGCAGGCAAAAGCCCGAATCGTCGGGGATATCGAATACAAGACGCTCGAGATGCATTTGGGCGCGGTCGTGCAAGGCCGGCTGCATCACGTTGAACAAGGCACCGCCAGCGTGGTCGAATTGAAACGGGTGGGCTCGAATTGAGCCTGCCGTCCTGAACCGCAGCATCGCATTGTCCGCTACACGTCGGTTCGCGGAAATTTTTCCGCCACGGAGTCCACGATGAACGCAATGAATGAAATGCCCGCCCCGCTGATCTTCACCGACTCGGCGGCTTCCAAAGTCAAGACGCTGATTGCCGAGGAAGGCAACCCTGAGCTCAAACTGCGCGTGTTCGTGTCCGGCGGCGGATGCTCGGGCTTCCAGTACGGCTTCACCTTCGATGAGGTAACGAACGAAGACGACACCGCCATGCACAAGGACGGCGTCACGCTGCTGATCGACCCGATGAGCTACCAGTACCTGGTCGGCGCCGAGATCGATTACCAGGAAGGCCTGGAAGGCGCGCAGTTCGTGATCAAGAATCCGAACGCCACCACGACCTGCGGTTGCGGTTCGAGCTTCTCGGCCTGATCCGTTTGCGGTACGTCGTGCAACGGGGCCTGCGGGCCCCGTTTGTTTGGTGGCGGTTGCCTGTCGTGATGTAGTCGAGGCTTCAGCCTCGCAGGTTTGGCGCCGCATTGAACCCGCGAGGCTGAAGCCTCGCCTACCGAAACCAATTTGGCGCTGCATTGAACCCGCGAGGCTGAACACTCGCATACCGAAACCTGACCACCGGCGTCAAGCCCATGCATCCAGTGTCGGCAGGCGGCCGTCGCCTTCGATGCAGCTCCAGAGGTACCACGCGAGGCCCGCGTCGCCGGTCCACAGCGCATGACGACGCTTCCCGTGAAGCGCCCCAGTCGGGACCCGCCAGCAGGTGGCGGCCGCGGATCAGCGCACTGGCGTTCCACGCGAACCCATGGCCCGCGCCAATGTAGCGCGCGTCCCGCAGGTCATAGAGATCCTGCGTCCAGATCCGGCACGGCGCATCGGCCGCAGGCAGCAGCGTGCGCACCAGCCGTCGCGCATCGGTGCGGAACAGGTCGGCCCAGCGCTCCTCGCCGGTCCACTCGTGCATCGTCATCGCGACGAGCATCGTGCCCGGCGACCCCCACAGCAACTCGAGCGAGTGATGATCGGCATTGGCGCTGATCGCGGCGGCAATGCGGTCCGCGATGGCGGCTTTCGTCGCCGCGTCGGTGGCAAGCCGGTAGTGCAACAGCAGGATGCCCGTCTGGCCCATCAGCAAACCATGCACGCCGTTGCCCCACGGTTCCACCAGCGCGAGATTGCGCGCCGCGAGATCGGCCAGCAGCAGTTCGAAATTGATCGTGGCTGCCGCCATGCCGGCGCGCGCGAGATGGTCGAGCGTGTCGATGACGCCGGCCGCCCCCAGGTAGACCATGGTGAAAGGCTGCGGTACCTCGCCCTCCTTGGCATCATCGTCGCCATCGCGCGGGTGTACGGGCCACAGTCCCGCGGGCGTGAACGCGCTCTGCGCGTCATCGGCGTATCGCGCGATCCACGCGCGCGCGGCGGCTTCGTCCCGCGCGAGCGCTTGCAGCGGCTCGTGGCGTTGCGCATCGAAGAGTGTAGACATGGTCGAATCCTGTCGTGCCGGCGACCGCTTGCCGGTGGCCGCATCGCGCGATTGCGGTGCTGTCTTCGCTGCGGACGGCATGGTTTCAGGTGGAGGCAAGGGAGCGTCGAATGTTTTTGTACACTAGGTGTCGAACGCAAGGTCGTCAAGCCTCCGCCGGGCGAAGCCGCGCGCCCCCATTGCCCATTCCACGATGTACGCCTCGTACGACCAAATTCACCGCGCCCCGCGCAATGCGATCTCGGTCCCGTTGATTTGGGTGGCGATCGTGCTGAGCCTGCTGGTGCATCTGGCGGCGCTGTACGAGTTCTTTCCGAAAATGTCCCCGCTTTCGCTGGCAGGACCCGACAAGCAGGGCATCAGCCCGCTCGCGGTGATGCTGGCGGCGCCACCCGGACCGCGCAAGGCACCGCCAGCCGCGCAGGAGCCCACACCACCGCCCGTGGTGGTTCGTCCGCCCGCGCCGCGCCCGTCGCGACCCGCGCCCATGCTGGCACCCATGGTGCCGCCGACGGCCGATCCGGACGCGCTTCGCGTGCCGCCACCTCCACCGGTGGCAGCGGCGCCGCCGGCGCCACCGCAGGCCCGCCCCCCCGTCGAGGGCGACATGGCGGCGTACATCGCGGCGCGGCGCCGCGAACGTGGCGAACCGGAACCCTCAGGGTCGCAGGGCGTGGCGCCGAACGCGCCCGCCGTCGACGACGATAAAGCGCGGCGCGACCGGATCGTGGCGGAAAACATGGCGGCGGTGCGCACGCCGACCTTCGGCGGCGAACCCCGCAACGGCGGCGGCATGTTTCAACTGCGCCAGATCGGCCTCAACGATGCCCAGTTCACGTTCTTCGGCTGGAACACCGATACGAAGCGCCGGGTGAACCAGCGCATCGACGTGCAGAAGGGCGACAATCCGGACATCCGCATCGCCATCGTCCGCAAGATCATCTCGATCATCCGCGACCAGGAGAGCGGCTCGTTCCGCTGGCAGTCGTTGCGCCTCGGGCGCGACGTCAGCCTGTCCGCGCGTCCGGAGGACACGGCCGAGATCGAGGCCTTCATGATGCGCGAGTTCTTCGAGCTCGACCGGACGCCGCGCTAGCGGCGCATGTCTTGCATCGTCACTCCGGAATCGAGCCGAAGATATACACGGCCTCGGTGAGCGCCGACGGCTTGCCGAACGCGGCGAACCAGCGGTTGTAGATGTCGTTGATCTCGTCGCCGGAATAGATCTGCGACAGCGCCGTGTTCACGGCGAGCCGCAATGCCGGTTCGCCGCGCGGCAGCACGAGCCCGTACGGTTCGAACGAAAGTTGCTCGTTCAGCAACGTCAGTCCCTTCGGGTCCTTGGCCTGCGTGACGGCACCGATCAGCAGCAGCGCGTCGCTGGCGAACCCGTCGACGGTGCCGGCTTCCAGCGCCACGATGGCCTCGCCGCTGGTCTTCACCGGGACGACGGTGGCGTTGATCTGCTGGCGCTTCAGCTGCGTGTTGAGCGCACGCTCGTTGCTGGTGCCGCCGATGGCCGCGATGCGCTTGCCCTTGAAATCGGCCAGCGCACTGATCCCGCTACCCGCCTTGGCCAGCATGCCGGTCGTCTCGAAGAAGATAAAGCTCGAGAAATCGACGGTCCGCATGCGCGTCAGCGTCACCGTAGTGGCGCCGCACTCCATGTCGGCCTGGCCCTTGCTGATGACATCGAATCGCGTCTGCGTGGTGACCGGCACGTAGCGGATCTTCAACTCCTTCACGCCGGTCTGGCGTTCGATGGAAGCGACGACGCGCTTGCACAGGTCGACCGAATAGCCGCTGATCTCCTTGCTGTCGTTCACGAAGCTGAACGGCACTGCATCGGTGCGGTGGGCGATCGTGATCGTCTTCGTGTCGATGATCTTCTTGAGACGGCCATCGAGCGCCTGCGCGCCGGCGGTGGCGGTGACAACGAGAGGCAGCAACAACGTCAGGGTCAAACGAAGCATCGGGTGTTCCTTGAATGAAAATGATCGGGGCGGCGCCACGATACCGGCAATGATTGGACGGGGCAACGCATGGCCCGGCCCGCGATGGAGGCAACCTGGCATCTCGCGTCAGCGCGGGTAGCACGCGCCGAGCACGCGCAGGCCGCCGGCGCCGGTGACAGCAGGGAGATTCCCCGGCCTACCCGCCAGAGTCTCGCGCGCCAGCCACGCGAAGGCCAGCGCCTCGACATGGTCGCTCGCCACACCCATCGTGTCGGTCGTGGCCAATTGCATGGCCGGGCGCGCCGTCTGCAACATCCGCAACAGCGTGCCATTGCGCGCGCCGCCACCTGCGACCAGCATCGTCGTGGCGCCAGGCGCATGCGCGGCAATCGCCGCCGCGACTGCCAGCGCAGTCAGCGCCGTCAGTGTGGCTTGCATGTCCTCCGCGCGGCCATGCCAGTGCATCGCAGCGAGCCGCTCGTCCAGCCACGCGGCATTGAAGAGGTCACGACCCGTGCTCTTCGGCGGCAGCAGCGCAAAGAATGGTTCGTCACTCAGCGTGCGCAACACAACAGCATCGGGTGTGCCGGTGGCGGCCCACGCGCCGTTGGCGTCGAAGGGCGTGCCCTGGTGTCGCGCGCACCACAGGTCGAGCAACACGTTACCCGGTCCGGTGTCGAAGCCGCGTACCTCACCGCCGGGCGGCAGGTCGGTGATGTTGGCGATGCCACCCAGGTTGACGATGACGCGATGCTCATCGGCACTGCCGAACAGCGCCGCATGAAACGCCGGCACCAGCGGCGCGCCCTGTCCACCGGCGGCGATGTCGCGGCTGCGGAAGTCCGCGACCACGGTCATGCCCGCCTTCTCGGCAACACGCGAGGGATTGTTGATCTGCCACGTCCAGCCCTCCTCGGGCCGGTGCCGCACCGTCTGGCCATGCACGCCCGCGCCAGTCACGTCAGCGGCAATGACGCCGCCATCGCGGCACGCGGCGGAAAGGGCCGTTGAGTAAACATCGGCCAAGGCGTTGCCGGCGCGCGCCACGCGCACGAGTTCATCAGGGCCTGTGGTTTGCAGCGCCAGCAACTCGGCGCGCAACGCGGGTTCGAACGGGAGATGCGCCGCGCCGCGGAGCGCGCAGAGCTTGCCGTCGGCGGGCGCGAAGTCGACGACCACGGCGTCGACGCCGTCGAGGCTGGTGCCGGACATCACGCCGGCGAAGAGTTGCGGCACGTGGGCCATGCGCCGCCTGCGGGCGTGCTACTCGGTGGATGCCAATGCCGTCGCCGGGAGCGAGCGCGCAAGCGCCAGCGCATCCTGCGCCGGGCGCGTCGCGTCCTTGAAGGCCGCGAGACGCTCGGGCGTGATCGGTTGCGCGGCCGGCAGCGCGACATTGAGCGGATTGCGCGGTTCGTCCGCCACGCGGAACTCGTAGTGCAGGTGCGGGCCGGTGGCCCAGCCTGTCATGCCCACGTAACCGATTGTCTCGCCCTGGCGCACCCGCGTGCCCTGCCGCATATGCGGCGCGAAACGCGACATGTGGCCATAGACCGTGGAGTACGCGCTGTGATGCCGCAGGAACACCACATTGCCGTAGCCACCCTGCACGCCGGCGAAGGTGACGACGCCATCGGCGGTCGCGCGGATGGGCGTGCCCGTTGGTGCGGCGTAGTCGACCCCCTTGTGCGCGCGCCACTTCTGCAGGATCGGATGGAAGCGTGCCAGCGAGAAACCCGACGTGATGCGCGAGAATTCTATCGGTGCGCGCAGGAAGGTGCCGCGCGTGCTGCGGCCGTCGGCGCTGTACCAGGTGTCGGTGCCGTCGGTGTCCTGCCACAGGAATGCGCGCAGCGTGTTGCCGCGATTGACGAACTCCGCCGCGAGGATGCGGCCGGGGCCGATGGCTTCACCATCGACAAAGCGCGTTTCGTACAACACGGTGAAGCGATCACCGCGGCGCATGTCGTGATAGAAATCGATGTCACCAGCGAAGACCTCGGCCAGCGCCAGCGTGATCGCATCCGGAATGCCCGCAATGTCCGCCGCCGCGAACAGCGACGAGCGGATCTCCCCCGCGCGCAGCGTGGTGCGGATTTCTTCCCTGGCCACGGTCTGCGTGGCGGAGAATTGCCCATCCCGGCGTTCAATGGCCAGATGCGCGCCGGCCTGCGTGCGTAACTTGAGGGCGATCAGTTCGCCGTTGGCGCCCGTGGCCACCTGCACCGGCCGGCCGGGCCGCAACTGATAGAGCGGCCGCGCGGTAGCATCGGTGCGCAGGAATTGCATCGCTTCCGCATCGTCCACACCAGCGCGCGACAACAGCGCACCGATCGTGTCGCCCCGCTGCACGCGCTCCTCGCGCCAGTAAAGACCCGCAGCGTCGTTCTCGATATCGAAGGCCGGCACCGGCAGCGCGCGCAGGACGGTCCGCGTAGGTATCGTTTCGAGTGTGGTGTCGGGAGCGAGGCCGAAGGCAGCCACGCCGGTGAAGCTCAACACCGCCAGTGCAGCCCACTGCCACGGCGCGAGCCAACGGCCAACGCGCGCCGGCAGCGACGGCGTCGGGGCAGGCGACGGGTGCGCTAAAATCGGGGGTTCGCGCGGGGGCAACGGGGTGTCCGGGATCGACATCGGTCGTGGATTCTACCAAATTTCCCTCATTTGGACCGACCCCGGCCTTTCCCCCGCCCCGCCTCCGCCTGCCGCCGCCCGCAACCCAGGACTTTGACGCCGTGACGATCGATGTAGCCCAGCAACTGGCTGTGTTCAAACGCGGCGCCGACGAGCTTTTAGTCGAGACCGAAGTTGCCGAGAAATTGAAGCGCGGCAAGCCGCTGCGGATCAAGCTCGGCCTCGACCCCACGGCGCCGGACATCCACCTCGGGCACACGGTGGTGCTGAACAAGATGCGTCAGATGCAGGACCTGGGGCACCAGGTGATCTTCCTGATCGGCGATTTCACGTCGATGATCGGCGACCCGTCCGGGCGCAACGACATGCGTCCGCCGCTGTCGCGCGAACAGATCGAGGCCAACGCCAAGACCTATCACGCGCAGGCGTCGAAGGTGCTGGATCCCGAGCGCACCGAGATCCGCTACAACTCCGAGTGGAGTGAGCCGCTGGGTGCAGCAGGCATGATCAAGCTGGCTGCCAAGTACACGGTGGCACGGATGCTCGAGCGTGACGATTTCTCCAAGCGCTTGAAGCGCAACCAGCCGATCGCGGTCCACGAATTGCTCTACCCGCTGATGCAGGGCTACGACTCGGTCGCGCTCAAATCTGACATCGAGTTGGGCGGCACCGACCAGAAGTTCAACCTGCTGGTGGGCCGCGAGCTGCAGAAGGGGTATGGCCAGGAGCCGCAGTGCATCCTGACGATGCCGCTGCTGGTGGGGCTCGACGGCACCGAGAAGATGTCGAAGTCCAAGGGCAACTACATCGGCATCACCGAGAGCGCGACCGAGATGTTCGGCAAGCTGATGTCGGTTTCGGATGTGCTGATGTGGCAGTACTTCGAGCTGCTGTCGTTCCGCTCGATGGACGAGATCGCGGCGCTGAAACGTGAATGCGATTGTGGCCGCAACCCGCGGGACGCCAAGGTGCTGCTGGCCAAGGAAATCGTCGCGCGCTTCCACTCCACTACCGCAGCGGACGCCGCTGTAACGGAGTTCGAGTCGCGGTTCAAGGACGGCGCGGTGCCGGAGAACATGCCGGAAATCACGCTGGCCACCGCCGGCGCCGGCATGCCGATTCCGCAGATGGCGAAGCAGGCGGGACTGGTCGACTCGACGTCCGAGGCACTGCGCCTCATCGCGCAGCGTGGCATCAAGCTCGATGGCGATGTCGTGATGGACAAGGCGCTGGTGGTCCCGGCCGGACGCACCGTGGTGCTGCAGGCCGGCAAGCGCAAGTTCGTGCGCGTGACCGTGAGCTGATTCCGCCGCGCCCGCAACGCGAGGACAGGTAGACCACCGTGGGGTTCTTTGCCGTCCTGCTGTACGCGTTGCTGATGAACGTCCTTCCGCTCGCCGAGGTGATCGTCAACGGACGATCGCCCGCGGTGCTGCTGCTGCTCTTCTGGTTCGAGACGGTGCTGCTGCTCATCACCGGCGCGATCCGGATCATCGTCCACCGCAATGCCACGCAAATGGCCGGCCATTACCTGGCGGTGGGGACGATCGCCGACCACAAGCTGGGGGCGCAGGCCACCCGGCGCGCGCTGGCCGGCGAGAACGCTTACCTCTCAAGCTTCCTCGGCATCACGGTGATCTTCACGATAATCCACGGCGTGTTCGTCCTGCTGCTGGTCTTCCTGTTCCGCGTCGCGGGCCCGGTGACCTGGGACGACGCGCGCGCCGCGCTGGTCTACGCGATCTGCGTGCAGAGCCTCTTCCTGATGTGGGACCTGCGCACGATTCGTACCTGGACCTTTGCCGAGCTGAGTCGTAGTGTAGGTACCGTCACGCTGCGCGTACTGGTCACACAGCTTGGCATCATCTTCGGCCTGCCCGTGCTGGGTATCACCGGATCGCCGTGGGGACTGGTGGGCACGTTCATCGCGTTCCGCGCCTGCAGTGACGCCGGTCTCGAATGGATGACGGCGTTCACCAAGCGTCGCGACCTGCCTCCAGGCCTCGCGCGCGTCCTGTCGCGCACCAGCAAGCAATCGCCAGAAACGCTGGAAACGGAGTTCGACGCGCTGAAGGAGCGCGGTGCCAAGGTCGACCAACTGGCGGAGATGCGCATCGACGAGGTGCGGCGCTCGCCGTCCACACCGCCCCCGGTAAACGATGACAACAAACGGAGCAAGCGCCGCTAGGCCGCGATCCCCGGATTGCCTTCCATGCCGACGATCACCGGCAGGTTCAACTTGCGCGGCGGAATGAATTTGCGTGCTCGCAGGTAGCGCGCGACAAGATCCCAGATCGGTTCGCCACCGGCATTGCGCGCGTCCTCCGACACCGGCGCCCAGCCGGCCACCTTGTAGGTCTTGTCGGCGTCGAGCGCCACGCCGTTCAATTCCATCCGCGTGATCCGCGATCCCGCAGCGGCCCTGGGGTCGATCGTGTACTGCAAACCACCGACGCGCACCATGTCGCCACCCTGCTGGTAGTACGGGTCAGGATTGAAGAGATTGTCGGCCACGTCCTCAAGGATGATCTTGATGGTCGCACCGGTGAGATCGTTGCGCGTGACGTACGGATACGTGATGGCCGTCTGGTCCATCAGGTGCTCCATCCGGATGGCCTGCCCCGGCAACAGCGTGGTGCCCCAGCGGAACCCGGGCGAGAACGCGATCTGCGCGTCCTTTTCCGCCAGCAGCGCCTCGAGGATCAGCTGGTCCGAGGTGCCGTTGAAATTGCCGCGCCGGTAGAGCAGGCCTTCGGTGGTCGCGAGCTTCTCGCCGAGCTTCGCCTCGTAGGGCGCGCGCACGCGCTTGATCAAGGCATCCATCGCGGCGTCGGGCGGCAGCAATGCGCTGAACACCGGCAGCAATCGATAGCGGAAGTCGGCGACCTTGCCGTCCTTCACGTCGAGGTCGAGCACCGCGAGGAACTTGCCGTTGCTGCCGGCATTGGTGACGATGGTTTTGCCGATGCGGTTCGTCACGATCGTGGGCTGCGGTACGCCGTCGTGCGTGTGGCCCCCCAGGATAGCGTCGATGCCGGTGACGCGGGAAGCCAGCTTCAGGTCGACGTCCATACCGTTGTGCGACAGCAGCACGACCGCCTGCGCGCCCGCCGCGCGCGCCTCGTCGACGGCCTTCTGCATCGTCTCTTCCTGGATGCCGAAGGTCCAGTCGGCCACGAAGTAGCGCGGGTTGGCGATGGGCGTGTACGGAAAGGCCTGACCCAGGATGGCCACCGGCACGCCATTGATCGTCCGCAACGTGAACGGCTTGAACACCGGGTCGCTGAAGTCCGCGGTCCGCACGTTCTGCGCCAGGAACTCCACCTTGCCGGCGAAATCCTTCTCGACCACTTCCTTGACGCGGTCGGCGCCAAGCGTGAACTCCCAGTGGCCGGTCATGATGTCCACGCCCAGCTGCTTCTGCGCGTCGATCATGTCCTGGCCACGTGTCCACAGCGCGGTGCCCGAGCCTTGCCAGGTATCCCCGCCGTCGAGCAGCAAGGCGTTCGGCCGCGAGGCTTTCAGCTGCTTGACCAGTGTGGCGAGATGCGCAAAGCCGCCCATCGCGCCGAAGTTGCGCGCGGCGCGCGAAAAATCGAGATAGGTGAACGCATGTGCAGGACGCGTGCCGGGCGCGATGCCGAAGTGCTTCAGCAGCGTTTCGCCGACGATGTGCGGTGGCTGCCCCCACGCCGCGCCGACGCCAAGATTGACGTTGGGCTCGCGGTAATGGATGGGCTGCAGCTGCGCGTGACAGTCGGTGAAGTGCAGCAGGCTGACGTTGCCGAAGGGCGTGACGCCGGTATAGAAGCCGGCATCGGCGCGACGCGCAGCCGCGTCGGCGTCGGCCACCGGCAGCCCAGCTGCGGCTGCGGCGGCGATGCCCTGCAGGAACTCGCGGCGATTCATCGGCGCGCGTGCGCCGCGGTCACTTGTTGACCGGCGAGTTCGGGTCCATCAGCAGCGCGGTGACGTCCTTGACCTGGGCTTCGGACAGGATGCCGCTGTGGCCGAAGCGCGGCATGTTCGAGCACGCGCTGTACGCATCGGCGTTCCACACTTTGCCGTACGCATACTTCTGGATATCCGGGCCGTAGCCGCGCAGCTTCGCGAATTGGTAGAGCGATGGGCCGATGGTGCCGAAGGAAACCTCCTGTGGCGCCAGCTGATGACACGCATAGCAGTTGCCGCCCACCGGACCGGCGGGGTCATCGGAAAATTGCTTGCCGCGACCCTCCTGCGCGATCTTCTCGCCGTTCTGCCAGTTGCCAAGGTACTTGCCGTCGGCAGGCCACTTGATCGACTCGAAGTTGACCTTCTCGATGCGGTCGGTGACGTCCTTGCCCGGCACCTTGCTCGCGTAGGTGGTGCAGGTCTTTTGCGTTTCGTCCTGATCGAGCCGGTCGAGGCCCGCCTGGCCGCGCGCGGCGAACGACGCCTTGAGCACCTGTGTTGCCCGGGCGTTGATCTCGGCATCGGAGGGGGCGCTCGCGCAACCGGACAGCAGCAGCGCCGAACCCACCGTGAGCGTGGCGACGGAAATGAATGTCTTCATGGCGGGTCTCATCAGCGCTTGATGGCCGGCGCGTCGAACGCGGCACCATTGGCATTGCGAGCAAGGAACATTGTCAGCGCGATCGAACCGTCCGACGCGAACTCGAGCGCGGGAAACCGCTGCTGCCGGAAGCAATCGAAGAGACGCCACTGGAACGTACGCAACTCCCCCTGCGACACGCGATACGCGGGCCACGTCGTGTAGGCCAGTTGCGCGCCGGGCTTCTCCGTCAGGTTGGGCAGGTCCTGCAGGCGGATGCGCTTGCCGCTCTCGGCGTGACAGGTGGCGCAGGAGAAATCGTGCGAGCCACCGCGAAAGAAGAACATGCGCTCGCCGATCCGGTACGCGTCCTGCTCCTTCGGGTGCGATGCCGGGGCATTCATCTTCATGCCGCGCGACTCGGACGTGACGTAGGCGACGACCGCCTCGATATCGGACTTCTGTTCATTGCTGCTGCCGAACGGATTCTTGCGCGCGTCGGCCAGTGTGTAGCCCTGCTGCGTGACCATGCAATGCACGAGCCGGGTCTCGAGATCCATCACGCGATCGGCATCGGGGAAGTAACGTGGCATCTGCGTGTAGGCACCTTTGACCACGCCTGGCCCAAGACCTAAGTCGCACTGCTGGAACGCGACCTTCTTCGGACCACGCGCCGTCTTCCAGATGTCTTCGCCCCGGGCCTCCCACAGTTCGGCAGGATTGCCGTTCTGCAGGGCCGCCCGGTACTTGGCGATCTCGTCGACAGTGTTGGTCTGCGCCAGCGCAAGCCCGGCCGCGACCAGCGCCGACACCGCCGCTACTGTTGCAAGGACACGTGCCTTCACTGCACGACCCTCCGCGCTATCGCGCTTCGGCGCAATTCGCGCTTGGAGCGGTCCTGCGCGCTCATGAACCACCTCCGCGCTATCGCGCTTCGGCGCAATTCGCGCTTGGAGCGGTCCTGCGCGCTCATGCGATCAGCGCTTCGTCGGTACGCTTGTCACCGCGATTGTCGACCCAGGCGAACTGGATCTTGTCGCCCTTGGCACCGCCCTTGAACTTGAACGACAGGAACGGATTCTTCGACACCGCCGGACCCCATTGCGCGGTCAATACTGTCTTGCCGTTGTGCGCGGCGGTGACGTTCTGGATATGCCACGCGGGAATGACCTTGCCTGCCGCATCCTTGCGCTGGCCGGTTTCCATTTCGTGGCTCATGAGCACCCGGACCTCGGTGGTGTCACCGGTCACATTGGCGCGAATTCGCATCGGATCTGCCATGTTCTCTCTCCTGTTGTTGCGCTTGCGGCGTCAGCCGCCGCAGCCGCCCAGCGTGATCTTGATTTCCTTCGTAGCGACGTAGAACTTGCCGTCGGCCTTGACCAGTGCGTAGACGTTGGAACTCTGGCCCATCTTCATGCGCGTCGAGATCGCGGGCTCCGTGCCGGCCGGGATCTCGAAGATCGCAACCAGCATGTTCGGATTCTTCTCGACCAGAATCGCGATGGCCTCGGTCTTGGGAATGGCACTAGCGACGCCGATCGGCACGACGGCGCCGTTCTCGGCGATGTCCGGCGTCTGCACGAACGTGATGTCCTTGCTTTGCGCCGGTCCCGAGCCACCCAGCGCCTTGATCGTTTCGTCCATCGACTTCGTGTCGAACGCCGCCTTGTTCCACGCCGCCTGTGCGAGCGCCTCGCCGGGGGCAAGCCAACCGGCGGCCGCGAGCAGCGTCAACAGCGAAACGCCGCTGCTCTTTCTCAGGACCTCTCTGCGTTGCATGTCCATCGTGAATTCTCCAGTAGAAACCAGCCCCGCATTTTAGCCCCGACACCCGGGATTGGATGTATTGCGAGGCTATATGCATATCACGGCCGCGCTCCAGCCAGAATCCACTGGACCAGCGTGCGCGCATCGTTGTCCTTCAGCGCCGGTTGGGGAGGCATCGGCACGCTTCCCCATGTTCCCACGCCGCCCATCCGGGTTTTTGTTAGCAGCCGCGCCTCGGCACTGACGTCGCCCACATACTTCGCCGCGATCTCGCGAAAACCCGGTCCGATCTTCCGGTCGGCGACATCATGGCAGGCCGTGCAGCCATTGGCCTGCGCCAGCATCGCCGCGGATTTGGGCGCAGCCGGCGTGCGCATCGCCGGTTCGCGTGCCGACACGCCCACCCCGGCCGCCTGCTCCGCCAGGTTGCCGTGCTGGTCGCGCGCGTAGTCCGGCATCTCCGACGACAGTTTCACCGTGGTGGCGCAATTGGTCATGCAGGCGGTGTTGTTCGTGTCCGGCTTCCCGTCGCGGCGCATGAAGCCGTGCGCGGTGGTGAATCCGTCGCGATTGGGCATCCTCACGCCGAGCAGCGTGACTTGATCGAGCGTTGCGTCGGCGGGCAGGATGTCGTTGAGGTTGAGTACATAGGCCGTCAGCGCATACACCTCGTCGGGCGTCAGCGATTGCGGCGCACTGAACGGCATCGCGCGGTTGATGTAGTCCCACAGCGTCGTCGCGTAGTTGAGCTTGCTGCCCGTGGTGCGCACGGGCTGGTCGGTGCGCAGCGACCCGACGCCGCCGGCGATCTGCAAGTAGCTGTTGGACTCCCCGAACGTGCCGTGGCAATCCGCGCACTTCGCGTCGTAAATGACCTGGCCTTGTGCGACCGAGCCGCGCCCCGGGGGCAGGCCCGTGCCATCGGGCCGGACGTCGATGTCCCACCCGGCAATCTCGCGCGGCGTCACCGGCTTGCCGAAGCCGAACTGCTGCGGTACCGCCAGCGCGGTCGAGACGCACACGGCGACCAGCGCGAAGGCCAGTGTCGCGCGACGCCGCGGCGATCGCCGCTGCATCCGGTTACAGGACCTGGACATTGCTGACCTCGCCGGTGGCATCCACGCGCCACGTCTGGATCGCGTTGTTGTGATAGATCGAGCGCGTGCCGCGCACGGCGCGCAACTGCCGCAGTTTCGGCTGCACGAAACCAGTTTCATCGATCACGCGCGACTGCAGCAGCGCCGGCGCGCCATTCCACGTCCAGTCGATGCGAAACCGCGTGAGCGCTTTGCTCTGGACCGGTTCCTGCAGCCGCGCCGTGCGCCAGTTGCGACCGCCATCGGTGGACACATCCACGCGCCGCACCTTGCCGCGGCCGGACCACGCGAGGCCGGTGATTTCGTGGTAGCCGCGATCGAGCAGCACCTGGCCGCCGGAAGGTGACGTGATCACGCTTTTCGCTTCCTGGATCCATGTGTACTGGCGGGCAATGCCGCCGGGCATCAAGTCGATGTAGTGCAGTGACTCCTCGCGCGTATTCCACAGCTGATCGCCCACTTCGATCCGGCGCAGCCACTTCACGCTCGAGACGCCCTGCACGCCGGGCACCAGCAGCCGCAGCGGATAGCCTTGTTCCGGCCGCAGCATCTCGCCGTTCTGCCCGTAGCAGACGAGCGCATCGTCCAGCGCCATCTGCATCGATACCGTCCGCGTCAGCGCGGCGCCGTCGGCGCCTTCGGCCAGCACGAATTTCGCCTTGCGGCGATCCACGCCGGCCTCGTCGAGCAACGTGGCCAGCGGCACGCCGGTCCACTCGCTGCACGACAGCATGCCGTGCGTGTACTGAACGGTGGGCACCGCGACGTTGCCCCATTCCATGCCGGTGTTGGCGCCACACTCGATGAAGTGCACGCGCGACACCGAGGGGAAGCGGACGATGTCGTCCATCGTGTAAAGCCGCGGATGCGCCACCATCCCATGGATCATCAGCCGGTGCTGGTGCGGATCGATCTCCGGCGTCCCCGCATGGTGGCGCTCGAAGTGGAGTCCCGACGGCGTGATGATGCCGAAGAGATTCTGCAGCGGCGTGAAGGACACCGACGATTGCGGCGTGCGGGTGAGGCCGGGGCTTTCGCGCCGCTTGACGTTGGCCTGGAAGGGCGAAGGCACGCCGTACGGCGACGCAAGGATCGGGGCGCCCAGCGCCCGCGTCCATGCCGGGACGTTTGGGGGCAGGTTCTTCTCAAGGCCCTCGTCGGCCAACGCGCGCGTGGCTGCCGTCGCCGTCAGCAGGCCACCACCCACCGTTGCTGCACGGCGCAGAAAACTGCGCCGCTCCGGATCAGGCGGCGTGGTCAGATGGTGTTCCAGTGCCAGCCGGATACGACCCGGCGTGACCTTGCCTTCCGACATCGTTGAAGCTCCTCCCACGCCGCGACGCTGTAAGCGCGTCAGTGCTGGGCCGCGAAATGCAACAGATCTTTCTTGAGCGGCTTCTGCTCATCAATGCGACTGGCGATCTGCACGCACACCGTGCGGCAGATCTCGACGAACTCCGGATCGTTCACCTGGTAGTACACCGTGTTGCCCTCGCGCCGGCGACTGACCACGCCCACGCTGTGCATCAGCGCCAGATGGCGCGAGACATTGGTTTGCGTGGCGCCGGTTGCCGCGACGATGGCCGAGACCGAGCGCTCGTCCTGGCAGATGGTGTGCAGGATGCGCAGGCGCGTGGGCTCCGACAGGACGCTGAAATAGCGTGCGACAGCGGCGAAGACGCGGTCGAGATCGTCGGTGGGGGTGGCGGCTGGCGTCGGCTTTTGAAACTGGCGCACCGCGTTTTTAGACTGGCGCACCGCGGATTGTTTGCGAGGAGTGGGCATAGTGTTTATGAGCATATGCTCATATTTTGGTTTTGTAAAGGGGCGTGGTCATCAGTAATAGCGTATGCATGTGAATGTCTGCGAGGACTGCCGAAGACAGCCGAGTCGGTCTCACCTCTCCACGACACTTTGCGCGTGGCTCGCAGCGTCCCAAAGCCCCGCGACGATCTATGATGATCGACGTCTCGATATGCAATAACGGAATCCTGCAGCCGTCTGGGTTAAACTCTTCATTTGCTTTTTCAAGACACAGGTCGCGCAAGCAACCACGGAGTCCCACACCCATGCAACCCACCAAAGAAGCATCGATCGAGGTTTGCAAAATTCTCGACTCGCTGGCCGTGCTTGGAGCGGACCTCAAGTGCGCGGATGATATCCCCGGTGACACGCTGGTGCTGCCTGCGCATAAAACTCGAAGCGCCTGCGATGCACTCGCCGAAGCTGTGTCCGCATTGAAGCAAATTCTGCAAATTTCGGTTGAGGCCGGGGGTGGCCCGGTTCCGGTGATCGTCCAGGATCGCCTCGACGACGCCGACGGGCAGGCTTGCGATGCAAAGTGAGCCGGATTCCCTGCTCGGCTCCACGCGCGCGCAGGTGCACACCTCGTTCGTGCAGGCCTGACATGTGGCGCGCGCCGGTGGCGTGCTCTCCCTTTGGAACTTGGCGCCTTCCAGTTCGACTGGCCACTTAAGCGCTGAAATCGACAACGATGGGAAAGTGCGCACTCCGTCTGATGGCCCGGATCGCACCGAGCGGCATTGCCTTGGCGGCGTTGCTGACATTGGTGGTGGCGTCGGGTTGCGGCCCGCGTGAGGAGAGCTACGGATTGTTTCATGACGCGGGGCTCTCGGCCGACCGGAAGACGATACATGTCCTTGTCGAGCACGGCATGAAACGGACGGATTCCGGCAACATCTGGCGCGGAGACATCACCACGATGTTTCCCAGGTCGATCAAGATTCACGAGTTCGAGCGTGCAACGGGCAACTTCGGCCGTGTCCTCGAGTATCCGCCGCCCGCAGGCGGCCCCAAGCCGCTCGAACAGCTGAAAGACTACGCGGCCAAGGCGGGGACGGCGATGTCGTCATTGCGGGATTGCCGGGAGCTCTATACCGAGTGCGCCGCGACAACAGTGCCACATCCGTACATGCTCAATCGTCGGGTGGTCGACCCGGAAGGGCGGAGGATGATCGCATGGGACGGTCGGCGGCTCGTTGTCACGCCTTTCGAGGCCATGACCGCCGCGCAGATTCGCGCTGCGCGCGATGCATTGTTCCGGCGCAGCGTCGAGCGGATACACGCAGCAGCCACCAAGGACTTCGCCGCGCGGGCAAAGTCCGAGGATCCCGAGCGCATCGACACGGGTAGCACGGGCACTGTCGAGAGGGAGCCCGGCATGACGGACTCGTATCGGCTCGTGCCGGGCCGGGTGATCATGGCGCGATTCGAGTATGCCGACAATCGGTTCCGCGTCGCCTGGGAACGCAACGGCGCGTGTGTCACCGACAGTGCAGTCGCCGCACGCGCGCTCGGATGCGACGCTGGCGACGAAGGTGCGGTGGATCGCGTCGGCCGCAGCATCGCGCGTGCTCGCCCTCCGGAACCGGACCGCACCGGAACGACCTGGGGCGTCCTCGCGATCATCGAATATCCCGAAGCACCAAAGGGCACCGTCACAGTCGCCTGCCACGGGCTGCCGCGCGAGACCACTGGCAATCCCTGCAACGACCAGAAAGGTGACACCGCGTGCCGGACGTCATTGCCGATGCTATGTTCGAAGGCCGATGTTGCGCACCCACCCCGGTCGCCTTTGGCGCGCCAGCTGGCATTGACCGCACCGGTGCGCGGCACCGAACTCCTGTCCGCCGGCACCGCTGATCAGTTCTGCCAGTCAGCGCTCGGCGACGGGTGGAAAGCAGCCGATGCCGAAGAATCCACCTTGAAGTACCAGGTCACCGGCGTCGGCAATCTTCTGGCGACGACCCGGTTCTGGATTCGAAACGGCGGCGGCTTGGCGAACTGCTGGTAGCCCTTGCGCCGACGTCAATGCAACTCGCGCGCTGGCGAACCGGGGCCTCGAGCGGAGCATGTTGAAGCTGCTTTGACTGGCACGACGATCGGCCCGAGACGCAGCTCAACTTCAAGTTTTATTATGCGACATTGTCGGTTGACATTTCGCCATATGCGTTCTATAAGGAATCGTTACCAGCTCCAAAACTCTCCATGGCACGCATTGTTGTTACTGGCGCCAACGGCTTCCTAGGCGTCGAAATTGTCCGCGCCCTCGCTGCGCGGGGTGACGAGGTCGCGGCATTCGACATCACCATCGGGCCTGCGCTCGCGGCCGTGGCGGAGCAGAACCGGCACGTAACGCCGGTGCCGGGCGAAATCACGGAGTGGCCGCACATCGCGAATGTGATCCGTGACCACCGGCCTGAAGCGATCGTGCACTGCGCCGCGATCGTCGGTGTGGTTGCTTCCGCGGAGGCGCCGTTTGCGACGATGCGCGTGAACGTCGGTGGTTCGCTCAACGTGTTCGAGGCCATGCGCCTGTTCGGTGTGCGTCGGGTGCTCAACCTCAGTACCGAGGAAATCTACGGAGATTTCAGTTCGGAACGGATCACCGAGGACCACCCGTGCTTTCCCGCGATGCCCTACGGGATCTCCAAGTTCGCCGTTGAACAACTCGGGCGCGACTACGCGCGCAATCACGGTCTCGAGGCGATCCATCTGCGTACCTGCTGGGTCTACGGCCCGGGACTGCCGCGTCCACGCGCCCCGAAGATCTTCATCGATGCCGCGTTGGAAGGTCGACCTCTCCACGTGCCGGCGGGGGGCGATTTCCGGGTGGACCACGTGTTTGTGGACGACCTCGTGGCCGGCGTGGTCGCCGCGCTGGACAAGCCCCTGCACCGGTACGACGCGTATCACATTGCGTCCGGGCAGGCACCCTCGCTGCAGGAAATCGTCGACATCGTGAACGAACTGGTGCCAGGCGCCCGAATCTCCATCGGTCCCGGCCACTACGCGTTTGGCGACCGGGTCCGCGTCGTGCGCAAGGGTGCGCTCGACGTCTCCCGCGCCGGGGCCGAGTTCGGCTACGCGCCGCGTTACGACATCCGTCGCGGTATCGCGGCGTACATCGAGGCGCGGCGCAGGGATCTGGTGCGTCCGGAGACGGAGGCAACATGACCACTGCCTATCTACCCGTCGATTTTGCCGGCACCCGGGTGCTGGTGACCGCCGGCGGCGCCGGCATCGGCCGTACGATCGCCGCGGCATTCGCTGCACGGGGCGCACGAGTGGTCCTCTGCGACGTCTCCGTCGAAGCACTCGACGAGTCGAGGCAGTTCGTCAAGGGCGCAACAGCTTTGCACGCGGACGTCGCGGATCCGGCAGCCGTGGCCGCGTTGTTCTCCACCGTGGAACGTGAGCTCGGGGGACTCGACGTGCTGGTCAACAATGCGGGCATCGCGGGCCCGACGACACGTGTGGAGGACGTGACTCCGGAAGCACTGTCCCGCACGCTAGCCGTGAACGTCGAGGGGCAGTTCCATTGCGCGCGGCACGCGGTGCCGCTACTCCGGGCCGCCGGGGGCGGGAGCATTCTCAATCTCTCCTCGGTTGCGGGTCGATTGGGCTTCCCGATGCGCAGTCCCTATGCCGCGTCCAAGTGGGCGGTGGTCGGCTTCACCAAGAGCCTCGCCATCGAACTCGGTGAAACGGGGATACGCGTCAATGCAATTCTGCCCGGCCACGTCGAGACGGAGCGGTTCCGGCGCGTCGTCCGGTCGAAGGCTGAAGCGATCGGGCAGAGCTACGACGACGTGCGTGCGCGATTCCTGGCGCCGGTCTCGCTCAAACGTACCGTCCGACCCGAGGACATTGCCAACATGGCGCTCTACCTTGCCTCGCCCTTTGGCGCGAGCATCACCGGACAGGCGGTGAGTGTTTGCGGCGACGTGCAAATGATGGGGTGATCCGCAGGCGCGGCGTCAGGG
>Ga0335394_10002691_pt1 | contig 20083 bp, 13 predicted proteins | sample MAT03_FD_205741 | JGI IMG/M metagenome (GOLD analysis project Ga0335394, IMG submission 205741) | Freshwater microbial communities from Lake Fryxell liftoff mats and glacier meltwater in Antarctica - MAT-03 (spades assembly) (version 2) ... | reverse complement strand
CGACCCACACGGTCGCCGTGCGGTCGTCGCTGGCCGCGGCGAGCCGCGTCCCGTCCGGGCTGAAGGCGACCGCGTTCACCGCGTCGGCGTGCCCGCGGAGGGTCACCGCCTCCTGCCCGGTGGTCGTGTCCCACAGGCGGACCGTCTTGTCCCACCCGGCCGACGCCAGGCGGGTGCCGTCCGGGGTGAACGCCACCGCCCACACCACGCCGGCGTGCCCGACCAGCGCGAACCGCTCGTCGCCGGTCTCGGCCTCCCACACGCGAACGACTCCGTCGCCCCCCGCCGACGCGATCAGCCGGCCGTCCGGCGAGAACGCGACCGCCCACACGAACCCGGCGTGGCGGCACAGCCGGTGCCGCTCGCGGCCGGTCTCGGCCTCCCACACGCGCACGGTCTGGTCGTAGCTCCCCGACGCGAGCAGCCGGCCGTCGGGCGAGAAGGCGACGGCGTTCACCATGTCCGTGTGGCCGCGGATCACCGCGACCTCGCCCCCCGTTTCCAGGTCCCACAGCCGAACGGTGGCGTCGTCGCTGGCGGACGCGGCGAGCCGGCCGTCGGGGCTCACGGCCACGCCGACCACCACGTCCGTGTGGCCGGTGAAGTCGTGGGTCGCGCCCGTCTCCACGTCCCACACGCGCACCACGCCGGCCTGACTCGCGGTCACCAGGCGCCCGCCGTCCGGGGTGAAGCGCGGGGTGTAGAGCTGGTCGGTGTGGCCGCCAAAGGTGCGCCGCAACTCGCCGGTCGCCGCGTCCCACAGGCGGACGGTCTGGTCGTCGCCGACGGTGGCGACGCGGCGGCCGTCGGGCGAGAAGGTGACGCCGTACACCACGTCGTCGTGCCCGCGCAGCGTGAGCGGCCGGCCGCGGAGGCCGCGGAGGCAGTGCCACTCCCAGCCGCGCAGCTCGGGCGGGCAGGCGTCGAGGTACGGGGCCGCGGCCTGCGGGCGGCCGGCCGCGCACTCGCGCTCGGCCAGCGCGACGTTCTTCGCGTACAGCTCGCCCTCCAGCCGCCGCCACGCCGACGCCGGCCGCTCGGTCGGCCGCCCGAGTAGGAAGTTCCGCAGGTCGTCGGCCAGGGCGGCAGCCGACGGGTAGCGGTGCGCCGGGTCCTTCTCCATCGCCTTCAGGCACACTGCTTCCAGACCCGCCGGGACGTCGGGGCGGAGGCGCGTCGGCGGAACTGGCTCGTCGTCCCGCACCTGCCGCAGCGTCTCGCCGATCGTCGCGGCGCGGAACGCCGGGCGGCCGGCGAGGCACTCGTACAGCACGGCCCCGAGGGCGTACACGTCGGTCGTCGGGCCGGCGTCCTTGGCCCGGCCGGCGGCCTGCTCCGGCGACATGTACGCCGGCGTGCCGATGAACTCGCCCGTCTCGGTGTGGGCCGCGTCGTCGTCGAGCCGCTTGGCGATGCCGAAGTCGGTGACCTTCGGCGTGCCGTCGGCCGCGAACAGCACGTTCAACGGCTTCAGGTCGCGGTGGATCACGCCGCGGAGGTGGGCGGCGTGAACGCCCCGGGCCAGCGCCTCGGCCAGCCGGGCGGCGTCGGCCGGGTCGAACGGGCCGGCGGCGAGGCGGGCCGCGAGGGTGCCGCCGGGGACGAATTCGAGCACCAGGTACGGGTTCCCGTCGTACTCGCCGGTGTCGAAGATCGGTACGACGTTCGGGTGCGCCAGCGCCGCCGCTGCCGCCGCCTCGACCCGGAACCGCGCCAGGTGCCGCTCCCCGGCGGACCCGCCCGCGCGGATCGTCTTGATCGCCACGACGCGGCCGAGCTGCGTGTCGGTAGCGCGGTACACCACCCCCATCCCGCCGCGGCCGAGCTCGGTTTCGATCCGGTACCGCGGCGGCGCCGGGGCGTGGACCGGGCGGCCGTTGCGGTGCGCCCACTGCGTCTGAACCGCGACCAGCTCGGCCCGGAGCGCTTCCCGCTCGTCGCCGTCGAAGCCGGCGAGGTAATCATCGGCCGGGGGGAAGCCGCCGGCCGCGAGTGCCGCCTCGAACCGCCGGCAGGCGGCGTCGATCCGCAGGGCCAGGTCCGGCGGCCAGGTGTCTTCGGCGCCCGTGCTCATGCCCCGACCTCGCCGGCCCAGAGGCTGCGGATCACCCTCAGCCGCCGCTCGACCGTCCGCGGCACGCACCCCCACCGGGCCGCGACCTCGTCGGTCGTGAGCCCTTCCAGCTTCCACACCGCCAGCGCCTTCAGGTCGGCGTCGGGGAGGAGGTCGAGCAGCCGGCGGAACTCGTCGGCCGCGAGCGCGGCGAACTCCGGCGTCGGGTCGGCGGCGGCGACGCCCGCGAGGTCCACGGCGGTCGCGTTCCCGCCGCGCTTCGCGGCCGTCTCGCGGCGGACGAGGTCCACGGCCTTCTGCCCGGTGATGACCAGGAGCACGCGCCACAGGTCGTCGCGGTCGTCGAGCCGCGGCAGCCGGCCGGCGGCGGCGTCGCGGCAGAAGCTGTCGAACGCGCTGAGGGCCACGTCCTCCTCGTCGGCCGCGGCGCGGGCTGCGCCGGCGAGTCGGGCGCGTGCCAGGGCGACGAGCCGCGGGAAGTAGCGCCGCCACAGCGGCCCCGGCGCGTCCGCGTCGCCGGCCTTCAGCCGACCGAGCCAGTGGGTGACGGAGTCGTCGGGCAACGGCCCCCTCCGGAGGGTCGGTTGATGATACGCGACGCCGCGGGCCGGAGGAAACCGAAACGGAGTTGGCGATCGATTTCGTTCGGCGTGGCGGTCTAACCCCGCAACCTGCGGGGCACGGAATTCCGTGTCGGCCCCGCGGCGCGGTTTCCGTTCAACGTGTGAACGGGTGACACGGGAGGGCGACATGGGTGCGGATCAACCGGCCGGCGCCGCGGGGCTGCGGGGCGGGCAGCTCGGCGTCCGCGACGTGTGGGCGCTCGGCGTCGGCATCGTCGTGTGCGGGCAGTACTTCGGCTGGAACCTCGGCCTGAAGGGGAACGGCCCGGTGGCGATGCTCGTCGCGTCGCTGGCGGTGTGCCTGCTGTTCCTGGCGTGGGTGCTGATGCTCTCCGAGCTGGCGGTGGCGATGCCGCGGGCCGGCGGGCCGCTCGACCACGGCCGCCGCGCCGGCGGGCCGTGGCTCGGCTTCCTCATGGGCTGGTCAATGTACCTGGAGTGCCTCTTCGCCGGCGTCGCCACCGCCCTCGCGGCCGGGAAGTACGTCGCCTTCCTCGCCGCGCCCGCCGCCCCCGACCGGCACCTCGCCGTCGCGGTCGGGCTGGCCGTCGTGTTCGTGTTCTTCGTGCTCCAGGCCCGCGGCGTGAAGGAACAGGCCCGGGCGCTCGTGCTGATGACGTATGCCGGCCTCGCCGGGCTGGCGGTGTTCTGGGTCGTGGCGCTGACGAACTTCTCGTGGGAGCGGGTGTGGACGACCCCCGCCCTGCCCGCCGACAAGGGCTGGGGCGCCGTGCTCGACGCGGTCCCGTTCGCGCTGTGGTGGTTGATCGTAATCGAGGCCGCGGCGCTGGCGGCCGAGGAAGCCCGCGACCCGGCGCGGACCGTCCCCCGCGGGCTGACGTGGGCCGTGCTGACGGTGATCGGCATGGTCGTGCTCACCACCGTCACCGCGTGCGGGGCCGTGCCGTTCGAGCGGATCGCCGAGCGGCCGGCGGGCGACGGGGCGGTGCCGGTGGATTATCCGCTGGCCGAAGTCCTGCGCCTGATCCCCGCCGGCGGGTCGGACGTTCTGTTCTACGGGTTCGGCGTCGTGGCGCTGTTCGGGCTGATGGCGAGTTACCACGGCCTGCTGTACGGGTCGAGCCGGCAGCTGTTCTCCCTCGGCCGCGACGGCTTCCTCCCCGCCGGGCTCGGGGCCGTGCACGCGACCCGGCGCACGCCGGTCGCCGCCCTCGGGGCGACGAGCCTGGTGACCGCCGGGCTCGTCGTCGCCAACCTGTGGTTCGAGCGGGCGGTCGCGGCGGCGGTGCTGGTGGCCCGGTTCGCGGCGCTCGTGCTGTACCTGCTGACCACGGCGGCGCTCGTCCGGCTGCGGCTCCGCGAACCGGGCCTCCTCGCCGGCTACCGCGCCCCGCTCGGGTGGTGGCTCCCGCTCGTGGTGGTGGTCTTGTCCGTCGTCGCGCTGGCGGTCTACCCGCGCATCGACGGCAGTGGCGTGGTCGTCCCCGTCGCGGTCGGGATGTACGTGTTCGGGGCCGCGTGCTTCGCGGTGTTCGGCACCGCCGCGGTCGAGCCGTCCCGGGGGAAGCCATGAGCGCGACCGATCGACGGCGGCTGGTCGGCCGCGTCGCGGAAGTCTGGCGCTACCCCGTGAAGTCGATGCAGGGCGAGGCACTGGGGCGGGCGGCGGTCGGGCCGGGCGGGCTCGACGGCGACCGCCGGTTCGCCGTCGTGGACCCGGAGACCGGCCGCGTGGCGAGCGCGAAGGCGCCGAAGAAGTGGGGCGGGCTCCTCGGCTTTCGGGCGGCCCTGCGGGACGGCGTCCTCGTCGTCACGACCCCGGACGGGACGGAATTCCGGGACGACCTGGGGGCCGTGGTCGCGCGGGTGCTGGGGCGGCCGGCCGAGCTCCGGGAAACCCCGCCGCCGGCGGCGCACATCGAGATCGACTGGCCCGACGTGGCGGGGCTGCCGGGCGCGGGCACGGCGACGGTCGAGGGGTTGGCCGCCGGCGGATTCTTCGACCTCGCCCCGCTCCACCTGCTGACGACCGCGACGCTCCGCCGCTTGCGCGAACACGCCCCCGGCACGGACTTCGACGTGCGCCGGTTCCGCCCGAACCTGGTGATCGACACGGCGGCGGGCGTGGACGGGTTCGCGGAGGCGGCGTGGGCGGGGCGGGAGCTGGCCGTCGGCGGCGTGCGGCTCGGAGTCACCGCCCCGTGCTCGCGGTGCGTGATGACGACCCTCCCCCAGCCGGGCCTGCCGGGCGACCCCCGGACGCTCCGCGCCGCGGTCGCGCACAACGGGGCGTCGGTCGGGGCGTACGCGGCCGCCCGGTCCGCCGGGGAGGTGGAGGCGGGCGCGCCGGTCTGGCTGCTGTGAGAGGCTGTCCGGGAAGAATCGCCGCAAAAAGGCACAAAAAGCACAAACAGATGTCTGGATCAGATCGGTCCTTGTCTTCGTTTTGTGCCTCTTGTGCTTTTTTGCGGCGATTCTTCCTGGACAGTGCCGAGGTCACTCGTCGCCCGCGAAGCGGAACTCCTTGCCGCCGAGCAGCTGGTCCGACGTGATCGTCGGGCAGACGAACTTCTCGACGTGTGCCACGATCAGCCGCGTCCCCTCGAAGTGACTGACCATCGGCGGCATCTTCGGGTTGTACATCGTGTCCGTGAGGTCGCGGACGAGCACGACGTTCTTCCCGTTCTTGGCGAGCTGCCGCAGGCCGAACGGTCGGCCCAGCACGCACATGTTGGTGTGGACGCCGACGAGCATCACCCGGTCGATGCCGCGCGCCTCCAGCAGGTTCCAGACCTCGACGCCGGAATCGCTGACCGCGTCCTCGTCGCGGATCGTGAGGCCGGCGTGCTGGCTCTTCCACGGCGACTTCGGGTTGCGGCCCGTCGCCGCGAGCTTCGCGTGCCACTCGGCGTGCTCCTTCGGGTCGTCGTCCTCCCCGCCGTCGCTCTGGTCGATCGGGTACTTGCCCTTCTCCTCCGCGGGAATCTTCGAGCACCACTGGTCGATGCCTTTGGGGAGGGTTCTGGCCGGCGGCGCGGCCTGGGCTCGCTTGCGGGCCGGGTGATCCTGATACGCCGCCATGCAACTCGACGGCGCGTGAATGATGAACGCGCCCTTCGTGCGGGCCTTCTTCAGGAACGCTTCCGTGCGCGGAACCATCTCATTCTCCCGGCGGACGGCGTTCAGGCAGTGGTGGGCGTCCCACATGTCGCAGACGATGACCGCCGTCTTCCCGGCCGGCCACGCCTCCGCCCGCGTCGTGACCGCGTACTCGCCGGCCTTCTCGACACGCAGCCGCAACGTCAGGCGGAAGTCGGCCTCGTCGGCCCGGACGACGTTCGTCGCATTCGGCAGAAACGCCAGCAGGCCGGCGAGGATCGCGATTCGCATGACACACCTCGGGGGTGAGAAGAGGTTACCGCGGTTATCGAAGCGGCTTGACATTGATCCGCGCCTTCCGTGACTTCATCCATCCCGTCGGCACCCGTTGGTGCGGCGATACCCTGGCAACTTCGCGTGGTCGGTTCTTCGCCGGGCGGTCGTAGACCTCGATCGCGACGGTCGGCGTCTCGTGGTCGCGGTCGCGGTAGTGGAGGTTGTACTCCCCCGCGGGGAGGTTGCAAAACCGGCCCGGTGAGACCCGGACTGGGTGGCAGTCGTCCTCGCGCTCGACCGGCGGGAGTGTGGGTTGCTTCGCCTCGACCGGTCGGTAGTCGGCCGCGACGCTGCCGCATTCCGACCGGAGCCGCCTCGTCGCAGTCGTCGCCCCCCCGCGCGGTGTTCAGGCGGGAGGCGCTTCGGTCCCGCCTGCGGGTGCACGATTGGTCGCAGCTCGCTCACAACCCGCCGGTGCGACGACGAACCGGCCGTCAGGAACCACTCCGGCTTCCGGTAGCGGGCGCGGAACGCGGTCACGTCGCTGATTCGACGAGTAGAACAGGTTGCCGGCGTCGTCGAGGGTGACGCCGAAGTCGGTGCCGCCCTCGCAGAACAGCTCGAACTCCCGCGTGACGGGGTGATACCGCCACACCCCCTGTTGGAACTCGACGCCGCGGACGCGGCAGGAAGAACGCCCTCGCCGGCCGGCACACGAAGGAGGTGATCGACCCGTTCCAGACGCGCCTCCGCGACCGCGTCGCGTTCGTGATGTACGGCCTCCCCGGCCCGGCCGACCCGGTCCGCACGACGGTCTACCGCTCGTTCACGAAGACGTGTTCGTCGTCGGCGACGCGACGCTGGCCACCTTCCCGGCGAACGACACGCCGCGGTTCGCCACCAACGCCCACGTCTCGTTCGCGTCCCTCAACCAACTCGTCACCCAGGTGAGCGGGGTGGTGCCGGCGTGCGCCGGCCGCTGACCCGCGACCCTCGGGTGAAAGGTCCGCTTCCCCCGCCGCGGCGGCATCACAACTCCTTGCCGGGTAACGATTCGGGACGCGATCGACCCGGCGACATCGCTCCGACGGCGATTCTTCTGGCAGAAGCACTTGTTTCCGGGACGTGGTGGGAGGCTCGCCGGAAACAATCATTTCCGCCCGAATGGCCGTTTTCCCGACCGCCGCCGGATTCATCGGTGGTGACCTGCTACCGTTGCACGAGTGCGAAATCGCCCGCAAAACCGCTGGTCCGGGGAGCCAAATTGCCTGGGAATCCGGCCGTGCAACGGTAGCAGGTCACCACCCGCCGGCGCGTGGTTGCCCGCCCACGATGAGTGGCGGTCGGCTCCCACCCTCTCCCCTCGGGGGAGAGGGTCGCGGCGAAGCACGCGGGGTGAGGGGGCGAACCACCCACGACGAGGGCCGACACAACGCACGCAGCCCCGGCAGCCTGTGGGTCGGCAACCCGGCGTCCGCCGGCATCACCCGGGGGCGTCAGAACGGCCGCCGCGCCCGGGCCAGCGCCACCGCCCGGGTGGTGAGGTGGTACTTCGTGCGGGCGTTCACCCGCTCCCACTCCGGCACCGACCGCGGCGCCGCGAACGCCCGCGCGTACTCCGCCATCACCGCCGCGAAGTGCTCCTCGTGCCCGGTCCGCAGCGCCGCCGGGATGCCCAGCTTCACCTCGGTCCCGCCGTCCTGGACGGCCAGCCCGGGGAACTCCGCCTGCCACCGCCCGGCCGCCGCGCCGAGGTGCGCCACCAATTCCGCGTGCGTCGCCTCGGTCGCCTTCACGAACACGTCCGGCGGCGAACCCGGCACCTGCCGAACTTCAACGACCGCGTCCGTGCCGCGGGCCACCGCGACGTGCGTGTCGCCGCCGGGCGAGTCGTACTCCCAGTTCGTCGTCAGCCGGACGTGGACGCCGCGGACGCCGAGCCAGGCGGTGTGGTTGCCGGCGTAGTACAGCAACTCGCCGGCCAGCCGCGGCTCCAGTTCCGGCGGCACCTCGGGGAGGCCGGTGACCTCGGCGAACTGCTCGCGCGTCAGCACCAGCGGCCAGCGGTCGGCGGCGTACACCTCCGCGTCGGGGCCGGGCGCCACCGGGTCGTCGGGGGCGACGAGCCACAGCGCCAGGTCGGCCAGGTGGGTGCCCACGTCGGCGAGTCCTTCGCCGGCGATGCCGGGGTCGAACCACCACCACGGCCGGCGGAGGGGGCGGCCGTCCACGGTCTTCTTCAGGTAGTGCGTGCTGGTGAGCGTCAGCGCGGGGTGCATCGCGGAGCCGCCGAGCCAGTCCCCGAACACGTCCGGCTCGCGGGTGACGGCGCGGAGCAGCCGGTTGGCGACCTCGTGTCGCTCGGTCATCACGTCCCAGACGAGCACCTCGCGGGCGTCGGCGTCGGCGAGGGCGGCGTCGAGTTCCGGCAGGTCGGCGGCGTCCACGACCCACGGCTTGTCGGCGATGACGTGGAGGTTCTGCGCCACCGCGGCGCGGATGAGGCCGACCTTCGGGCGGTTGCGGCCGGACAGCACGACGGTGTTCCCCGGCTGCTCGCGGAGGAAGCGCTCGCGCCAGTCGGCCCCGGCACGGACGTCGAGTTCCCACGAAGTCGGATCGACGGGTCGGGCGTTGAACGCGGCGACGCGGGCGACGTGGGCGACGAGGTCGGCGTCGAGCGGGGCGTAGACGTGGGCGCGGCGGCGGACGCCGGGGGTGGCTTGCTTCTGCACGAGCGCGGCGTGGAAGTGCCCGGGGGCGACGGTGATCAGGCGGATGGGGCGGGCCGGTTCCATGTCGGGGTTCGGTTCCTGTTCGCCCGATAACAAACCCTCCCGGGGCGTTGCCCCGGGCTATGTTATCCCAGGCCGTTGGCCTGAAAGCCGGGCCACTCTTCAGCCCGAAGGGCTGGGATAAGATAGCCCGGGGCAACGCCCCGGGCGGGCTTTACCCACGGGGTCCGCGCATGTCCGTCCGCTTCGTCATGGTCGGCGGCTTCCTCGGGGCCGGCAAGACGACCGCCCTCGGCCGCCTCGCCCGCATGTACCAGGCCCGCGGCAGCCGCGTCGGCGTCGTCACCAACGACCAGGCCCACGACCTCGTGGACACCAACACGTTCCGCGCCCAGGGGCTCGCCACCGAGGAGGTGCCCGGGGCGTGCTTCTGCTGCCGGTTCGACGACCTCGTCGGCAAGGTCGGGGCGCTGTCGGCCGCGGAGCGGCCGGACGTTATCCTGGCCGAGCCCGTCGGGAGTTGTACGGACCTCGTGGCGACGGTCATCCAGCCGCTGCGCGATTTGTACCGCGGTCAGTTCGAGGTGGCGCCGTACCCCGTGTTCTTCAAGCCGAGCCACGGGGGACGAATCCTGCGCGACCAGCCCGCCGGCGGGTTCAGCCCGAAGGCCGCGTACATCTTCAAGAAGCAGCTCGAAGAAGCGGACGCCGTCGTGCTCAACCGTTCGGACGAACTCGCGCCGGCGGAACTGGACGAGCTGGCGCGTCTGGTCGGCGAGCAGTTCCCCGGCACGCCGGTGCTGCGCGTGTCGGCGAAGACCGGCGCCGGGTTCGACGCCCTGCTGGCGTTCCTCGACCAGACCGGGCCGTTCGGCCGCAAGATTCTCGACATCGACTACGACACGTACGCCGCGGGCGAGGCCGAGCTCGGCTGGCTGAACGCGGCGGCGCGGCTGACGGCCCCGGCGCCGTTCGACCTGGACGCGCTGCTGACGGCGATCCTGGGGCGGCTGGCGGAGGCGTGCGGCCGGCTCGGCGGCGAGGTGGCGCACCTGAAGCTGATCGGCACCGACGACGCCGGCGCGTTCGCCGTGGGGAACGTGGTGAGCAGCGACACGGCGGCGCAACTGAGCCTGCCGAGCGGGGTGAAGCCGAGGGAAGCGGACCTGATCGTGAACGCCCGGGTGGCGATCGACCCGGCGGTGCTGGAGGCGGAGGTGCGCCGCGTGGTGACGGAGGAGGCGGCGCGGGCGGGGGTGGCGGTCGAGTTCCGGGCGAGCCAGAGCCTGCGCCCGGGCCGCCCGGTGCCGACGCACCGTTACACGGCGGCGAAGGGCTAATCACCCGATATTCCGGAGCCCCGAAGGGGCGGCAGGTAATAGCCCAGGGCGTAAGCCCTGGGAAGCCTGCCGGGTAGCACAGGCTGCGATTCCCATCGTGACACCGCGCAGGCGACCCAGGGCTTACGCCCTGGGCTATTACCTGCCGCCCCTTCGGGGCTCCGGAATCCGGGGGCTCGCCGTCTGCTCACACCCGTCCCGCGCCCGCCCGGCCGGCGGCGACCGCGAACGTCGCCGCCGTCGACACCTTCCCCCCGGGCCGCGTCACGTCGTCCAGCACGCGGAACTCGGTCCGCCACTCCCGCGGCGTCACCGTGCAGCGGACGTAGCCGCGCTGGTCGTCGTGGAACTTCACCGTCGGGTTCGACGCCAGCACGTCCGCCAGCGCCGGCGGCACCGGCGGGCCGTTCCCCTTGCTCGACACCGACGTGCCCACGAACTCCGTCGCCACCACCGGCGTATTCGGCTGCCGGTCGTCCAGGTGCAGGTCGGCCACCCAGTTCGAATGAATGTCGCCGGACAGCACCACCACGTTCGACACCTTCCGCCCCGCCACCCACTCCAAAATCTCGCGCCGCTCGCTCACCGCCCCCGTCCACTTGTCCATCGAGTACCGCCGCAGCTTCCCCGGGTCGGTGTCCACCATCCCCATCATCACCTGCTGCGTCGGCACGTTCCACGTCGCGTTCGACACCGCCAGCAGCGCCTTCAGCCACTCCTTCTGCCGCTCCCCGAGCATCGTGTTGGTCGGGCTCTGCGCCTCCTTGTTCAGCGGCGACGGCTCGCCGCCGTTCGGCTGCGGGGTGCGGTACTGCCGCGTGTCCAGCACCGGGAACGACGCCAGCTTGCCGAACTTCACCAGCCGGTACAGCCGCAGGTCCGGCCCCTGCGGGAGGCAGCGCGAACCCAGCGGCATCGCCTCGTAGTACGCCTGGTACGCGGCCGCCCGCTTCTCCAGGAACCGGGCGGCGCTCAGCGCCTTCTTCGGCACCACGCCGCTATCTTGGCCGCGCCCGGCGTAGTTGTTCTCGACCTCGTGGTCGTCCCACGTCACCACCCACGGGCAGCGGGCGTGCATCGCCTTCAGGAGCGGGTCGGAGCGGTACTGCGCGTACCGGCCGCGGTAGTCGCCGAGCGTCGTCAGCTTGCCGTTCGGCGGGCCGCCGTGCTTGCGGACGCGCCCGTCCTGCCCGGCGCCCTCGTAGATGTAATCGCCGAGGAAGAACACCAGGTCGAGGTCGTCCCGGGCCATGTGCTCGTAGGCGGTGAACAGCCCCTGCTCGAAGTGCTGGCACGACGCCATCGCGAACCGCAGCCGGTCTGGGGTCGCGTTCGTATCCGGCACGGTGCGGGTGCGGCCGACCGGGCTGGTCGCGTCGCCGCAGTGGAAGCGGTAGAAGTACCAGCGGTCCGGCTGGAGCCCCGGCACCTCGACGTGGACGGCGTGGCCGAGCCCGTGCGCCGCGGCGACCCGCCCCTGCATCAGGTTCCGGCTCATCCGCTCGTCGTCGGCCACCTCCCAGCGCACATCGACGTTCTCCGGCCGCATCCCGCCGCCGTCGGCCGTCGGCCGCGGGGCGACGCGCGTCCAGATGACGACGCTCGTCGAGAGCGGGTCGCCGGACGCGACGCCGAGGGCGAACGGGTTGGTGGGGAACGACGGCTGGCGGCCGCTGACGGCGGCGCGGCGGGCGAGGAGCGGCAGGCCGGCGAGTGCGGCCCCGTAGGCGAGGAGGAGCCGGCGGCTGACGCCGCCCTCGTGGCGGACGGCGTCGCCGAGGCGGGCGAGGTCGAGCACGGGCGCTTCCTGCGGGGGATGCAACGCCGCGAGCGGCGGAAGTTACGGCAGCGGCACGTCGCGGAACTCGAACGTCACCTCGTGGGTCGCCTGCACCCACTCGTTGACCACCAGCCGGACCGGCGGGCCGAGCTTCTGCATCATCCCTCGCCGGTCCATCGGGTGGAACGGCACCGTCATCGTCACCGACATCTGGTTCTGGTTCGACATGTTGGCCCAGTTCGCCCGGTACTTGTTCCCCTGGGCGTCGATCAGCTCCACCTTCTGGTGGATGTTCTGCGACCACGAGAAGGGGTCGGGGTTGTTCGGGTCGAGGGTGCCCAGCCTGCGGATCGTCAGGGCGGCGTTGTACCCGCCGTTGGCGGCCGTCACCGAGTCCACCTCCACCTCGACGGTGCGGCCGGACGCCTTCACGTTCTTGGCCTTCAGCGGGTCGGCCACGCTCACCTCGGGGATCACCCCGGTCAGCAGGTTCACGTGCACCTTCGCCTTCAGGGAGCGGATGGTCCGCGCCTCGCGGCCGCCGCGGACCAGGCCGAGGCTCCCCGACATCTGGAACGACCGGCTGCCGAACCCGCCGCCGTAGTACGACATGCGGCCGCCGAACGGGTTGTGCCCGCCCTCCGGCGGCGGCGGCGGCGCCATCGACTGCCCCAGGTCGTCCTCGGCGGACACCACCCCCGGCCCCATGCTCATCCCGAGGAGCGGGTTCTTCGGCTCGGAGAACAGGTTGAACATCACCGTCACCGACTCCGACGGGCGGATGAACCCGGGGCCGCGCGGGTCGGCGGAGGTCAGCTGCATACTGCGGTTGATCTGGATGTTGTGGGCGGCGATCTTGAACGGCCCGGCGTAGGCCACGAACGGCATCCGCTGCCCGCCGCCGCCGTTCACGAAGATCGTGTCGTCGTCGCCGCCGTTGCCGTGGACGCTGGCGCCGGTCAGGTTGGCGAGCGTGTCGACGGCCTGCCAGAACGGGGTGTTGGCGAAGGCGACCTTGTGGCGGGCGGCCCCGAAGTCGTTCTGCATCTCGATCCGGTAGCCGGTCTGCCGGGCGACCTCGTCGAACGCCTCCTTCGCGGTCCGCTCCTTCTCCGGCATCGTGACCCGGCGCGGGCTGACGAGGCGCTCGTAGTCGATCTTGCGGACGAGGACGGTGAGCCGGCGGGCGACCTCGGGGGTGGTGGGCTCGGCGAGCGCCTTCTTGAGGTGCGGCAGCGCCTTGTCGCCGATGGCTTCCAGGTCGCGGCCGGCCTTCTCGCGGACGCGGTAGTCGTCGGCCCCGAGGTTGCGGATGTGGGCGGCGACGGCCGGGTCGGGCGGCAGTTCGGGCGCCTTGGCCGCGGGCGCCGCGGGGGCGGCCGCTTTCACCCCGGGCGGGCCGACGGGCGCGGCGGGTGGGTTGGCCGGAACGGCGAGCGGCGGCTGCGGTTGGCCGACGACGACGGCGACGAGTCCGAGGATGGCGGCGACGGCCGCGGCGGCGCGCATGGCCTGCACTCCGAGTCCGGTCGGGAATCGGCCGGACCGGCCGACCCTGCGGGAACGGACTGTAGCCTACCAGCCGGAACAACCGTGCTCAAGGGTCGGACCGGCCGACGGGTCACGGATTCTGTCGGGAATCGTTAAAGTGGTCCCGCCCGTCCGCGGGCGCCGGTTGTGCCGGGCGGGGCGCCAGGGCTGAAGGGGACACCCCGTCCCAGATGCATTCACTCGTCTGGAAGAAAGTATGTGAGATCGACACGGCCGGAGCTCGGCTGGCGATGGCGTGTGAGGATTTTGACGATTTCCCGATTGGCCCCGGTCCCAACGGTGTTATCGTGTTGGAAGTCACTTCGCTCGCACGTTGGCTCCGCGGCCGAACCAAGGATCGGCCGCCCGGGTTCGCATCACAGGAGTCGCCGCGATGGTTGCCCCCTTCGCTCGTCTGATCGCCAAGCTGTTCCCGCGTCCGCTGTCGCGGAGTGACCGTCGCCGCGCCACTCGCCTCAGGCTGGAGTCGCTGGAAGGTCGCGACGTGCCGGCCGTCTCGTTCACCGTCGAGGACCTGTCGAACGCCACCGAGGGCGGGTCGGCGGGCCAGTTCCGCGTCACCGCCAACGGCGATTCGTCCGACTTCACGAGCACCGTGACCGCGGTGTGGGGCTACTCCGGCTCCGCCACCTACAGCACCGACTACACGACCAACCCGACGTTCCCCAGCTACTTGACGTTCAACTCGCCCGGGTCGACGCAGACGATCACGGTCACCGCCGTGGACGACAGCACCATCGAGGGGAACGAGACGGTCACCCTGACGGTGCAGCGGTACACAATGTTCCCGACCGGCCCGCAGTACTCGGACAGCCTGACGCTGGTCGACAACGACCCGGCGCTGCCGAACGTTACCGTTGAGAAGATCAACGACCCCGTCGAGAACGGCGGAATAGGACTCTTCCGCTTCACCCGCTCGGGTGCGACCACCCAGGAACTGGGAGTCGCAATCTCCGTCGGCGGGACCGCCACAGTGGACGACGATTTCGTCGCCGTCGGCTCCTCCGTCCTGTTTCTGGAGGGGAGCGCGACCGCCGATCTACACGTCGCGCCCGTGAACGACCTGTCCCTGGAATCGGGCGGCGAAAGCGTCACGGTGACGATCACCGCGGGAACCAGTTACACGGTCGGCGACGGCACGCAGTCCACCCAGACGGCCTCTCTCACCATCGCCGACGACGACGAAACCCCGATGGTATCGATCATTCAAGTAATCGACGCCGTCGAGGGTGGACAGGACGGCACATTCCGCCTGTCGCGCACCGGCGACCTGACCGAGTCCCTGACCGTGACCTACACGGTCGGATCGACCGGCCCCAACTACGCGAGCCCTGGCTCCGACTACACGGCACTCAGCGGCACCGTGATCTTCGAGGCGGGGGCGCAAGAAGTGGACGTGTCGTTCACGGCGTTTACAGACACCCTCTCCGAGATGGTGGAATACGTATCCGTCATCCTTGACGAGGGCACGGTGTACGACGTGGGGTCGCCGGGGCAGGCGGAAGCCGCCGTCTGCGAGGGGTCCGACGCCGCCTTGATCTCGGGCCGGTGGTTCCTCGACGTGAACGGCAACGCAGAGGACGACGAGGAGGACGGGTACGACTACTCAAGGGTCTATCTCTTCCGGGACGGCGGGTACATCGCACACACGTTCACAGACGCGACCGGTGGCTACTCCTTCGGTGGTCTCCCGCCCGGCACCTACGACATCCTGTTCGACACGCCCGACGGGATCACGCCGACAACGTCCACGGAGGGGTGGCGTACCGCCATCGATGTGGAACCTGCGGCCACGGTCGAGGTATCCGAGGGCTGCCAGCCCCCGGCTGCACCCGCCCCGACCGGAGTTCGGAACGGGATCGACTCGAACACTTACGACCGCGCCTCGATCCGGGATGCAGCCGCCGGGGGTGGCGTGACCGGAACGGAATGCCGTGTAAAAACCGCCGCGGGGAACTGGATCTGGGTCTTCAACGCCCATCCGGCTGCCTCACAATCGGAGCGGGTGAGGGCGGCCGGCCTCGACATTCGGTACAACTGCCACGGGCTCTCGTTCAACACCCGACTGGTCATTCTCGCCGACGGCGGACTGCGTGAATTCGCTCTCGGACACTTTCCCTCTGTCCTGACGTTGCTCGCAGACCAGTATAACACGCGGACTGATGCCCAAGCCAAGGCTGATCTCGCGGATGGCAAGCGAGTCATCTCCGTGTTCTACTCGGCCGCCCCCGCATCCGATCCGATTCACAGCATCCTGACGACCCGCATCAACCTGATGCCTGACAACACTACCGTCGACAAGGACCGCTCCATCTGTGAGACGAAGAACGGCGTACTACCCCAGATCACTGCGACGTTCACCCGTGCGTGGAACATGTACACGGTTGATGAACCCGTGGCGGCCAGGAGGGCGGTGAGTTACACGTTCTACAGCCCGAAGTAGTCGCATTCGTAGTCGCAACACAACACTCAATACCGTCGGGGTAATCTCTCCATGCGACGTACCAGAATTGCAATCGGGCTGTGCGTACTTATCGTCGGAGCTGCGATGGCCCTCTGGTGGCGCCACGACAGGGCGAGTCGTGAAACGGTCGGCGTCGCTCTCACGGCCGAGATCGACGTGCTGCCGCCCGCCGAGCGTGTACGCCTGGCGAACGAGTCGTGGGACATGAAACCGGTTCCCGGGCGTGTTGTGGAACCCCGCCGCGTGCCACTCATTCCACTTGAGCAAGCCGACAACCCGATCCTGCTCACCCATACCTACGCCCGCGTCGTCGTTCGCAACCCGACCAGTCGGGACTGCACGCTCATCGCCTTCCGGCACCCGGACGGGAACCTGAACCCGGAATACATGAAATGCTTTGTGATCGACCCGGTGATTCATGACGCAGCCGGAAATGAAGTTCCCCCCGGCGAACGCCTCTCCATGTCGTCGAGAACCGAACGCGTGCCGCCGTTCGGCGCGGCTTTGAAAGCGGAGAATCTGCCGACCTTTAATCTCACGGCCGGAGGTAGCTTCGTGCTTCCGCTCGAGGTGCTGAACGGTCACACCGGTCGGAACTTGCGACCCGGATCGTTCACCATCCGGGCTCGGGTGACCTACGCGGACGCCCGTGACGGCGAAGCCCGGGTACTGACGACCGACCCGATCACGATCGAGGTCACGCAGCAGCACATCGACTTCTACCGATCATTCATCGGGGAACCACCCGATTAGTGCCGGTTTTTTTATACCGGCCGCGTTCAGCCCGGCCGGCTGGAAGCCGGCCCCACGTCACGCTACCAACGGCGACACCCACCGTCCCGCCAGCGCCGACGCGCCCGGCAGCTTCAACAGGTGCCGCCCGAAGCGCAGCAGCCGCAGCGACCCGAACAGCTCCCCCGCCGCCGCCGCACCCGTCTGCGCCTCACCCGCCCCTCGCACCGTCGGCTGCCCCACACCCGCCGACGGCTCCAACAGCACCTGACCGTCCGCGTCCGCCGCAGCCACCAGCGCCGCCGCCCGCGCCTGCGCCGGCACCGCCGGGTCGAATCCGAACCGCAGCCGCGCCAGACCCGACCCGCCCTTCAGCCGGTCGCGGATCACCCCCGCCGGCAGGAACACTAATAACATCACCATCATCAACAACTCGAACATCGTCAGCCCCATCAGGATGCCGATGCCCGCGTGCAGCAACACCGACAGCCACAACATCAGCGGCCGCACCCGCGTCCACACCAGGAACGGGAAACTAATCTCCAACCCCCACGTGAACCACACCCCGAACGCACAGATCGAATAATACACCGGCTTCATCGACGCCACCCACCGCGCCGCCGACTCGAACCAGTGGTAGTGCATCATCGTGAATTCGGGGTTGATCATCACGTCGTAGAACGCGGACCCGCTCCACCACCCCTGCCCCTTCAGCTTCGACAGCCCCGCCGCCAGGTAGATGAAGCAGAAGTGGACCTGGATCAGCCGCACCCCGAACGCCGCCCCCCGGCTCGCCGGCGCCCGGTCCAGGAAGGCCCGCGTCGCCGCGTCGATGCGGCCGCACCGCGCCAGGCTCGCCCGCGCCGCCCGGTACTTCGCCACCAGCCGGTCCACCGACAGCGCCCCGCCGCTGTCCCCGATCACCAGGTAGGTGAGGAGGATGTTCGCCATCACGTCCATGCCGAAGAGCACCTGCTCCGTCCGGTGGACGTAACAGAGCGTCGCCACCCACGTCATTACACCCGTCACCCGCGTACACACCCCGAGGGTGAACAGCACGATCACGCACAGCACGCCGGTGTGGACGGCCCGCATCGCCCCCGGGTCGGTGACGTGGAACCACACCGAGAACACCCGCTGCCCCAGGCGAATCTTGGTCGGGTCCGGCTCGTTGTTCCAGTAGTCGAGGTAGTCGATGCGGTCGTTCCGCACCGCGGGGTCGTCCGGCAGCTCCAGCATGAACTTTACCAGCGCCGCCCGGTACGCCGGGCTCTGCTCGATCAGGTGGTTCACGAGGTACTTGGTGTCGGCCGGGTCGGCCGGGAGCGCCGCGGCGCGGAGGTTGTCGGCGGCCCGCTGGCGGTCCGGCGCCGGCAGGCCGAGCATGAACTGCGGCAACAGCGCCGTGCTCTCGCGCCCGGCCGGCGGGGCGTTCAGGTACACCAGCTGCCCGTCCTGGGCCAGGGCGTACAGCTGCCGGCCCTCGGCGATCGCCGCGAAGACGCGCTCCTCCTGCCCCTTGCCGGTCTCGTGGACCACCAGCAGCAAGCTGAGCGCCGGCACGGCGTTGGCATTCGTCTCCTCGGCGGCGGCGGCGAGGTAGCGCAGGCCGCGCTCGCGGTCCGCCTTCCCGGCCGGCAGGCCGCGGACGAACTTCAGGATGGCCGCCCGGCGGTGGGGGAACTCCGGCAGCCGCGGCATGATCGCCTCGTCATTCTCCCACTTCGTGAACGAGCTGACGCCGGTCGGGAACTCGCGCCGCTCGCGCTCGGCGAAGTCGTGCCCGTACCAGGCGTAGCGGCCGAAGAACGACTGCAGGTCGAGCGTGTGCGCCAGGCACACGTACAGCACGAGCAGGCCGGTGACGACGCGCATGAACCCGAGCGTCGTCGGGTCCTTCGGGGCGAACCAGAAGTCGGCCCAGCGCTGGCGGAACGGCTTCTCCGTCGGGGGCGTCGTGCTCATCGGAGCTGGCTCCAGTCGAACGCGTGGCCGGCGTGGATCGACAGGTAGTCCACGAACGGCTTCCGGTCGGCCGCGGTCGGCGCCGGGTTGGGCAGGATCGGGATCAGCCAGTACAGCATGTCGGCCTGCGGGTCCACCAACTCCACCCGGGCCTTGCGCGGGTGCGACGGGTCTTCGGACGTGAGCCGGTACTCACCGAGGAAGTACGGCCGATAAGTCATCGGGTCGTAGGGGTTCGTCGGCTTGCCGTCGGGGTTGCCGACGCCGATGAACGCCTCGACCGGCAGGGTGCGGTGCTCGAGCCGGTACATCTTGAGGGTGGTGCGGGCGGCGGCCTCCGGGGTGGGGGTGTGCTCCAGGATCAGGTGCTGGGCGAAACTGGGGATGAGGAACCGGCAGCCGTTCGTGTCCGGCATGCGGTACTGGAGGAACTCGGGCTCGGTCGGGTGGAGCGGGAAGTACGGGTCGCTGCCGGGGAGCGTCAGCCGGTAGCGGCGGGTGCGCACCTCGCTCTTCTCGAACGCCCCGGCCGACGACGTGAAGTCGTTGTTGGTCCGCGACATCCGGTCGGTGATCGACAGCCGGCGGAAGTACGACAGCGCGAGCGGGTCGAGCACGTCGGCCGGGCGGCGCGGCATCACCACCCAGCGGGTGTCGTACTTCTTGCGGACCTCGCCGGTGGCGGTCGTCTCGGTGCCGTTCTCGGTCTTGACGACGCACGCCAGCAGCGACGCCGGCCCCGGCTCCGGGGAGTAGAAGTGGTAGGCGTTCCGCATGTAGATGGTTTGCAGGTACTGGTTGTACACGCGGAGGTAGGCCTGGTCGATGAGCCACGGCGTCGGCGACGGGCCGGTGACCGCGCAGAAGATGCCGACGAAGTGGAACAACAGGTACGCGGTGACGAGCCGCAGCCGCCACGCCGGCGCCGCGGAGACGACGAGGCGGAACCCGGCGGCGGCCGCGAAGAGGCTGAACAGGAGGCGGAACGAGTCCCAGCTGTCCGGGACGGCGGCGACGGCGGCGAGCGCGGCCGCGGCGGCGGCGACGGCCCACACCTCCCACCGGTCGGGCCGCAGCCAGGCGGCGAAGCCGGCGGCGACCGCGCCGACGAACACCAGCGCCGCGCGGGCGCTGGCGACGGCGCCCGGCCCGGAGCTCGCGGCGCCGAGGAGCGCGGCGAGGACGATCAGGCCGCCGCCGGTCGCGGCGACGGCGCGGGCGACCTTCCAACAAACGGGCGGAACCACCTCGACGGGCGGGGCGACGGCGTCCCGGTCCATGACGACCCCTTCGGGGAAGCGAGTCAGAGGACAGAGGACAGAGGACAGACGGCAGGAAGCCGCGCGTCCGGCGGTTCTGGTCTGTCCTCTGTCCTCTGTTCTCTGTCCTCTGCTCTCTGGCCCCGGAACCATACCCGACGGCCACCGGGTACAACCGCGGAAACGGGTCGGGCGTTGGCCGGCGGGGGGGGCGGGAGGGGGTA
>Ga0335394_10002690_pt1 | contig 20087 bp, 20 predicted proteins | sample MAT03_FD_205741 | JGI IMG/M metagenome (GOLD analysis project Ga0335394, IMG submission 205741) | Freshwater microbial communities from Lake Fryxell liftoff mats and glacier meltwater in Antarctica - MAT-03 (spades assembly) (version 2) ... | reverse complement strand
CGTCCGCCATCCGGCGACGATCTTCCTCGGCTACCTGTCCGTGTTCCTCATCGGCATGACGATCTCTCCCTTCAAGCGCGACCCGAAGGCCCATTGGGGAGGACCGCTCGCGGTCGTCATCCACGTCGCAGCGCTCGTCCTCCTCGGCCTCTGGCTCGGCTGGCCGACGGCCCTCTGCCTTGTCAGCGTGCCGTCGCTCGTGAGCCTCGGCGCGGGCAGCTACCTGTTCTTCACCCAGCACAACTTTCCCGCGATGAAGCTCAAGGACCGCCGCTCGTGGGACTACACATTCGCGGCTCTGCGCAGCTCGAGCATGTTCGACATGTCGCCCGTGATGCACTGGTTTACCGGCAATATCGGCTACCACCACATCCATCACCTCAATCACCGCATCCCGTTCTACCGGTTGCCCGAAGCGATGGCGGCCGTGCCCGAGCTGCAGTCACCGGGCCGCACGACCTGGAAGCCAGCCGACGTCGCGGCCTGCCTCCGGCTCGCGGTGTGGGACCCCGAGCAGGACCGCATGCTCACCTACGACGAGCTCGATCGCGTCGCCGTCCGAACGGCCATCGCCGCCTGAATTCGAGCTGAAACGACCCCGCATCCGTCGTCGGTCCCCCCGGTCGCTCTTGCGGCGTACGAGGCGTAAGCCTCATCGCTCGCGGGTTTGAGCCCGAATTCGGCAACGGCAGCCGAAGGCGATACGGCGAATTCGTGGGGGCGTCGGGCCGGTCGCGGGTTGCGTCGGCTGAGCGGTGTGCCTACCGTCGCAGCGGTTGCCGTTTGCCTCGGGTGGTGGCCTTCCGGCCGTATCCGCGGTACGGCAGATATGACGAGTCGGCTACTGAGGGAGAGTGCGGTCATGGTGCAAGCAGGTACAGAGCCCCGGCGTGAGCGCATCGCGACGTTCCTCGCGTCCGCCACCGAGATTGTGTGCGCGCTCGGCCAGGCTGGCCGCCTCGTCGGCGTCTCGCATGAGTGCGATTTCCCGAGCAGTATCGTTGGATTACCCCGCCTCACCCGCGCGCGCGTCTCGGCCCCGGGATCGCGCTCGAGCCGCGAGCTGCACGATGAGGTCGAGGCGATGGTGCGCGAGGTCGTCGCGCTCTATGAGGTCGACGTCGAGGCCCTGCGCAGGGCTGCACCCGATGTGTTGATTACCCAGGACCTTTGCGCCGTGTGTGCCGTCAGTCTCGACGATGTGCGCAAGGCGGCGAGCGCTGTGCTCGGCAAAGACGTACAGATCGTCAGCCTCGCGCCAAAGCGGCTCGATGACGTGTGGGGCGATGTCGTTCGCGTCGGCGAGATGCTGGGCCTTGGCATGACCGCGCAGGCGATTGCCAACGGCTTTCGCGGCCGCATCGGCGCGACCTCACGGCGCGCTGAAGTGGCTGCTGCGGGCGGCCGGCCGAAGGTGCTCGCGATTGAATGGATCGATCCGGTGATGGTCGGCGGCCTGTGGATGCCCGATCTGATCCAGCTCGCGGGTGGTGACCCGCTTGTCGGCCAGGCGGGCGAGCCGGGCGTGGTGCTCGAAGAGGATGCCGTGGTCGCGCCCGACGTCGTGATCGTCAAGCCGTGTGGCTTCGATCTTCCGACGACCCTGGCGGAGCTGGCGACTAGCGACATCCGCAAGCGCTGGCCGAACGCGCGCTGGTACGCGGCCGATGGCAATGCCTACTTCAATCGCTCGGGCCCACGGCTGGTCGAGTCGCTGGAGATCCTGGCGGCGTGCGTGCACCCCGAAGCGTTCGCGGATCTCGCGGAGCTGCATCGCGGGCACTTCGTCGCGTTGGTCTGAAGTCGGTGGTGCGACGACCGGGGGCGGCGTCGCTCCCTCGCCCTCGAATCACGAAGCGTGCTTGCGCTGGTACTTCTTGAGGTCACCGTCGATGACCATGTTCACGGCCCACGGCATGTGCCGCTTCATGAAGTGCGCGAACTTGCCCATGCTGCCCGGTACGACGTTGAGCTTCTTTCGTGCGATGCCGGTGAGCAGGGCCTCCGCGACGACCGAAGGCGGCAGCGTCTTGACGTTGCCGGAGATGGCCTTGGTCTCGGCGGGCTTGGTGACGTTCTCGGCCGCGAGCTGCGGCGTGTCGGTGTCGGGCGGGTAGCACAGCGTGACGCTGACGTTCTTTGCGATGCACTCCTGACGTAGGCACTCAGCGAAGCCGACCTGGGCGAACTTCGTCGGGGCGTAGGCGGTGTAGCCGTAAGTGCCCATGAAGCCGAGCAGCGAGCTCACGATGCCGATGTGGCCCGAGCGGCGCTCGAAGAGGTGTGGCAGGAACGCGCGGATCGTGTGCACGGTGCCGAGGTAGTTGACCTTCATCGTGTGCTCGAAGGCCGCATCGTCCGCGTCGATGATGCTCATGCAGTGGGCGATGCCGGCGTTCGCGATGACCACGTCACAACGACCGAAGGCGGCCAGCGTCTCGGCGGCGGCGCGGCGCGACTCGGCCGGGTCGGAGACGTCGCACGCGATAGCGATGAACTTCTGGTCCGCGGCAACCGCGAGCGACTTGATCTCGGCGAGTGCCGCCTCGAGGCGATCTCTGCCGCGCGCCGAGATGGCGACGTGCGCCCCCGCGGACGCCAGGTGTTTGGCCGCCGCGAGCCCGATGCCGCTCGAGCCGCCGGTGATGTAGACCGCTTTGCCACGATAGAAGTCCATGATGCGCCTCCTCATGGCGCGCGGAACTAACACGTCCGAATGCGACCCGCCAACGCCTGTGCGCGCTGTCACGTTCGCACTTGGCGTGAGCTGCTCGATCTTGCCCGTGCCGGCGACCGTTGTTCGTCGGTCAGCTATGCCCGATAGGTTCCCTCCTGGCGCTTTCGCGCTGTTTGCAACTCCCTGCATTCTCGCGGTTGCCCGAAGCGATCGACGCTCTGTTGGGCCGGGTCCGCGCGGGTGAATCTGGCTGCGCGTTTCAAGCGCGATGCTTGCTTGACGCACGCAAACCGTGCTGAACGTCGCGCATGCTTTCCGCCTCCACCGCCTCGTTCTCCGCCCGTCGTTCGGTCCCGAACGTGCTCGACGCGATGCCGTTCCGCGGCGGTGCGACCTGGGCCATGGGTCGCTCCGGAGATGTGCTGGCCATGCTCGTGGTGGGACACTTCGGCAACGAGGATCTGCTGGCCCTGTTTCGCGCCGGGTCGGAGCTCCAGCACGGAGACCTCGCGCGCATCGTGCTCGATCTCTCACGCCTCGACGACGGCGGGATTCGCTTCGCTGTGGCCGAGCTCACGCGCCGTCAGCTCGCGCGCCTCGACGTCGGCACGCTCCCGGACGTCGCGGTGATCGCGCCGTCGGGTCTCGCGGGCGCGCTGGTCTTGGGCTGCCTGAGCGTCGGGCCCTTGCCCGTGGCCGCCACGTTGCACACTCAGCGCGACAGCGCGAGCTGCGAGCACACGCGGCTCGTCTTCGAGCGACTCGAAGCGCACCTGAGCGGGCAGGCCTGGCGGGCTCAGATGTGGGGGCGCCACACGCGTGACGACAGCGTGCGTCGCGTCGTGCCACTGACGGTCGCGCCGCCGAGGATGAGCTCCAAAGACTAATCTAATCTAATGGTCTTCCAGGAGCTTGCCGTGCCGACGCTGCCCATTGGCAGTAGACGAGGGCTGCGCTCGTGGTCGTACCGGGGCGGTCGCGATCGTGTCGAAATCACACGACCAACTGTTGACCGCGAGCAATGGGCTCGCGCAGCGCCTGACGAATAGCTCGCTGCCTTTGTTGTCGCGGCCCGACGCGTACATGTAGCTCGTGCTCCTGGGATCACCAAATCCGCCGGAAGAGAAGCTCACGGTGCGCTCAGTCGTGGGAAAGGACTCGAGGAGGAAGCTGTACTCGGTGTAGAGGCTCCCGGCCGTGTCGCTCGAGGTCCACGCGCTGTTCACGTACTCCCACATCGGCCCGTTGATGGCGATGTTAGAGCCGAGCCCGACCCGCGTCGTCGTTGCGCCAATCCCGTTGAGGGATGTACCCGTCGGTACGGTGCCGCTGTGCGCGTAGTAGTGTGCAATCGTCGCGCTGTCGCTGTTGGCCGTGCGCCACCGAGAGGCGCGCGTGACGGCCGTGCTGGTCGGGCCAATGCTGCCATTGAAGTAGGCCTCGGAGAGGCCGCCGTTGCCGACGAGCGGCTCGACCTTGTTCCAGAAGCCGCGACACGAAGGTGGGCGCTCGAGCTCGACGGGACGAGCGTCGCTCGGGCCGAGATCGCGGCGCATATCGCCAGGATTGACCGGTTACTCGGGACACGCCGATCAGCCCGGCCTCCTCTGCTGGATGTGGTCGGGAAAGCCTGGTGATGCGGCCAGGTGCATCGCCTCGACGGTGTTCGTGACGCATGGGGACTCCCCCAGCGTCGCGTCACCACTCCCCCAACGTCGCGTCACCACTCCTCCAGCGTCGCGACACTGCTCCACCGCCGCGCTACCCGTGCTCCACCGTCGTGCTACCGATGGTCCATGGTCGCGCTGCGCCGGCGCCGACGTCAATCGCCAGATTGGTCGAGCCGATTCGTCACCTGCGCGACAACGAGATCACGGTGGTCTCGGTCGAGCCGTCGTCCTCATCGATTTCGACGCTCAAGGACTTGGCCGTGTTGCCGGTCACGCAGATCTTGTCGGTGCTCGGCTCACCGCCCTCCTTGGTGATCGTCAGCTCGTCGCCGCTGACACTCCAGGTGCCCGTGCCTGCAGCCGCTTGGCGCCGCTGGCCTGCTGCAGCGTCGCGTCGTCGAGTGCTGCCAGCGCGCGCAGCCCGTCCAACACGTCCGCGGCAGTGGCGCTCGAGCTCAGGTAGCGGTCGTGCAGCTTGCGGAAGAGGACGCCGACGTCGCCACCCAGGCGGTGCTCACCGACCACGGTCGAGAAGACCACCAGTAGCTGGTTGGTCGTCACGTGGGCGCCGGACTCGGCCAGGTCGCGGGGCTCGGCCATGAGCAAACGATAGCGGGGCAAGTCCATCGCATCATTGTGCCGCAGCTGCGGGCCGCGCACGAGTCGTCGCTCGACGCAGAAACGCCGAGGCACGCATGACGCAGGAGCTCAGGCGCGCGGCCCAGTCACGCCGCAATCCAGGTGTCGAGGTTCGCGTAGGCCGGCACCGCATCGAACAGCACGTCGGGGATTCTGACGCTTCGAGCGGACAGAGCACAATCGCATCCAGGCCTCAATCAAGGTCGACTTTCCCGAATAACGAGTGCCTGCAATTGCTACCCGCATGACTTACTATCCTGTTGCCCAGCCTGGTGCGGAGATGCGCCGTTGCGCGGATGAAGACGTCGGTGCGCCGGCCCGACGATTGAAGCAAGTATTTTCGAGTGCGACGCCGACTGCGGTGCCGGTAAGTGGTGCGACGCGACGCGCAAGTGCCAGCCGAAGTGGAGCACTGGGCCTGCGCGAGCGACCGCGACTGCGGCTCGGGCAGCCGCTTCAAGTGCGAGAGATCGCGTGAGTCATCGACGCGGCGGCCGGACGCCGCTATGGTCGCGTCGATGACGGTTGATGAGGACATCGCGCGGGATCTGCTGCGCTCGATACGCCAGGTGGTCCGCCAGATCGCGATCCATTCGAAGCAGATGTTGCGAGATGTAGGGCTCAACGTGGCGCAGATCGTGTGCCTCAAGGCGGTGACTGAGCTCGAGAACGAGCGCCAGGAGATCACCGTCGCCGACATCAGCCTGCGCGTTCAGCTCTCCCCCGCGACGGTGTCGCGCGTCGTCGACAAGCTCGTCGGCGCGGGCCTCCTCACCCGCGACCGGAGCGATACCGATCGCCGGCGCGTGAGCATCGCGCTCACGCCCGCCGGGCTCGAGCGCATCCAGGCGATGCCGACACCGCTCCAGGAGACGTTCCTGCACCGCTTTGGCGAGCTCCCGCAGAAACGACAGATCGTGCTGCGCAACGCGCTCCGTCAGGTCGCGGAGCTGATGAGCGCGAGCGATCTCGATGCCGCCCCGCTGCTGGCACCCGGCGACGACATCAAGGATTGACGCGCGCCGTGGCACCGGTCGCGATGCGCGCCAGTCCGTAGAGGGCGATCGGTACGAGCATGCCGGGCAGCAGCTCGAAGGCGTCGTCGGAGAGTCCGGCCGAGGTCCAAGCAAAGACGGTCACCAGGCCGCTCGCCATCATCGCCAGCGCCAGCGGTGCGGGCACCGGGAAGCGATAGAGGCGCAGCACCAGCAAGGGCCCGAAGGCCGCGCCGAGCGCCGACCAGGCGCCCAGTACCAGCGAGAACACGTCCTGCCCGGCGAACCAGGCGATCACCAGCGCGAGCGCGGCGACGGCGAGTGTCGCGAGCTTGCCCGCCCAGTACGAGCGGCCGACGCGCGGCGCGATGTCCTGAGTGATGGCGGCCGAGCATGCGAGGATCTGCGAGTCGGCTGTCGACATCGTCGCCGCGAAGATCCCAGCGAGCAGGAGGCCGAGCGCGACCTCCGGCAAGAGCAGCGTCGCGACCGCAGGCAAGGCACCTTCGGCGGCCGCGCCCGCAGCCTCCGGGGCGACGCCACTGAGCAGCTCCGGCAACAGCACACGCGCGTAGAGCGCGACCGACACCGCCGCGATCGAGAAGGGGATGTACCAGAGGAAGTAGATCGTGCGCGCGCGCCCGATGTCCTTGGCAGATCGGATCGCCATACTGCGGACGAGGATGTGCGGTTGCCCGATAGCGCCAAAGCCTCCGAAGACGTAGCCGAGGAGGTAGAGCCCGAGGCCGAGCCCGAGCCCGTCGGGTACCCACTGGACGAGCGCTGGATCGGCGGCCTCGAGGGCGGTCGCGAGCGACGCAGGACCGCCGACGGTGACGACCGCGTAGACGAGCAGTACGAGGAGCGCGCCGAGCATCACCAGGGCCTGCGCCGCGTCGGTCCAGATCGACGCACGCAGCCCGCCCGAGAAGCAGTAGACGACGACGATCGACGCGCCGATGGCAGACCCGAGCGCCGGGTCCCAGCCGAAGACCCCGTGCAGGGCAGTGGCGCCGGCCTTGAGCTGGGCCGCGGCGTAGCCACCGAGGAACAGCAGCGTGAGCAGCCCTGCGACCACGGCGACAGCGCGCGATGGAGGGCCGCGTGTGTCGCTCGCGAGCAGCGCCGGGATGGAGACGGCGCCGATCGCCGCGGAGCGCTCGCGGACCTTGCGATGGATCCACAGCCACGCAGCGACGTCGCCGAGGATCCAGCCGAGCTGGAGCCACACCGCCTGGACGCCATAGCGGTAGGTGAACGCGAACAGCCCGATGAACATGAAGCCGCTATTGTTGGTGGCGGCCGATGAGAGGGCGGTCAGCCACGCGCTCACACCGCGACCGGCGACGAGGTAGTCCTCACTCGTCGCCTGGGCCTTGCGCGCCGACAAGACGCCGATCGCTGTGAACAGCGCGAGGCAGCCAAGGAATGCGAGCATCACCGACATGTGTACGTGCTCAGCCCCGTGCGCGCGCCGCCAGGAACTCCGGGCGTGGAGGTGTGCCACCGAAGGGCTGTGCCAGCGGGTTGAGCGAGCTGTTGTAGACCGTGAAGATGTTGTGGCGCGCCAGCGGCGTGATGTTGCTGGCCGAGCCGTGCATCAGGTTGCAGTCGAAGAACACCACCGTGCCGGGCGGGCCGGTGACCGAGGCGATGCCGCCTTGACGTACGAGCTCGGTCAGGAGCGCCTGATCGGGGATGCCATACGTCTGGTTGCGCAGCGACTGGCGGAAGTGATCGGCTGGCGTCGCGCCGACGCAACGCACATAGCGCCGGTGCGACCCGGGCACGACCAGCAGCGGGCCGTTGTGCTCGGTGTTGAGCGTCAGCAGGATCGACGCGCTCATTGCGCGCATGCGCGGCATGCCATCCTCGATGTGCCACGTCTCGAAGTCCGAGTGCCACGGGAAGGAGCGGCCCGCGAACGGCGGCTTGAAGTTGATCCGCGACTGATGGACGTAGACGTCTCCGCCGAGGATCTGACGCGCGGCGCTTACGAGGCGCGGATCGTTGACCAGGCGTGCGAGCAGCTCGCTGCGGCGATCGATCGCGAAGATCGAGCGCACCAATGCGCTGTCCGGCTCGCGCACGACCTCATCGTCGTCGACGCCAGCCTCGGCAGCCGAAGGCGATACGGTGGCGCCGGTTGCGAGGCGACCGATCTCGACCACCAGACGTTCGACCTCCTCCTCCGCGAGGAGGCCGCGCTGCACGAAGTAGCCGTCGCTGGCGTAGCGCTCCCGCTGTGCAGGTGTAAGGGGACCGGCGCCGTCGCCCCAGATCACCGGGTCCAGGCGCTCGGCAAACTCGGGGCGCGGCGCGCTGCGCGACCAATAAGGATCGGACTGGCTCACTCGCCGCCTCCCGCGTTCGGCGTCGCCGCGGGGTAGGCGCCGGTCGCGTCGTGGACCTCCCCACCGATAAGCGCCGGGTTGAAGACGCATATGAGGCGCAGCTCGGTCTCGGCGCGCAGCGCGTGATCGTCATGTTTATCGAGGGCGTAAAAGGTGCCGGGCGCAATAGCGTGGATAGACCCAGTCGCTAGATCTTCGACCGTTCCGCTACCAGCGATGCAATAGACCGCCTCGAGGTGATTGCGGTAGCACATGCGCGTCGTCGTGCCGCTGCGGATGAGCGTGTCGTGGAGCGAGAAGCCCATGCGGTCGTCCGCGAGGAGGAGGCGGCGGCTCGACCAGGTGTCGGCGTGGACTTCACGCTCGCTGCCGAGGATGTCGCTGAGTCGGCGCAGGATCACGAGACCACCTCCAGCCGCTGCGAGCCCTTCGAGCTGACCGTCGCCGGCGTGACTGGCATCATGTTCGCCACGCGCCGGGCCGCCTCGGCGAGGATGTCGAGCCCGCGCTTGAGATCGTCGAAGCCGATCGTCAGAGGCGGCAGGAGCTTGATCACCTCGTCGCGCGATCCGGCCGTCTCGATTACCAGTCCGAGCTCGAACGCAGCGCGGCAGGTGCGCGCCGCGAGTGCGGGCTCATCGCACACGACACCCTGGATGAGGCCACGTCCGCGAACACTTCCGCCGAGTATGCTGGCGATGCGTCCGAGTGCCGCGCGTGCGATGGCCGCCTTCTCGTCGACCTCGTCGCACAGGTGATCGTCGCTCCAGAAGGTCTCGAGCGCCGCGGTCGCGGTGACGAAGGCGTGGTTGTTGCCGCGGAAGGTGCCGTTGTGCTCCCCCGGTCGCCACACGTCGAGCTCGGGCCGCATCAGCGTCATCGCGAGCGGCAAGCCGAAGCCCGACAGGGACTTCGACAGGCACACGATGTCGGGCTCCACGCCGGCCTCCTCGAAGCTGAAGAACGCGCCGGTGCGACCACAGCCGACCTGGATGTCGTCGATGATCAGGAGCGCGCCGTGGGCGCGTGCCACACGCGCGAGGCCGCGAAGCCATGTGGCGGATGCGACGTTGATGCCACCCTCGGCCTGCACGGTCTCGACCAGGAAGGCGGCCGGCGCATCGAGCCCGCTCGAGCGGTCACCCAGCCGCGCCTCGAGGTGGGCGAGGGTGTCGATCCCAGGTCCGAAATAGCCGTCGAACGGGGTGCGCGTGACGTTGCTCAACGGGACGCCCGCGGCGGCACGCTTGAGCGCGTTGCCGGTCGCGGCAAGCGCGCCGAGCGTCATGCCATGGAAGGCGTTGGTGAACGACACGACCTCGGTCCGGCCGGTCACCTTGCGCGCCAGCTTCAGCGCGGCCTCGACAGCGTTGGTGCCGGTCGGGCCGGGGAACATGACCTTGTATGAGAGGTCGCGTGGGCGCAGCACGCAACGCTCGAACGACTCGAGCAAGGCGCACTTCGCCTCGGTCGCCATGTCGAGCCCGTGCGCGATGCCGTCGCCCGCGATGTACTCGAGGAGCCGCGCCTTCAAGATCGGATGGTTGTGACCGTAGTTGAGCGCACCAGCGCCAGCGAAGAAATCGACGTAGCCGCGTCCACGACGGTCGAAGAGCTCGGCGCCGCGAGCGCGCGCGAAGACAGTGGGAAAGGAGCGGCAGTAGCCGCGAACTTCGGACTCGAGTCGTTCGATGATCTGCATGAATCAGCCTTGGGTGAGAGGACCAATACGGAGGAGGTCCTCGTCGGCATGTGTTTGGGAGAAGAGCGCGGCGGGAAAGCCCGCTTGGATCTGACAGCCGACACCACGGCGGCGCGCGAGGCCCTTGAAGAGGTTCAGTGACGCGCTGTTGTCGGGGCTGACCGTGGCGGTCAGGTAGCGCGCGTCGCGGCAGGTGGGGCGCGCGAGGAGGAGGTCCAGCAGGCGGGTCGCGAGCCCGACGCCACGCGCTTCGGGGGCGACGCCGATCTGCCAGACGAACACCGACCAGAGGTCGGTCGGCGGGCGATAGGCGACCACGAAGCCGGCGAGGCGATCCTCGCGCGTCGCGACCACGCACGTGTCGGCGAAGTGGGTGGCGAGCAGGACGTAGGCATAGCAACTGTTGAGCTCGAGCCCGCCCATGCGCCCGACCAGCCGCCACATGTCGGCGCCATCCGAGGGCACCGGCGCGCGTAGGACCTCAGTCATGACGCCCCCTGCACCAGCGCGACCATCGATCGCGGTGGCCGCCGTTCGAGCGAGGACCACGTAGGACCGAACGTGCCTTCGTCGTCGAGCGGCGCGATCAAGCGTTCGTGGAGTCCGGCGACGAGCACCGGCGCGTCGGCCCGGTCGACGACCACGCTGACGTGACCGCCGTCGGCGGCATGGCTGATGAGGTGGATTGGCATGTCGCTGAAGAGGGCCGCGGCGCGTGCACTGCGGGCGAGGTCGCGCGCGACGCCACTACCCACGACGCTGACGCAGGCGACCTGGGTGGTGACGCTTACCCGCGACACCAGCGACAGCTCGTCGAGCAGCGTATCGAGCTCGCCCACCACCGACGGGAAGGCCACGAGGTCGACGGTCGCGCGGATCTCGGACGACGAGCTGGCGATGAGGTCCATCGACAGCCCGCGCGCCTCGAAGCGCGAGGCGATGGCCGCCATGAAGCCGACCGGCTGCCACGAAGGAGGGCGGCGCATGGTGAAGAGTGCGAGCGCCGCGCGCGACACGATCGCCTTTGGACCTCGCGGTACGCGCGCGCCGACGATGCGCGAGCCGGGCACGTCGGGCTCCGTGGTCCAGCCGAGGCGAATCGGTACCGCTGCCGCGCGCGCAGGCTCGATGGTGCGGGGGTGCAGCACCTTCGCCCCGAGCGCCCCGAGCGTCTCCGCCTCGCCGTAAGAGAGGCGGCGTAGGAGGCGCGCTGAGCGGACTGCGCGTGGATCGGCGCTGAACATGCCCGGCACGTCGCTCCAGATCTCGATCAGTGTCGCCCCGATCGCGGCGGCCAGGTAGGCAGCCGAAGCGTCCGAGCCGCCGCGCCCGAGCAGCACCGTACACCCCGCGTCGTCGCGCGCGATGAACCCCTGGGTGACAACGACCGACGCGGCCAGCCCGTCGAGCCTGGCGCGCGCCGCCGCGTCGAAGCGTGCCTCGCAACGGGCGGAGAGGAAGCGCTCGGCGCGCGCACCGGCACCCACAGTCAGGAGCACGGTGCGCGCGTCGAGCCAGGCGACATCTTCGTCGCGAAGCTCGAGGTGAGCGGCGCCGAGACGGCTCGACAAGACCTCACCGAGGGCCATCAGCGCAGCCCGGTCGTGCGCGCCGATCGGTCTGGGAGCCGCGTCGACGCGCGCGAGCAGCACCCGCAAAGCGGCGATGTCCGGTCCGAGCACGCGGTCGCAGTCGAGCCCGAGCTCAGCCGCGAGCAGCGCGTGGGTCTCCAAGAGGTCCGTCAGCGCCGCCTCATAGGGATGTCGCTGCTCGAGCTCGGCGAGCAGCGACTCGAGCCGATTCGTCACGCCGGCGAGCGCTGAGCAGACGAGCAGGACACGCGCACCGGCGGCGCGATGCCGGCTCACGATGTGATGGATGCAGCGCCAGCGCCCCGCGCTCGCCACGCTGGTGCCGCCGAACTTCAGCACGACCCATGGGCGAGGAGGGGAGACGACGAGCTCACGGATGTACGATTTGTGTGTAACTGGAATCATTGCTTGCGCAACGTATGCATCCGCACCGACACTGTCAACGACGCATGTCGCGTCGAGTCACACCCGATGGAGAGTGTCGTGTCGGTTCGCTTCAATTTCCCGATCATTGCGCAGGTTGATCCGACTGGTCTCCGCGCCGTCATGCCGGATTGGCTTCGTGGCGATGTCTTTGGAATCGAAGCATGGCAGATCCTCGGATTGGCCATTCTGATCGTGTTCGGCATCGTACTGCGCCGACTGATCATCTATTTTATCGTCACCTATGTGCGGCGGCTCACGCGCAAGCTCGAGGCGGCCTGGGTCGACAGCATCGTCGCTCACACCGGGGGTCCGATCGGCACGCTGGCAATGGCGGGCGTTGTCGCGGTCGGTGCTCCGCTACTCCAGTTTCCGGCCGGCTGCGACGTCGTCCTCACGCTCGCCGCGCGAACCATCGCAGCCGTTGCCGGGGTGTGGCTCGCCTATCGAATGGTGGACGTGGTCGGAGACGTGCTCGAGCGGCGCGCCGCGAAGACCGAGAGCAAGCTCGACGATCAGCTCGTGCCGCTCCTCAGGAAGTCGTTCAAGGTCTTCTTCGTCGTCATCGGAGCGATCTTCATCCTCCAGAACCTCGATGTCGACGTCGGCTCGTTGCTCGCCGGCCTCGGCCTCGGCGGCCTCGCCTTCGCGCTCGCCGCCAAGGACACGGTCGCCAACTTCTTCGGCTCGATCATGATCTTCATCGATAAGCCCTTTCAAATCGGGGACTGGATCACGATGGCGCCCAACATCGAGGGCACGGTCGAGGAGGTTGGCTTCCGGACCTCGCGCATTCGCACCTTCTACGACTCGGTCGTGACGGTCCCGAACGCGAACGTCACCAACACGCCGATCGACAACCTCGGGCTCAGGCGCTACCGGCGCTACAAGACCACCCTCGGCCTCACCTACGACACCGCGCCCGACGCAGTGCAGCACTTCTGCGATGGCGTGCGCGCGATCGTCGGCGCGCTGCCCGCGGCCCGCAAGGACTACTGCATCGTCGAGTTCCAGAACTTCGGCGCGAGCAGCCTCGAGGTGTTGCTCTACTGCTTCCTCGAGACGCCCGACTGGGCGAGCGAGTTGCGCGCGCGCAGCGAGCTCAACCTCGCGATCATGCGCCTGGCGTCCTCGCTCGGGGTGTCGTTCGCGTTCCCGACGCAGACGCTGCATATCGCCGCGCAAGACGGCGCGGCCTTCCTACCGACCGCGGCGCCGGCCCTCCGGCGGAGCGCGTTCGGCAATTTCCAATCCCGCAAGGGAGGAGGTTCGAGATGGCGCATTCCCAATGTCCAAGCTGCGGAGAGCCAGGCCCAGAAGGATTGATCTGCGACCGGCCGCGCTGCGGCGAGGTTCGTTATGCACGCGTGGGAATTGACGAGACTCCCGCGAGGAACCACGAGCGTACTCGTGTCGGCCTGCGCGACGACGAACGGCACTGGTCCGACGCGTCGCAGTGGTCGGAGGGGCCGGTCACGGCGCCCTCGCCTGAGCCGCGCCGGCGAGTCGGCCGAATGCTCGCGCTGAGCCTCTTGGCCGGAGGCGCGGCGACGGCGATCGTGGCGGTCGCAATCGTCGCGACGCGTGAGCCGGAACCGGTGGTGACCGCGATGTCGGGCACGGACGTGCAGCCAGGACCGGTGGCGTCCGAAGCCAAGCCCATCGCGGTGCCGCCGATGCGACCGTCTACGCCTGAAACCAAGCAGGCGATTGCACCCGCCAAGACACCCGAGGCGCCGCGCGAGGTCCAGTCGCCGCCGACACCGAAGTGGGTCGTCGCGGTCGAGCACTCCAATCGTTGGAGGTCGATCGAGCCCGCCCCGGGTGACGTCGTGCTCGGCGTTTCGAGTTTGCTGCTGCGCACGTCCGAAGGTCGCCAGCGCGCAACGGGGTTCTATCCGCACAAAGGCGTGCTCGCGCCGCGGAGCGCCTTTCATATCCAAGAGCACGAGGTCACGTGGTCCGAGCTCGAGCGCTTTCTCCAAGCCGAGAAGCGGCAAGGACCCAAGCGTCCGCGCTGGGTGCCCGACGAGCCCGCGGCGCGCGCAGACCTGCCTGCTACCGACGTTCCCTGGGAGCTGGCGAGTGCCTTCTGTGGCGCGCTCGGCGGCGCGCTCCCGAGCGAGGCGGAGTGGGAGTGGACCGCGCGCAGCGGAGAGCCGAGCTTGCGCACCTACCCGTGGGGCGAGGGGCTGCCCTTTGCTTCGCGCGTGCGGATCCGGATAGGCGACGGCCTTCCGCTCGCCGAAGTGACCACGAACGACCAGGACGTCACGCCCGACCGCGTCTACGATCTGCTCGGCAATGCGCGCGAATGGACGCGCGACAGGTGGACCAGCAAGCGACTCGGCGGTGTCGCGCCGCAGGGCCCGGCCTTGTACCGTGCGGTACGCGGATGGCCACTCGGAGCCAGCGGCGCCGCGCTGCCCTTCGAAGGTGCGAGCTTGCGAGCAAGATCATGCGCGACCGAGAGCTGCGTGGGTCCCGGCCTCGACCTCGTCGGATTTCGCTGTGTCCGACACTGACGACGTCCTGATCGCTGCAGTAGACGCACCTCTGCGTGCGGCCGGTTGACGGTCGCTTCGCGGGCGGCTGACGGGCCGCTCAGACAGCGTGGGCCTGTCGCTCCGGCGCTCTAGGCCGACCGAACAAGGACCACGGACGCCGCGACAACGCTCCGTCTACCGCGTCCAGACCCACGAAAGGTGCGTCGCCGGGAGTCCTCGCAGCCCAGTGTGTGCGACTGTGTGCCTTTCGAACCCGGCGCCGGTGCTTTTTTTTCCTATACTCTCGGCGCCGGGTCGACCTCGCCGAGGAGCGAGGTCATCGCGGTCGTCATCGCGCTGAAGCCATCGAAGTGGTTGTAATCGCACGCGTCGATCGCCGCGTCATAAACATTCGACGGTATCGCGGCCTGCGGGATCGCGACGCGCCAGCCCGTCGCCGTCGCAGCGTCGGCGGCGAGGTAGCGGGCGCGCGGCCACGGCAGGAGGCAGTCCGCGTCGTTGAGCGGCTCGCACTCGGCGCGAGTCTCGGTGATGTGCACCAGCGCGGGGCCGGTGTCGGCCGCCAAGTCCGCGGCGCTGGCAGCCGTGTCCGTGACGTCAACCGGCGTAGCGGCGCTACTCGGCGCAGTGTGAGCGCGTGCTCGCGATCAGCGAGAAGATCCCCGGGCTCGTCTGGGTGGCGGGCGACTTCCACTTCGGCGCCGTGGCGCGTGTCGACCCGCCGGGTGGCGCGCACTTCGCACAGACCGAGGTGCTCGTCGGGCCGGTCGCGCATGTCAAGCCGGCGCTGGCCGTGGTGCAGCTCACGGGCGACCCGGCGCAGTTCGTTCCAGTGGACCAGCGGCGAGCGCAACTACGGTCGCTTCACATGCGACCCCAACGCGAGCCCCCCGAGCCTCGTCATCGAGCACGTCGACCGCGACGGCCACGTGCTCGCGACCCAGACCTTGGCATGAGCCGCCGAGCGCGTGCTGCGCATTGGGCGACATCTGCCAGGACGACGCCTGGGTCGAGGAGGGCTCATAGAGCGTCGTCTTCTCGGGGCGATGGCGATGACAGCCCGGAGCCCATCTCAACCCCAGCAAAGTCGGATCGAGATAAGATTGGCCCGCATTCCAGGCGGGTGCGAGCATGTCGCGAGACTTGCGAACTCTGCTCGCTTTTGGCCATGCTGTACCCAGGTCGCGGTCGCAGCGTGAGCACGACCTGGCCGACCTGTACGCAGCGCGCGCGACGTACGTAACGCGTGTTTGCCAAACCGTCTTCAGGAGCCCTGGTGATGCGAAACGCTATGGTTGCATGGGTGGGTGTGATGATGGGCGTGCTCGGGGCCTGTGACACGATTGAGCCCGACAACGAGGTGGCGGTCGAGGCGGCGGGCCTGAGCCGGCACGTGGCGCTCCGGGACGAGCGCGCACCCGCCACGCCATCGCTGATGGGGCGCGTCACAATCGACGAGGCCGAGCAGATCGCGGCCCCTTGGGCCGACATCGTGGTGCAGCCGCTGGTCGCGGGCGAGGTCGCCGAGACGCCTCCCACTGAGGGCTTCCGTCATCACGAGATCGAGACCCAGGCCGACGAGGGCGGCTTCTTCTCCGTCGCCGAGCTGCCGGACGGGGCCAGCGCCGCGGCGCTGTCGGTGTTCGTCGACGGCGAGTTCGCGCACAGCGAGACGCTCGCATGCTGAGCTGAGTTCGAGCGTCGCCATCAACCCGTCGTGGTCCTGGCCGTAGGGGGCGAAGGCGTGGCCGTCAGGGAGAGGGCCGTCGTGGCTACAGGCCGCCCACCGCGACCTCGATGCTGGCCGCCAACGCTGCGAAGTCGCCATATGCCTGGCGAACAGCGCTCTGGTGGCCGCCGATGGCTCCGTCGGCTGGCTTGAGGAGGAACATGGGCTTCTTGGCCTCCTGCGCCATCGGCATGAGCGACCGAAAGTCCTTTAGCTGCCCGAGGCAGAAGGCGTCGGCGCCCACATCGAGGGTGGGCTCCTCGGGTTCGCCGAACGAGTGGCGATAGGTTGCCGGCATCCGGTCGATCCAGCGTTGGAACGCCTTGACCGCGCCGCCTGAAAGCACCGAGTGACGCGCGACCACATAGCCGAGCGGTTGCATCGCGCCCGCTGGCAACGGGAAGTCGAGCGCTGGTGCGCGCTGAGTACGGTCGCGCCATTCCTCCCGCCACTTGGCAAGCCGTGGGCCGACGTTCTCGAGGCCCTGCATCGAGAACAGGTCGGGAGCGACCGGAACCAAGACGTAGTCGGCTGCGATGAGCGCCGCGCGGTTGATCGCTCCGAAGTTCGGCCCGACGTCGAGCACCGCGATGTCGGCCCCCGCCTTCTCACCGACGTCGGCGACCACGCGGAACAGCGCCGTGGTGACGCGAAACGCGCGTTCATCCCGGTCGAGGCACTTCGGCCAAAGTTGCGACAGGTCGTCCTCCAACTCCGAGAGCTGGAGGTCCCCTGGGACAAGCTGGACCCCGCGCGCCACGTGCTCGGCGGCGAGAGGCTCTATATCGCCTACACCGCGCCGCAGCTTCTCGATGGCGCCGTAGATGGTGGGCCTCGGGCGCTGGCTCCACACTCGCTCCAGACGCTCTTCGTCCAGGCACAGGGAGGACAGGTTCGCCTGCGGGTCGAGGTCCGCGAGGACGACGCTATGTCCTCGCTCCGCGAACATGAAGCCCAGGTGGTAGGCGAGAGAGGTCTTGCCCACCCCACCCTTGTTGTTGAACAGCGCGAGCGTCTTCATGCTCGAGACCGCACCGTGGCGAGAACGTGGGCGTCCTCGACGAGGAACTCGGGGGGCGGATTTCCATTCTGCGCGAGTCGCTCGCGCGCGATGGCGATCCCGACGCCAAACCGCTCGATGAAGCCGAGAGCCTTGAGCGCCTCAGCGACGGTCGGGTTACGGTAATCCGCCACGCCAGGGTGACCGAACGTCGCCCGGGTCACCTGGCCGTACGCTCCGCCAGGGTTCTGAATCTCGATGCGGTCCGAGAACCAGGTGATGCGGACAGGCGCCGCCGTTCCCTCGTACGTCCGATGAAGGAGGGCGTTCCGAATGAGCTGGCGCAGCGCGTCTTCCGGGTAGTCCGGGGAATCTTCACGGATGGACGCGCCAACCTGGGTACGGCGGCGGATATTTGCGCGCACGACCTCGTCCGCCTGCCGAAGCTGGTCGGCAAGGGTTCCCGTCAGCTCGCGGTGGTCCATGATCGGGTCCGTGAGGGCGGTCCCCTCGACCCGGAGGAACTGGACGTAGGCCCCCGGCAGCCAGCGCCGAGGGTCGATGCCAACGACGAGGAGCGCGGTCACCGTGGGGGTTCCGTCCGTCTGCACAAAGCGGAGAGCGCGCAGCTGATCGTCCTGGGAGCGGTGGTTCTGCGCGAGCGCCTCGGGCGAGATGGCGGCTGGCAGGTACTCAAGCTGGAACCGCTTGAGGTCCAGGTCGTCCAGGGTTGCGCCGCGGACACCATGCGCGTCGTAGGGGAGGCTGCCCCAGCGACGCTTCTCGACCAGCCGACGCTCTTCCTCGGCGGTGGCGACCGCGCGACGTGGCCCAACCCGAACCCAGATCCGTCCGTCGAGGCGGGCGGGGGGATTGTCGGACGGCTCGACCTCGATGACCGCTACCTCGCAGCCGTCGAACGCTTCGCGTCGGACGCGCAGCGCGGGGAACGGGAGGATCTTGCCCTCGTTGCGGATGCCCGCGAGGTCCAACAGCAGGGCGTCGTCGATCTTCAGACCCGCGCACGAGAGGTCGTCTCGCTGTCCGACGAACACGACACCAGGGCGGCGATGGTCCGGCAAGTCGTTGGAGAGCGCACAGATGGCTTGCCGGATCTTGTCCGCAGCAGACTTGTAGCTCTCCTTTCGCTCGACGCGGTCCGACTCTTCGAGCCGGTACAACTCGAACAGTTCCTCGTTCGTCATGGCCTCCGCATCATGTTTGGTGCTGGGGCGGAAATCCAGTAAGCAGTTCCGCTTTTCGCTGGCCATGCCACGCGACGGGCAGCGCTACGTGTTGAACGCCGCCCTCCGGTCACAAGCGTGCGCAGGTTCTGACCGAACGGATATCGCGGGGAGAGGCGCTAGGGCGAGCGCACACAGCTCGTACGACTCCCCGCAGGCCGTGGTGGTCCCGGGCGCGGTCACGCAAGTCGCGCTCGGCGACCAGCACTCGTGCGTTCTGACCGAGGCGCAGCAGGTCTACTGCTTCGGCAACCATGCCGATCTCGCGCTCGGGAACAGCGCCGCCGCGGCGCCCAGCGCGGCGCCCTTGATTGTGGAGACCAGCCTCGGCGTGCCGCTTGGGGGTGCGACGCATCTGGCGTCCGGCGACCGGTTTAGCTGCGCGGCGACCGCGTCTGCGGGCGTCTACTGCTGGGGCACGTTGCCAGGCAACACGACGCTGAACGCGACCGTAGTGCCGGGGACGTCGGGGTTCAACGACGTCCAAGAGCTGGTGGCCGGGCTGGGCTTCGCCTGCGTTCGACGTGCCGCTTTCGGGGGGTCCATCCACTGCTGGGGCGACAACGGCGTCGGTCAGATCGCCGCGCCCGCGGGTGGCATCCGGTCGACCGCGGCGCTCGTCGGCGGGGTCTCGGCGCCGGCACAGCTCTACGCCGGGCGCGAGCTGCTGTGCGCGCGCACGGGGACCGGCGTTCGCTGCCGAGGGAACAACAACGCGGGTCGGCTTGGCACGCTGGACACCGCGCCTACCGTTGACCGCTTCTCGCCCGTGGCCAGCCCCGTCGCCCTAACATGGCTCGCTGACGGCGGTGGCGGCGCCGCAGGGATCTGCGCCTTCGACGCGAACGCCCACCTCTATTGCTGGGGCGACAACGCGAGCGGCTGGGCAGGGCTCGCGCTCCCTGACCCCGCCGGCACTCCCACGCGAGTCGAGAACCTCACGCGCTTCAAGCCCTAGGCGCGTCAGCCCAGGTTCCGGCCCAGCGCGTAGGGGGCGCGGACATTGAGGACGATGTTGACGCCGCAAGACATGCTCCGGCGCTCTGGGCGGCGGAGCGCGGGCGCCATCGGTCCTCTCGTGCGCGTCGACTGCGGCCGAGGCTCGGTGTCCGCGGTGATCGCGTCGGGATCGCCGATCGCACAGATCACGCGCATGCGCCCTCCGCAGTGGGGGCAGCGAAGGGCGTCGATGCGCCATACCCGCATGAGGAGGTCTGCCCAGGGCATGTTCTTGGGCCGTCTAAGGCGCAACTGGTGCGGCGGCGCTCGCGGGGTCGGGCGGAGTCGGGACGATGTGAGCGCGCAGACGGTGTCGCGGTGCGAAGATCCCGTAGAAGCGCCGTAGGTGCATGTAGGGCGTGGGAACGAGGGCCGCGAGGCGGGCGATGAGGGCGAGAGGCTCGAAGACGACGGCTTTTACCCCGCTCTTCCAGGTCCGCTTCAGCGACATGACGAGCCTGCCGTCGGGGCGCCACGACAGGCGATCCTGAGGGATCGGAGGTCGTGCCATGTAACGACAGATGCGCAAGAGGGCGGCGCGATCGTGGGCAGCGAT
>Ga0335394_10002685_pt1 | contig 20100 bp, 18 predicted proteins | sample MAT03_FD_205741 | JGI IMG/M metagenome (GOLD analysis project Ga0335394, IMG submission 205741) | Freshwater microbial communities from Lake Fryxell liftoff mats and glacier meltwater in Antarctica - MAT-03 (spades assembly) (version 2) ... | reverse complement strand
ACCCGGCCTGCTGCCCGATCAAACTCGGCCTGTTCCAGCTCGGTCAGGGGAGCCTGGGCGCGCCGCAAAAAGTGTCGGCCCGCCACCAGCAACTGCGCGGCCGTGTCCACATCGCCCTGCGCCACGGTCACCACGCCCAATCCAATAATGCATTCGGCCAGACCCAGCGCTTCGTCCAACTCGTCAAACAGGCGCAAGCTTTGGGTGAAGTGAGCCGTGGCCAAGGCTGGATGACCCAGATGCAGCTCGACGTAACCCAGGTTGTGCAGCGCCGAGGCGAGCGCCCACTTGTGCCCGGCCTGGCGGCACAGTGCCACACTGCGTTCATACCGTGATTTGGCTTGTGACCACTCGCCTTGGGCGCGCGCAATTTCGCCGAGGCCATTCAATGCGCGCAGTTCGGCCCATGCATCACCCGTCTGAGCCGCAGCAGACAGACTGGCCCGCAACTGCTGCTCGGCCAGCGCGTAATTGCGATCTCGAAAATCCATCAGCCCCAGACCCAGTAACGCGGCAGCGGCCACACTGGCCGTGGCCGCGCCCTCATCAAACCGGTCGCACAAGTCCAGGCTTTCATAGTAGCAGGCGTGCGCCTGCTCAAAATTGTGCTGAGCCGTGAAAACAAGCCCCATTTCATTGAGCACCCGCGCCAACGGCAACGGCTGGTTGATCTGGCGATAGTAGATGAGGCTGCGGGCAAACGCGTGCTGGGTTGCCGCGCGGTCGGCCTGCTGCCGTGCCAGCGCGCCGGCCCCATGCCACAACGCCGCCTGCATCTCCGGCGCTGCATCAGATGCATCTCCACTGTGTTCGAGCGCCCACGCCAGATGCGCCCGGCCTTCGGTCAGGTAGCCGCGCACCTGCCAGAACGGCCACAGCGCCACGCAGAGCCGCGTATATACGGCCGTGTCATGGGTCTGGCTCCAGTCCAGGGCGGCGCGCAGGTTGCCCAGATCCAACTCCAGCGCATTGAGATGTGCGAACTCTAGGCTGCTGCGTTCGGCCAGGCTCAAATAAAATGTGGCATGTCTGGCCTGCAACTCGCGCCGGGCCGGCTCATCCTTCTGCTGCACAAGCACATCGTGGGCGTAGGCCAGGATCGTCTCCAACATGCGGTAACGAATGCGGTCTTTGCCGCCCTCGTGCGCCTCGGCCACCACCAGCGACTTGGTCACCAATCGTTGCAGCGCCGCTTCAGTCGCCGCTTCGCTGCACACCCGGCGGGCGGCCTCCGCCGTCCACCCACCTGCAAACACAGCCAACTGCGCAAACAGCCGTCGCTCGTCAGGGGCCAGCAAATCGTAGCTCCAGGCCACAACGGCGCGCAGGGTCTGGTGGCGTGGATCCGCAAAGGCGCTGCCCTGGGTGAGAAGTCCCAACCGCGCTTCGAGACCGCGAGCAATATCGGGTAGATCAAGTGTGGGCAAACACGCCGCCGCCAGCTCAATCGCCAGCGGCAGGCCATCCAGACGCCGGCAAATCTCAGCCACCCAGCGGGCATTGGGCTCGGTCAGTGAGAAGCCGTGTTGCTGCACAAACGCGCGCTCGATAAACAGGCGTGGGGCTTCGTATCGGGCCAATTCAGCCCGGTTTACCTGCTGGTTCACATCAGGCACCGACAGCGGCCGCATGGCCCAAATCTGTTCCTCGGGCAATCCCAATGGCTCACGGCTGGTGGCCAGCAATTTGACATGCGGACACTCGCGCAAAATCCGCGCCGCCACGGCACCCGCCGCCGCCAGCACATGCTCGCAGTTGTCGAGCACGACCAGCGCCGAGGTGCGGTGTAACCGCGCGATCACCTGTTCAGCCAATGTTTTACCGGGGACAGTCACAGGTTCGAGGCCGCGCACATCCAGGGCCGCAGCCAGCGCCTGCCACACCCAGGTTCCCTCTCGCAATGCCGCCAACTCCACCCACCAGATGCCGCCATCGAAACCCGCCACCAAACCCGCGGCCGTTTGCAGCGCAAGCCGGGTTTTGCCAATGCCGCCGGGACCCATCAAGGTCAACAGGCGCGCCGGTGTCTCGGTGAAGATATGAACGACTTCGCGCAAGTCCTCGGTTCGGCCCACAAAACTGGTCGGTGGCACACGCAAGTGTGTGTGTGGCGGTGTTTCGGTGGCCGCCAAAGCCGCTGGGGCGGACACGAGATCAGCCGGATGCACCAGGGTGAGCAAACGCGTGCCAGCACCGGTCTGCATCTCATCCAACCAACGGCCTAGCGCAGTCAGGTTCTTCTCGCCGGGGAGGGCTGGATTCGTCAGCCGAGTCCACGAGTCCACGGTTGCCAGCGTAAGGCCCAGCGCCACCGCCACCTGCCGATGCTTCAGGCGCAGCGCATGCAAGGTCTCGGATAGCGCAGCCGAAAACTGGCGCGCGGCCTCGTCTTGCCGGGGTTGGAGCTGTCTGCGTGCAGGCATGGGGTCAATCGTACAAGACTGCGTGAGCATCCACGTAACTTACGCGGGTGATTGGGTGTGTGCCTAGACCCACAAAGTTTTGCGTCGGACGATTTCAACGCTTTGCAAAATTGGCGTCGTCCAGCAACAGCTTGAGCAGGTTTTGTTCATCGGCCAGCGATTTCACTTCGCCTTCGAGCCAAGCCGTGCGCAAACGGCGCAGCAAGGTAGCGTAGATGGGGCCGGGGGTCACCCCCAGTTTGCGCAGGTCATCGCCCGTGGTCACCGGCCGCACCCAGCGCCAGTCTTTCCACTCGCACAGAACGCATTTGCGCTTGAGCGCGTCGGGGTCGAACAGGTAGGCCATCAGCAACGCCGGGCCGCTAAAGTCTTTCAACAGCTCGGAGTTCTGAGCCGGCCGGTCGCCACGCAACATCTGTGAAGACAGCGTGCTGAGCGCGCCGAGCGAGACCAATGCATCGCGCACATCGGCATAAAAGGGGATCAAATCCACCCAGCGGCTGACACTGAGCTGGCCGGTGTTGTAGGTGATGGCGGCCCAACTGAGCGCATGCACCACCTCCTGCCACGGCATCGCCAGGGTCTCGAACGGCCACTCACCCTCGATCAATGCTTTACGGATGCGCGCAAACCGCGTGGTCAGGCGCTCAGCGCTGGGCAGGGGAATGTTCATGGCCCGAAACACATCCCAGGCTTGCAGTTGCAGCATGGCCCGCTCGGGTTCGGCCTCCAGAAAGATCAGTTCGAGATCATATTTCACCCGCTCGCCACTGAGGTTGCGCAGGTGCGGCAGGCCGGTGGGGATCGCCGCCAGGGTCGCGTCATCCAACGCAAAGTTGAAGCGCGTGCCGTAGCGTGCGGCACGAAACAAACGGGTCGGGTCGTCTACAAAACTGGTCTCATGCAGGATGCGTATGAGGCCGCGCTGCAAATCGCGCTGGCCGTCGAAGGGATCGAGCAACTCGCCATCGCTCAGGCGCAGGGCGATGGCGTTGATGGTGAAATCGCGGCGTTGTAAATCCGTGGCCATGTCGGTGGGCGACACCTCGGGCAGCATGGCGGGACGCCGGTAAATTTCGCGGCGAGCGGTGGCAAAGTCGAAGCTGGATTCTGTTTCGATGGCATCGCCATTGGTCTCTTCGTTAGCGTCTTCAATGAAAGTGATCGTCCAGGTGGCGGTGCGAAACTTATCGTGGGCCTGCACATGGCCGCCAAAACGCTGTTGCAATTGCCGGGCAAAGGCAATGGCATCGCCCTCGATCACAAAATCGAGATCGCCGATGCGAGGGCGGTGCAGCAACCAATCCCGCACGGCACCGCCCACCAGCCAGGCAGGCACACCATCTTGTTGCGATATGGCGCGCACGGCCTCATAGACATGGCGCTGATTCGGCGAGAGTAATTCGAATATGGGTTGCATGAGAATGGTTTCGGGTGGTTGCAGATGCATGAGGAGCCGATATCGCTTCGATTTTAGTGCGGGCGTTAAGAATGCTCAAATCAATTTGTGTTCATTTATCAAATTCGTGTAGATTCGTGACGAATACGCAAATGCAACCGAACAGCCCCAGTGACACAAAAGATCCGGGCATGTTCGCCATTCAACAGGAGCAGATTGAAATGAATGTAACCATGCTCGGTCTCGGCATCATGGGCGGCGGCGCAGCCATGAACCTCGTACAAAAAGGCTTCAACACCACCGTGTGGAATCGCTCGCAGGCCAAGGCCGAAGCCGTGATCGCGGCCGGCGCGCACTGGGCGGCTACACCGTGCGACGCTGTGGCCGATGCCGATATCGTCATCAGTTTCGTGGCCGACGATGCGGCCTCCAAAGACATATGGCTGGGCGAAAATGGCGCATCCCATGCGGGCGCGCTGGCCCACATGAAAGCCAGCGCGATTGCAGTGGAATGCGGCACGATGTCGGTGGAGTGGATCAACGCGCTGGCGGCCGAGGCGCAGGCTCGCGGCATTGCATTTGTGGATGCGCCAGTGACAGGTAGCAAGGTGGCTGCGGCGGGTGGGCAACTCACTTTGCTGATGGGCGGCCATGCCGATGTCATCGAGAAGGCCATGCCCGCGCTCAAAGCCATCAGCGGCACGCAGATTCATTTTGGGCCGGTGGGCAGCGGCGCCATCTACAAGCTCATCAACAACATGCTGTGCGCGGCGCAGTTGGTGACGCTGGCCGAGGGGTTTGAGCTGGCCCGAAAGGGTGGCCTCAACATGGATGTAGTGGCGCAAGCGGCACAGGTGGGGCCGTATTTCAGCAACATTGTGCGCATGAAGCTGCCACAAATCATCAGTCATGATTACAGCGACGTGCACTTTGAATTGCGCTGGATGTTGAAGGACGTGACCTATGCGCTGGCGCTGGCCGAAACGCTCGGTGTGTCCATGCCGGCTATCGAGATCACCCAGGCGCAATACCAGAAGGCAGCCGAGCAGGGCATGGCCGGGATGGATGCCAGTGCAGTGGTGGAGGTGGCGGGGAAGCCGTGAGCGGTGAGCTGGGAGCTGGGAGCTGGGAGCTGGGAGCTGGGAGCAGGATCGACTGCTCTTTGCTCATCGCTCACAGCTCTCTGCTCTGTCATTGACATCGATCGCAGACCCCGACGAGTTCAATGGCGTGAGCTTGCGATTTAAAGCCAACTGAATCGAGCCGGCGCTGCAGTGAGTCCGCGGCATCGTCGGCTTCCATCTCCACAATGCCGTGACATTTGCGGCACACCAGGTGATAGTGAAGGCGGCTCTCGCTGCACGTCAGCGCATAGCCTTTGCCGCCGATCTGCACCCGGCTGCACAAACCCAGTTCCTGCAACATATCCAGCGTGCGATACACCGTGGCCAGCCCCACCTCGGCATGGGTTTTGCGGGCGCGCTGACAAATCTCCTCGGGGTCGAGCGAGCGCCGGGCGCGGCTGAGCGCGTCGATGACGGCGCGCCGTGGTTGTGTGACACGGTAACCGGCATCGCTCAATGCTTGAACCAGATTCTCAACTGTATTTGCCATGTGTGCCTTTGCGTGAGACGTTGGGTCTATGCAACCGCGTGTAAATCACACTTGCAGACTTCACCCGAACGCATCCACTATTCTACCGCCGCAACGGGGAAATCTGGATATACTTGCCGCCCTTTATTGAGAATGATTCTCATGTTTATTCCCTACGACAACGCAACCCCAACCTCACACACAGAGGCACGATCAGACGTGCCGGCCCTGGAACTGACGCAGGTGAGCGCGCGTTATCCGGGCACGCATCAACTGGCGCTGCAAGAGATCCAGTTCTGTGTGAAGCCGGCCACCCGTGTGGCGCTGGTCGGCCCAAATGGCTCGGGCAAATCGACGCTGCTCAAAGTGGCGGCGGGGTTGTTGCCGCTGGTGTCGGGCACGGCGCGCGTGTTTGGCAAGCCGGTCGGCCAGACGCATGCGCGGGTGGCCTATCTGCCGCAGCGGGGTGAGCTGGACTGGAAATTCCCGATCAGCCTGCGCAAGCTGGTGCTGACCGGGCGGTATGTGCATCTGGGCTGGCTGCGGCAGCCCTCGCGCCAGGATTGGGCGCTGGCCGATGAGGCCATTGCGCGCATGCGTCTGACGGATCTGGCCGAGCGCCAGATCAGCGAGCTGAGCGGCGGGCAGCAACAACGCGCCCTCATCGCCCGCGCCATCGCCCAGGACGCTGACTTGCTGCTGCTGGATGAACCCTTGAATGCGGTGGATGTCACTACGCGAGAGGTGGTCTCACAGGTGCTGACCGAGCTGCAACAGCATTGCAAAACGGTGCTGATCGCGACTCACGACCTTGATCATCTAAACACCCAGTTCGACGCGGCGTTGTATCTGGTCGATGGGCGGCAGGTGGAGGTAGTTGGTAACTAGTTGCTAGTAGCTGGTTGCTGGTTACTAACAACCAGCTACTAGCAACTAGCCACCTTTTAACTCCCCATGAACTTAATCGAGCTTCTCGTCGCCCCCTTTCGCTACACCTTCATGCAAACTGCGGCGCTGGCCGGCATCCTGGTGGCCGTCACTTGCGCCACGTTGGGGGTGTATGTGGTGTTGCGGCGGATGGCCTTCATCGGCGATGCACTCTCGCATACGGTATTGCCGGGGCTGGTGATTGCCTATCTCAACCAGTGGAATATTTTTGGCGGGGCCATCGTAGCCAGCGTGCTGACTTCACTGGCCATCGGCTGGCTATCGCGCCGGCGCGAGGTGCGCGAAGACACCGCCATCGGTATCCTGTTCACCGGCATGTTCGCCCTGGGCATCCTGCTCATCAGCACCGTGCGCAGCTTTCGCGATTTCACCCACATGCTGTTTGGCTACATCCTCGGCGTTACCAACGATCAGCTCATCACGATTGGCATCATCACACTCATCGTCATCGTGACGCTGATCGCGCTGCACAAGGAGCTGGAGCTGACCTCGTTCGACAGCCTGCACGCGGCCACCATTGGCCTGCGCGCCGACTGGCTGCGCTATGTGCTGCTGGTGCTGATGGCGCTGGCCGTGGTGGCGGCGATTCAGGCCGTGGGTGTGGTGTTGACCAGTGCGCTGCTGGTGGTGCCGGCGGCGGCCGCCTCCTTGCTCACCAACCGGCTGCCCCGGATGATGGTGCTCGCATCTGGCATCGCCATTGTCTCGGCGCTGGCTGGGTTATATGCCTCGTATTACCTGGATGTGGCGTCGGGCGCATCAATTGTGCTGGCGTGCATCGCATGCTTTGCAGTAGCGTGGGCCGTGCGCGCTGTTCGAGAGCGCCCGGCTGGTTACTGAGCCATCGCATCATGTGAAAGATCGTGAACGATCTTTCGCCAAACTCAGTTAGCGGCTTTGCCCACGTCCAATCGTTACAATGCAGCCGTGCGAGCAATCTACATTTTTGTCCTTGTGGCCTGCATGTTGATGGCCGCCTGCGGCACCACCCCATCTCCCAGTGCGCCCCAGCGGCCACCCGCGCCAGAGTTAGGCAAATTTGATGCAGCCAGTGTCAAAGATATTCAACTGGCGAACTATCCCGTGGTGCCGGCCATCAGTGCCACGGCCAAAACGATTTACCAGGCCAGTCTGAAAGCCGGCCGCAACGCACGCGCCTTCTCCACGCTGGGCGATTGCATGACCGAGAACCCCTATTTTTTAGGGCCATTTGGGGCCGGCCAGTTTGATCTTGGCAGCTACACAAGCTTGAAACCCGTGGTCTATCAGTTTGATGCCGAGTCGTTCTCGCGCAAGGGGAATGCAGCGGCGAGTGGGTTTAATGTGGCTGGGCCGCTGGACTCGACCTGGTCGGACCCGCAGGTGTGCAAGGGCGGCGAGTCGCCGCTGACCTGCGAGTATCGCGTGCACCAGCCCAGCGTCGCCCTGATCATGTTTGGCACCAATGATGTCGGCTACACCGAGCCCGATGCCTACAACTATTACCTGCGCACGCTGGTGAACCAGACCCTGGACGCAAATGTGTTGCCGGTGCTGAGCACATTTCCAACGCGGCCGGAGCATCTTGAAAAGTCGTTGTTGCTGAACCAGATCGCGATCAAGGTCGCGACCGACTACGACATTCCGCTCATCAATTTGAACCGGGCGCTGGAGCCGCTGCCGCATCATGGCGTCGACCCCAACGACACCATTCACCTGTCGGTGCCGGCCGACAAACGCGTGGATGTGCTCAGTGCGGACAACCTGCAATATGGTTTTACGGTGCGCAATCTGGTGACATTGCAGGCGTTGGAAGCGGTATTGAATGCGGCCAGGTGAGTTTGTTATCGGATTTTGGACAGAATTTACAGAATTAGACAGAACAGAAAAGGCTGTATTTTGTGCATTTTGTCATTCTGTCCAAAATCTGGCGTTTGAGATGGATGTTTGAAATTTTGAGGAGTGAGAAGCGAATGAAGTATGGAGCAGCGACGGTGAACGGCGTGATCAGTGCATCTGCGGAAGCGTTATTTGCGATTGTGTCGGATGCGAAGCAGCACCCGAAGATGGCCGGCAGCGGCCAGGTGGAAACGGTGGAGTGGGTGACGCCGCCACCGGCTCAGGTCGGCTCGAAGTTCAAGGCCCACCAGAACATGGGGGTGCAATACGACAGCAAATCGACCGTGATGCTGTGTGTGCCCAATCGCGTTTTCGTGTGGTTTAGCGGCGTCACTGGTCAGCCACCGTTGGGGCAGTATTGGGGCTTCGAGTTTGAGCCATTGGGACCCAGTCGAACGCGGGTCTATCACGGCATGTGCGTGCCGATTCCGCTACCAAACATACCGCCTTTCACCTGGATCGCGGACACGGGCGCGCAGCACGAGGTGGGCAATATAAAGCCGACATACGAGAAGCTGGCTCAGATGGCCGGCGGGAAATTGGAAGGCGAGCTGAGTGTGGTGCTGGCGCCGCTGTGCTCGTTGAAGGAAATACTCAAGCTGGGTGACCGGCCGTGCGGATCGGCTTGAGGCCTGTGTGAATCTAAAAGTCAGACTTCTCGGAAGAAGTCTGACTTTTGTGGCACTACGATGATGAGGTTTGCTCGGCTTCTTTGGGCAGCGACGAGAAGGCATACAGGGTGAGATACAGGCCGAGCAGAAGGGCCATGAACACGATGGACACGCCGTAGGTGCGCAGGTTGTCGAATGGATGGCGAATGCGCATGTAGATATCGGCCAGCAAATCTCCCGGCGAGGTCAGCAGATCCCAGCTGTTAAATCGCTCGAACCGGCCCAGGTAGATGCCAAAGCTGCCCAGCGCCAGCGATACCAGGGTGAACGCCCAACCCACCCACGGGCCGAATAATCTGGCCACTCGCTTGTGCAAAATGTAGAGCGAGAGGTAGCCGAGCAAAAAGCCGGTCCAGGCGAACGACAAAATCAGCACCAGGTCATACCAATACGGCGCATGGTCGCGTGGGTAGAAGTGAATGATGTCGGTCAGAATATACGGCGCGTTGGGAAAGAACAGCAACCACAGGCCGGTAAACAGCGCCATCAGCAACCCGCTGCGCGTGCGAATGGTGGGCTTCCCCCACTAAATCGGGGGAGGTCCACTTGGTATTTTGCGTGGGGTTAATGGGATTGCTACCGCAGTCGGCTCACGCGCAGGCGTCTGTTGGTAGCAGACTGGCATCACATGGCAGTGCCAATGCCGCAGCGGCTGAAGATTGCACGCCACTTGTGCGCGAACCCCCCGGCTCGCCCCTGGCCCAGGCTGCCCAGCGCGAGTTCGCCCCACCGAATGCAAACCCTAGGGATACGCTGATATTCCGATGGAAAGACAAGTTGGCGATTTGGGGGCATGAATCGAGAGGGGCTACAGACCCATTTTGGAATTTGTGCAACCACTCGCCAATAACCGCTTTCAAGTCATTGGCTCGCTGTTGGTGTATGGCATGGCCACCGAAGTGGAGGAAGTGGATGCAGCAGCCCGACTGGCACCCAAAATACCCGCCGATTTTGTGCGCTGTTGGTATCGTGAAATGCGCAAGACCGGCGAGGTGAAGTTTGCCGAACCCCTGCCGCGCTCTGGGCCGGTGCAAATAACGTTTTGTAGTGATGCGCAATTTACCAAGGGGCAGTGCCGTGCGCCCATGACCCACTTCTTGAATACCGGGTTGACGCGTGTGATTGTGACCTGGCTGGTGCCGAGTGGGCTGGGCTCCAAACAGATTACGCGCAAGTGGTTGTTTCAGGCAGGGAATGAGACGACGTGTTTGTTTATCAACGCCGTTGCCCTAAAACCCAAAGCGATGGCCGAGGGCGCACTGTATCAAAGCGCGTTATCCATCAAGGAAGGCAACGGCGCGAAAGTGTTTAACACGCCTTTATTTCCGTACGGCACTTACACCTTGGAACTGTATGCCGATGGGCAATTAATCGGCAAGGCGAATTTTGAAATGTTGGTGACCTTTGGCGGGGACGTGCTGCCGATCAAACAGAGTTTGTGCTGAGCATGGAATCCAACTCTATTTTCAGCGGCCTGGCGTGCCTGATCATTCCCGCGTTGTGTTGCTTCGTTCCACTCGCCGGCTTGCTAATCCTTGGCGCGCTCAACAAAGACCGGCTGACCCAATTGCTGGGCGACCTGCTGTTGCCGGCTTCGCTCACCTCCAAAGCGGTGGATTACACGCCCGCTGAAGTCGGTTTGTTGGCCAGTCTGCGCTCGCCCGACCCGGTGGCGCGCTGGCAGGCGACCGAGTTCAAATATCCGACGTTGAGCCTGGACGAGCGAGTGCAAAAGTTGATCCATGAGCAGGCGTTTAACACGGCGTTCATCGGCTTTGCCACCGGCTTCCTTGGCCCGGTGTCATCGTTCGTCACCATGCCGGTGGATTTGATCACGACCGGGCGAATTCAGGCCGAAATGGTGGGTGCGATTGCGCATGCGTGTGGCAAGCTCGACCCGGACGAAGACCCGCTGGATGTGCGCCGGCGCACCTTCATGCTCATGGTGGGCGGCGAACAACTTGTCACGCAATTGGGGCAATATCTGGGCCGCTATGTGGTGTGGATCGTGGGCCGGTCGCTGGGCCGGTCGCTGCTAAAAAGCGTGCCGGTGCTGGGGGCCATCATGGGTGGGGTGTTCGAGTACCTCATCACGCGCGGCATCGGCGAGTTTGCCGTGAAGCGCTACACCGGCCAATTCAGCCCGCAACTGCGCACTATCTTGAACAAGACCCAGGATGCGGCAGCCACGCTGGTTAGCCAGGGCGCACTTAAAAAGCCGCCGTTGGATATGCCAAACGTGACCCAGCCGGATGACGAGCCAGGAGGCGGCATATGAGCAGCGATGACGAGTACTGGGCGGAACGCAGACGCGAGGAGGAGCGAGCCTATAAGGCGATGCGCGAGATTGAGATCGAGGCAGAGGAGGTAGAACGCTATGGGCCACGGCCCGACCCATTCGCGTTTCGTCTTCCCGTCGGCTTCTTAATCTATGGCGGCGCAGCATTCCTCTTGTCGCTGCTGGTGGAATGTTTATTGCGGAATTGATTCACACTCAAACCCGCCTCGGCACCGGCAGTTTCAAACTCACAAACGCGCCCACGGCCACAAACATGCTGGCTAGCCCAAACAGGGCGCTGTAGGCACCGGCCCCGAAACCTGCACCCGTCAAGCCATCGATCAGCAGGCCGCCCAGCACCGGCATGAGGGCGGCCGTGCCGGCGATGGAGCTGACCGCGCCGACATACATGGGCCGGTCGAGCTCGGGCGCGCTGTCCTGGGCATAGCTGAAGAAGCCGACCTGGGTCGAGCGGTTGACGGCCCCGGCCAGCGCCATGACCACCACGAACGCGGCGTAACCCAGCATGACCAGTGCGGTGCCGGGGATGGCCACAAACGACACGATCAAGGCCAACACCGGCGCAGTGAGTTGCAAGCCACACGCCATCGTCACCACCCGGCGCGGCCCAAAGCGCGCCGACAGCCAGCCGAAGATGGCCGTGCCCAACAGACCACCGATCACATAGGCGATGGTGAACACGCCGATGGCCGAATCCGGCAACCCCAATATTTCCTTGGCGAACACCACGTAGAACGCGGCTGCCATGTTCTCGACGCCGGTGAGCAAGCGCGCCAGCAGCAAACGCCGGAACACCGGATCGCTTTGCCACGCCGCGCGCAGTTTTTGCCAGAAGTGACTCTCGGCCGCCTGCGTGTTTTCGGGTTGAGTGCTGACCCGCTCACGGATGAACAACATGCCCACCAAAGACAACTCGTAGAACACCCACGCGCAGAACAGCAAAAATGCGTAATTCAGTGGGAAGGGAAACTGGCTGGAGCCCAGCACACGCTCGACGATGAAGCCGGCCCCAATGCCACCGATGCCAGCAATCAATTGAGTAACCGTCAGTATGCGCGCGCGGCCGCTGGGCGAGAAGGCGCGCCCCATCATGTCGAACCAGGCGATGCTGGTGAACGCGTCGAACCCCAAAAACACGACGATGCAGCCCAGCAAAACCCACACCGTCAGCAGCGGCGATGCCGCGCCCGTGAAATACAACCACAGTGCAAACAGCAGGATGATGGGCCGGCCGAGGACCGACGGCCACACCGAAAACGGTTTGAGCCGGCGCTTGCCGTGGATGACGCGCGCGGCGAACAGTTGCGGCAACAGATAGGACACATACCAGACCAGGCTGACCGCGCCGATGAGGGCTTTGTCGTCGGTGAGTTTGGCCGCTAGTGATGTGACCACCGTGGTGAGCGGCATGAAATATATGCCGATGCCGAACAGAGCGGAGTCTGAGCCGAAGGCGAGCTGGTTGCGCAGCAGGTCGAGGGGCGGATTGGGGCGCGGGTTGTGGGTATTGGCGGCGCCTTCGGGGGCAGTGGACATGCGCCGATGATACAAGCGCCGCGGGGTTGGAGCGGAGTTGCTTGCGTGACGCGGTCGGGGATTCGTCGACGTCGAGGTCGACGTCGACGAATCCCCGACCGCGTCATTCGCCGAAACGATTAGTATGCACGATCTCGCTCAACGGCTTGCGCGCCTCGCCGGGTTTGCTGTGTGGCTGCTGGGCTTCCTCGGTGGGGTAGCCCAGTGAGAGGACGGTGCGAACGTGATAACCCGCCGGCACTGCCAGCACGCGTTTGGCCTCATCCTGCGCAGGACCGGCGAACCAGCCAATGCACGCACCCACGCCGTGAGCGGCTGCTGCCAGCATGATGCGCTCGGACAGCCGACCCTCGTCGTAGGCGTTGGCATCTCCCTCACCCTCCATCGCCAGCACCATGCCGAGCGGCGCGCCGGCCACATGCTTCACATAGCCCTCCAATTGCCCCAGGGCCTGGCGAACGGCGTCATCCGTGATCACCACGATCTGCCACGGCTGGCGATTCATGGCGCTGCCAGACCAGCGGGCGACCTCGAGAATGTCGTTCAGCGCAGCCTCAGGCACTGGGTCGGGGCGAAAGGTTCGCACGGCGCGCAGCCGACGTAGAAAGGAAATGAGGTCTTGAGTTTGGGATGTGTTTGGCATGGCTAAATCACTTTGTAAGGTCGCGGCAAATTAGGGCGTTGGATCGTGTCAATATTGCATGACATTGCGGGTTAAGTGTTGCACAAAATGCTTTTGGCAATGCAACCTGAATTGCTGAATAATGCCGTCAGACTCCGCACATCAGCCGCAATTTAGAACAGATAAATATTGCAATTAGGTTTTTCTAAGCAAAATCTATAAGAAAATGCTGACTATGGAACGCAGTTGACTCCGACTGATGCGACAAAAGCATTAGAGGTCGTTGCAGGATTGTAAGTGTGTATGTATTTGCCGCTCAAGTGCTGCTTCATAAAGGTGTCAGTGTGTCAATATTATCAACGCCTCTGCTTAAGCACCTGGGCCGCTGATGCTCATCTATGAACAACCGAACGGAATTAAGCCGCTTTCAAACTCAGGTGAACCGTCAGCGTTTCCTTGTGATCACGCCGGCGCTTCGAGATTTCATCATGCGCGTCTTCAGCGATGGTGAGTTGGAAACGCTGTGCTTTGATTACTTCCGCGATATCAGCGACGAATTTACGGCCGGCATGCTCAAAAGCCGCAAGGTGCAACTGCTGATCCAGTATTGCGACAGCCGCGGCCTCACGCCGAATCTGCTGGTGGCGCTGCAACGCGAACGGCCAATTGCCTACGCCCAGAATCTGGCTCGCCACGTTCCGATCAGCATCAATATCAACGTAGATGCGCCGACCGAGCCGCAACCCAAGTTGATATTGCCGGAGCGCAATCCCAGGCAGATATTTCTGTGCCATGCCCATGCCGATTCTGAAGCGGCCCAACAACTGGCCCAGGCTCTGACGGCCGAGGGTTGGCAGGTGTGGATTTCGCCGCACAGCATTCAGCCCGGCGAAAAGTGGGTCGATGCGGTTCAACGTGGCCTCGATGAGAGCAGCATCTTTTTGTTGTTGCTGAGCCAGCATAGCCTGCACTCGCGCTGGGTCAAGACCGAAACCAGCGCGGCCATTGCCCTGGAACACACTGGCCACATGCAGTTTGTGGTTGCCGAGGTGGAGCCGTGCCAGCACGTGCCCAGCCTGTGGAGCATCTATCAGCGTGTCATGGTGCATGGCTTGTTAAACGATACAGCCCGCACCGCCGAGTGCCGCACGCTCTTGAAGGTGTTGCGAGCGAGCGTGCCAGGTGGGGCGAATCCCAAGCTGGCCGGCAGCCCGATCAACCCCAATGCCACGTTGCCCAGCCATATTGCTTTGCCGGCGCTTTCGACCCGATCCAGCGCGCCCAGCAAACCGGCCAAACTGCCGGCCCACGAAAGCGGATTGAATTTGTCTGAGCGCCGCCGCCGCGCTGAAAGCTGGCAACTGCGCGCCTATGCCCATGCCAACAGTCGCAACTACAAACGGGCCGTGGCCGCGTGCAATCGCGCGCTCAACTACAGCCCCAAACCGGGCAGCGTGCACGCCGATCTGGCGCGCATTCATGGGCAATTTGGCAACCGGGCGGCCGAATTGGCCAGTTGGGGCCGGGCGATTGCGCTGGATGCCGGGCAAGCCCTGTATCGGGTCAAGCGGGCGCGCCTGTATGAGCGCAACGGCCAGATTGATCTGGCAATCGAGGACTACACCTGCGCCATTCACCTGCGGCCCGATATGGCCGAATATGTCTTTGCGCGCGCACTGCTCTATGAGCGCAAGCGCGATGGTCACGCGATGGCCGACTTCAACCGCGCCATTCATCTGGATCGCCATGACGGCACCTATTATGTGGCGCGCGCGCAGTATCACCATCAGCGTGGCAGCTATGACAAGGCGGTGGCCGATTACACCCGCGCGCTGGACATTTTGAAGGCCGCACCTACATCGGACCCAACCCAACGCGTGTCTCTATTGTTCGCCCGCGCCAACAGCCACTATTGCAAGTGCAACTACAGCAAAGCCATCACCGATTACACCCGTGTGCTGGAGCTGGATCGCAAGCACGGTGAGGCCTACTACTGGCGCGGCATGTCGTTCAAGCTGGGTGGCGAGGCGCACTGGGCTCAACACGACTTTCAAGATTCGCTGCGGCACGGCTGTGTGCTGGGCGCGGCCGAAGTGGTGGGCGCATCGGCCGATGCCTCGATGGAAGCCCTGGGTCACACGGGCTACGGCAGCCTCGCCCAGGCCGCCTTCAACAAGCGTGATACCCAGTCGTGGCCGGCTGTGCCGTTGCGAGCGTAGCAGAAGCGGAGTCAGTGGACTCCGCTTCTGCTACGCTCGCAAATCAGGGCGCACATTCACCTGATTTGTGTTTACACTGCCGGAGCATGACTGTCTCTCGCACCATTACACTCCATCAGGCGCGGCAACTGGCCGTGCACGCGCAACTGCTGAACCGGCCGCAGGAAGCCACACCCAATGGCATGCTGGCTGCATTTCAACAACTCGGTTGCGTGCAACTCGACCCGCTGAGCCCCATCGCCAAAAGCCACCAATTGGTGTTGCGCAATCGCACGGCCCATACCAATATCAATGCGCTCAACCGCGACCTTGACCAGTTGTTGTGGCACGACAAACACGTCTTCGAGTATTGGGCGCACTGCGCCAGCATGGTGCTAACCGAGGACTATCCCATTCACCAGCAGCGCATGCAGACCACCCTCAAATCCGAGCGAGCGAGCCAATGGATGGAGACGAATAAAGCCTTGCGCAGTAGCGTTCTGCGCGAGCTGAAGCGCAATGGCCCACTTCCCTCCACCTATTTTGAGGACACCTCGCAAGCGGCCTGGCAAAGCGGCGGCTGGACCAGTGGCCGAAATGTGAACCAGATGCTGTTCTATCTGTGGCTGGGCGGCAAGGTCGTGGTGGCAGGCCGCAAAGGGACGGGCCGTTTGTGGGACCTGGCCGAGAAACATTGGCCGGCGTGGATGCCGCAGGACAAACTCAAGCTCGATGTGCTGGAACAGCGCGCGGCTCTCAAAGCGCTGAATGCGCTGGGCGTGGCGACACCGCAGCAGATCAAAGCGCACTTTATTCGCGGCCGTTATCCAACACTCAAGGCGAGTCTGGCGGCGCTGGAGAAAGCGGGTCGAGTCGAGCGGGTCAATGTCGAAGGTGCTAGCGGCGAGTGGTTTATGCCGGTTGACCTTGTGCCAGTGTTGGATGACGATGATCTGAATTCAGCCGAGCCCACGGCGCAACTCCTCTCGCCGTTCGACAACTTGATCTGCGACCGCAAGCGCACCCAACAGCTTTTCAACTTCGATTACACCATCGAGATTTACGTGCCGAAGGACAAGCGCAAGTTTGGCTATTACGTGTTGCCGATTTTGTATGCCGATGCGCGTGGCTGTGCATTGATCGGCCGGGTCGATGCCCAGATGGATCGCACGGCCGGCATCTTGCAGGTGAACCAGATTTACGCCGAGCCCGATGCGCCGATGGATCGCGCAACTGGCAGGGCTGTGGCACGCGCTGTTGAGGCATTGGCCGCATTTTTGAGCGCCGGGCGCATCATCTACTCAGTAATCCCTGCCGGCTGGAAACGCGAACTACGCTAAACTAACGTCATGGTCGCGAGGGGTTTTTGCAAATGAACATGACGAAGTTTTTGCGCATCTTTGCGCTGGGTCTTTTTCTGATTGGGCTACTGGCACAACCGGCCGCACTGCTGGCGTCGGGGCCGGCCCAGGATGCCAAGTCGCTGGAATGGCAACGGCTGGATGTCGACATCACCGTGCAGCAAAACGGCGATTTGCGCATTCTCGAACGCAACGTGGTGCGGTTTACCAGCGGCACCTTCAGCTTTGGCTACCGCGATATCCAGCAGAATCGCATCACCGGCATCACCGATATTGCCCTGACTGAGGGCTCGGAGAGCGGCGAGCCGATGCGCTTCGAGACCAGCACAGCCGACGGTGGCGATTTTCGCATCAAGTATTACTTCAACACACCCGCCCGCAACGAAGTGCGCACGTTCACTATGGCTTACACGATTAGTGGGGCTGTGCGTTATTACGACGGCGGCGACCAGGTGTGGTGGACGGCGATCTATGCCGATCGAAGCGGCTTCCCGGTGAAAAACGCGGCCGTGACGGTGAATTTGCCGCCCAGCGCCACGGCCCAAAAAGCTGAGTCGTATGGCGTGCCGGCCAATGTGACTACCGAATCCGGCGACAACGTCGTGCACTTTGAAGTGACCGAGCCCATTCCCAGCGGCACCGCTTTTGAAGTGCGCGTGCAATTCCCGCACGGCATTGTGTTGGGTACTGCGCCGGCGTGGCAATCGGCCTTCGATGCGCAGCAAACTTATGATGAGCAAGTGCGCCCTCGCAATGATTTGATTGCATTGCTGGTGGGTGTGCTGGCGCTGATTGGCGGGCCGGCGCTGGCCGTGGTGACGTGGGTGACGCGTGGCCGCGATCCGAACGTCGGCCTCATCGCTGAGTATTTGACTGAAGCGCCCAATGTGACGCCGGGTGTGGCCGGCACCCTGGTGGACGAGAAGGTCGATATGCAGGACATCATCGCCACGATGGTGGATCTGGCCCGACGCGGAGTGATTGTCATGGAGGAAGTGGAGACCAAGGATGCCTTCTCCACCATGGATTACAACCTGGAGCGCGGGCCGGAATATGGCAAAGCGGCTCTAAAACAGCACGAAACAGCCTTGCTCGATGCGTTGAATCTGGATGACAAGCCGCGCAAGCTAAGTGGTTTGAAGAACAACTTCTACACCAAAATCAGCAAGATTAACAAGGCGCTGTATGCGCAGTTGGTGGCCGACGGCTTCTACGATCACGATCCCGAGAGCACGCGCAACCGCTGGAACGGCATCGGTGTCACCGTGTTGGTGCTGGCCGGCGTGCTGAGTTGTGGTGCCATCTTCGCCTTGTCGAGCCTGACCAACTATGCGTTCTGCGCGCCGATTGGCCTGGTGCTGACGGCGGTGATCTTCCTGGTGATGGCGCGCAACATGCCGCAGCGCACCCGAGCCGGTGCCGAGATGAAGATGCGGCTGGAAGCGTTCAAGCGCTACTTGCAGAACATCGAGAAATACACGAACCTGAAAGAGGCGACGGATCAGTTCGATAAATATTTGCCGTTCGCGATTGCATTTGGCATCGACCGCTCGTGGGTGCAAAAGTTTAGCGCGGTGGAGACGCCGGTGCCGCCGTGGTATGTGCCCATCGGCTACCCGCGCTATTACCCCTACGGCTACGGCAACACGCGCTCTGCCGGCGGCACGTCGATCTCGGACGCAATCGGCGGCGCACAAAAGGGCGATATTTCAGGGGCTGCGCGAGCGCCGGGCGTCGGTGGTTTGGAAGGCATTAACAAGGGAATGGTGGCAGGTCTGGCCGCCATCAACACCAATCTGACTGGCATGTTCCAATCCGTCACCAACACGCTTACCAGCCAGCCGGCCCCCGTGGTCAGCCGCAGCACCTCCAGTTGGGGTGGCGGCAGCAGCGGTGGCTGGAGCGGAGGCGGTGGTGGTGGAGGGGGCGGCGGTGGCGGCGGCTCCGGTGGCGGCGGCGGCGGATTTCGTTAGAAGCTGCTGGCGTTTGGCGGCTGGCTGTGGTGGCGTCTAAACTACTAACAACTAATTACTAACGACTAACAACTCTCATGAATCAAAGCAAAACGGTTGGTTACATTTTGATCGGCATTGCGGCCGTGATCGTGGTGCTGGGAGCCGCGTGGGCGTTGACGGGCGAGTTGAGCACGCAGGCCAAGGTGCTGGCGATTTTTGTCGCGATTATTCCAGCGGCGGTGCTGGCCGGCTTCGGCGTCTACACGCTCAACAAAGGCACCGTTGAATCTGGCGAGGAAGTGGTGATTCGCCGGCAGCAAAAGCTGTTGAGCATGGTGCAGACGCAGGGTAAGGTCGACATTGCCAGCGCCTCGATTGAGCTGAAAACCTCGCGCGCCGATGTGCAACAACTGGTGCGCGACCTGGTCGGCAAGCAGCTTTTCAGTGGCTATGTCGATTGGGACAGCGGCGTGTTGTTCTCGGTGGATGCCGGGAAGATCAAAGACGGCACCTGTCCCAAGTGCGGCGGCAAATTGGAGCTGGCCGGCAAAGGCATCGTCAAATGCCCATTCTGTGGCAGCGAAGTATTTCTATCGGCATGATATATGGCTGGTGGTTGGTTGCTGGTTGCTAGTAAGAACACCAGCAACTAACCACCAGCAACCAATAGAGCTATGCGCGTGCTCAAAGTGTTCGGCATCCTCATCATGCTCGGCGTGATTGCGGCGACGGTGTATGTGACGACTGAGACCGGCGGCGGCGTGTTTGGCATGAACTTTCGCGAATTCACCCGCTATGCAGTGCCGGCGTTTTGTGCTGGCGCGCTGTTGGTGGCGATTACTCAATTGTCGGCCAAGATGGCAGCGCGCGAGAAGAAGCCGGGCAAGGGTGATGATGCGAAGAAACAAGCGGGATAATATTGACGGACGATTTATGATTTGGTCAGGGGGAATACGATGAGTGCAGATTACGACTCGGTAAAAAATGAAGAGCGCGGCCTGGAATCCTTTGCGAAGAAGATTCTGCCGGGCTACAAGGGTTACAAAGAGAAGGAGCAGCGCCGCGAGGCCGACAGCCTGTTGCGCGGCGCACTGGTGCGCGATTTCACCACCCATCTCGACCGGCTCAGCCCCATCCAGGAAACCATCATGGGCAACGGCGGCATCGAGTGGATGAGCGAGGTGGGCGCGGTGAAGACGGCGCTGCAAACGCTGATC
>Ga0335394_10002684_pt1 | contig 20101 bp, 23 predicted proteins | sample MAT03_FD_205741 | JGI IMG/M metagenome (GOLD analysis project Ga0335394, IMG submission 205741) | Freshwater microbial communities from Lake Fryxell liftoff mats and glacier meltwater in Antarctica - MAT-03 (spades assembly) (version 2) ... | reverse complement strand
TTATAGTATCTTAGTACTTATCTAAATGGGCTGTAGAAAACTCACATATGCGAAAGATTACACGACGTTAAAAGTGGTGTATAGAAGTTGGTTTGTGAGTGAAAAAGTTGCACAGAGGTTTATTAGTGTGGATCCAAAGGCAGCCCAGTTCCCCTCCCAATCACCGTACAATTATTGTTTTAACAATCCTATCAATTTAACTGACCCCGATGGAATGGCACCAAGCGATGGAGAAGATCCACCAAAAAATAATGTACCTGCAACCAATGGCACGAGTCCTAATAAATTAGCAGGTGTTTTTGAACCTGCCAAAGCTGATCCCAACGTTGATACTAACAATGTGAGAGCGACCGGTACAGATGGGGGTGCAGGTGCAACGAAATTGCAGAATTTGCAAAAAACAACAGACAAGCCCACTACTAAGACAAACGCAGTAGATAATTTAAAGAAACAAGATGTTGCACCGATGGCTGCGCCAACACTTGGCGCATCACGGACAACAACTGAAAGTAGCGGGCCAGGTACTGAAACTAACACAACTCTAAGTACATTAACTGAATTAGCATCCGATGCATGGAATAGCCCTGTAGCTAGATTGTATGTGCCAGATAAAATATCTATTTCTTTATCCGCTTCTAGTACAGCGTTTGTAGGCATCAATAAGGATATATCTTTAAACTGGATAACCAGAGGTAATGACGCGCAAATTACGCCCTATGCAGTTTTTACAGTAGGTGCGCAGGGAGGCCCTCAGGTGTCCGCAGATGCCCTTGTGAACGTTAGTGTGGGATATTATGCTTCAACGGATTTAAGAACGCTGCCGAAAGGAGAAGCTAAAAATGGACTGTTAGGCTGGAGTGCCTATGGCAGTGCTGACGCAGGGGCTGGGCTTGGAGGTACTATCACTGGTTCAATGGGTTTTGAAGGTAAACCATTTGTGAGTAGGCCAACTTGGATATCCGGTGGGATGGGTGTGGGAGCATCTATAGGTGGAGGGGCAACAGGTGGGGTTAGTTACAGTTGGCCTGTTTTCAAATCTCAATTCCCCTAAATATGACTAATAAAGAAATGAAAAACTTGTTATACTTGGTGTGCTTTTTTATTATTGTGGTGTTAGTGACTCTAATTTTATCCAATTTTTATAAAAGAAAAGAATTTACGAAGGAGATATATTTTGAAATTAACAAGGTTGAAGTGTCTCCTGCACTAAGATGCTCTTTTTATAATGAAAAAGGGGAAGAACTGGTATTAAATAGTTATACATTTTATGAGTTCAATGGAATAAAAAGCGGCGACATAATAGAAAAGAAAAGTAACACTAAAGAACTTATTATATATAGAAAAGATGCTTCGGGTCAAAAGAAAATATTTTTAATCTTACAACCTGACTAGGCAACTTTTTTTCATTTGTGAAAATTATAAGGAGGCAAAGCTCACAAGACTTTATAGCCTGGCGTTTTTTTATTTGATATAAGCTTGTTGTGTATTAAAATCTCTGATATAAGCGGTAATAAACTTGAGCAGGTTTTTTTTCTCTTCACCGGGCAGGGCTTCAATTTTTTTAAACTGAGCGATGATCTCGGCCTCGTTTAAGGCACTGGCGGCCTTTTCACTGCTATCGCCCATTACTAAAAAGTCAATAGAAGTACCGAACACATCGGCGAGTTTTTTTAAAACATCGGCGGGAGGATAAATATTTTTTATCTCGTAGCGCGCCATCTGTGTAAGTGAAATCCCGATCTTTGCGGCCAGTTCGGTTTGTGAGAGGTTGTTATCTTTTCTCAATTTTTGAATCCTTTGCCCCATTTCCGCCATAAGATCAGGTGTTTTAGCCTTAGATTTCATTCCTTTAGTTTTAATTATTAACACAAAAGTACCTATAAAACGTAATATGTAAGTCTTTTTAGGTGTATTGTGTTCATTTCTTTTGAATCGGGGATTAGTTCGTTTAACCTTTTGTGGCTTATTTTACGTCTTAAAAGAAGAACTATAACTTTTCAACACATGGAGATACCGGACATTAAACAAACCCTTACCCTGGCACAGATCATTAACCACTACAATTTAAAAGCCGATAAGCAGAACCGCATTAACTGCCCTTTTCACGAAGATAAAACCCCGAGCATGCAGCTGTATTATAAAACGCACACCGCGTATTGCTTTAGCAGCAACTGTAAAACACATGGTAAAAGCCTGGATGTGATTGACTTTGTGATGCACAAAGATAATTGTACAAAACATGAAGCCATAGAAAAGTGTAAAACCATGATAAGCGGACAAACTCCACAGAAAAACAACGCTACCCAAAGCAAAGAAATCTTTTTACAAAAAATGTTCACCTACTTCTGCAATGGCGTTTATAACAGTAAGCCCGGGCAAGACTATATAGCCCAAAGAAACCTGGACTATAAAAAAATAGAGGTAGGTTACAATGCAGCGCAGTTCCACCACGGGACAAGGAAAGACGAGATATTAATTAACCACTGCTTACAATACGGCTTGCTGATAGACGGCGGACTGACAAGCAGAACGGGAGAAAAAGCCTACAACGTTTTTGGTAAATATTGTATCGTGTTTGCTTTACGAAACCAAAGCAACCAGGTAACAGGTTTGTATTTTAGGAGTACGGTAAATAATAAAGACCAAAAACATTTTTATTTAAAAGATCGCAAAGGCCTATACCCACACTATCCCAAATCAGACACCAAAAAATTAATACTTACAGAGGCGATCATAGACGCGGCCAGTTTATTACAGTATGAAACAATCACAAGCCAATACAGCGTTATAGCTTGCTTTGGCACAAACGGATTAAATGAGGAAATACAAGCAGCCATTGCAGAATTAAAAGAACTGGAAGAACTTATTTTTTTCTTTGACGGAGACAATGCGGGAAGATCAGCTGTAAACAAATACGCAGCACTCATAAAAGAGATACAGCCGCAAGCAGCTATTACCAATGTAGAACCGCCCGAAGGCGAAGACGTAAACAGTTTACTGATTGGCCACAACCCGGAAGTATTAACGCACCTTTTGCAAGCGCGTAAACCCTTTAGCGGTGAGCCACCGCAGGCAATTATTTTTTCAAATGAAACAGATAAAGGAGGTTCGCAAATACCAATTGAAAAAAAGAAAGTTCCTGAACAGGCAGTAAAAACAAATGAAACAGCAGCACCGCAAATACCAAAGCTGAACGTCATCAATCCCTTTAATATTCTTTACACAGGCACAGCGGCTTTGTATAGCATTAAGGGTGGCCAGTGGTTAAAGCAACCATTAGAACTAATGAAGATCGCTTTACAGATCATTCACAGGCAGACAAAGCAGGATTACAGAACGCACATAGACCTTTACGAATACAAACAATTACATACTCTGTCCTTACAGGTGAGTGAAAAATTACAACTGCAAGCCGGGGAAGTGGAAAAAGATCTATCTGTACTGGCTCATTTATTGGAAGAGTACCGCGAACAGCAGCAGGCAGCGAATAACACAACAGGCCAGCAATACGCTATTAAAATAGGAGAAAGCACTCAAGGTAAATGCATTGCTTTTTTAAGCAAAGAAAATTTAATCCGGAGCATTGGTGAGTTGATCGGCAAAGCCGGTGTTGTGGGAGAAGAAAACAACCGGATCTTTTTGTTCGTGATCGCATCCAGTTACAAAATGAAAAACACCTTACACGCATTGATACAAGGCAGTTCAGGCAGCGGCAAAACAAGGCTGCTAAAGGTAATCAGCGAACTGATGCCAACAGAAGACGTAAAGAAATACACCCGGGTAACCGACAGCAGCTTTTACAACCAAGAGGAATATTTTTTTGTAAACAAACTGGTCTGCTTTGAAGACTATGACGGGCTGAAAGAAGATGCCCAGCTGGCAGTAAGAGAATTACAAAGCAATGAAATACTGATCAGTTCCACGAGTATAAAAGACGAAAGCGGCAAAATAAGCGGCGGAGAAAAAATAGTGCGGGGCCCTATTGCCTCGATGGGCTGCACCACTAAAGGCGAACTGTACGAAGATAACATCAGCCGGTGTTTTGTAATCGCGGTAGATGAAAGCAAAGAACAAACAAAACGCGTGATCCACTATCAGAACAATGTAGCTGCCGGGATAGTAGATAAGAAAAAAGAAAAAGACATCCGGGAATTTTTACAGAACTGTATTCGCTTATTAAAGCCTTATGAGGTGGTAAATCCTTTTGCCAACAGGATCACACTACCCGAAGAAGCCCATAAAATAAGGCGTTTAAACGAGCTTTATCAATGCCTGGTTAAGCAAATAACATTGCTCAATCAATACCAGAGAAAGCAAGACGGACAAGACCGGTTAATAAGCACTAAAGAAGATCTGCAGGCAGCCTGTGAAATTATGTTCGACAGCATTTTATTAAAGGTGGATGAACTCGACGGAGCCTTAAGACAATTTTATGAGAAGCTGAAATCCTTTGCCGAAAAAAAAGGGAAAGACAATGACTTTAACCGTTTTGAAGTAAGAGAGGCCACCGGGGTGAGTAAAACCCAGCAACACCGTTATATCCAGCAATTAATATACCTGGAATACATCCATCAGAACGGCTTTGCCAACAAAGGGTTTAAATACAAAATAGCTTACTGGGATAACATGGCCGCTACAAGAGCGAGAATAAAAGAGAGTTTACAAAACCAGTTACAAGCCATATAAAACCAACCTACGATTATAAAAGCTAAAAACAGGAACACCACGGAACACCATAGGGAACGCCAGGATAGTTAAAAACACTGGCATTAAAGCACAAAACAGCCCTGGTGTTCCGCATTCCAAAAAATACATAATATGGGAAAACCAAGCACGACCGTAGTCATAACCGAATACTATAACCACCTGGCGCAGGAATTTTACACTAACCGGCAACAGTTAGGCTACAGCCTGCCCAACTGCCGCACCCAATGGCACAGGATAAAAGAATTTTTACACTTCGCAGAAACTCACATCGGCACAGAGATTACAAGCCTTAGCACCGAAAATATTTTACAATTCTACAGGCTGCAACAGGAGCGGCCCGGAAAAACAAGCGGTAAACCGTTGAGCCAAAAAACACTCTGGGATTATATCCGCACGATACAAGCCTTTTACACCCTGCTGCAGAACACCGGCAAGGCCAGTCATAACCCGGCAGCCACCATCAGGATAGAACAACCCAAAACAGAAAGCCCCAGGATCGCACTCACACAGCAAGAAGTAAAGGAACTATACAGGCATACCAAAACCTTACAGGAACGCGCCATGCTCTCTCTTGCTTATGGCTGTGGCCTGAGAGTATCGGAGCTGGTACAATGCAACATAGAAGACATACGCTTAAGAGAAGGTATTTTAATTGTTCCCAAAGGCAAAGGCAACAAGAGCCGGACGGTTCCCATGAGCAAAACCGTTATAAAAGACCTGTCGGATTATTTATTTAAAGAACGGTTACCACAGCACAGCAAAGACCCCAAAGCCTTTATTATTCATATACGTGGCGGCAGGATGAAATATTACACCTATAACAAACTGCTTAAAAAACTTGTAAAGCGCACAAAAAATAAAATTATACAAGCCAAACAAATAAGCATCCATAATTTACGCCACAGCATAGCTACACACCTAATAGAACAAGGCGTTCCGCTGGAAAGGGTAAGAGAGTTTTTAGGACATGCGCAATTAGAGAGTACTGAGGTTTACACGCACATCAGTCCTTTGCAACTACAAAAATTAATGACTGGCCACACTCAAAATCAGCAATAACATGCAGCAACTGGAAGACTATATCAAAGAAAACTACAGCCTGAAATCCGCACCTGGTTATCTAAGCATGATAAAACGTTACCTGGGTTATACCGGAGAAAAGGCTTTAATAGCAGGCTATGCCGATATACTGAACTACATTGGCCACCTGCGTACATTAAAGCTGCACCCGAAGAGTCTGGTAAATAATCTGTTCGGTATTAAAATATATTACCACTGGCTCAACGCTACCGGCCAGAGAAACGATCACCCTTGCCTGCACCTGAATTTACAAGACCAGATCAATAAAAAAATACCTGTGGAAAGTTTATACAGCAGGGAAACATTAAGCGAACTATTGAAGAACCACCATAATAAAAAAATCTTAATGCAACGACGGGATGAAGTGATAATAAGCTTACTGATCTACCAGGCTTTGACTGTTCAGGAAATAGCCACGATCAATACAGAAGATGTAAACCTGGCAGCAGCGACCATAAAAGCGAAGGGCGGGTACAAACAAAAGCCCAGAACCTTATCCCTGCAAGCCAGCCAGATTTTATTGCTACACAGTTACATGACAGAAGACAGGGAAAAAATATTACAGAACAACAAATGCCTGAACCTGGATGATGAAGCTGCTTTGATACTGGGCGACACGGGCAACCGCATTTACCCCAACAGCATAAACGACCATATAAACAAGGGAAAACCAAAACATGAACGGCTGATGCCCCTGAAAATAAGACAGAGCGTTATAACCCATTTATTGCAGTCTGGGAATGATCTGAGAATAGTACAGGTATTTGCCGGGCATAGCAAGGCGGGAAGTACCGAAGAATACAAACAAAGCGGCCTGGAAGAACTCAAAACCCTGATACAGAAATTGCACCCGCTGGAAACAGCCACTACCAACTAAAATATTAACTTTAAAACATCAAAACCATGAATGTGAAACTCACCAAAACACAAAAAATCAAGCTCACCAGCTCGGACGACATTTATAAGATTATGCAGCAAGTATTGCTGCGTGAAAACAAAATAGACCGGAACAAAGAACACTTCTGGACAATCGGTTTAGATAATGCAAACAGAATACTATACATAGAATTAATAAGCCTGGGCACTACAACATCGGCACCGGTAGAACCCATGCAGGTTTTTAGGGTGGCTATCCTCAAAGGGGCTATACAAATGGTGTTGGTACATAATCATCCTTCCAACGAAATAAAGCCCTCCAAAGAAGACATAAGCATTACAGACCGGTTGATACAGGTAGGCAATATCATCGGCATCAAAGTACTGGATCATTTAATTATAGGTGAAAAAACATACAACAGTTTTAACGATACCGGCGAGCTTGCCAAAATAGAAGAAAGTACCAGGTACTTGCCAAACTACAAGCTGCAAGCGCAAATTAAAAAGGAAGCGGAAGAGATCGGAAAAGAAAAAGGTAAGCTCCAAGAAAAGAAAGAAATAGCCCAGCAACTAAAAAATAAAGGCTTTACCATTGAGCAGATTGTAGAATTAACAGGTATTAGCAAGGCACAGGCCACAAAGCTGAAATCTGAAAAATAAAAATCGTTAAATTTGTTATAAAACCAGATATAATGAGCGCAGCCATAGATACACTACGAGAAAAACTTCATCAGTACATTGACCATGTAGAAGACAAAAAAATAAAAGCCTTTTATACTATCGTGCAAACCGATATTGAAGACGAGGCAACTATTTACACTGCTGAATTTAAAACCGAACTGGACAAAAGACAGGAAGATTATAAATCCGGAAAAGCCAAAATGGTAACATCTGAAGAAAGCAAAAAAAGGGTACAAAAAATCCTTAAAAATAAGTTTATCAAATAACGATGTACCAGTATATATTAGAGCCAAGAGCGCAGGCAGAATATGAAAACGCTATTGAATGGTACACCGAACGCAGCGAACAGGCAACATTAAAATTTATTGAAAGCATTGACAGCACACTAAATTTGATCTGTAAGCAGCCCCATCAATCTAGGAACATTTATAAAAACTTCCACGAAACATCAACTAAAAAATACCCCTTCACGATCATTTACACCGTTGAAGAAAAAATAAAAACGGTAGTGATCTTTTCTATCTATCATCACAAACGCAGTCCAAAAAAGAAATACAAAGACATTAAAAATAAATAGAGCTCCGTAAGGGGCTTTTTTATTACCAGACTCCCCACGCACGGAACACGGCTTTTGCAGTGCCACCGCGCCAGGCTCAAGCCAACTGCAAACAGGGTGTTGCTGCCGGTTTTTTTCGTCATAGTTTTTCCTCACGCACAAACAGCACATTATTTTTTCAATTGGAAAACAAAGTTTTTAAAAGACAATTGAAAAAATAATAAGCTGGCCACACACTCAAAAACTACGCAAAAAAAACTGGCAGAAGCTATGTTAACATAATGTGGTCTTATAGTATTTTTCTCCACGCCTGTGATCACGCCCACCCTTCAAAAAATCCTATAAGGAACATTATGTGTAAATAGCCAACACCCTACAGCGCAAGCAAGCCAAGCTATCCCTTATGCAAGCATCCTTACGCTTTTGTCTTGCTTGTGCAGCCGTGTAAAGGACACCCACGCAATTCCGGTACAAAGTGTAAGCCAATAAAATAAAACACTGGCCAGGCCAACTCATTTTATTTTATTCGCTTACACTTAAACAATGGCGGCAAAAGTTGTAATGAAAAATTACAACCTTTGCCATGTTTGCGCCGCTCCCTCCGGTCAAACACAGGCGCGGCCACAGGCGTATTGTTTTTTATTTTATTGGGGCTTCTTTGCCAGCCCCAAGCCCTGGCACCCTCCTTTTTATAAATAGATAAAACGCACAAAGCCACGCACAGGCCATTTTTATCTATTTACAAAAACGAGGTATGTTGTTGCATGGGCACACAGAAAAAACGTTCCAAGAAAATGTAAAACCTTTTTAGAGATGGATAAGAGCGCAGGAAAAAAAGGATTTATATTTTATTGGAATGCGCCAATCCCGATTTTTCATCGGGAGCGGCAGGGTGTGTAAGACTGTGCGACTAAGCGTACAGGTGGGCCGAAGAACAAGCCTTGCCAACAGCGCAGCGGATAGCTTTGCTATTTATACATAATATGCAATTATGTTGCAGGTTACAGGCACCACGTGCCCTGAATATAATTTACCATTATGTTAAAGTCTGCAGTTGTTGGCAAGGCTTGTTGTGCGCCTGAAATATCACAACGAACTGAATTCTTTTTTTTTCAAGTGAAAGAAAAAAGTAATTGAATTATAGTATCTTAGTACTTATCTAAATGGGCTGTAGAAAACTCACATATGCGAAAGATTACACGACGTTAAAAGTGGTGTATAGAAGTTGGTTTGTGAGTGAAAAAGTTGCACAGAGGTTTATTAGTCCTGACCCTATAGGCATTGGCGATGGGGTGAATGTTTATGCTTATTGTGGGGGGAATCCAATTATGGGAACCGATGTACAGGGAACTCAAACTGAAGAAAAAGAACCTAATGTAGAAGAATTTGACATGGAAAAAACTATTTATTTTTTTAATAATGGTTTATCAGATTCAGAGTTTACAAATTACTTAGCAAACTTTACTGAAAATGTGGAAAATACATTTGAAGGGTATTTCTTCGAAGGGGAAAAAAGTAAAGATGGCACAAGAAACATAACTGATTTAAAAACGAGATTTACATATGGCATTATTAACAAAGATCCAAAAGATTTAACTAATGCAGAAAAAAGAAAACTTGGAGGCAAAGATGCCATATTTTTTTCAGTAGGTAATACTGGAACTTCACAAGTGGATAAGGACACGGGAACAGGTGTATTAAACATCAATGGTCCGGCGAACACTCCAGGTCATGAAATAGGGCATTTATTTGGATTACAGGATAGATATGTAGAAACGCGTAGATTACTTACTAGCCTGAATGTTGGAGATTCTAGTGTTAATAACATTCAGAGCATCGATCCCAGTGTTAGACGTACAATGCCAATGGCCTTGCCTAATAATCATCCTGATTATAACGATTACAATCCGAACAATAATCTATATTCAAATGGTAATAATCTTACCAATTGGCAAATTGGTGTTATAACAGGTGATAATAAAGAGACTCCATATCAACCGCTTCTTGTTACAGGCAGCGCCGGAGAATTGAATAATTATAATTCCAGTGGGATGGCTGTACAAATTACCGGAAATAACGGGAAATTAAATCCACAATTGATTAATTCTGATAAATCTGTTAATCGGTCGCAACTTAACAAGTTTCATTGGTCAACTTTTAAACTCGGAGGACTACTCTACAAACATTCAGACACTAATCCGTTTAATAGTCAATCAAGAGCGGTCAGAAATTTTAACAAGTCCGCAACAAGTACTTCATTATTTAACATTAGATAAAATGATACTTTAGTAAATTTAAGAATAATAAAGTTCGTTATGAAAATACTAGTTCTAATTTTAATTAGCCCAAGTTTTGTTTTTGGTCAACTGCTATGCTTGAATAGTACAAAATATTTCCTCGACCCCAAAGTTATTGTAAACGAAAAAATAGAGCAATTAAAATTTAATGAGTACGAGATAAAACCAGGAAAGAATTCAAAAGATATTATTTCTGAGTTTACTATATTCTTTGATGAAAATGGATACGGAGATTCATTGTTAGTGTTTAAAAAACAAAAATTAATTTCTACCACTAATTTAAAAACTCAAAGCAGCTTTGAATATGTCTTTTTGACAGATTCTTTAAGAGTTGATGATAATAAAAAATTCGAAACATATGATCAACTTCAGCGACTTGAATCAAAGAATTTTGTCTCAGTTAGTTTTCATTCTAGTTCAAACAAGTCTATTACTAAGTATCAGTATGATAGTTTGTCACGGATTGTAAAAATTGAGACGAAATATGAAAATTGGAATGCTGGAGTTACCACTGTCGATAGTGAAAGTTCTGAATTTATTTACATAGGAAAAAACCTTCAGTTAGTCTTGGAAAAAAAATATGAAGAGAATACACAGAACATACAAGGTTATCGTACAATAAGTTTATTTGGCTATAAAAATGCTAAACTTAATAAAATAATAGTAATGGACTCTCAATATTTAACGCCTTTGTATGAAATATTAATTGAATAAAATTTAGTTTCAAATGTTTTATATTGATGCACTTACAGCTAAAAAAGCCGTTTTGTCCATAGCAATGGATTTAGGAAAATTGAAAGATTTTAGAAGTTTTAAAGGTGGCAATTTACGACCTAATGGTGCGTTACAAGGAGAGATAAAAATTGGCGGGAATTATTTTAAAAGGTGATCAAAAAATTATACAGAGTATTTATGTTAATTATCCTCACTGTTTTATTGTTAAAACTGTTTAATAATAAATTAAATGTGGCAACTTTGACTAAATGTGGGAAGTTCTCGATTACAGAGCTTAATGTTATGTACAATACAGTAGAAATAATAGGTGCCGATGCCAAAACTTTTACATGTGTAGGTGAAGATTTCGGGAAAGACAGGACATCAGTATATTTTGAAGAAAATAAAATCCAATATGCAGATCCAGCGACATTCAAAATTTTGAATTTCGGTTTTTCAATTGATACACATTATGTCTTTATGCCAAATTTTTATATCCCAAATGGATCGAAAATAATACATCAAGTTGATCCAACATCCTTTATACCTTTTTCGGAATATATTTCAAAGGATTGCTGTCACGTCTATATTATAAATGAGTATGGCGAATTAATTGTTCGCGATGATGTTGATGCCGCGACATTTACTAAACTTGGTTTATATTATTTTGCTGATAAGACCCACTTATATGATTTGTCACTGAATGAGATCGCAGCACTAGACACTTTAAAAGTATCTGCGAACGATTTGTTGTATGGAGAGTAGCAAGATTTTTCAATTTCTTGTTAGTTTTTTAATTCTCCTTTCTCGATCCAAAAGCGGCGGAATTCCCGAATCAGTCATCTTATAATTATTGCTTTAATAATCCTATTAATTTAACTGATCCGACCTGAATGGCACCGGAAGGAGGAGGTGATGATGACAAGGCTACAATTACAAATTTACCAATTACTAAAAATGAAACTGGAGCCAAATCACTTCTTGAAGGTGGTGGAGACGGAGATAAACCCAAGCGGCCAGGTGACTTTGTGAGTTTTTTACCTGGGGATAACAGACCCTCCAATCAAGTTGGGCCATCGTTACCAAAAGATCCTCCTACAGCATTAGACGTTTCGAAGGCAACAGCTCAGCAAATTCAGGATAAGTTTATTGAAGTGGCAACTTATGCAGCGGCTGCAAGTAATGGAAGCTTTCTTGTAGGAGATTATTTTCTAAATGCTGAGAAGGTTAATCTTAACGAATCAAATAATCAGGCAATACTCGGAGATCAGATTAATAATCTTAATGCAATACCTACTACAGTAACATTTAATTTAAGTCCGGATGAACGTGTAAACGTCACAAAGCCTGTGGCAACTGCTACTAGTATGTCTGGCTTAACATCTGCTATGAATTTTGACGCTCAAGGAAATTTAATTACTCAAACCACCACTTACGATCAAAATATCACGCAGGACAACGAATTTAGTTTTACAGGGAGTATGGGCGGAACATTTTCAATCGGTTCAACTGATCAACTGTTGGCTAAAGCTGATGGCACTGAAAAGCAATTAACATTTACTGGTGAAAGAGTTGCCGCTCAAGTAGGAACTTCCATAAATACGGGTCTTGCACTTGGTGATAGATTAAGTAAATGGGGTGCGATTGCCAATAGAACTCTGCCTGTTAACACCAGAAGTAGGTATGGCCTATCATTATATGTAACTCCATAACAACCCTGAAAGAATTGTTCACGGGTTGTAAAATTAAATTGAATTTCTTATATTAGTATTAATGAAAGTTCTAAGTCCGTGGCTTATTCTATATACAGTTTTTTGCTTCATCGTTTCGAATAAAATTGAGGCGCAAAAGACTATTGATACAAAAATCATCGATAGTTTATATTCCGAAGAGCATAAACCCTACATGATATTTTACCTTGACTCTTCTTATGTTATTTGTTATGATATACTCCAACAATCAGAAATATTCAATGGCTCTGTCGAGGTTAAGAGGAAAATAGACATCAAAGTAATCAAATATACTAAAAAGGGTATTCCGGCATGGGAAATGATATTGGATACAAAGTTTGCAGATTATGTCGTTGGCGTAGTATTAGTTGACGAAAATAAGTTGATGGTGTTATCTGAAAGTTGGGATGATTCATATAAGAATGAACGGAAAATTATCTTAACGCAAATAAATCATTTAGGACAACTATTATATCAAAAGGAAATATCCAAAGGAACTCCATCAGCAATTCTAAAGTTAGAGGATAATGGTATTTTTATCGCTTATAGTTCACGGGCTAAAGAACCCCTTTCTTCTGAATACAATGAAGAGTTGTTTGTTTCAAAAGTTGATTTAGATGGAAAAATAATCTGGACAAAACCGTTTGGATTTTTTAGTATTCAAGCCGGTGTTCTTAGTGGGGGGAGAAGTTTCTATTTAAAAAAATATTCTAATAATAAAATCTATTTCCTGATAAAAAATAGCGATGGAACACCCTTTGACTATACGCTTTCGATATTGGATGTAAATGGTAAAGCTATTCAGAATAGAATAAAAATCTACGGATATGTAGATGACTATTATCTTGATCAAAATAATAATTTTTATACACTAGAACAAGGCTGGCGAACGCTAATCAATAAAAAGCGAGTTAGGACTTTGAATTATAATCACTATAAAAACTGGAAAAATATTTTAAGTGTTAATCTTGGAGATTCAATGTCCTTTATAAGTAAATCAGTATTAAAATTAACTAATGACAAGAAACTGACTTGTTGTTTTACGGCTGATAAAAAGCTGTTTGTTAAATTATTAAGTTCATCGAAAGTTGAGAATTTATTTTATTCTGCTGATCAAATACACTCGAATTGTACGATGTTTAATTTTAATAAACAGATTACGGTGCTTTCAGTCGGTACTGACGAAACACGTAAAATGGGTCACGGTCACGAATTGATAATGTATAGCTTTTCTGATTGAATCTATTCAGTGTTCCCAAAAAAGTAGATAATGAATAAAATACAATTTAAGTTTGAAATTGTTACCGATGTCCCAATAGTTCGGGATACGATTTCTTTTAGAAATATCGCGTTTATTAATCCTATTGTTGATGGAAAAAGTCTTTTTGAAAGTGAAGATTTTGCTGATTCATTTATGGTTTACGAAGAACTTATTAAATCATCAAAGGGTTCAGGTAAGTATTTGTTGTTTACGTCTGCATGTGGCGTTGCTGACGATGGAGGTTGGAACGGAGTTACTATTGGAAAAAATGAGAGGGAAGTAAATTGGGAAATCGATAAAAATACTCACATTATTAAATTGACTTTTGACATTAATCAATACCAATTTGAGCTTGAAAAACTCATATCAGAGATAAATAATTTGAGTCAAGGTCTTTCTTTAATAATCCAACAACTAATAAAGATACAAGAGGAACACAAACGACAAGTAGTGCCTTGGTGACGCCTATTGATAATTTGCCAACGGAGACCAAGGATGTTGGAGTAAACATTATGAATTTCTTGACAAATAATTCCATTATTGCAATAAACAATATGGGGGCAAGTATCATTAATGCTATTCCGGCATCGTATAATTATTTAAAGAACTCTAGCAGCGTGTCAGGGATAGCAGCTGATTTAAACTATCGCGCAAATAAAGCGGCTAATTCAGTCGAGACAAAAATAAAACAAGGCACAACTAACACAATTGATTATTTTAAGAATACAAGTGGGACGCAATTAGGGATACTCTAAAATATAAATATAATAAAGGAAGAAGACGATTTGGAGAAGGTGATGCGCGCTTCGCTCCGTATCTAAAATACTCATTCCAAAAGGTTAAATTTGATTGAGCTGTAAATTTTTCAATGTGAAATTAAGTCAAATGAGAAATGTCTATCTATAAAATAAGTGATTAACATCACTCACGGCTTTATTATTGAGATGCCGCATCTACCCGTTATGAAGTGGAACTTTAAAGAAGAATTAGTTGCCAGTAGCAAACAAGTAGTATTAAGCGGAGGTAGTCCAGAGACCACCTACTACCAGTATGACAGTAAAGGCAAACGTTTAAGAAAGATAACAGAATTAGCCGCTTACACGCTCAGTCCTGCTTCGCAAAAAGACCAGCGTGTTTACATAGAAGGGTTTGAATATTATGAAGGGTTTGTTAGCGGGGATATTACAGAAACATTATCTTTGATAGACATGGGACAAAGATTTGTGATGATAGAAAACAGTTATCCGACATCAGGACCCGACGTTTTATTGACCAGGTATATTCATCCCAACCATCAAGGTTCATGTACTTTAGAAACTAATGATACTGGCGACGTAATAACTTATGAAGAATACCACCCTTTTGGAACGACCAGCTATCAGGCCACGAAGTCTTCTATTACTGCCGCTGCGAAACGTTACCGCTATACGGGGATGGAACGAGACGAGGAAACGGGACTCTCATATCATAACGCGAGATATTATATACCGTGGCTCGGCAGATGGCTAAGCCCGGATCCTATAGGGATTGGGGATGGGGTGAATGTTTATGCTTATTGCAGGAATAATCCAGTAAAGTACGTTGACAAAAGTGGAACCCAATTAACTGAGCAAGAATTTACAGACTTGCAGGAAATGAATGCTTTTAACGGACAAGATTTCTATGAAGTCGAGAATACAACGGATAAGAACCCTACTGGCCCTACTGGAAAAGAAGCTGCAGAAATGGCCTCGCATGTATACGGTGACAAAGAGGACGCTATTTTGTCGGGTGGTTGGAAAAAATCTGAGAACACTTTCGGTTTAAAATTAAATGATCCAAAAACTGGTTTCAAATCGGCAATCTATGAACGGGAAATTAAAGAAGGTGCGCACAGGGGGGAAATGGATTACGTTTACTCTACAGCTGGAACGGATGGAGCTGATGGAAAAGATTGGAAAAACAATTTACAACAACCATTCAATAATTCTGAACAATATAAGTCGTCAATAGCTAATGCTAAAGCGTTGAATGAAAACAAGGAAATAAAAAACTTGTCGTTTACAGGGCATTCATTAGGTGGCGGTCTAGCTGCTGCAAATGCTTATGCAACAGGCAAGAATGCTATAACATTTAATGCTGCCGGAGTCAGTTCAAGAACTCAGCCAGAAAACTCGTTTTCAAAAATCACGGCTTATGCCTTAAGCAGTGATCCATTGAATACAATACAGAATAACGATCCAGCATCACTAGGATTTCCGCCACAAATACAGGCGCTCGGACTTGCCGCACCAGATGTCAATGGACAAAGAGTTATCTTACCAACTAAAGATTTTTCCTCATTAATAAATGGCCATAGCATGAATAATGTATTGAAAAACTTTAATGTTGACTCGTCAAAATTCAACAAGGTATATTTTAAAAATAAGGGCGCACCGCCAGTCAATCCGTTGCAGAGCGCCACGACTTACCGTTAAATCTAAAGTTTATGAAATATTTAATTATAACCACCTTAGTGATAATGAACGCAACCTCCTGTCTTGAAATGGCTGTAGATAAACAAACCCTCCTTGCCAAAGACTATCGCCTATTTCAGGAAACACCTGTTTGGGATTTGGCCAAGGCAACAGCAGATAATAATCTTAATAAGATGGAGGCATTGGTTAAAAAAGATAACCTTGCTGTCGATTACAGAGAATTGAGGTTTGGTCAAACACTATTGTTTCTAACCATTTGGAACGAAAAACCTGAAGCCTGTGATAAATTACTTTCTTTAGGTGCCAATCCGAATATTCAACAAAGTTATGACCATCAAACACCGTTGATTTTATCTGCGGGAATCAGTGACGATGAAAAATCGGTAGCTTTTATAAAGTCTTTACTGAAGTATGGCGCAGATCCGAACGTGGTTCAGATAGACAGTTCGCAACTGGCAGAGTATCCCAAATCTAAACCCATTAACTCAACTGCGCTGATAACTGCCTGCTCCGATGTTCTAGCTACAAAAAAACCTTTACCTAAAGTTATACTGTTAGTTCAGTCAGGGGCAAATATCAACTATGTTGGAAATTACAATATTTCAGCATTGAGAACGGCCCTTTATTTTGAAAATTACGATGTTGCTCATTATCTGATTGAAAAAGGCGTGGACATTAACAGCTTTTGCCCTGTGGGCGAAAAATGCGACTCTATCGGAGCAAAAAACGTTTTAGAGTTTTTACGTGGAAAATTGCTTGATTTAAGCAGTAAAGAATACGTATATAAAATGAAAATTATTTCCACACTGAAAAGTAGAGGTTTCGATTATTGGAATCAGCCCATTCCACCGGATATCATAGAGCAAATTAATTCAAGGTATCCAAAAAACATAGAAGAGTATTTGGAAAAATACTAAAAATTTAAAACCCTTATTGCGAGTATCATTAATGTTAAATTTTTATAATTATACAAAAGTGTAAAAGGGGTTCATAGTGGAAATTTGAATTGTTTTTTTTTACAAAAGTCGATTACATTCCTGATGAACTGGAATTTTAAGGAGGAACTTGTCACAAGCGCGAGACAAGCAGTTAGCGGTGGAACAGACCCTGAAACCACTTATTACCAGTATGACAGCAGGGGAAAGCGCTTAAGGAAGATCACTGAAAATTCAGGAACTACTGGAAGTACACACACCTTAAAGAGCTATCGAATTTATATAGAAGGCTATGAATATGCACAGACCTTTAGTACAGGTACCACTACTACAGAGTCAACTCTAAGCCTGATCGACACTTCGACTCCTCTCAGTGCAGGCTCAGGCCAGCGTTTTGTGATGTTTGAGAATGTGACCACGGTGACCAGCACTACCACAACAGTTTACAATCTTATCCAGTATCAGCACCCAAACCATCAGGGCTCGTGCTGTTTGGAAACCGATGAGAACGGAGATGTAATTACTTACGAAGAATACCATCCTTTTGGAACCACAAGTTACCAGGCAACCAACTCAACTATAACGGCGGCTGCCAAGCGTTACAGATACACAGGCATGGAGAGAGATGATGAGACGGGGCTCTCGTATCATAATGCGAGATACTATATACCGTGGTTGGGAAGGTGGTTAAACCCGGACCCGATAGGAATTGGAGATGGGGTTAATGTGTATGCTTATTGTGGGGGGAATCCGGTAAACGGAACGGATACAAGCGGAACGCAGTTTAATAAGCCTTATGTTACCAAGCAAGATAATGCAAGGGCTCAGCCCAGCTTGAGTTTTCAAACGAGAATGCAGGCAGGAGAAAAACAAGCTGCGGCAAATACCGCAAACGAGGCAGCCCAGCATAACCGCCAGGTCAATTCTAATAATTCAAATTTCTATGGAAATAACGACCCAGCATTTTATGCGATAAAGGGAGATAATGAAATGGCAAAATTTGTTGCTACAAAGGATCTTGCAGCAAAAGAAGGTGGAGCAATGGGGATTTTAATTTGGGTTGGTTATGGATTAGATAAAGTGGGAGAGTATGGAAGTGTTGTGGTGGCAACAGGCGGTGCAAGAGGATCGGTTCGTTTACCTGATAGAGAATCAAATAATAAAGCGCCAATTGAGTCGGTGGGTAAAGGTGCATTTAAGCCTGACGCAATTCCGTTTGAAGTTCCACATGGGGGGGCGCAATCTAATTCGAGCCAAAGAAAAGCTGAGCCGTTAACGGATCCGGATGTAGCCGGAACGATTAAAATTGAAAGTGCAATGGGTGCAGCTGCGAACGGTTTTAGTAAAAAAACTTCGCTAGAAACTAAAGCTAACGAAAAAATAACTACATTAGAATTTTTTATAGGGAAATCCCAGTGGGGATGGACAGGTAGCCCCGTATGGAAAAACTTAGTAAACCAGATCAAAACTAATCCAGGAACTATAACAGAGTTATTAGGCAAAATACCCACAAAAGCTGAAGCACTTCAGTTATTAAAGGAAGCAGGTGTAAGTTTAGATTTAAATGACATTCGTATAGAAGGTGGGCACGAGCCACCTAACCCGCATACCTATAATCACATCAATTATTATACACCATCAGGGAATAAAGCGACAATTCAAATTCTAGAGTTATGATATCAGAAGATAAGGTTGAAAAAGTTAGAGATCTTTGGATAAAGGGGTCCAATCAATTAGGTTTTAAAATTATTAGTCCATTTGAAGTGGAAATTAATGGCAAGAAAATTATTTTATTTGCCTTAGTTCCGCAATATGGGAAAAGGAATGGAACAATAATTTATCTAATCGATAATCTATTAGAATCAGTTGATAAAGAAATCTTAGAATGGATAAGAGAAAATAATTATCATATGAGCATAATGCCTGTAACTGGAACTCTTAGTTATAACGAGGATTTTATACGTGATTGTCTTGAAGATTGGAGTAAAGTAACTGATTAACTTATGATCTAAATCTTAAAGCCACGGGTAGAGAGATGAGAAACAGCGCCAATTTTGGTTTAACTGATAATATAAATGACACGCCATTTAAAGTAAACTTTGCAGGATCAAACTATAATCGAGGACAGGTTACAGGCTATGTAGGTTTTAGAGTTGGTAATGTTTCCGCAGGGCACAATAACGATCTATATTTTAAAATAGACCAATACCACGGCGCAAATATCAATTTAAAAATAGGCATTATTGATAAGCCTAATCTTGCTATTTGGAACGATATGTACAACGGAAGAAGGGTTAACTATGGACCTAACAAAACCGGAACTACGCCTTCACCGTTATACTGGCATGGAGCGTGACGATGAGACGGGATTGAGTTATCATAACGCGCGTTATTATATCCCATGGTTGGGGCGGTGGTTGAATCCTGACCCGATTGGGATTGGGGATGGGGTGAATGTGTATGCTTATTGTGGGAATAATCCGGTTTTAAAGATAGATTCTACGGGAATGGGTGGAGATGATCCGCCTCTTAGGGCCGCCACTGGGGGGTCGGCTGGCTCAATTCCAGTATCCACTCAAGCTGGTCAACACCCGGCAACTCAGGACAAAATCAATAATGCCAACGCAGCCGAAAAGCAGCGCGATGCATTAAAGTCGGCAGTGGGACCAGCTACCGGAAATACTGTAAGCCAAGCAGGTATTTTACAACATAAGAGAGAAACCGCAGCCATAGAAAGCGATAAAGCAACCGGTAAGGCATTTAAAGATTTAAAACTTGTAAAAGAAAAAGTTGTTATCGCAGACCCAA
>Ga0335394_10002678_pt1 | contig 20120 bp, 21 predicted proteins | sample MAT03_FD_205741 | JGI IMG/M metagenome (GOLD analysis project Ga0335394, IMG submission 205741) | Freshwater microbial communities from Lake Fryxell liftoff mats and glacier meltwater in Antarctica - MAT-03 (spades assembly) (version 2) ... | reverse complement strand
TTGCCGATGCCGACACCGTAGCGCAGCGCGTCGCCGCCCGGCTGGACGTAGTAGAGGAAGCGTTCCTGCAGCTTGACCACGATTGTGCCGGGCGCTTCGCCGGTCGGGTCCACGACGACCTGGCGGCGCCATTTGGGATCGATCTTCTTGAACGGGATATCGGGCAGGACGAAGCCGTCGTCGGTAAAGGACGCGTACATCAAGTCCGGCGAGGTGACCTGGCGGTCGACGCTGATCTTCGGCCGGATCGACCCTGTCGACATGTCGTCGACCTGGTAGGACGGGATCTCGAACGCCGACATGTCGAGGCTGCGCGTGCAGCCGGCGCCGGCGACGATGGCAGCCGAGCCGAGGCCGAGAAACGCCTGACGGCGGGAAACGATTCTGGGGGGGGCCTGCTGGGAAACTGGCTTGTACACGGGCACTCTTCCACTCGGATACGCGCTCCGGCACCACGCCGAAGTTGCCTGCATTTTAGGGATTCATGGTTGACGAAAGATGAAAGGCCTGGGCGTCATGGCGTTGCGCATACGCAGCGCATCTCGATCGGTTCGCGGCAGCCACCGCTCGCACAGAATGACCTTGTCGCCGTCACAATCTCTTCCGAAACGACCGGCACCCTTCAGGCCAACAGGAAGAGGGACCCATGAGCCAGACATTGAAGACCGACCTCGCGCTTTTCGCTGCGGCGTTCACGGCAATCGTCTTCGTGCTCGGGGCCAATGCCAGCTTCGCCGATATTCTCGGCGCGGTGCTGAGCGCCTACTGACGCCACTCGGCAGAACAGCCTTCTTTGGGGCTTGTCCGGCAGCCCATTTCCTGTCCCTATCAGGCTGACCGCGCACTTCTCGCAAAGGGATGGAGCCTTGCAGCCGAAACCACTTCCAGCAGGCATGTCATGGTTCTCGAAAACCTCGCCAGATTCGACTCTTGGCGCGAACCTCGTCGCATTTACCGAACCGTTCCTGAACGACTACTTCAGGGCGAATTTCTATCACCTCAAAGGCCGCGATCTCGACCTCGTCATTGACGCCGGCATGGGGCTGGCGCCGCTCACGCCGCTGCTCGACCTGACGCCAGGCAAACCGGTGCTGGCGGTCGCCACCCACATCCATGCCGATCATGTCGGCTCGCTCTTCGAGTTTTCGGAGCGTGCCGGCCCCAGGAGCGAGGCCGAAGCCTTTTCCACGATGGAGGATCGCTGGACCTTCGCCGACGAGTTTCGTGAATTGGCCGAACCCGTGACGAAGCTCCCCGCCGCCCGCTGGACGGCGCAGGACTATCGCATCGAGCCCGCACCACTGACGCGCATCCTCGACGAGGGCGACCGCATCGACACCGGCGACCGCAGCTTCACCGTCCTGCATCTGCCCGGCCACTCCTTCGGCTGCATCGGTCTCTACGACGAGCGTGACGGGCTGCTGTTTTCAGGCGACGCCGTCTATGACGACACGCTGATCGACGACATGTGGTGTTCGAACCGGGACGACTACCGCGCCACCATGCGCCGCCTTCTGGACCTGCCGGTTCGCGTCGTGCATGGCGGACACGGCGAGAGCTTCGGTCAACCGAGGCTGAAGGAGATCGCGCAGGAGTATCTTGAACGGCCGTGACACCCGTCGGCCGAAGAACCACTTTACAAATGCCACGTGGAGGAGATTCATGCGTCCTCGATGGAGAGGTGAATGTCGTTAGAAACCTGGCTTGCCTTCGTCGCCGCGTCCTCGATCCTGCTTGTCATCCCGGGGCCGACCATCCTGCTCGTCGTCTCCTATGCGCTCGGGCAGGGCTGGCGCACGGCGCTGCCGATGGCGGCAGGCGTTGCGCTCGGCGACTTCACGGCCATGACGCTGTCGATGCTGGGCATCGGGGCGCTGCTTGCGGCGTCCGCCACGGTGTTCACCGCGCTGAAATGGGTGGGCGCGGCGTATCTCATCTATCTCGGCGTAAAGCTCTTCCGGGCAGGTGGCGCGCTCAATGCCGAGCCCAAGACCGATACGGCGTCCTCCGCGAAGATGCTGGCGCATGCCTGGCTGGTCACGGCGCTCAATCCGAAAAGCATCACCTTCTTCGTCGCCTTCCTGCCGCAGTTCCTCGACCGGCATGGTAATTTCTGGACGCAGATGCTGATCTTCGAGACGACGTTCCTGACGCTCGCCTTCGCCAATGCGTTCGGCTACGCGCTGGTGGCGTCGCGGGCCCGCGACGTGGTGCGAAACCCGCGCGCTATAAGGATTTTCAACCGCACGGGCGGAACGCTGCTGGTCGGTGCGGGCGTAGCCACCGCCGCGATGCGCTCGGGCAACTGAGCACGGGAGGACGCCATGCCTGTGAAGGATCTTCTTGACCTGACGGTGTCGGGTGCCGATGCAGCCAGCACGGCGCACTATGAGAAGGCGCTGCACGAATTGCAGTGCTTCATCGGCGATCCGGTCGCCACGATCGACGCGGCGATCGGCGAAAGTCCTGATTTCGTCATGGCGCATGTGTTCAAGGGCTATCTCTATGGCCTGTCGACCGATCACGAGGCGACGCCGATTGTGAAGGCCTGCCACGAGGCGGCCGCCAGGCTGCCGGCGACCGGGCGCGAGAAGGGGCATGTCGCCGCACTCGGCCATCTGGCGGAGGGACGCTGGCACGACGCCGGGCGCGTGCTCGAAGACGTGACGATCGACGAACCGCGCGATGCGCTGGCGCTGCTCACCGGGCACCAGATCGACTTCTTCACGGGCAATTCGCGCATGCTGCGCGACCGCATCGCACGCGCCATGCCGGCATGGTCCGGCGGCATGACCGGTTATCACGCGACGCTTGCCATGCATGCCTTCGGGCTCGAGGAAATGGGCGACTACGGGCGCGCGGAAGCCGAGGGCCGCGAGGCGATCGGGCTGCAGCCGCGCGACGGCTGGGCGCAGCACGCTGTCGCCCATGTCATGGAAATGCAGAGCCGGCAGCGCGACGGCATCGTGTGGATGCGCAGCGATTCCGAGCGGTGGACGAGGGAGAGTTTCTTCCAGGTGCACAACTGGTGGCATCTGGCGCTGTTCCACTACGAGCTCGGCGAGGTGGACGAGGCGCTCGCACTGTTCGACGCGCCGATCTACGGCAGCCACTCGGCGTTGGCGCTGAACATGCTCGACGCCTCGGCGCTGCTGTGGCGGCTGCATCTCAGTGGCGTCGATGTCGGCGACCGGTGGGCGGCACTCGCCGCCAACTGGGCGCCCAAGGCGAAGGACGGCAACTACGCATTCAACGACGCGCATGCGATGATGGCCTTCGTCGGCGCCGGGCTCGGCGAGCCCGCCCGCCTGCTGCTCCAGGCGCAGGAGCAGGCGATGGCCGGCGGCGGCGACAATGCAGGGTTCACCCGCGACGTCGGTCATCCGCTGACGCTCGCCATCAAGGCATTTGGCGACGGCGACTACGCACGCACGGTCGACCTGCTCCGGCCGATCCGGTCGATCGCCTATCGCTTTGGCGGCAGCCATGCGCAGCGCGACGTGATCGACCTGACGCTCATCGAGGCGGCGTTCCGCGCCGGCGAGACGCATCTGGCGAGCGCACTCTCGGCCGAACGCGCCGTCGCCCGGCCCGACAGCCCGCTGTCGCAGCTTTTCATGCGCCGCGCGGCCGAACTTGCGGCTTAGATACTGCAAGAAATATCATTTCGTCTGATTTTTTGCGAAACGCGAAAAAAATAGCCGGCGTGCTGTTGCGCGCCGGGCGATTTTGCGCTGTAGGATTTGCGCGGAGGAAACGCGGCGCCGATCCTGTCGGCGAAACGCATAGTGGCCGGCGCAAGAACGGCCGGGAGGAACGGCATGTATCTCGGCATCGATCTCGGCACGTCGAGCGTCAAGGCGCTGCTGATTGACGCAAGCCAGGCGGCGATCGCCTCTGCCACCGCCCCCGTCGAGCTTTCGCGCCCGCATCCCGGCTGGTCCGAACAGGACCCGGCGGACTGGATCGCAGCCACCGAAGCTGCGCTTGACGAACTGAAGGCGAAACATCCGGCCGAACTCGCGGCCGTGAAGGGGATCGGCCTGTCCGGCCACATGCACGGCGCGACCCTGCTCGACGCCTCCGATCATGTGCTGCGCCCCTGCATCATGTGGAACGACACCAGGAGCCACGCCGAGGCGGCGAAGCTCGACGCCGATCCACGTTTCCGGAAAATCACCGGCAACATCGTGTTTCCCGGCTTCACCGCGCCAAAGCTCGCCTGGGTCAGGAACAACGAGCCCGATGTCTTCGCCAAGGTGGCGATGGTGCTGCTGCCCAAGGACTATCTGCGCCTCTGGCTGACCGGCGAACATATGTCGGAGATGTCGGACTCCGCCGGCACGTCCTGGCTCGATGTCGCCAAGCGGCGCTGGTCGCATGACCTGCTCGCCGTCACCGACCTTGACGAAAAGCAGATGCCGCGGCTGGTCGAGGGCACCGATAAGGCCGGCGGACTGCGCAGCGAGCTTGCATCGAAATGGGGCCTCAAGGCAGGCATCCCGATCGCCGGCGGGGCCGGCGACAACGCGGCGTCGGCCTGCGGCATGGGCACGGTAAAACCCGGCCACGCCTTCGTTTCGCTCGGCACGTCGGGCGTGCTTTTCGCCGCCAACGGCTCCTACCTGCCGAACCCCGAAAGCGCCGTGCATACCTTCTGCCATGCCCTGCCTGATACCTGGCACCAGATGGGCGTCATCCTGTCGGCGACGGATTCGTTGAACTGGCTGTCCGAAATCACCGGCAAAAGCGCGAGCGACCTGACCGCCGAGCTCGGCGACAGCCTCAAGGCGCCAGGCGGCGTGACCTTCCTGCCTTATCTGTCGGGCGAGCGCACGCCGCACAACGACGCCGTCATCCGGGGCTCCTTCACTGGGCTCGGCCATGAAGCCAGCCGGGCGACGCTGACACAGGCCGTGCTCGAAGGTGTCTCCTTCGCGTTCCGCGACAGCCTGGAGGCGCTGCGCGCCGCCGGCACCGAACTTTCGCGGGTCACGGCTATCGGCGGCGGCTCGCGCTCGCGCTACTGGCTGCAGTCGATCGCCACCGCGCTCGGCGTGCCGGTGGACATACCGGCGGACGGAGATTTCGGCGCGGCCTTCGGCGCCGCGCGACTCGGTCTGATCGCCGCCGAGAAGGCCGACCCGCTCGCGGTCTGCACAGCGCCGCGAACCGAGGCGACCGTCGAGCCGGATCGTTCGCTCGCCGCCGCCTACAACGATGCCTACCAGCGCTACCGCGTTCTTTATCCAGCGATCAGAGGAGTTTCGTGATGACCACCGGCTTTTTCGGCGACATCAAAAAGGTCAAATACGAAGGGCCGGCTTCGACCAATCCGCTCGCCTATCGCTTCTACAATCCGGATGAGATCGTCGCCGGAAAGCGGCTTGAGGATCATCTGCGTTTCGCCATTGCCTACTGGCATTCCTTCGCATGGGAGGGCGGCGACCCGTTTGGCGGGCGCACCTTCGAGCGGCCGTGGTACGGCGACACGATGGAACTGGCGAAGCTGAAGGCCGATGTCGCCTTCGAGATGTTCTCGCTGCTCGGCGTTCCCTATTACTGCTTCCACGACGCGGACGTGCGGCCCGAGGGCAAGAGCTTCGCGGAAAGTGCCGCGCGGCTCGACGAGATCGCCGACTATTTCCAGGGCAAGATGAAGAAGACCGGCGTCAAGCTTCTGTGGGGCACCGCCAACCTCTTCTCGCATCGCCGCTTCATGTCGGGCGCTGCCACCAATCCGGATCCGGACGTGTTCGCCTATTCGGCGGCGACGGTGAAGGCCTGCATGGACGTGACCAAGCGGCTCAAGGGCGAGAACTATGTGCTGTGGGGCGGCCGCGAGGGCTATGAGACGCTGCTCAACACCGACCTCAAGCGCGAGCGCGCGCAAGCCGGACGCTTCCTGCAACTGGTCGTCGACTACAAGCACAAGATCGGCTTCAAGGGCACGATCCTGATCGAGCCGAAGCCGCAGGAGCCGACCAAGCACCAGTACGACTACGATGTCGCCACCGTCTACGGATTCCTCAGGGATTTCGGGCTGGAGAAGGAGGTCAAGGTCAACATCGAGCAGGGCCACGCGATCCTCGCCGGCCATACCTTCGAGCACGAGTTGTCGCTGGCGAGCGCGCTCGGCATCTTTGGCTCGATCGACATGAACCGCAACGACTACCAGTCGGGCTGGGACACCGACCAGTTCCCGAACAACGTGCCGGAGATGGCGCTTGCCTACTACGAGGTGCTGCGGGCCGGCGGCTTTACCGCCGGCGGCACGAATTTCGACGCCAAGCTGCGCCGCCAGTCGATCGATCCGCAGGACCTGCTGATCGGTCACATCGGCGCGATGGATTGCTGTGCACGCGGCCTGAAGGCTGCAGCGAAAATGATCGAGGACAAGGCGCTGACCGGACCGCTCGAAGAACGCTACGCCGGCTGGCGCACCGCCGAGGGCAAGGCCATGCTGTCGGGCAAGCGCACGCTGGAGGAAATCGCCGAGCGCGTGGTCAAGAAGAAGATCGAGCCGGAGCCGAAGTCGGGCCGGCAGGAATATCTGGAGAACGTCGTCAACCGCTACGTCTGACGCGTTGCGGGCCGTCTCGACGGCCCGCCGCAAAACCATTCCACAACGGCCGCGCCTTTCGCAAAGGGCGCGGCCGTTTTGTCGCCGGCCCGACACACGCTTGCCTTCAGCCTGTCATGAAGCGCGGCTATGGTCGCCGCATGGAAAAGAACCGCACACGGCCTTATCCGGAGAGCGGCTTCGATGCACAGGTCGGGGCGCTGCTCGACCGCGTCCATGAATCGGCGTCCTTCGTGGACAGCCTGATGGCGATGCCGCTGCCGGGTGAGAAGGAATCGGCGCCGGAGTGGGACGCCGCGGTTGCCCGGCGGCTTGAAGCGCGGCTCGCCAACGCGATGAGGGCGCTGATCGAGGATGGGCCGGAGCGCCGCAGGGCGTAGCTTCAGCTTCTTGCCCGCAAGGCGCTCGGCGGCTTTCCGAAGGACCGCGAGAACGCCCGCGAAAATGCCGCCGCCGAGGAGAAACCGGTTCGAGCCGCTATGTCGGCCATGGCGACGCGGGTGTCTATGACGAGTTTGCGGGCAGTGCTCAGCCTCAGTCTCAGATAGTAGGCGCCAGGCGTTTCGCCGATCGAATTGGCGAAGATGACTTCCAGCGTGCGCGCCGTGACGCCAGTCCTCCCGGCGATCGCGGCTATGGCGAGCGGCTGGTCGACATGCGCCTCCATCAGACGAATCGCCTGGGCAAGGCGCGGATCGTAGCCATCGAGCCGGCCGAGCGAGACAAGCGGCTGGGCATCGGTGGCGGCGCGCGACTGGTCGTAGATGAAGACGCTCGCCACATCGAGTGCGACGGCCATGCCGAGCCGCGAGCGGATGAGGTGCAGCATCAGATCGAACGTCGGCGACGCGCCGCCGCAGGTGAAGATTGGACCATCGATGACGTAGCGGTCCGGGCGAACGTCGGTGCCGGGAAAGGCGGCGGCGAAATCCTCCATGTCCTCCCAGTGCGTGGTCGCGGAGCGTCCCTCCAGAAGACCGGCCCGGGCAACCAGCCAGGTGCCGGCCTCGATGCCGCCGCAGGCGCGCGTCGAACGCGCCGCCCGGCGCAGACCCTGGAGGAAACTCGGGGTCGCGTAGCCCTGTGTGCCGAAGCCTGCGACGACCAGGATCATGTCGGTCCTGGCGGCCGGATCGAACTTGCCGCTAACCGTCACCGGCAGTCCGCAGGTTGTGATGGCCGGGTCGCCGTTGACGGATACCAGCCTGAAGTCGAACATGGTTTCGCCCGCGATGCGGTTGGCGGCGCGCAACGGGTCGATTGCCGACGCGACGCACATGATCGACGCGCCGGAGAAGACCAGAACGGTGACAGCGAGCCGTGTCCGCTCGGAACGAAATATGTTCCGCATTTCGGTTTTTGTCATGAGAACTTCGTAAAACGCAAAACAGAGTTCCGCAAGCGGGTCCAAAATCCCCGGGTACAGGGAGAGAAACATGCCGCTTGCCATGAACCGCGAGGTTTTCATCACCTGTGCCGTCACCGGATCGGGCGGCACGCAGGACCGCAGCCCGCATGTGCCCCGTTCGCCCAAACAGATCGCGGACTCGGCGATCGAGGCTGCCAAGGCGGGCGCCGCGATCGTGCATTGCCATGTGCGCGACCCCGAAACGGGCAAGCCGCGCCGCGACATCCATCTCTATCGCGAGGTGACCGAGCGCATCCGCGACGCGAATGTCGACGTGGTTCTTAACCTCACAGCCGGCATGGGCGGTGACATGGTGTTCGGCCCGGTCGAGAGCCCGCTGCCGCTGAAGGAGCACGGCACCGACATGGGCGGCGCGTCGAACCGCGTCGAGCACGTCAGGCAGTGCCTGCCGGAAATCTGCACGCTCGACTGCGGCACAATGAACTTCAACGAGGCCGACTATGTGATGACCAATACGCCGGGCATGCTGCGCGCCATGGGCGGCATGATGACGGCGATGGGCGTCAAGCCCGAGATCGAAGCCTTCGACACGGGGCATCTGTGGTTCGCCAAACAACTGGTCGAGGAAGGCGTGCTGAACGCGGATGCGCTGGTGCAGCTCTGCATGGGCGTGCCGTGGGGCGCGCCGGACGATCTCAACACCTTCATGGCGATGGTCAACAACGTGCCGTCGACCTGGAACTGGTCGGCCTTTTCGCTCGGCCGCAACCAGATGGCCTATGCCGCTGCAGCAGTGATCGCGGGCGGCAACGTGCGCGTCGGGCTGGAAGACAATCTGTGGCTCGACAAGGGCGTGCTCGCCACAAATGCGCAGCTCGTCGAGCGGGCCGTCACCGTCATAGAGAACATCGGCGCAAGGGTCATCGGACCCGAGGAAGTACGCAAGAAGCTGAACCTCACCAAGCGCGCGCCGCTGGCGGCATAAATCCGGAGACAAGGACATGACCATCGCAAAGGCGGCCGCCATCGGCGGCGGGGTGATCGGGGCCGGCTGGGTCGCGAGACTGGTGCTCAACGGCATCGACGTGTCGATCTACGATCCCGATCCGGAAGCTTCGCGCAAGGTCGGCGAGGTGATGAAGGGTGCGCGGCGGGCCTACAGGAAGATGCTGCCAGGCGGCCTGCCCAAGGAAGGCAGGCTCACCTTCGCCAAGACGATCGCCGAGGCGGTGGCCGATGCCGACTTCATCCAGGAAAGCGTGCCGGAGCGGCTCGACCTCAAGCACATGGTGCTGGCGGAAATCGATCTGCACGCGCCGGCCAACGCCATCGTCGGCTCGTCGACCTCGGGCATCCTGCCGTCCGACATGCAGGTGGCGATGAAGAAACATCCCGAGCGGCTGGTCGTCGGCCATCCGTTCAACCCGGTGTACCTCCTGCCATTGGTCGAGATCGTCGGTGGCAAGCAGACATTCCCGGAGGCGATCGAGGTCGCGAAGGAGATCTACGCCTCGATCGGCATGAAGCCGGTGGTGATCCGCAAGGAGATCGAGGCGTTCGTCGGCGACCGGCTGCTCGAAGCGGCCTGGCGCGAGGCGCTGTGGCTGATCAAGGACGGCATCTGCACGGTCGAGGAACTCGACGACATCATGCGCTATTCGTTCGGCATCCGCTGGGCGCAGATGGGCATGTTCCAGGTCTATCGCGTGGCGGGCGGCGAGGCCGGCATGCGCCACTTCATGGCGCAGTTCGGGCCGTGCCTCAAATGGCCGTGGACCAAGCTGATGGACGTGCCGGAATTCAACGACGAGCTTGTCGATCTCATCACCGAGCAATCCGACGACCAGGCGCACGGCCTGTCGATCCGCGAGCTGGAAAAGATCCGCGACGACAATCTGGTCGCCATCATGGAAGCGCTCGGCAAGCAGAACAAGGGCAAGGGCTGGGGCGCCGGCGAGCTCTACAACGGCTATACGAAGCGGTTGTCGAAACTCGCGTCGAAGAAGACGAAGCCGGCGCTGAAGAGCAAGGTTGCGAAATCGGCGGCCAAGGCCAAGGCGGCAAAGCCCGTGAAGAAGGCTTCCAAGAAGTCCGGCAAGAAGAAGGGCTGACACCATGGATTTCGGCCTCTCCGAAGAGCAGAAGCTGATCGTCGAGACGACGCGCGCGTTCGTCGAGAACGAGATCTATCCGCACGAGCTGGAAGTCGAGCGCAGCGGCGTGCTGCGGCCCGCACTGGTCGCGGAGATCAAGGCGAAGGCGATCGAGGCAGGGCTCTATGCCGCCAACATGCCGGCCGATGTGGGCGGCGCCGGTCTCGATACGGTGACGTGGCTGCTCTACGAAAAGGAGCTCGGCAAGGCGAACTACGCGCTGCACTGGACCTGCGTGGCGCGTCCGTCGAACATCCTGCTCGCCGGCACGGCCGAGCAGCGCGAGAAATATCTTTTCCCCTGCATCCGTGGCGAGAAATCCGACTGCCTTGCCATGACCGAACCCGGCGCGGGTTCGGACCTGCGGGGCATGAAGGCGACAGCCGTGCAGGACGGTAACGACTGGGTTCTCAACGGCACCAAGCATTTCATCAGCCACGCCGACATCGCCGACTTCGCCATCGTCTTCATGGCGTCGGGCGAGGAAGACAGCCCGCGTGGCAAGCGCAAGAAGATCACGGCGTTCTTCGTCGACAAGGGCACGCCGGGATTCACCGTGCGCGACGGCTACCGAAACGTCTCGCATCGCGGCTACACCAATTCGGTGCTGGAATTCGACGACTGCCGGCTGCCCGCGAGCCAGATCCTCGGCGAGGTCCACAAGGGTTTCGATGTGGCGAATTCGTGGCTCGGCGCGACGCGGTTGCAGGTCGGCGCGACCTGCCTCGGCCGCGCCGAGAGGGCGCTCGGCCATGCCCTCGACTACGCCGCCCAACGCGAGCAGTTCGGCCAGCAGATCGGCAAGTTCCAGGGTGTGTCGTTCAAGCTCGCCGACATGGCGACGGAACTCAAGGCCGCCGAACTGATGATCCTCGAGGCTGGCTGGAAATACGACCAGGGCACGGTGACTGACCAGGACATGGCGATGGCCAAGCTGAAGGCCACCGAGATGCTGGCCTTCGTGGCGGACGAGGCGATCCAGATTCATGGCGGGATGGGCCTGATGGACGACCTGCCGCTGGAACGCATCTGGCGTGACGCGCGCGTCGAGCGCATCTGGGAAGGCACCAGCGAAATCCAGCGCCATATCATCAGCAGGGCACTGTTGCGGGCGGTTGGTGGATGAGCGTCGCGGCTTCTTCCCGGAAATGTCATTTGCCAATCGCCGGCCGCCAGCCTACCGCTTGCCGCGATGACGAAACGCGGCCTCCTCCCGCTTGTCCTTGCGGCCCTTGGCATGATGTTCGCGCACTATGCCAGTGCCGGGTCCTGCGGTGTGTCGGGCGTCGACCTGGCAACGCAGACCATGCCGAAGGGCGACTGCGACTGCGCCGAGGGCTTCTGCATGGCGGCAACAGTTTCGCCCTGCGGCAATTGCCTGACATTCGCCGCGACCGTGGTCTTCACCGCGACATCGTCGCCCGAGCCGCTGCACCGCGACGCGGTCGAGGCCGAACGGCGCTTCACCGGGCATCGTCCGCCGCCCGAACTACCCCCTCCCGAGACGATGTGACACCGAGTCATCGTTACTACACATTCAATGTCTCAATCAGGGAGAACCACAATGGTTCTGAAATCCATCACCCTTGTATCGGTCTCGATGTTCGGGCTGCTTGCCTCCTACGCCCCAGCGCTCGCCTCATGCTGCGAAATGGCGCTAGAATGCTGCAACGGCGGCGCCTGCTGCATGTAGGGTTGCCGCGATCAAGACCGAGGTTACCGCCCGCGCGAGCGGGCGGTGATTTTTGTTTCGGGGTGTGAGCCGATGAGCCGCCTCGACCGCCTGCTGCGGCCGAAGTCGATCGCCATCGTGGGCGGCGGCTTCTTCGCCCCCAATGTCGTGAAGCAGTGCCTCAAGATGGGCTTTGCCGGCGGCGTCTGGCCGGTGCATCCGTCGAAGGACGAGGTTGCCGGCGTCAAGGCGTACCGCTCGCTGGCCGACCTGCCGTCGGCGCCTGACGCGACCTTCATCGGCGTCAACCGCAACCTCACGATCGACATTGTACGCCAACTGCGCGAACTCGGTGCGGGCGGCGCGATCTGCTTCGCGGCAGGTTTCCGCGAGACCGGTAGCTACGATGCCGACGGCGAACGGCTGCAGCAGGCGCTGGTCGAGGCGGCCGGCGACATGGCCGTCATCGGGCCGAACTGCTACGGGCTGATCAACTATGCCGACGGTGCGCTGCTATGGCCCGACCAGCATGGCGGCCGGCGGCTGAAGGATGGCGAGACGGGGGCCGCGATCATCACGCAGTCGTCCAACATCGCCTGTAACCTCACCATGCAGACGCGCGGCCTGCCGCTCGCCTACATGATGACGGCCGGCAACCAGGCGCAGACCGGTCTTTCCGAGATGGCGCTCGGGCTGATCGAGGATGACAGGGTTTCCTGTCTCGGCCTGCACATCGAGGGTTTCGATTCCGCTGCCGGCTTCGAGCGGCTGGCTGCGCGGTCGCGCGAGCTCGGCAAACCTATCGTCGCGATGAAGGTCGGGCGCTCCGAGCAGGCGCGCGCCGCTACCGTTTCGCACACGGCGTCGCTGGCCGGTTCGGATGCCGCGTCGGAGGCATTTCTCAAACGGCTCGGCATTCCTCGCGTCGATACCATCCCGGCTTTCCTGGAGACACTGAAGCTGTTCCATGGCGCAGGCGTGCTGAACAGCGCCACGATCTCGTCGATGAGCTGCTCGGGCGGCGAAGCCTCGGTCATGGCGGACACGGCGGAAGGGCGGCCGGTCTGGTTCCCAGGGCTCAGGGAAGAGCACCGGGCGCTCGTGCAGGATACGCTCGGGCCTCTGGTCGCGGTGGCCAATCCGCTCGACTACAACACCTATATCTGGGCCAACGAGCCGGCGATGACGGCGACCTTCTCGGCGATGGTGTCAGGCGGTTTCGGGCTGAACATGCTCGTACTCGATTTTCCGCGCACCGACCGCTGCTCCGACGCCGACTGGTGGTGGACGATCAACGCCTTCGAGACTGCCCTGAAGGCGAACGACGCCAAGGGCGCGGTGGTAGCTTCCATGGGTGAAAACCTGCCCGAGGGCCATGCCGAAGAGCTGTTCCGGCGGGGCATCGTGCCGTTGCTCGGCATCGCGGAGGCGATGGACGCGGCCGCGGCCGCGGCGTTTGTGGGAGAAGCTTGGCGGCGACCTCCAACCTCCCCCTTGAGGGGAGATCGCGGCCAGGAAGTGGGCGCGGGTGGGGGTGATGGTGCCAAGATCGCCAGGGTACCCCCACCCCTAACCCCTCTCCTCAAGGGGGACGGGGATTCCGGCGCTATCGACGAAGCCGCCGCCAAGTCTTTGCTCGCATCCGCTGGCCTGTCCGTGCCCGCCGGCCGCCGCGCGGGCAGTGTCGATGAAGCGCTCGCAGCGGCGAACGCTCTGGGCTTTCCCGTCGCGCTGAAGGCGCTCGGCGTTGCGCACAAGTCGGAAGCCGGGGCGGTGAAGCTCAATTTGCGGGACGAAGTGGCGGTGCGTTCGGCGGCCGAACAGCTCATCGGTCTCGGCAGCGGCCTCTATGTCGAGCGTATGGTCGAGGGTGCCGTCGCCGAACTGATCGTCGGCGTCATGCGCGATCCCATGTTCGGGCCGGTCATGACGGTCGGCTCAGGCGGCATACTAGTCGAACTCTTGAAGGACAGCGCGACGCTGCTGTTGCCGGCAAGCCGCCAGGACATCGAGACCGCGTTGCGCGGGCTGAAGCTTTTCCCGCTGCTCGACGGGTTCCGTGGCCGGCCGAGGGCCGATCTCCGGGCCGCGATCGATGCGGTGCTGAAAATTTCGGACTTCGCGCTCGCCCATGCGGATACGCTTGCCGAGCTCGACATCAATCCGCTGATAGTCTGCGCTGAAGGTGTGGGCGCCTGGGTCGCGGACGCGCTGCTTGTGAAGGAGGTTTAGATGACCGACGTGATCACCACCCGCCGCGAGGGCGCCATCCTCGAAGTCACGCTCGACCGGCCCAAGGCCAATGCGATCGACCTCAAGACGTCGCGGCTGATGGGCGAGACCTTCAAGGCGTTCCGCGACGATCCGGAACTGCGCGTTGGCATCGTGAAGACCGCCGGCGACAAGTTTTTCTGTGCTGGATGGGACCTGAAGGCGGCGGCCGGCGGCGACGCGGTGGACGGCGACTATGGCGTCGGCGGCTTTGCCGGACTGCAGGAACTGCGCGACATGAACAAGCCGGTCATAGCCTGTGTCAACGGCATGGCGGTGGGCGGCGGCTTCGAACTGGCGCTGTCCTGCGACATGATCATCGCGTCCGACCATTCGAGTTTCGCTCTGCCGGAAATCCGCGCCGGCACGCTCGCCGACGCCGCGACCGTCAAGCTGCCCAAACGCATTCCCTATCACGTCGCCATGGACCTGCTTCTGACCGGGCGCTGGATGGACGTGGCCGAGGCGCATCGCTGGGGCCTCGTCAACGAGGTGCTGCCCAAGGAAAAGCTCGAGGACCGCGTCTGGGAGATCGCCCGGCTGCTCGCCTCCGGGCCGCCACTGGTTTTCGCGGCGATCAAGGAGGTGGCGCGCGCCGCCGAAGGCATGAATTTCCAGGATACCATGAACCGCATAACCAAGCGCCAGTTTCCGACCGTCGATGCGCTCTACGGCTCGGAGGACAATCTCGAAGGCTTCAAGGCCTTCGCAGAGAAGCGCGACCCGGTCTGGAAGGGCCGGTAAGCCGGCGACCTGGTGAGGCATCGGTTGATCTGCGGTGCGCACGGACTAGATTGATCTTCGAGGGGCAACTCGGGGATCAGACGTGGCGGCGCATTCAGGCTCCAGGATCGTGATCTATGCGGCGGTGGCCGGCAATCTGCTGATTGCCGTCACCAAGTTCGTCGCGGCGTACTTCACCGGAAGCTCGGCAATGCTATCGGAGGGTGTGCATTCGCTTGTCGATACCGGAAACGGCGGGCTGCTGCTGTTTGGCCTGAAACGGGCCAGCAGGCCGGCCGACGTTGCGCATCCCTTCGGCCACGGACGCGAGTTGTATTTCTGGAGCCTCATCGTTGCGCTGCTGATCTTCGCACTCGGGGCCGGCGTGTCATTCTACGAAGGCGTCATCCACATCCTGGACCCGGAGCCGATCCGCAACGTCTCGATCACCTACATCGTTCTGGGGATATCGATACTCTTCGAGGGGGCCTCCTGGCACGTGGCGCTCAAAGAGTTTCGCAGTTCCAAGGGCAAGCTCGGATATCTGGAAGCCGTGAGGATAAGCAAGGATCCGAGCGTGTTCACGATCCTGTTCGAGGATACGGCAGCGCTGCTCGGCCTGTTCGTTGCGTTCATCGGCATCAGCGCCGCGCACTATTTCGAGATACCGGAACTGGACGGTGCCGCCTCAATCGGCATTGCATGCGTACTCGGCATGACCGCGATCTTCCTGGCCCGTGAGAGCAAGGGCCTGCTGATGGGCGAGGCGGCGGCGCCGGACGTGCAGAAGCGGTTGGGGGAGATCGCGGCCGCCGATCCGACCGTGCGCGGCGTGAACGGAGTGATGACGGTGCATATCGGGCCGACGCAGATCGTCGCAAACCTCAGCCTCGAATTCGAGGATGAAACCACCGCCCCGGAGATCGAAGCCTGCATGGTGAGGCTGGAGACGACCATCAGGGCGCAGATCCCCGATATCGTCGCGGTCTTCGTCAAGCCGCAGACCCCGGCCACCTTCGCAATCCATCGGGCGGCGCTGGCCGATTGATATCGGCTCAGTTCAGCGGGATGTCGTTGTCGCCCTTGCCGGACTGGTAGGTCGAGGACAGTTCGTCATAGGTCGCGGCGATGCGGGCGATGCGCGCTTCGAGCCGCGCCCGTTCTGTCTCGTGCAGGTCGCGCACGAGCCGGCGGATCGAGAAGCTCTTCCAGTAGGCATTTTCGGCGTTGTAGCCGCCGGGTTCAAGGGTAAAGACCTCCTTGAGAATCTTCAGGTCGTGCGGGATTGCGAAGCTGTCGCGCGAATCCTCGTGGCTGAACAGGTAGTAGAAATTGTCGAAGCCGGTCCAGGTGATCGCCGACAGGCAGAGCGAGCAGGGCTCGTGCGTGGCGAGGAAGATCGCCTCCTTCGTGTCGACGCGTTCAGCTTTCGGCATCTCGTAAAAGCGCTTCAGGCAGTGCACCTCGCCGTGCCAGAGCGGGTTCTCGGTTTCGTGGTTGGTCTCGGCGATGACCAGCGACCAATCCGACTTGCGCAGGATCGCCGCTCCGAACAGCTTGTCGCCCTGCGTCACGCCGTCTGCCGTCTTCGGCACGATGTCCTGTTCGATCACGTCGAGCAGCCGGTCGATGAGTGAGATGTCGGTCATGACAGCCTGATTTCATAGGGTTCGGGAAAGAAGAATTCTTCGAGATTGCTGCCCTCGCCGCCGCGGTCGACGATCAGGAAATCCTGGGCATCGCCGATCGGCGTCAGCACCCCATGCCAGCGGTTGCGGGGATAGTTCACCCCCTGGCCGGGTTGCGTGATGAAAGCGTGCGGTTCGCCCGGCCGGCCACTGTTGTCATGGCAGACGACCACCAGGAAAGGGCGTGGCGACATGGGCATGAAGGCCTGGCTGCCGAGCGGATGGCGCTCGACCATGGTGAGCGTGAGCGGCAGCATGTAGGCCGTCGCCTTGCCGATGCTGATCAGGACGTGGCCGTCGGGACCTATCGCATCCGGACGCGCTAGCGCGTGGTGGCGCTCCGTCTTGCCGCCGTTGATCGGGTAGTGATTGTCGCCCGACGCGTCGATCACGTCGCCGAAGGGCGCGAAGCTTTCGCGAGTCAGGGGCTGCGCGGCGATGATGCGGGTCACCGGCCGAACCCGCCGAGTTTGGGGTGTCGGTTGACGTCCTTGTAAAGCAGATAGCGGAAGCGGCCGGGTCCGCCGGCATAGCAGGCCTGCGGGCAGAAGGCGCGCAGCCACATGTAGTCGCCGGCCTCCACCTCGACCCAATCCTGGTTGAGCCGATAGACGCCCTTGCCCTCCAGCACATAGAGGCCATGCTCCATGACATGGGTCTCTGCGAAGGGAATCACGCCGCCCGTCTCGAGGGTGACGATGTTGACATGCATGTCGTGGCGGAGGTCGTCCGGATCGACGAAACGCGTCGTCGCCCAGCGGCCCGCGGTGCCCGGCATGGACATCGGCACCACGTCCTGTTCGTTCACGAAAATCGGGTCGGGCAAGTCGAGGCCTTCGACGGGCTCATAGAGCTTGCGAATCCAGTGGAAGCGAGCGGCCGACTTTCCGGCATTCTTCAGCGTCCAGCCGCTCGACGGCGGAAGATAGGCATAGCCGCCCTTGAGCAGGCGATGGTTCTTCTTGCCGAGCCGGACCGTCACCTCGCCCTCCATGACGAAAAGCACGCCTTCCGCGCCGGCGTCGGGCTCGGTCCTGTCGCTGCCGCCGCCGGGCTGCACCTCCATGACGTATTGCGAGAAGGTCTCGGTAAAGCCCGACAACGGACGCGAGAGGATCCAGGCGCGCGTCTTGTCCCAGAAGGGCAGGCACGACGTCACGATGTCGCGCATGACGCCCCTGGGAATGACCGCATAGGCCGGGGTGAAGACGGCGCGGCCCGTCAACAGATCGGTCTGCGGCGGGTGGCCGCCTTGCGGCGCGACATATTGGGGCCCAGCCATGACGGTCCTCTCAGGAAGGCAGGATTTCGCGCAACCGAAGCAGCGCAATGCGTTCGACCTGCTTGCAGGCCGTGTCGAATTCGGTGGCGCGGTCGTTGCCGATGCGCGTCTCGAAGGCGGCGAGGATTTCTGCCTTGGTCTTGCCCTTCACCGCGATTGTGAAAGGGAAACCGAAGGTCGAGACATAGGTGGAATTGAGCCTGGTGAACTGCTCGCGCTCGGCATCGGTCAGCTGGTCGAGACCGGCGGAGGCCTGTTCGTGCGCCGATTCCGACGTCAGGCGCTTGGCCGCAGCGAGCTTGCCGGCGAGGTCGGGATGGGCGTTGAGCACGCCGAGCCGTTGCTCGTCGGTTGCGGAGCGGAACACGCGGCAAAGCGCGTTGTGCAGGCCGCCCGCCGAATCGTGGGCGGCGCCAAGCTCAAGTTCGTAGGCGCGTTCGGCGATCCACGGAGAATGCTCGAAAATGCCGCCGAACAACGACACGAATGAGTCCATATCCATTTGCGATGGCCGGATCGCGGGCAGCCGGAAGGGGTGGAACTCCTGCCAATGCCGCGCGATGTCGATGCGCCTGGCAAGCCAGACCCGGTCGTGGCTTTTGACATAGTCGATGAAGCGCTTGAGCGCGGCAGCGCGGCCCGGGCGCCCAACCAGCCGGCAATGCAGGCCAATGTTCATCATGCGCGGCCGACCCGCCTTGCCCTCGGCGTAGAGCGTGTCGAAGCTGTCCTTCAGGTAGGAGAAGAACTGGTCGCCGGAGTTGAAGCCCTGCGGGGTCGCGAAACGCATGTCGTTGGCGTCGAGCGTGTAGGGGATGATGAGCTGGGCATGGCCGCCATGCTCGAACCAGTAGGGCAGCTCGTCGTCGTAGGTGTCCGACACGTACTCGAAGCCGCCTTCCTCGGTGGCCAGGCTGACCGTGTTGACCGAGGTGCGTCCGGTGTACCAGCCTGTCGGCCGTTCGCCGGTGACTTCGCGATGGAGGCGGATCGCCTCGTCCATGTGGCGGCGCTCGTCGTCGGGCGAAAAGTCGCGATAGTCGATCCATTTCAGCCCGTGCGAGGCGATTTCCCAGCCGGCTTCCTGCATGGCGGCAACCTGGTCGGGCGAGCGGGCGAGCGCGGTGGCGACGCCGTAGCAGGTGACCGGGACGCCGGCTTCGGTGAACATACGGTGGAGCCGCCAGAAACCGGCGCGCGCGCCATATTCGTAGATCGATTCCATGTTCCAGTGGCGCTGGCCCGCCCAGGGCGCGGCGCCGACGATCTCGGACAGGAACGCCTCCGAGGCCGCGTCGCCATGCAGCACGCAGTTTTCGCCGCCTTCCTCGTAGTTGACGACGAACTGCACGGCGACATGAGCACCGCCCGGCCACTTGGGGTCGGGTGGGTTGCGGCCGTAACCGCGCATATCTCTTTCGTAGCGCATGCGCCTCCGCATCCTGACGTCCGATGCATCCCCAGGATAGACACAGGGCGCGTCGGGCATTCCCTCGAAAATTTTTGAAAGTCTTTTTGTGGCCTTCCGCTTCACCGGCGCGGTAGCATGGCCTTTAATGATGTGAAAGAACAGGATTTCGATCGCAGGAAGGAAGGGCTGATGGCGAAAGCCGATGGGGGTCGCCTGACGACTCACGTTCTCGACACGGCCTCCGGCCTGCCGGCGGCAGGGCTGAAGATTGTGCTCTATCGCCTGAGCGGCAACTCGCACCGCAAGGTGAAGGAGGCTGTCACCAACGGCGACGGACGCTGCGATCCGGCGCTGCTCGAAGGCAAAACCTTTCAGACCGGTCAGTACGAACTGATCTTTTTCTTCGGCGACTATCTACGGGCAACCAAGGCCAAGCTCCCCAATCCGCCGTTTCTCGACCAGATCCCGATCCGCTTCGGCATGGCCGAGGAGAAGCACTACCATGTGCCGCTGCTCGTCTCGCCTTATGGCTATTCGACCTACAGGGGAAGCTGAGCATGGCGAAACCGAAGGTCCGGGCGGAACTGCGCTTCATCCTCAACGGCGACGATGTTTCGCTGAGTGACGTCGGCCCGGACGAGACGCTGCTCGATTATCTGAGGCTGCGCCGCAGCCTGCGCGGCACCAAGGAAGGCTGCGCGGAGGGCGATTGCGGAGCCTGCACCGTGCTGGTGGGCAAGCTTTCGGGGGGCAAGCTCGTCTACGAGAGCGTCAACGCCTGCATCCGCTTCCTCGGTTCGCTCGACGGCTGCCACGTGGTGACGGTCGAACATCTGCGCGGCGAGGGAGGCAAGCTGCATCCCGTCCAGCAGGCGATGGTCGATTTCCACGGCTCGCAATGCGGCTTCTGCACGCCGGGCTTCGTGATGTCGCTCTACGGATTGTGGATGCGGACGCCCGATCCCTCC
>Ga0335394_10002676_pt1 | contig 20131 bp, 17 predicted proteins | sample MAT03_FD_205741 | JGI IMG/M metagenome (GOLD analysis project Ga0335394, IMG submission 205741) | Freshwater microbial communities from Lake Fryxell liftoff mats and glacier meltwater in Antarctica - MAT-03 (spades assembly) (version 2) ... | reverse complement strand
ATGCGGGCGTGGGCGTGGACGCGGGCGTGGGCGTGGGCGCGGATGCGGGCCCGGTGACCTGGCTCCCGCCCGAGGTCGTCGCACGCGCGGCGGCAGGCACCCCAGGCTGCGTCGGTATCAGCAAGAACGGCAAGCTCGTGCTCTCGATCGTCAGCGTCAAGGACCAGCGGCAGCTGCGGCTCGCGGACTTCACGGTCGAAGACGGGGGACGCTCGGAGCGCATGTGGCCGCTTGGTGCTGATGCCGCAGCCGGGGTGGCGCTCGCGTTGGCGGACGAGTCGCTGGCAATGGTGCTGACCGACAAGGGCCTGGCGGTGTGTGCCGAGGTGCTCGGCGACAACCGCTTCGTCATCCCGAAGACAGTGCCGGTGAAGGTCGACCTCGAGGTCATCGCGACGCTGGTCAGCATTGAGGGCAACCGGCCCGTCAGAATCGATGCGCGCGGCGAAGGCGGCACACAGCTCACCTGGAACGTCGTGGCGGCTTACTATTCGACCGACATCGGCTCGGTGTACCTGCGGCGGACCCTCGAGCAGGCGGGCGAGGTCGAGGCCGCGCTCGTGATGGTCAATGCGCCGGACCTCGGACAGTCGTTGTGTGTGCCGCGACCCGTCAATGGCAAGCCGCTCGTGACCACGACAGCGCCGGCGTTCGATCCAGCGCCGCGCGAGTCGTCGTGCGTGGCGATGACCGCCGATGGCAGGGCGGCGGCCTTCAAGGTGTGGGCGAGCGACACGCGCGAGGGCGACACCCCGAACAAGATCATCTGGGTCGGGCCCGGCGCCACACCGAAGGCGCCGGCTGTCCACCTCGATTGTATGGCGCGCAAATGCAAGCCCGCCGAGCAGGCAGCACTCGCGGAGGAGGCCGCCAAGGCTGGCCTCGTCGGTTGTTCCGTGGCCAAGGGCGCCGTCGCCGTCGACGGCATGTTGGTGCCGTTCATCTACTCAGGCAACGTCATGCGCTTCCAGGGTGGCAGCGGCTACCGCACCGTGCACGAGTTCAAGGTGGCGTACGCCGAAGAGCCACTCGAGAGCCTCTGGAAGGTGTTCCAATACCCGACCGGCGGGCCGATCTATTTGTACATCGGAGGCGAGTATCGCCACGGCAAGGACGTGAGCGTGGTCGTGCTCGACGAGGCGAAGATGGGCCTCTGCGGGGAGGCGCCAGCAGGCACGCTGAAGGTCGTCGAGGCCAAGGCGAGCGTGGCGGCGCGCGATGCTGGCGGCTATCGTTTCGGGGCGGGCCAGCTCGTCGATGGGGACCCGACCACCGCCTGGCGAACCGGTGTCGCGAAGAAGGGGCAGACCGCATCGATCGGGCTCGTGCTTGATGGCGAGCACGAGGTCACGGCGCTGGAGATTGCCAACGGCTTCCAGCGCAAAGACGGCCACGGGGATCTGTTTCCGAGCTACGCGCGCGTGGCCGACCTGCTCGTGATGTTCACCGATGGGACGAGCGAGAAGGCGAGCTTCGCGGCCGACGAGCGTGGCATGAAGCGCATCACGTTCCCGGGCCATCGCACGACCAGCGTCACGCTGACGGTGATCGGCCTGCACGCGGGCGCCAAGTACTCCGATGATGTGGCACTTTCGGAAGTGCGGGTCATCGGACTCTAAACGGATGACTCTCGACCGAGATCCACCCAACGCACACCGACATCGGGGGCTCCCTCCCTGCCGGCTTCGCCGGCTTCGATGGTCGGTCGCATCCCCGCCGCTCGGTGGTGCTCTCGTCGTGAACGTGAATCGAGAGTCATCCGTTAGCTCTAGCGCGCGGCTGCTGGCCGCTGAGGGTCAGAAGCGGATCCCGTCGGGCACGGTCGGAGACGCGCCGAGGAGGTCGGCGAAGGCCGCTTCGACCTTGGCAAGCGAGTCGCCGGCCCCGCGGAAGCGGCCGCGCGGCTCGCCCTCGCGATCGAGCACGACGAAGGTGGGATAAGCGTTGACCTCGAAGCGGCGCGCGACCGCCGCATCGACGTCGACCGCGACGTGGGTGACGAGGTTGTTGCCGTCGCGATAGCGTCGCAGGATCTCAGCGGTCTCGGGTGAAGCGACGACCACATACAGTCCCTGGTCGGCGTAACGCTGGTGCCACCGGTTGAGGGTCGGAATCGCGTTGCGGCAGACACCGCACCAGGTCTCCATCACCTCGATGACGACGACCTTGCCGCGCAGTGCACTGAGGTCGAGCGCGTCGACCGGCTCGTCGGAGGCGGTCGCGGGCGCGTCCAGCCCGGCGGCGAGCGACGATGTGAACATCAGCGCGAAGGCGAGTGGGACGAGGACGAGGGCGAGCGTGCGAGGCATGCGGTCAGACGCGCCGGGGAGGTCGAGTCGGCGCGCGTCGGTCAGTCAAGCATGGACCTACGCTCGAAGCCAGAGCTCATCGGCTCCGTGGGGCTCCGTGCTGACCGGACCTTCTGAATGGCGAACGCAAAGTTCTGCATTCGAGGGCTGTCTTCCTGCGACGAAACTCAATAAGACCGTGCTCGCGCGCCGCCGCCTCGTGCGCGCCAGGACTCCGATGAATCACCGTGCCGTGCTCCTCTTCGTCGTGATGCCAGCGCTCGCCGTGCTCGCTTGTGGTGACTCCGGCGCCTCGACCCAGGTCGACGCCGATGTCTCCGCGGCGGACACGAAGCCCGATGTTGCGCCTGATTCGTTCGATCTCGACGCGGTCGAAACCGCTCCTGAGTTGCCCGATCTCGAAGTCGCCGACACCAGCGCCGCCGACACGACCGCCGACACCCATGACGTCGCGGACAGCGACACCGGACCGACCCCCTGCCCGCCGGGCACGGCCGACTGCGAGTCCTTGCAATGGGCTGAGGTCGAACCCTTCCCGCACGCATCGGATCACCACGTCACGTTCGTGCACAGCAGCGACGCAGGCACGTACCTCTACGTCGCGGGCGGTGCGACCTCGAAGCAGCCCGCCCTCGATATCTGGTCGGAGGTGTGGCGTGCCCGTATCGCTGACAACCACCTGCTCGGCGCCTGGGAGGCCGAGGCGCCGCTGCCGGGACCGCTCGCGTTCGACGGCCTCGCCCAGAGCGACGTCGCGGTCTACCTCGTGTCGGGGGTGAGCGAGGACGCCGACGGCCCCGCCGCCACAAACGTTGCCTACATCGGCCGCTTCGACGACGACGGCCACCTCGCGTGGTCGACTACCACGCCGCTGCCGGTCGCAGTGCGTGTGCATCCAAGTGCCAGCTTCCTCTATGGAACGGGTGGCGAGCGGCCCGATCGGGTCGTCATCGTCGGTGGCACCTCCGATGTACCGCTTGCGACCGTGATCTACGCCGAGGTCCAGCCCAGCGGTGAGCTCGGCCTCTGGCGGGACGGTCCGGACCTGCCCGCGCCCCTCACCCATCACGCGGCCGTCGTCAAGAACGGGCGCATCTGGCTCTTCGGCGGTCTCACGACCGACAACGCGACCGTCCCGACGATCCTGCGATCGACCCACTCGGCGTCGGGCGGCCTGAAGGGTTGGGAGGCCGCGGGCACGCTCGACGACCCGCCCTGGACCCATGCCGCATCACTTTACGCCGACGGTGTCTTCCTCGTCGGTGGCGGCCGCGGTGGCCCAGGGCAAGAGCGCTACATCGACCGCATGCGGTTCGCGCGCTGGGACGCGGACGGCGAGCTCGGAAGCTTCATCGATGTCGTGAACCCGCTGCCGGTCGCTCGCTCGCACGTGCACCAGACGCCGATCCAGGACGGCTATCTCTACAGCGTCGGTGGGCGCGTGATGCCCAGCGGCAACTCGATCGCGCGCGCCTTCGTCGGCTATCTCGCCTTCTGACCGTGTCGTCCGGTGCGGTGTCGCGCTGGGTTCTTCCACACTCGGCGACGTGACGCCTTGCCAGCGCGAGCTTTTGGGCTTCCCATCGTCACTCGGCACCCCATCCACGCGGCCGAGAGGAATCAGTCATGCGCGAGCAGCATCGGACACCCCCCACCGGTACGGACGCCACCTCCACCCACCTCTCCGCCCTCGAGGCGAAGGCGCGGCACGACCTCGACGAGGCCGCACGCGAGATCGACGCGGAAGTCGAGAACCCGGCCGACAGCGACGACGTGGTCGACACACGCGCCGGTGCGTTGCCACGCGTGGGCGTTCCCTCGGACGTGCCCGATACGCAGGAGTCCCTCTACGCAGAGGACGGGGCCTATCGCGTCGACGAGAACGAAGGCGAAGGCGACCGCAACGCCGACCCGGTCACGTTGGAGGTCGAGGCGGACGGGCTCGCCATCTTGAGCGAAGACGAGCTCGAGCGCGCGGGCCGGTAGCAGAAAACCGTCGGCTGCATCGTAGCTACCCCGCCTGCAGCGGGCCGGCTCAGCGCCGAGTTCTGGCGCGCCAGACCGCAGGTGATGCGCGGTATGATCAGGTATGTCATACGCGACTGTTTGCCCTTCGCACCCGGCGCCGGTGCTTTGTTCTTCCTATACTCTTGGCCAACAGCGACCTGTCCCACATGACCGGCAAGGGCTCGGTCGAGCTCGGCCTGCTCTGGTACATGGCCCTCGTGAAGGCTTCGCCGACTTCCTCGCAGCCGCGCCACCACGCCTTGACGTCGGTTGGTCTAGGGCGTTCGCCGTGCGATGTTCCAAGCGCGCCGATTGTGGCGCGTAGACACGCAGGGTTGCATGGCGCCCAAGCTCGATGCAGGTCAGAAGAAGCGCGTGAGCAAGGCCCTCAACGACTCGGCCGAGCTTGCCAAGCTCGAGTCGGCGGCTGAGCTGCACGGCTTCGCCGACGAGTGGAACTACGACGACGGGGTCGACGAGCTGCTGGGCTTCCTACATGAGCGAAGGTTAATGGCGAAATTGGCGGGTCTGACGAAGTTCGTGTACGCCCTGGGAGTCGCTCCAGGCTGACCGTCGCTGCCGGGGCGCTAGTGATTGGCGGGAGTGGCTCGTCCATCGAGTCGCGTCCCTTCGGTCGACCGGGGTCCCATGCCGCTGTTCCGCAACCCGAAGAAGAAGGCTACGCCCAAGCGGCCGCTGGCATCGGCGCCAGAGCCCGAAGGGACCTGGGAGCCGGCCAGCGTGTTCTTTGCGCAGCCTCCGCCGGGGGTCGTGCACCTGGTCGTGCGACCGGCCGCGACCGACGGTGTGCTGGAACTCCAAGCGGCGACGGAGCTCGTGCCGGCGGAGCTGCGCGCGCCGAACTCGCGGGTCGAGGTGTTGCTGCACAGGGGGCAGATTCTCGGTGTGCGGCCCGCCGGTCCGGGGGCGGCGAGCTGGTTTGCGCAGAGCAGCGCGCTTCAGTCCTGAGCGATGAAGATGGGGTCGGAGATCAAGGGATCCTGGGGTCGAGCGGGAACCAGGAACCGACCGCGACCTGGCAAGCGTCGAGGTAGGCGGGGGCCTCTGAAGCGGTTGACTCGGGAGCCGCGGACAGGGTCGCGATGCCGGACGGGCTGATGCGCACGTGGGCGTAGTTGCGAAGGCCTGGGGCGGGCGCGAAGCGTTGCGCGTGGCGCTTGTCGATGACCCAGGCTGGGGCCCAGGTGCCGGAGTTCGCGAAGACCACGTCGCGTGACAAAGGGATCGCATTGGCGACGTGGGTGTGGCCGAACACGACGGCGCGCACCGGCACGATGCCGGCGATCGCCTGCGCGAACGTATGGGCGCGGTACTCGGTCGTGAGCGCGTTGTCGTTGCCGGCCGCCCAGTGATAGAGAAACCAGAGCAGCGGGAAGAGGGCGAGGGGAACCATCAACCTGACCGAGAGTGGCGCGCTCGAGAGCGCGATGGCGATGGTGCCGCCGACCATCAAGAGCGCCAGCCCGACCCGGTCAATCCAGTACTCGCGCGCGATCTTGTAGATGCGATTGGTGATGGGCGCCTTGCGCAGGGCATAGAGCGCGTGGGCGGTCTCGGACGGCAGATCGTAGCGGCGGGCGGCGGCTTCGATGTGGCGGCCATAGTCCTTGGGCGGGTTGCGTTCGAGGCGCGCACGGGTGCCCAGGATGGCGGAGAGCGCGCGCACGCTGCCGATGAACCAGGTGAGGATGAGGAAGCGACGCGAGAACGCGTAGTGCCGGAGCCAATGGCGGATGTAGCCGTAGGCGCTCAGGATGTAGTCGGTCGCGTGCGGATTGAAGAAGCCGATGTTCGAGAGCAGGAAGCGGTTGGACAGGTTGCCGGTCGAGAGCGCGATGTGGGGCTCACCGTGGCGCGTGACGATCGGCTCGAGGTTGTAGCGGAACGACGAGTAGTAGTCGTACTGGTGGCCGTGCTCGACGTAGATCTCGCCCTCGACATAGAAGAACCAGGGCTCGATGACGAACTCGCCAAGGGGCGCGGCGGGAAGCGTCGGTGAGGCGCTGGTGGCATCGCAGGCGGCTGCGAGGCGGGCGCGCAGGAGGTTCGCGACGTCGTCGAACCAGAGTTCGCGGTCGTGGTTGCCGATGGTGACGACCACGCGATGACCGGCCACCAGTAGGCGCGCGAGGGTGGCGATGAAGCCCGGGTGGTCAGCGAGGATGCGGCCGAACTTCCAGACCGACTTGGCCGCGGTCGCGTCGAGGCCATAGCTGTGCTCGAGCGGGTTGACTGGCCAGGGTGGCTCGGCAGGGATGGCGGTAACGAGATCGAAGTCGAAGATGTCGCCGTTCAGGATGAACGTGAACGTGTCGCCGGGCGCGAGTCGCGCCTCAAACGAGGCGACCATCGCGTCGAGCTGGTCATCGTAGACCCAGGCCGAGCTCTTGTGGCGCTTCCAGCCGTCGCGGTGGTCCTCGATATCGCAGAGGTGCAGGTCGGAGACGACGAGGTAGTGATGAGCGCTCATTACGATTGAAGCTGGGCGCGTGTCGCCGCCAAAGCAAGGGCACTGTCGTCGCAGGCGTCCCGTCGCTGCCTCATCGTGGCCAGCGCGCAAGCCGTCAGTTGGGATCTTTCTCGCCGCGCTCCTCACTGTCGTCGGGCCGCTCCTTGCCGAGCTTCTCCCAGCACTTGTTCTGGCGCTCGAGGTCGGCTTCGATCAGGTTCTCTAACGCGCGCTCCGCGACCTTGCCCGAGGTGTCGAGGCGCGTGTGGCGCTTGACCGACCAGCGGCCATCGGTGGCGCCCACAAGCTCGAGTCGATGCTGCGCGCCGTTGGCCGACAACGTCTGCACGACCGCGTTTTTCGTGAAGTCGGCGACCGCGAACGGCGCGACCGACTTGTACCCGCGATCGAACGCGCGGCCTTCGGCGATGGCGCCGACGAGGGCGGCGCAATCCCGCTTGCTGCGCAGCTCGACGTTCACGGCGCAGAAGTCGATGATTGCGACCTTGAGCGGCCACGCACCAGGTCGATCCCATGCAATCGATGTCGCGTCGACCGGCGTCGCCGGAGCGGGCGTGCCGAACACGCGCACCTCGGCGATCGCGATGTCCTTCCAGTCGACCGGATCGTGCACGCTCTGGATGACCAGCCGGATATAGCGCGTGACGACCTTCACCTCTTTGCCGGGCAGCGCCTCGCCGCGGTAGAACTGCTCGACGTCGACCGCTGTATCGCTCGGGGGCGCCCACACCGGCGCGTAGCTGCCGTCGTCGAAGTAGAGCCTGGCGGCCGCAAAGCGATTGTTGCGGCAAAACAGATCGCCGAGCTTCGGATCGACCTTCTGCAGGCCCAGCGCGATCTGGACCGACGACAGCGCATGCGGCGCGCCGAGGTCGAGCTCAATCCACTGCCCGACGCCCATCGCGTCCTTCTTCGCCGGCTGCCAGCTCGTGTCGACGCGCCCGTCGATGAGGTTCGCCGCGTCGAAGGTGTAGCCCTGCCACTTCGGCAGCGCGCTCGACGCGCTCACCGCAACGACCTTCACCGGCACGGGGGGCGCTGCCTGAGCGACCGGCGCCAACAACGTGATCAGGGCAAACGTGAGCGTGGCGAACATCAAACCTCTCCGGCTCGCGACTTTCATTGCGCGCCACCCGACGACTCGACCTTCGTCGTCGGCTCGACGATCCAGATCCGCGGAGCATACGTGCTGGCTTTGCTCTTCACGAACGCCTTGATCTTGGCGAGGCCCTCGGTCTCGGTCGCGCTCGCGTCCTTCCGCTCCGGGTTGGGCGCGTTGCCCTTCTTGGCCTTCTTCTCCGCCGCCGTACGACCCACGGCGCTATACGCTGCGAAGTCCGGGTTGGCGCCGACGAACTTCGCGCCCATCTGGGTCCGCAGCGAGTTCTGCTTCTGGTCGACGACGCGGCTGCCCCACTGGTCGGCGGTCGTGCCGATGAGATAGTCGGTCATGCCCTGCCCGGTGTGCACGCCGCCGGTGTTGTCGATGTAGAAGCCCTCCCCGGCGCTGATGAACCAGTGGTTGCCGACCTCGGTGAAGCCCCAGTCGGGCCTCGACGTGGCGCAGATCTGGTAGCCCGCTGGCAGCTCGCGCGGCAGCTCCTTGATCGCCTTGTCACGATAGAGCGCTGTGAGCGGCCCCTTGGCCCCGCTGCGCTTTTCGTTGGTCGTTCCGTCGACCCGCTTCGCTCCCATTTCTTTCAGCATCTTCTCCGAGAACTGCATGCACAGGCCCTGGTACTCGGGCGTGATCACCTTGTTCAGGATCGCGTTGTTCTTGGCCATCATTGCGAGGATGCGCGCGTTGGTGACCGGCGCGGGCGCCTCGCCTTGAGGCACCTCATTGCCGTCCGCCTTCTTCCCGCTCGGAGCGGTCGTCGGCTCCTGTGCTGCCGCTGCCGCGAGGAACTCGTAGCTCAACCCGTTGTCATCCGCCCAACCCTTGTCCTTCAGCTTCTTGAGCAGCGAGACTTTGCCCGCGGCGACCCGCTTCATGAGCGACTTGTTGAACTCGCCAATCCACGTACGCAGCACACCCGCCGCTCCGAAGTCGCGCGGCATGTCCGGCAGCGGACCGGCTGGCTCGTCCTTCTTCGAGGCCGCCGCATCCTGTGTGGCAGCGGTCGCCGGACCGTCCTTCTTCGCTTCGGCGCCCTGCTTCGAATCGCCGTCGAGCGCCGTCTTGTCGCCGGCTCCGACGGGCCCTGTAGCGCCGTCGGTCTTCTTCTTGTCGAGGCCGGCCCCGAAGCCCCCGAAGAAGCCGCCGCCGAACATCTGGACGGGCTCGAGCAGCGCTGATTGGGCTTCGAAGCCCTGCGCGGCCCTCACAGACTGCTTCAATTGGAGCTGTTGATTCGAACCCGCTGTCGGCGCGCTCGTCGGCGGGCGTTTGGACGCACCTTCGCGCGCAGTGTGAGCCTGTACTTCACCCATGTTGCTTCCTCCCAGTGATGCAACAGAGAGTGAACACCATGGCACAGGCTTCGCGCAACCGAATGGCTACTCCGCGCAGGTCGGAGACGACGAGGTAGCGATGAGCGCTCATTACAATTGATGCTGGGCGCGTGTCGCCGCGAAGGCAAGGGCACTGCCGTCGCAGGCGTGCCGCTGGCTGATCGGTGCTACGGGTGGCCAGCGCCGTCGGGGCATAGGCGCCAGCCGGCACCGCGCACCGAGAGGAGGATGGCGGGGCGGCTCGGGTCGGCCTCGATGACGCGGCGCAGGCGGTAGACGAACGTATCGATGCTGCGCGTGCGGCTGGTCGCTGGCAGGTCCCAGACGTCGGTCAGGAGCTCCTCGCGCGAGACGACGGTGCCGGGGTTGTCGAGCAGGTGGCGGAGAAAACGCAGCTCGAGGTCGGATAGCGTCACCGCCTCGCCGTCGCACGAGGCTTCGCGGGTGCGGAAGTCGACCGTGAGGCGGCCGACGATGGCGCGCTCGATGACGGTCGCGGGGGCGGGGCGGGTCCAGCCATGGCGCCGCAAGAGCGCATCGATGCGGGCGACAAGCTCTGGCAGATCAAAGGGTTTGGTGAGGTAGTCGTCGGCCCCGTAGCGCAGGCCTTCGACCCGGTCGGACAGGGTCGCGCGCGCGGTCAAGACGAGAATCGGCGTGATGTCTTGGCGCTTACGCAGCTCGGTCACGAGCTCGAGGCCGTCGCCGTCGGGCAGACCCAGGTCGAGCACCACGATGTCGGGCGCGCTCGGGTTGACGGTCGGCCGGGTCGGAGTCGCGAGCGCCTCACGGGCGGAGGCAAGCGTCGTGGCGACGTGCACGTCGTGGCCGTGCGCCTTCAGGGCCAGGCGCAACGACAGGCCAAGCGTCAGGTCATCTTCGACGAGGAGCACGTTGGCCATCAGGTCTCGTGGTCGAGAGGGAGCCAGACCTCGGCCGTCGCACCCTGGTGGAGGCCGCCCGAGTCGAGTCGTACCTCGCCGCCGTGGCCGCGCGCGATGGCGCGTGCGAGGCGGAGGCCGAGGCCCGAGCCCTTCCTGCCGGTGTCGCCCTGGCGGCCCGCGAAGACGTTGGGAGCGTCGTTCGCGGCGAAGCCGAGGCCGTGGTCGCTGACGCGCACGACCGCGTGGTCGGCGCTGCGCACACAGGTGACGTCGACGCGCGGAGGGCCCTCGGCATATTTGAGGGCGTTGTCGACGAGGTTTTCGAAGAGGAGACGCAGCGCACGCGGGTCGCCGACGATCATCACTGGCTCGTCGGCGGCGGGCGGGGTCGATGCACCGCCCTGAGCAGCGAAGGCCCAGCGTGCCTCGTCGAGCACCTCGCGTACGAGCGCCACCAAATCGATGGGGCGCAGATCGTAAGGGCGCTGCTCGAGGTCGAGGCGGGCGGTCTCGATGAGGTTCTCGATGCGCAGCTCGAGGCGATGGGTCTCGTTGGTGACCGCCTTGAAGAGCAGGCGCTTGTCGTCGGCGCTCAGCTGGTCACCGGCGCTGGCGAGGGTCTGGAGGCCGGTGCGGATGGCCGTCAGAGGTGTTCGGAGGTTGTGCGAGGCGCCGGTGAGGAAGGCGATCTCGACCTGGCGGAGGCGGCTCGCGCGACGCAGCGACCAGAAGAGGCCGGCCAGCAAGACGAGCAGGATCGAGAACGCGATGGGCCCGAGCGTGAGCCAGACGGCGTTGGGGCCCTGCTCGTCCAGCGCCCAGGTGACGACCCAGCCGACCAACATCGCGATGACGAGCCCGACCGTGAGGATGGCGATGACGAGCCCGCCCGGGCCAGACCAGAAGCCCTTGCTACGGATGCGCACCGAGTCGGCGCGCGAGAGCTGGATTGGGACACGGACGGCGGACGTGCGTTGCGCACGGGGACGTGGGGTAGGGCCCGGCGGGCGGTTGGGGGAACGGCCGGGGCGTGGCCGCTTGCCGACGGTCACGCGGCGCGGGCTTCGCGGGCGCGACCGAGGAGCTCGTTGCCGCCAAACCAGAGGTTGCGGCCGTAGTCGATGGCGACGATCGCGAGCGCGACAAGCGCCCAGCCGGTCGGCGTCCAGACATTGGGTGCCACGGCCGGCACGATGAGCGGCAATACCGAGAGCCACAGGACGTGCGCGATCAACGGGCCGGACTCGCCGCGATGGCGCAGGAGGATGAGGCGGCAGGTGACGTCGGCGCCGATGATGCCGACGGTCGCCGCCGGCACGAGTGGGTGCGAGCCGAGGTAGGAGAAGGCGATCTGCGCCCCCATCAGGGCGAACAGCGGCGCGAGCTCGAGGGCCGAGACGCCGACCTTGCGGGCACGCAACATCGAGGGGATGGCGGCGCCGGCGTAGCCGACGAAGACGACGGCGACGAGGACGGTGCCGGCGGTGATGTGGTCGAGCGAGAACTCGAGCCAGGGCGGGCTACCGGCGAAGAAGCGGACGATTTGGTAGACGAACAGGACCGTCACGCCTTCGGTCGATGAGAAGCGCGGGATGACGAGCAGCCCGGTGCGGAACTGTTCCCAGAAGAGCACCACGAAGCTGAAGGCGCCGAGCATACACAAGGCGACGATGAGCCAGTTGTGGTCGATGGTGAGGACCATGCCGGTGACGATCAGGATGGCGGCCGAGGCGATGCCGTCGAGGCCGTGGTCGAGGAACTCGCCAAGCGACGAGGTCTGACCGGTGCGGCGTGCGTGCGCGCCGTCGATGTTGTCAAAGGTCAGGTAGGCCATCAGGAGGAAGGCCGAGACAAGGTAGAAGATCGGCGCGCCGGCAACCGCGGCGCCGGTTGCGACCGCCGAGAGCACGCCGCAGATTTGGCCGACGATGGTCAGCGTATTGGGCGTGATGGAGGCCGGAATACGCGGTATTATCCGGTTCCAGAGGAGCTTCTTGTAGAAGTCGAGCAGCAGCTCGTCGTCCTGCACGCGATAATTGGTGGGCGGGGCGGGTGCAGTGGGTTTCGCGGGCTTGCCAGCGGCAGGCGCGGGCGACTTGGGGGCTTCGCTCATGGGACCTCCGCCCCGCGGGGGCGGCGGGGCTGGGGGCACTACTAGCGCCAGCCGGATCGCTGGGAAAGCTCCCGTTCAATCGGGCGTACGATGTTGCGACCGAGCGTCCGCTCGACCGCGTGGGAGGCGGTGGGGATCACGGGGCGGCATGAGGCACCGGGCCGCAAAAGGCCGGTGGCAGGCGGTGCGTAACGGATCGCGCAGTCGCCTGGGCGCAATGCTGTTGACGCAGGGTGGCCCAGTTTGCCGGTCGCGCCGCTCCCTGACGTCTTCGTAGGATGCTTTGTCACGGCGTCATGCGAGCGGCTTGGCCTCAGGCACCGAGTCGCGCGAGGCGGCCGTGGGTTCCGACAGGATGCCGCGGGTCAGCAGCGTGCGGCTCACCATCGCGAGGAACGGGCGCTCGAGCGTGACGCGGAGGTCGTCGCCTTCGAGTAGGCCGAGCGTGCGCGCGATGGCCTCGAACGTTGCGAGGCCTTCCGGGTGTGGCTCTGTTCGGAGCTGATAGTTGCTGAGGGCGCCGGGTGGCAGCGACAGGCGGGGCAGGGCGGCGATGGCGGGGATGCGGCGCAACATCTTGGTCGCCTGGCGCCAGCTGCCGTCGGTCGCGACGATGGTCAGCGGTGGGCCGGCGTTGAGGATTTCAACCCGCTCGGGGGTCAGCGGTTGACCCGATGGTGCCAGCACGTAGCCGACGGTGCCGGGCGGCACGATCGCCTCGGGGGCGGGTGGGGCTTCGTTCTGGGCCTCTTCGCCGCCCCACAGGAACAGGCTCGAACGGGTCAGCGAGCGCAGTGCCAGGTGCCCGGTGTTGGTCGTCTTCGTCCACTCGCGCTGATGCATCACGAGCGTGACGTGGGTGCGCAGCGTCAGTCGCGGGATGAGGTCGCAGATGCAGTGGCCGCTGAGCATGCGGCACCAGGCGCAGCGCACTGAGTTGTGTGTTCGCGAGCCGCCCAAGCCGGGCTCAGAATCCGTCGTCCATCTGCTCACGCTTGGCGCGGCGATGCTTCTGTCCGTCGGACTCCTGACCGCGCCCGAGCATGCCCGGGCCGGCCTGGTCGCGCGACGCGCCGGAGAAGCCGTGCTCGCTGTTCCAGTCGCGGAACTCGAGGTCGTCGCGTTCGACCCGGGTGGTGTCGCACGCGCGCTGCGTGCCCTGCGCTGGGGTGTAACGGGTGTACTCGTTGCCGTCGTTGAGCTGGCCGCGGCGGATGATCGCCTGGTCGCGAAGCGCCTTCTCGAGGCCCTTTTGCGAGAAGGCCTCCGCCCACTGGCTGTAGGTTCCGAGCTCTTCGTCGTAGCGGGTCGCCATGGTCGTCCTTGGGGTCGGTCTCACTGACGGTCGAGGATAGGAGGTAGCGGTCGACTCCACAAGGAACAAACCAGGAGCCGCGCGGAGGTGAATCAGCGGCCCTTCGACGACTTGCCGAGGTTGCCGGCGTGCTCGGCGAGCGGCGAGACCGGTAGCAAATCGAAGCCCTTGTTCTGCTCCTTGGCCCAGTTCACGCCCCAGTTGTTCGAGAACAAGATGACCGTGTGGTCATCCCGGTCTTTCGCGATGAGCGTGCCCTGGCCGACCTTGTAGGTCTTCGGGTCGAACTGCGCGTTGGAACCGGGCGAGGGCACGACCCAGCGACAGAGCGTGTAGGGGATCGCCGTGAGGATCGGCGCGCTGCTGTATTCGTGCTCGAGCCGGTGCGCGAGCACATCGAACTGCAGGGTGCCGACCGCGCCGACGATGTCGGGCGCCTCCTGCCACCAGTCGCGGAAGACCTGGATGGCACCCTCTTCCGAGAGCTGCTCGAGACCTTCGATGAGCTTCTTGCGCTTGAGCGGGTCAGCGACCCGGATCTTGCGGAACAGCTCGGGCGAGAAGTGCGGGATCCCCTTGAACTGGATGTTCTTTCCGGACGTGAGCGAGTCGCCGACGCGGAAGTTGCCGGTGTCGAAGAGGCCGACGATGTCGCCCGCATAGGCCTCGTCGACCGAGGAGCGTTCGCGCGCCATGAAGGCAATCGGGTTCTTCAGGCGCACCGTCTTGCCAAGGCGCGGATGCCACGCTTCCATGCCCTTGACGAAGCGGCCCGACGTGATGCGGAAGAACGCGATGCGGTCGCGGTGGGCCGCGTCCATGTTCGCCTGGATCTTGAAGACGAAGCCCGACAGCTCGGGCGCGGTCGCGAGGATCTGATCGGTCCCACCCTCGCCGAACGCGATCTTGTCGGGGTGCGGCGCCATCTTCAGGAACGCTTCGAGGAACGGCTGCACGCCGAAGTTGTTGAGGGCCGAGCCGAAGAACATCGGCGACAACTTGCCCTCGCGCACGCGCTCGGCGTCGTAGGCGTCGCCCGCGACGTCGAGCAGCTCGAGGTCGGAGGTGAGGCGGGCCTTGGCGCGCTCGGTCAGGAACTCGTCGGCCTCGGGCGAGCCGAGGAGGGCGGACTGCGACTCGATGGCAGTCGCGCCGTGCGAGGCGTCCGACGCGAAGACGTGCACGAGCTTGGTGCCGCGGTCGTAGACGCCGACGAACTCGAAGCCATCGAAGATGGGCCAGTTCATCGGGCAGGTGCGCATGCCGAGGTGGCGCTCGATCTCCTCCATGAGCTCGAGCGGGTCGCGCCCGTGGCGGTCCATCTTGTTCGCGAATGTGAATACCGGAATGCCGCGCAACTGGCAGACACGGAAGAGCTTTTCGGTCTGGGGCTCGACGCCTTTGGCGGCGTCGATGAGCATCACGGCCGAGTCGGCGGCGGCCACCGTGCGGTAGGTGTCCTCCGAGAAGTCCTGGTGGCCCGGCGTGTCGAGGATGTTCACGACGTTGTCGCCGTAGACGAACTGCATGACCGCGGTCGTGACCGAGATGCCGCGCTGCTTTTCGATCTCCATCCAGTCCGAGGTCGCGTGACGCGAGGCGCGACGCGCCTTCACCGAGCCGGCGAGATGGATGGCACCGCCGTAGAGGAGGAGCTTCTCGGTGAGCGTGGTCTTGCCGGCGTCGGGATGCGAGATGATGGCGAAGGTGCGGCGGCGCAACACCTCCTCCTTGATCTTGCGCTCGTTCAACATCGCGACCGAGGGCCCGTTGTCGGCGGTGGCGGTCGGGGTCGGCTCGGGGACAGTTTCTTCGAGGGTGTCGATCATGGCGTGCTCGCGAGCGGAAGGGTCAAGGCGATGAAGGTCGCGGTCCTGGTGCCGGCCGCGACCGGCAGCACGAGGCCCTGGCCACCGCGCAACGCGGGGCGCACCTCGCCCGGCGCGCATTCGTCGCAGGCCGGGTCGAGCACGAGGCCGAGGTCGCTGACATAGATGAGGGGCGCGTCGAAGGCACCCGTCACCGGGAAGCTCGGGTCGAGCGCCGGGCGGGTGCCGCCGCGGGCCATGATGAACGCGTGCGCGATGCCGGCCTCGCGCAGCACCCAATGCAAGAGGTGCGTGCGGTCGACGGTCGTGATGTCGTTCTTCGCGAGCGCCAACGGCAACGCGTGGGTCGTGTCCCAGCGGACGTCGGGCTCTGTTCGCATTGGACGGCCACGCACCCACGCGAGCGCGTCGAGCACCTGCGAGCGGCCCGAGCCGACCGGCCGATAGGGGACTTCATAGCCATCGGCGAGCGCCTTGGAGACGTCGACGACCCGGGCGCGATAGGCTGCGGTGGTCGTGCCCCAGTCGCTCGAGAAGGTCTGCGCGAAGCCCTTCGGCGCGGCGCGCACGGTGACGTAGCGCGCGTAGGGAGCGCTAGCAGATGCGGACGAGACCGGCGCGAGGTTTGTTGCGAGAAGCGCGATGAGGCGGCGCCCGTCTTTCTCGGTCTGCACCGGGCGCGCGTTGGGCATCGTCGTCTGGAAGGTGCCGACCGTGTCGGTCGCGAGGTCGTAGCGCAGGAGCAGCTCGGCCACGGGCAACCCGACGAGGCCTAGATAGCGAGCATCGGACACGAGTGTGCCGGGCACATCGAAGCGCAGGATCGCCTCGACCAGGCCGCCATCGGGCGGGGCGGGCAGGGTGAGCGCGACCGTGTCCTGGTCGGGATCGAGGCTCTCAGTCCAGGCTTCGCCATCCTTGCGAAGGCCGCCGCCCGTGAAGGTGGCTGGGGCCGCGAGCGTTGCCGGCGTGGCGCCATTGGCGGTGACGAGGCGCAGCTCGGCGCTCGCGAGGCGGGCACTGCGCGGCAGTGGAAAGGACACAAGGATAGGCGCGGTCGCACCGTAGTGGGCCGCGACCAGGTGCACGACGAGCGCGCTCTCGGCCTTGGTCGGGTCGGGTCGCGTAGCGACGAGTGCCTCGATGTGCAGCCTCAAGACCACTGCGCCGTCGCGCGCCCCGCGCCACTCGTCGCGCTCGGCGAGCAGGGTCTCCGGGTCTGCCAGGCGTGTCTGCGAGGCGGTGCCGCCGCAGCCGGTTGCCAGCGCTACGGCCAACATCAGACCGACGCCGAGAGCGGCGACGTCGCGTTGGATTCCTTTAATGGTCGTGGTCATGGCGGGGCGCACGTTTGCCCGAGTGGCACGCGCGGGTCAATGGTCAAGCGGGCGGGAGCCAGCGACGGCCGACTGCCAGGCACTGCCCCAGCGCGCCTCGACCGCGGCCAGGAGGGCGGCCGCCGGGGTGTCCAACACGGCGAGGTCGATGAAGCGCACGCTGTCGTCCCAGCCACCGCTCACGAGGAAATAGTCGGCCGGGTCGAATGCGAGCGCACCGACCCGCTCGCGATGGGCGCCGAGCTTTGCGATCGGGGCTGTGCGGTCGGGCGTCGTCGCGTTCCAGAGGTAGACCGTGCCGTCGAGCGCGCCATCTGCGTGGCCGTCGAGGTTCATTGGCATCGGGGCGGTTTGACACCCGGGCGCACGCGTGGATGATCCGCGCTGTCGCTTGCGTCGCGGGCTCTGGCGCGGCGACCCAAAGGTCCCATGCCTCGCATCCAGACGTTTAATGTCGCACCGAACATCCCCGAGGCGCTGCGGCCGCTGCAGGAACTCGCGTTCGACCTCGCGTGGACCTGGAATCCCGAGGCGGAGCGCCTCTTTCGGCGCATCGACGACGCGCTCTGGCAGGAGGTCAATGGCAACCCGGTGGCGCTCCTCGGGCGCGCCAGCCAGGAGACGCTGAAGCGACTGTCGGACGACCCGAGCTTCCTGCGCCACCTCGAGCGCGTCACCCAGGCGGTCGCCGACGAGGCGCGGGCCCCGACCTGGTATGGACGCGAGGTCGGCGGGCCGGTGCCACGCCCGCCGGAGGGCACCCTGGTCGCCTACTTCTGCGCCGAGTTCGGGCTGACCGAGGCGCTGCCGATCTACAGCGGCGGTCTCGGCGTGCTCGCGGGCGACCACCTGAAGTCGGCGTCGGCGGTCGGGCTGCCGTTGGTCGGCGTCGGCCTCGCCTATCAGGAGGGCTACTTCCATCAGTACCTCAACACCGACGGCTGGCAGCAGGAGGCGCCCTACGACAACGACTTCCAGATGTTGCCGATGCGCCGCTCGCGCTTCCCGGACGGTACGCAGGTCTCGGTCGACATCCTCATCGAGGGACGCATCGTGCGGGTGCGCGTCTGGGAGGTGAAGGTCGGGCGCACGCGTCTGTTCCTGCTCGACACGAACAGCCCGCAGAACCACCCCGACGATCGCAATATCACTTATCGCCTCTACGGTGGCGACAAGGACTATCGCTGTAAGCAGGAGATCGTGCTGGGCGTAGGCGGTTTCTACGTGCTCCAGGCGATGGGCATCGTGCCGACGGTCTACCATATGAACGAGGGGCACTCGGCGTTCATGGGGCTCGCGCGCATCGCCGACCTGTGCCGCAAGAGCGGCCTCTCGTTCGCCGAGGCGCGCGAGGCCTGCGCTGCCAGCAACGTGTTCACGACCCATACGCCGGTGCCGGCGGGCTTCGACATCTTCTCGAAGCAGCAGCTCGACCGCTTCATGCCGCGCGTTCACGAGGAACTCGGGATCCGGCGCGACGCGTTCTATCGGATGGGCGCGCACGAGCACGACCCCAACGCCGACCGCGGCTTCAACATGGCCTACCTGGCACTGCGCTGCTCGGGCTGGGTCAACGGCGTATCGCAGCTACACGGCCAGGTGTCGCGTTCGATGTGGCAGTGCCTGTGGCCCGGGTCCGAGGCGAACGAGGTGCCGATCGCTGGCATCACCAACGGCATCCATCACCTGACCTGGGTCGGCGAGGAGATGCGCGATCTGCTCGAGCGCTACCTCGGCGAGAGGTGGCGCACCGACCCGGTGGCACCGGGCGCCTGGTCGGGGGTCGAGAAGATCCCGGACGCGGAGCTGTGGCGCACGCACGAGCGTGGCCGCGAGCGACTCGTCACGTTCGTGCGGGAGCGGGCGGCGGCCCAGGCGACCCGCATGCGCATGCCGCAGTCGGACGTGGCGGCGCTGAGCGAGGTGCTCGACCCACGCGCGCTGACGATCGGGTTCGCGCGGCGCTTCGCGACGTACAAGCGGGCGACGCTGTTCCTGCGCGATCCGGAGCGGCTGCGAAAGCTCTTGCTCGACGAGGAGCGGCCGATCCAGTTCGTCTTCGCTGGCAAGGCACATCCGATGGATACGCCCGCGAAGGAGCTCATCCAGAAGCTCGTGCACTTCGCGAAGGACCCGGCCATCCGGAGGAAGATCGTCTTCGTCGAGGAGTACGATATGGGTGTCGCGCGGCGCCTCGTGCAGGGCGTCGACGTGTGGCTCAACAATCCGCGGCGCCCGAAGGAGGCGTCGGGCACGTCGGGCATGAAGGTCGTGCCGAACGCGGGCCTGAACCTGTCGGTGCTGGACGGCTGGTGGGCGGAGGCGTGGGACGGCAATAACGGCTGGGCGATCGGCAGTGGCGAGAGCTACGAGGACCCCGAGCTCGGCGACGCTATCGAGGCGCGCGAGCTGATGGAGCTGCTCGAAAACCATGTGATCCCCGACTTCTACGTGCGCGGCGCGGACCACCTGCCACATCGCTGGATAGCCCGCATGAAGCGCTCGATGGCGACCCTGAGTGGGGTCTTCAACACCGACCGCATGGTGCGCGAGTACGGCGAGCGCATGTACTTCCCGGCCGCCAAAGAAGCCGTGCGCATGGCCCAGGACGAGTGGAGCCTCGCGCGCGAGCTTGCCAAAGAGGCGGACCGGCTCGACGCGGGTTGGGGCGAGACGCGCATCGGCGAGGTGAAGGTCGAAGCGCCGTATGACCTGTTGCTCGGCCAGCCGGTCGAGATGTCGCTCGAGGTGTATCTCGGACGCGTACTACCCGGCGACGTGATCGTCGAGGCGATGGGCGGCATCGTCGATGGCGTGCGCCGCATCGTCGATGGCGAGCTCACCGAGTTCACGCGCGTCGGCGACGGTGCCACCGGCTGGCATCGCTACAGGGGCACCTGGTCGCCGCGCAACGCGGGCCACAACGGTTGCCTTCTGCGCATGCGTCCGCGCTTCTCGCGCGGGGCACCAGCGCGCGAGCTGCCAGTGCGCTTTTGGGAGTAGCCCTGCGACGGGGTCGCCTTGGCCGTACGCCGTAGTCGTCTTGCTGGTTCGCGGGCGTATCGCCTGCCATGCGTTGCGCTCGGGCGGACTCGGATCTAGCCTGCGCCACATGAAGACGCACGCTGTCGCTGGCGCCCTGTCCTCGCTCCTCCTCGGTGCCCCGCTCGCGCGCGCCGAGGAGGGCATGTGGACCTTTAACCGCTTCCCGATCGATCGGCTGGAGCGCGCGCTCGGCCTCAAGATCGATGAGGCCTGGCTCGATCACGTCCGGCTCGCCTCGGCGCGCTTGGCGCAGGGTTGCTCGGCCAGCTTCGTGAGCCCCGACGGGCTCGTGATGACGAACCAGCATTGCGTCAACGACTGCGTGCAGGAGCTGTCGACGGCGAAGA
>Ga0335394_10002674_pt1 | contig 20134 bp, 19 predicted proteins | sample MAT03_FD_205741 | JGI IMG/M metagenome (GOLD analysis project Ga0335394, IMG submission 205741) | Freshwater microbial communities from Lake Fryxell liftoff mats and glacier meltwater in Antarctica - MAT-03 (spades assembly) (version 2) ... | reverse complement strand
CGGCACCATCCTCGACGTAGAAGTAGTCGCGAATGTAGTTGCCATCGGAGCGAATGACCGGGCGCTGGCCGCGAAGGATCGACCGCACGGTGCCGGGCACAAGGCGGTTCCAGTTGAGGTCGCCGCCGCCGTAGAAGTTCCCGCAGCGGGTGATGGCCACGGGCAGGGCATACGTCTCCGCGTACGCCTGGGCGATGAGGTCCGCACAGCTTTTGCTGACATCGTAAGGATGCCGGCCGCGAAGAGGCGTGTCCTCGTCGTATGGCAACTGGTCCGCGGTGCCGTACGCCTTGTCGGACGAGGCAAGCACCACCTGCTTCACGGTCGGGCTGCGGCGGCAGGCTTCGAAGAGAGACCATGTGCCCTGGATGTTCGTTTCGAAGGTCGCCACGGGGTTGCGATTCGCCACGGGCACGATCGTCTGGGCGGCGAGGTGGAGAACGGTATCGATCTCGTATTCGCCGAGGAGCCGTTCCATGAGGGGTTGATCGCAGACGTCGCCGCGAACGACGTTCACCTTCGGAAGAAGGTCGCCACGAACAAGTTCACAGCCGGGCACCCAGTCGCGCACCAGGCAAATGACGCTGGCCCCGCGTTCGAGGAGCCGACGCACAACCCAGCCTCCGACGAGCCCGGTGCCACCGGTGACAAGCGTCGGTCGATCCTGCCAGAAGTCACTCACGCTGCTGCCCTCCAGGGGGCTTGCCCCGCTTGCCACATCGCTTCCAGTTGTCGCTTGTCGCGAAGGGTGTCCATGCACTGCCAGAAGCCCTCATGGCGATAGGCCACGAGTTGTTTCTCCTCGGCGATCTGTTCGAGTGCATCCGCTTCAAGGCTGGTGTTGTCGTTCTTCAGATAGCGGAAGATTTCCGGTTCAAAGACGAGGAACCCGCCATTGATCCAACCTTCCCCGGCCTGAGGTTTCTCGGTGAATCGGCTCACGAGATCGCCATCGAAGACCAGCCCGCCGAAGCGAGCCGGAGGCCGAACCGCGGTGACGGTGGCGATCTTGCCGTGCGACTTGTGGAAGCGGAGCAGAGCATTCACGTCCACATCCGAAACACCGTCGCCGTAGGTCACCATGAAGGTGCCCTTGGACAGCATCGATTTGAGGCGAAGCACCCGGCCGCCGGTGTTCGTTTCGAGGCCGGTATCCATGAGATGGACCGTCCAGTCCTCGCAGCTTTCGTCGTGTCGGCGGATCTTGCCGCGAGCCAGTTCGATGGACAGGCTGCCGATGATGCCGGAGTATTCCATGAAGAAGCGTTTGATCACCTCGCCCTTGTATCCGAGGGCGACGGCGAAGTCGTTGTGCCCGTATCGGGCATAGTGCTTCATGATGTGCCAGAGGATCGGTCGACCGCCGATCTCGACCATCGGTTTGGGGCGAGCTTCCGTTTCCTCGGCGAGTCGAGTGCCAAGGCCACCAGCGAGAATGACGGTCTTCATGGCATCACGTGGGTAAGGTGCGGGCCGCATCGCCCCCATGGGCCGAGCAGGAAAAGCCCAAGCCTAGGCGATACATACCCGAATTCGCCAGCCTCGCACAACCCGAACTGGAAATGAGAGCATCAACGGGTTCTGGCCAACTTGCGACAAGAGGGGTGACCCTTGCCAGCGAGGGCGTCACTGGCAAGCGTGAATCAGGTGAACGCCCGCGTGCTCGTGGAGATCGACCTCAAACCTTCACGGCAGCTTCGCGAGCCCGCCGAGCCGCACTGAAAGAGCGAATGCACATCGCCAGGAACACGGCGAGGATGAAACTCGTCAGGGCCGCGGAAATGATCGCGGGCTGGCCTGGGTCGATCGGCTCGCCCTTGAGGAATCGCTTGAAGATTGGGTAAGGCCCGCCAATCATGCCCAGCAGTGCGATCACCGCGGCGAAGTGCATCGCATGCTTGCGGAGGCTTTCCTTGAGTGCCAGCAAGCCGCAGATGCCGAGAATGATGCCGAAGACCGCGGGGATCAGAGCCGTGGGGCTGGCTTTCCCTTCCTGCGAGGCGTAGCCGATGCTGCCGATGACGATCAGCAGAACGCCCGAGATCATTGCGGGAATGGCCATGGATGAAGGCTCCGTGTGGTGTGGCGTGGTGAGTGACGGTGGAATTGTAGAAGGAAACGCCTTAACGCCCGCGCTCCGCCAGGAAGACTCCACGTCGCGGCCAGGCGATACGGTTTCCCATTTCGAGATTCGCGTCCGGAGTTCCGCGTTTCCCGCTCCGCGTTTCTTACTCCCATTCGATCGTTGCGGGGGGCTTGCTGCTGATGTCGTAGACGACGCGGTTGACGCCCTTCACGCGATTGATGATCGCCGTCGCGACGCGGGCCAGAAGATCCTCCGGCAATCGCGACCAGTCGGCCGTCATGAAATCGTCCGTCTGCACCGCTCGCAAGGCCACCGTGTTCTCGTAGGTCCGTCCATCGCCCATGACGCCGACAGACTGTACCGGCAGCAGCACCGCGAAGGCCTGAGCGGTCTTGCGATACCAGCCGCTCTTGTGCAATTCTTCGAGGAAGATCGTGTCCGCCTTCCGCAGTGTCGCGAGCTTCTCCTCGGTGACATCGCCCAGACATCGGACAGCCAGCCCCGGTCCGGGGAAAGGGTGCCGCCACACGACATCTTCCGGGAGGCCCAGTTCCACTCCAAGGCGACGCACTTCATCCTTGAAGAGATCACGGAGTGGTTCGACCAAATCGAAGCCGAGTTCCGCAGGGAGCCCGCCGACGTTGTGGTGCAGCTTGATCGTGGCGGCCGGGCCGTCCGGAGCACCGCCGCTTTCGATGACATCCGGATAGAGCGTACCCTGAGCCAGGAACTGAGCACCGGGGATCGACTTCGCCTCACGCTTGAAGGCCTCGATGAACTCGCGGCCAATGATCTTCCGCTTCTCTTGCGGGTCGGTCACGCCCTTGAGTGCGGCCAGGAAGGTGATTGATGCGTCCACGACGTGCAGATCGGCGTGATACCAGTCCTTGAAAGCATGGCGAACGAGTTCGGTCTCGCTTTCGCGCATGAGGCCGTTATCGACGTAGATGCACGCGACCTGCGGGCCGATCGCTTTGAGGAGAAGCGCCGCACAGACGCTGGAATCGACGCCGCCCGAGAGGCCGCAGATCACGCGCTTGTCGCCGACTCGCTCGCGAATCTGGGCCACGGTGGAATCGATGAATGTCTGCATCTTCCACAGGCCCTGACAGCCGCAGACATCGCGAAGGAAGTTCGCAAGAATCTGCCCGCCATGGGGCGTATGGCTCACTTCGGGGTGGAATTGCAAGCCGTACACCGGCCGCCGGGAATGCTTGACGGCCGCGACCGGGCAGGTGTCGGTCGCGGCGAGGGCAACGAAGTCGCCATCGACGGTCTGGACCTGGTCGCCATGGCTCATCCACACAGTCGTCTCTCGTGGCACGGCCTGGAAGAGCGGCACCGCATCCTTCACGTGCAGGGTCGCCCGGCCATACTCGCGTGTGTCCGATCCGCCGACCTTTCCGCCAAGGGCCTGGGCGGCAAGTTGCATGCCGTAACAGATGCCAAGGACGGGGATGTTCAGGTCGAACAGCTTGACATCGCACTTGGGGGCGTTGGCCTCATAAACGCTGGCCGGGCCGCCGGAAAGGATAATCCCCTTGGGCCGAAGCTCATGAATTCGCTCGGCCGAGATATCGTGTCGAACGACCTGGCAGAAGACGTTGAGTTCGCGCACTCGCCGGGCGATAAGTTGCCCGAACTGCGAGCCGAAATCGAGGATCAGGATGAGTTCGTCAGTCATAGAAGTTTGCGCCACGAATCGTTACGAGAGGTTAGGCCCAGAGGAAACCTGTCGGCATGTTCACGACTCTGGTTGTAAAGCCTCGAACTCCTGAAGCCGACGAATGGAGGTCGTCAAATCTTCTTCACCCCGCACGCCCTCTGCCGACACGAATCGCTCGAAGTCGATATCGCCGTCTTCAAGGACATCGATTTCCCATCGTTCACCTGGCACGTTTGCACAGATCGGGATTGCGTCGTACCGATGGTAACGAACTTCAAAGTGACTCTTGGCTTCCTCTAGCTGGCGGAGGATTTTCCTGAGATTATCGAACGGGTTCGATGTCACTTTTTGTCGAAGCGACTGTCGATGAGCCGCTTTCTGAACGTGCGGTATCCCGTTTCTCGTTGTCGTGCCTTTTTCTTGATGCTTCGCCATGTTTCCCCCACGATGTCGTTCCAGGAGGGTGAGCCTGGATGGAGTCGAGCGTACTTTGATTTTACCAAGCTTCCGCTGGAGAATCTCGGCAACGGTTCGCGATCGTTGTTGTCCGGCATGGGCGCTTCCCGAATCAGTTCTTTCCCAGCTCCCGCGCTCGCAAAGTCGCCGCTTCCACCGCGTTCATCAGGCCCGCGCGAATTCCCGCTCGTTCCAGGGCGTGCAAGCCCGCGATCGTCGTGCCGCCAGGGCTGGCGACGGCATCCTTGAGAGCCCCCGGATGCTGGCCGGTTTCGAGCACCATCCGCGCGCTGCCGAGCAACGTCTGAGCCGCGAGTGCCAGTGCCACATCGCGAGGCAGTCCCATGCGCACACCTCCATCAGCGAGGGCTTCAATCATCACATAGACGAACGCGGGCCCGCTGCCGCTGAGACCGGTGACGGCGTCCAGAAGGTGCTCGGGGAGCGAGAAGGCCTTCCCCACGGCGTCGAAGAGATGCCCCACAAGTGCAATGTCTTCAGGAGTCGCGGTCGAACTTGCGGAGTATCCGGTCGCACTGGCCCCCACCAGGCACGGCGTGTTCGGCATCACGCGGATCAGCCGCGTCGACGCACCGAGCCCGTCCGCCAGCGTCTTCAACGTCACACCCGCGGCGATCGAGACAACCAGATGTGGAGCGCGAAGCTTCGGCCGGATCTCCGCCAGCAGGGCGTTCATCACCTGCGGCTTTACCGCCAACACAAGGATGTCGCAAACGTCGAGCACTTCCGCGTTCGTCTCGACCGTGCGAACCCCGGTGCTCTTGGCGTACTTCTCGCGGGCCGCCGGATAAGGGTCCGCCGCCAGACAGCGAGGCAGGTCGAGAAGGCCCGCGGACTTCCAGCCGAGCGCAAGAGCACTGGCCATCTGGCCCGCACCCAGGAAACCGACCGAGACCGGCGACGTTCCAGCCGTCATACGCTGCTCCCGCCCTTCAAATGAGAAACTTCTATCATAGTAATCCGCTACCCGGAGGGGAAACGCTGGCATCCCTTGGCCTCGCCGAGTACTCTGTCCCGAACGCACTCCCTGCCACGACTCGCCGAACGAGACCCGCACATGTCCCAAGCCGCTTCCCCACGCACAGGTTGGTCCAGTCTTCGCGACCTCACGGGCTACCACTGGTTCGTCTTCATCATCTGCTGTCTCGCGTGGGATCTGGACTGCATGGACCAGCAGCTTTTCGTCCTGGCCCGGCAGCCGGCCCTGGCGACGGTGATGAACAAAGCGCCCAGCGACCCGGAAGTCGCAAAGTACGGCACCTACGCCACGTCGGTATTCATGATCGGCTGGGCCATCGGCGGGATCGGGTTTGGCGTCCTCGGGGACCGACTGGGCCGCGTGAAAACGCTGACCGCAACCATCGGCCTCTATGCCCTCTTCACCGGGCTCAGCGCTCTCTCCACGGGGCCGATGGACTTCATGGTCTACCGCCTGTTGACCGGCCTCGGTGTCGGCGGCGCCTTTGCGGCGGCGGTCGTGCTCCTCGCCGAGACGGTGCCCGAAAACGCCAGACCGTACGCGCTGGGGCTCTTCCAGGCGACGAGCGTGTTCGGGAATGTCGCGGCCGCTCTCATCGGCTTGTACCTCAGCGGCCTCGAGCGGGAGGGTGCCTTCACGGCAGGGGCCTGGCTCACGCCCTGGCGCGTCATGTTCATGCTCGGAATCATCCCCGGCATCCTGCTCGTGGTCGTGCAGTTCACCTTGCGCGAACCTGACAAGTGGCTGGCGATGCGTGCGGCCGAGTCCACTGGGGCCCGCCCTTCGCCATTCCAGGCGTTCTTCGGAACAATCTCCGCGCTCTTCACCACGCCACCCTGGAACAAGCGAGTCCTTCTTGGCCTCTTACTCACTGGGGCAGGAGTCGTCGGCCTCTGGGGTATTGGATTCTTCTCTCCGGAACTCGTCCGACTGGCGCTTGAGCAGGGGCTAAAGGCCGAAGGCCTCGAAGGCGACCAACTTCAGGGCGAACTCAGCCGCTGGAGGGGAATCACATCTCTCATCCAGAACCTCGGCGCCTTCGTCGGCATCTTCGCATTTAGCTGGGCCACCGGGTTGATCGGCCGGCGAGCGGCTTTCGGCGTCTTCTTCATCCTCGCCGCGCTCATGACCGCCTACACGTTCTGGTTCCTCCGCACCAAGAACGACGTGCTCTGGATGATCCCGCTGATGGGCTTCTGCCAGCTGGCCCTCTTTGGCGGATACGCGATCTACCTGCCAGAACTCTTCCCGACGAAGTTCCGCAGCACGGGCACATCGTTCTGCTACAACGCCGGCCGCCTCGTGGCCGCCTTCGGCCCGTTCGCGCTCGGGCAACTCACGAGCACCGTTTTTGCCGACAAGGGTGCGGAGGCGTTCCGTTACGCGGGAGTGACAATGTGCTCGGTCTTCCTCGTGGGCCTGCTCGTGCTGCCCTTCCTGCCGGAAACGAAGGACCATCCTCTGCCGGAGTGAGTAGGATCTAACGCGATCCGCTAGCGAGGCGCCGCTGGCGGATCGACAGGCCTGGACCGGGCCGCCGAGGCTGGCTCGCACTCACCGGTTAACAAGCTATGATGCGTCATACCTCGAACTCGCGATTCGGGAACCACTCGCCCTGGCTTCCTTGGATCAAGATCCCGTTACTGCTGCGAAAGCCGCGGGTGTGAAGCTCCTGCGAACCCTGACGATGGCACCTGATCTGATCGAGTTTTCGATTCGCGATCGGCGCTATCCCCGGAGAAACTTGACCATGTCCACCCTGACAATTCCCAAAGCCCCGGACTGGCTCGCGAAGCGCGATGGCGCTCTCTCGCCAGGCATTCGCGATCACATGGCGTATGTGCTCATCGGCGGGGCGCCGCAGTACAAGATCGAGGTGCGGCCCGCAGTCGGGAAGTTCATCTGCTCCGTCGAACAGTCAGTGAATGGCAAGCGACTCGACGATGGCAGCACGTACGGAACGCCCGAGACCGCACTGACGGGCGGGCTGGACCAACTTCGCGCGAAGCTCGGCTGGTGACGTGAATGAAGGGATTCAAAACAGGATCAGTGAGTGATCCGACGCCACTCCCTCTGGTCTCTGTCCTCTATTCACTGCTCGTTCCCTGCAAATCTTCCGGGACCAATCGATCTCTCTCGACAGCGTTTCGCGAAGTCTTCTACAATGTTTGCATGGAACGCCTCAACAAATACCTCGCCCATGCGGGCGTCGGCTCACGACGACACTGCGATGCCCTGATCGCCCGGGGCCGCGTGAAGGTCGATGGCCGCGTCGTCATCACGCTGGGTGTGCAGATCAACCCCGAGACGCAGCAAGTCGCGGTGGACGATCACCCCGTGCGAGCGGAGAAGTTCGTCTACTGGCTCGTCAACAAGCCGCAGGGCTACCTTTGCACCAACAGCGATCCGGGTGGCCGACCACGGGCGATCGACCTGCTGCCCCACGTCGATCAGCGAGTTTACGCTGTCGGCCGGCTCGACGAAGCCAGTGAAGGACTGCTTCTGATGACCAACGATGGCGAGCTCGCCTTTCAGTTGATGCACCCGAAGTATGGCGTCACCAAGTCTTACCTCGTTCAGGTTGCGGGCCGCCCGACGACGGAAGATGTGCAGAAACTTCTCGACGGCGTCTGGCTGGCCGAGGGCAAGGTGAAGGCGAAGTCCGTTCGACGGATGAAGCCGCAAGGCAACAGCACCTGGATGAAGATCGTGCTCAACGAGGGGAAGAACCGTGAGATTCGCCGTATGCTCGCGAAGCTAGACCATAAGGTGCTCCTGCTCCGCCGCGTCGCGATCGGCCCCATCGAACTCGACAGGCTTCCTCGCGGCAAGGCCCGCAAGCTCTCCCTCGCGGAAGTCGAGAAGCTGAAACGAGAGGTCACGAAGTCAAAGTTGAATGCCGACGATTCCAGTGAACCCGAGGAGCCAAAAGACGACGGCAACGACAAACCGGCCCTTCTTCCCAGGAAGGAACCTCCCATCCGCAACGAGGCCAAGCGGCCTCCGAATCGCAATCCTGCGAAACGAGCCCCATCAGGCCGGCCCACAGGGATGCCGGCGATGCCAAAGCCCCAGCAGGGACGCGAGGACAGACGGAAGCCGCCGATCGGACGAGACCCAAAAAAGCGTGGTGCCCGCTAATTCGACAAGGTTCCAGGGTCGTGTAACGGGTTTAAAGGGGTCAAGGAGATCTTGCAAAATTCGGTAAGGTGGGGATAGTAGCGATGCGGAAGCCCTTTTCCGGGCCGCAGGTGTGGTAACCGATCTCACGAAAAGGGCTTCCACTTTTGTTGAAGAGCATTCGCTCATTTGATGCGTACAGGTTCGGAGACCCTCACCCCTTGGCTATGTCTGCTCGCCTCTTCGCGGCTGAAGAAAACGAGGGCTGCACCCTCAATTCTTTGAGTGACGATGCACGAGGACTGTGAGCGTTTTCTCGAACCACCTCCGGTCAGGAAGACCCGAGTTCCGAAGATAGGAGATCTTCATGCGAATCACGATCGATACGGACCAACGCCTTATCACGCACGACGGCCCCGACGGCACGCGCGAACATCCGCTCGATTCGCCAGAAGCCTTCCGACTCATCACCGAGCAATGGCTGGCGGTCGGCTGGACGCAGAAGTACTCCTACGGCTTCAGTTGGTTCGGTCGACCGATCATCCAGCTTCCGGAGGATCTTGTTCGCATCCAGGAAGTGATTCACAAGGTGCAGCCGGACGTGATCCTCGAAACCGGAGTCGCTCATGGCGGCTCACTCATCTTCTATGCCACCCTCTGCAAGGCCTTGGAACGTGGCCGCGTGATCGGCGTGGACGTGGAGATTCGCCCCCACAATCGCCAGGCGATCGAGGCCCACCCGCTCACGAGCTACATCACGCTCGTGGAGGGTAGCTCCACCGATCCCTCGATCGTGGCGAAGGTGAAGTCGCTGGTGAAACCGAACGAGACCGTGCTCGTGCTGCTCGATTCCAATCACACCAAGGAGCACGTGCTTCACGAACTGGAAGCGTACTCGTCGTTCGTCAGCGTGGGCTCGTACATCGTGGCCGCGGATGGGATCATGGCGCTCGTCGCCGGGCGACCCGGAGCCAAGCCTGACTGGACGTGGAACAACCCGACTCAGGCCGCTCGCGAGTACGTCGAGAAGGATGCTCGCTTCCGCCTGGAGGAACCGGAATTCCCGTTCAACGAAGGAAAGATCGTGGACCGCGTCACCTACTGGCCCTCGGCGTACCTTCGCCGCGTGGCATGAGGTCGGGAGCGAGTCAGGATCAAAACAAACACGGCGGGATCACTCCCGCCGTGTGTCATTATCGATCGTGATAGAAGCTCAGATCTTCGGCGGCAGGGTGCTCGGGGCCGCGTCATCGAACTTCGGAGCGCTCGACGGCGTAACTCGCTGCGGCGGCTTCACAGGTTCCGGCTCGATCGACTGGCGCGGCGAACGTGTCTCGGAAACCTCGTCCTCAAGGCCTTTCACACCCTTCTTGAACTCCACCATTGTCTTGCCCAGCGACCGCCCTATGTCCGGCAGTTTCCGCCCGAAGAGCAGAATGCCCAGCACGAGCAGGACGATGAGTTCCGGTGTGCCAAGGGAGCCAATGAAGGCGAAGAGTGAATACATGACATTCCTCCCAACTCGAGTGTAGGATTAGCAGATTCAGCTTGTGTGAACGGGAGGAGGTTGAAGGTAACCCCACCGGAGTGCGGCCTGCAGGCCTTGGCTTATCATAGCCTGCTCAGACCGATCCCGGCAAGCGGACTCGGCGGTTTTTCCCCCTGAAGAGCCTGCCAGATTCTCTGGCCACCAAAGTCGTCCACTCGCTGTGCGAGTGATGGCTTACGCAACAGAACAGGATGGATCTCGTGAGAATCGACCTTGTTTTCCACTAGAAGCGATCACTCGCACAGCGAGTGAACGACTTTAGCGCTGCATCACCGCAGCGAGCAGCCTCAGGTCGTTCAGTCCACCTTGTAAGGCGAGTTAGAATCCTTCTCATGGCGGATCTCGTCGACCGGTTCCTGCTTCATCCAGCCCGCGTAGAGGCGGTTGGCTCCGTTGAAAACGAGCCCATCCCGGGTGCCCACGTTCTTGTACGCATGCACGACCCCCGCGGGAACGATCAACGCGAAGGGGGCGTCCTCGCCCACGTCTTTCACCTCCCTGGCACCGAAGGTTGTCGACTCCTTCCTCGCATCCCACAGGTAAACACGGAAGGTGCTGGGGCCCATGAAGCAGAAGTAATCCGCCTGATCGACGTGTTCATGCGGGCCGCGAACGACGCCGGGCTGCGTCATGGAGATGTACGCCATCTCGGGGCGGAACTTCGGGTCGATGAGATCGTTGCGGAAGAGTTCGACAAGCCAGCCGCGAGCATCATGGAAGAACTTGAGGGGGATCCAGGCGACATCCGTAATCGGGCCGCGCTGGACGAACTTCGGGAGTGCGATGTCCATATCGAGGTCTCGTGGGAAACATCAAATAAAGGGGAGGCTCGTGAGGCCAGGACTCGTCCACAAAGGACTGCGTGATCTCGACCGCTTCATCGTAGTCGCCTTGGGGCCCTTGATCTCGGCGACCGCCATTTTCTTGAAGGACAAGCGAAATCTTACCAGCCTGACGCGCCGGCCAGCTGGCGAGCTTACGCCCCGCCGGGTGGTTGCATGACTCGTTTCCATCAGCCCTCAGGGCTGGCGAATCAACAATTGTCGGGACTTCCGTTTCAACCTCTGTCAACTGATCCAGAACCATAGACGCTTTTTTGGTCGGTGACCGGACATGATTCCAGTCACCGCTCGATTCGGAAATCGAGTGTGGTCATGTCGTTAAACTCGAGAAGGAAGTGATTCCAGCTTTCGACATGATTCCACCAGAGGGTGGGAGAGTCGGCGCTGGAATCAACCGGTGTGCGACGAGTCGGCTTTCTCATGGCTCGGACGGTTGTTGATTGCTTGACCCTAAACGGCGCGGAGCGCAGCCGCAAGGGCTATCCTTCCGTTTCAGAAGTGGAAATCTGACGACGAGTGACGCTCAGTCATGGGCGTCGCCAGCGTCCGCAGGGCATCGCGGCGACGCGAGAGGTCTCGATCGGATAACGTTGCTGAGCCGAGGCCGGTTCACTTCGTGGCCTGGGGCTTGTACTTGGTCAGGAAGTCCACCACTTCCACGTGATCGTCCACGTTTTCGTAGCCCAGGGATCGCAGTTCCGCCAGGGCTTCCGCGCTGCTCCAGCCGTTGTATTCCATGCGGTAGATCGTGCAGAAGGTCCCCGTGCGATGGATGCCCGCGAAGCAGTGGATCAGAACGGGGTGGTTCGCCTTGTCGTTCATCACTTCAAGGAACTTATCGACGTTCACCTGCGCGGGCACCTTGCCGTCCTGAACCGACCAGACTTTCGGAATCAGGCGAACGAACTTCATGCCATGGGAGTTGCAGTAATCTTCTTCGAAGGTGTCCGGGTGCGGCTTGTTGGGATCTCGGGACGTTCGCAGGCTGATGACAGTGCGAATGCCGTGCTCCTTGACAATCGTATCCAGGCCGTGCGGCGTGAGTTGTCCGCTGCGGTAGAGAACGCCATCTTCCATGATGCGGAAGTTGCGGAAGTGGGTGCCATAGTACGCCGAGTACGCCAGTGGCACGCCGATGGCGAGCAGCACGACAGCGATACCGAGAAGCCACTTTACTTGACGAGACATCGCTCAACCCTCCTTGGTCGAGTTGAAAGAGTACCTTGGATCAACGATTGTGAAAAGCCGAACTCTCGAAGGCGCGTCAGAGGAGGAGTAGCCAAGTTCTCTGAGCCCTCATGGTAGGCCACCCGCGGAGCGAGTGACCTACCTTAGGACGACAGTAACTTCGGCCGCTCGCTTCACTTCTTTTCCTGGGGCTCGCTGGGTTCCGGTGCGGTCGGTTTACTTCGACGCATGAGCTGGGCGAGGCCGAACCCGCTTCCCACGGTCAGCAGCACGCCGAGGCCACCCATCGCGAGCATGGTGAAGTCGCGGCGGTTGAAGTCCGAGAGAGGCCGTTCCGCCAAGACCAGCCGTGACGTGGAAGGTGTCTCCGGTGACGTTTCCGGCATCGGGAACGGACCAGGAGCAGCCCCTGGCATCATCGGGCTCACCACCTCGACATCCACCATCGAGACTTCCACCTCCTGCGGCTGCGGATAGCCAGGAATCGGCTGGGGATACCCGGGAGGCACCTGGCCCGGATAGCCCGGCGGCATGGCGGGGGGGTAACCCGGGGGCACCTGGCCCGGATAGCCCGGGGGCATGGCGGGAGGGTATCCCGGTGGGGCACCCGCGTATCCCGGCGGGGAAGTGTACACCTGCGGAGGCGGGGCATACGGCGCCGCGGGCAACGGCGGAGGCGGCACCGGGGCGGGGCGAGGCTGCGTGGCCGCCGGCCGGGGTTGCGGCACGGAGCGAGAAGGGGGCGGCGGAGCCGGCGGCGGGGGCAACGGCGGGGGAACAGGCACCGATCGCGAAGCGGAAGCCTTGGCCGGCGCGGGCGACTCCCTGGGTAAATCGGCCATCCCCGTCGATTCGAGCCAGTCGCGATACGCCGGGACCATGTCAGGGCCCGCGGGCTTCACGCCCGCATTCGATTTCAGGAACGGCTTCAACGCCGCCGCTGCCTCCGCGGGAGTCGCGTAACGCTGATTTGGATCCTTCGCCATCAGCGTATCCAGCACGGCCTGCAACCCATGAGGTGCGTCCGCCATGGCGGCGGCGATCGGCTTCGGCTTCTCCGTGGCGTGCTTCACCATCTGGGCCATGATGTTCGTATCCGGGAACGGCGGCGTGCCGACCAGGCAGTGGTAAAGCACACAGCCGAGACTGTAGATGTCCGCGCGGATATCCGCCGAGCGAGCGTCGCGGGCTTGCTCGGGGGCGAGGTAGTCCGGCGTACCCAGCACGGCGCCTTCGACCGTCAGTTGCGTATCGACCTGCCCCTCGGCCGCGTTCTCGTCGAAGAGTTCACGGCCAAGGCCGATGTCCACGATTTTCAGCGTCGCGTCCCAGGTGGTATCCGGCTTGGTCGGGGCGGACAGGGGCGTCAGCATCAAGTTGGCCGGCTTGAGATCGCGATGGATCATCCGCTTCTCGTGCAGGTGCTGCAAGCCGTTGAAGCCCTGGTACATCAGCCGCACCGCTTCGGTGACGGGAAGCTTCTTCCGCCGGGTCAGCACGTCCTCGAGCGTCTCGCCGTCGACGTACTCCATGACGATAAAGTGCACGCCGCTGCCTTCGCCGAGCTGGAACGCGCGAATGACGTTGGGATGATCAATCATCGTGAGGAGGCGAGCTTCCCGCTCGAAGCGGCCCATGATCGCGGGGTTCTTCGCCTTGGAGGCGGGGAGAATCTTGAGCGCGACGGTCTGCCCGAGCGTGTGGACCGCCCGATACACCCCGGCCATCTGGCCCTTGCCGATGCGATCGAGAATCTTGTATCCGCCCAGGAAGAAGCCGTCCGCGTGGCCACGGAGCAGCATCGCCGCCTGATATTCCGTGAGGAGACGCTTGGCGATCAGATGCTTTTTGAAGTGCTCGACCGCCTCATCGGACGTGCCGGTGCCGTCGCGCCACTTGCGGTAGATCGACTCGACCTCTTCCGGCGAGCTCAGTTTGCTCCGCGAGAGCAGGGCGCAATAATCGCGGACGTTCGTCACCGGGTTGGCCATGGGTTGGTCGGGGGGTTGTGAGTTCTCGTTTAGTTTCGAGCCTTGCGAAGCACATCCATCGCGTCCGCATCACCTCGGTAAAGCTCCTCGATCGCCTTGAAGGCTGCCTCGGCCTCGGCGGGCTTTCCCGCTCGCTTCGCTTTCACCGCCGTCTCGATCGCTGCGTGGAGCGTCTTTCGATCCGTGGAGGGGGCGCGGCGGCCCTGCTTCTCCAGTTCCTTCAGGCCATCCCGGGCCAGGTCGCCCCAGCGTTGCTCCGCTTCAAGGCTCGCGAACGCGGAGAGCAGCGCCAGCCAGGTGCGCCGGGCGGAATCCGCATCACCAGCCTGGGCAAGCCGCAGGCCGCGAAGGTAGAAGCGTTCCGCATCACTCTTCGGATCCACGTCCGCACCCGCAGCCAGCACTCGGCGCTGTTCGCGGTGGTCCAGGATACGCAGACGAGCCACGGCGATTTCCTCAACATATCGCTGGGGATGCCTGCGTGAGAGGGGTTCCAGATATTCCTCCCAGGCGCGGTCCCAATCCGCGGGGTCGGCCGACTCCATCAATGGCCGGGCGCCGGCAATCAGGCTCTCCGCATCCGGCCCCGGCGACAAGAAAGCGTAACCGAGAACGCCCAGCGCCATAAGGAGAAACGTCGCGAGAACTCCAAACCGGACGAGCGATCGCCCTCGCGGTGAACTTTCCTCGCTTTCGCGATCGTCCGCCGCCACGGCGATCCCGCTTGGGGGAGCGAGATCGTGCGTTCCCGTGTCTTCGAGCCGCGGCAGGATCAGCACCTCGCCTTTCCGCTCCAGTCGGCCGCGGATTCGATCAAGGTCGTCCAGCATTGCCGCGGCGCTCACGGGCCGGCGGGCGGGATTCTTGTCGAGTAATCCCCGCAGCCAGTCGTCGAGTTCGCTGGGGAGATCGCCTACCACCATTCCGGCCCGCTCCGGTAGCGTGTAACAGATCTTGTGCAGGAGTTCCACGACGGACGCGGCCACGAAAGGCGGGCGGCCCGTCACCAGGCTATAGAGCACGCCTCCCAGAGAATAGAAATCGCTTCGCCGGGTCAGGGGCTTGCCCCCCGCGGCTTCGGGGGCGAGATAGGCCGTCGAGCCTAGAGGGGGCGACGTGCTCGCTGGCGGTGGCGGGATGATTCGCGAGGTGCCAAAATCCAGAAGCTTCAGCGTGCCTTCACCGGTGATCATGAAATGCGACGGCTTCAGATCGCGATGGAGGATCTTCCGCGTGTGTCCATGCCGCAGCGCCCGAGCCGCCTGAAGAGCGATGCTGAAAACCTCCCGCCATGGAAGCGCGCCGTGTTCGAGGCGGCTGGCCAGGTCCGTGCCCTCGACAAGTTCGGCCGCATACCACGCCATCCCCGCGTGCACACCACTCTCGTGCAAGCGGGCGATGTTGGGATGCTCGATCCGGTGAAGGGCAAGCATCTCGGCCGGGAATCGCTGGAGGAAGCCCGGATCCTGGAGGCGATCCAGCGCCAGCACCTTCACCGCGGCGCGTCGAGACGCATCGTCGAAGGCCCGCGCCGCGTAAACCACGCCCTGCGTGCCACGGCCGATCTCGCGTTCCAGGTACCAGTTCCCAAAGCGTGCCCCGATCATTCCCCTATTATAGTGGCGGAGGAACCAAGCCATGCACGAAGCGAGAGACGACGCTGACCCGCCCGCCCTGCTACTGATCGCCCATGGCAGCCGACGCGCGGAAGCGAACGCCGATCTCGAACACGTCGCCGAGAGCCTGCGAGCTCGTGGGCGCTACCACGTCGTGATCTCCTCCTTCCTCGAACTCGCCCCGCCCGACATCGAGTCCGGCGGGGTGATCTGTGTGGAGCAAGGTGCCACGAGCGTGATCCTCCTGCCTTACTTTCTCTCGCCCGGGAAGCACGTTCGCGAAGACCTGACGCTGGCCAGGGACCGCCTCGCCCAGCGTTTCCCGCAGGTTCGCTTTACCCTTGCGGAAGCCCTCGGACGGCATCCCTTGTTGCTGGAGATTGTCGAACAGCGAGCCCTCGAAGCGGATCGGGCCTGATGTCTAAACTTCACCTTCCGAGTCCCCCCATGAAAGTGGTTCTCTTCGATATCGATGGCACACTCGTCCGCACGGGCGGCGCGGGCAAGACCGCCATCGAGAGCGGGCTAAGCTCCACCTTTGGCGTGCTCGAACTCCGCGATACCGTCCCATATAGCGGGCGTACCGATCTCGCCATCGGCCGCGATCTCCTGGCGGTGCACGACATCGAGCCGAGCCAGGAAAACGAGGTCCGGCTTCACGAATCGTACCTCGCCCGCCTGCCGGAAGCCTTGCGACTTCACGGCGGCGAGGTCTGCCCGGGGGTCATCGAACTCCTCGAATGGCTGGCCCCGCGAGAACGCATTCTCCTCGGGCTCCTCACCGGCAATGTCCGGGCGGGTGCTCGCCTGAAGCTGGGCCACTTCGGCCTGTGGGACTACTTCCACTGCGGCGGCTTCGGCGACTTCACTTACGACCGCGACGACGTCGCTCGTGCCGCCCTCCAGGATGTGCAATCGCACCTCGGCACCGGCATTGATCCCGCCTCGATCTGGGTGATCGGCGACACGCCGCTGGACGTGAAGTGTGCCCGGGCGATCGGTGCAAAGGCCGTCGCCGTCGCCACCGGCTGGCATCCCCTGGGCGAACTCGCCGAGAGCAAGCCCGACGTGCTCCTCGCGGACCTCACCCACAACACCGAATTGCTCCAGGCCTGGGCGTGACGGCCCCACATTTGAACGGCGACTGCCAACTGGCTCACGCCATCGCCATCTCACGCCCTTTTCCCGCGGCCTTTGCCGGCTTGAGTCGCGGCGCCACCCCCTTTGGCAGGGTCGCGTCGTACAGCGAGTCGCCGGGCTGGTTGCGGTAAACCTGCTCGTGCAGGTTGCCGACGATCGCCTTCAATCGTTCCGCGTCGAAGCTCGCCGCATTCACTTCCATCGGCTTCAGGAACAGTTGCAGCGGCACCGGAGCCACCGAGCCCGCGTCCCAGCTGGGCGACTGGAAGTCGACGCCTTCCATCCACAGGCCGCCGACACGGTCGAAGAGCTTCACGCGGGCGTTCCACATCTTCCAATCCGCGTCGGAGGCGTCAGGCTCGGGCCGATGGCTTTCCCAGAGCACAAAGGGAAGAGGTTCGCCAGCGATGCCCGCGTCCAGCGACATGGTTCGGAAGAACTGCTCCATGAGCCGGGAACCGACGCCATGGCGCCTGGCCCATTCCGCGACGCCCATGTAGCAGAGATAGCCGCCGAAGCCCGGCATGAACGCGCCGTATGCATACCCGGCCAGCGAGTCCGGGTCGCCCTCGCGGCCCTCGGGCGTGGCCAGCAGCAGATGCCGGCGCCGCGTCCCGGGCTTGAGCTCCACGCGAGTCCTCAGGGATCGTTCGATCCACTCCCAGGGAATGCGTTCCTCCGGGGCCAGCGTCTGTTCGTAAAGCCTGCCCGCGGCCACGGTCATCGGGTCCGCAGCGTCGGTCGCTTCCCAGCATAGCATTCGTTCGAAGCGCACAAAGCACCTCTCCCATGGGCGATGGTGACATCCTTCGGCAACGGACATCGTTGCAACATCCCCATTCTAGGCCAGGGGTGTGCGGAAAGCCGCGATTGGTCGCCGGCCCGGGAAGTGCTAAAGTTCCAGGGCAATCCTGCGAATCTTGACCCAAGTCCTTGTGCCCCACGAGGCTCCCGATGGCTGGCCGAAACCCCACCAAGCCCACTTACGACTTTCCGCGGCCGGCCTTGACCGCGGATATTCTCCTGGTGTCCCGGGAGATTCGTCCGCGTATCCTGTTGATCCGTCGCAAGAATGATCCGTTTGCAGGTTCGTGGGCCTTTCCTGGTGGATTTGTGAACGAAGGGGAAACGATCCTGGCGGCCGCCCGGCGCGAACTGGCGGAAGAGACGGGCCTGACGGTCCCCGATCTCGAGCAGCTTTACACCGCTGGCGACCCCGGCCGGGACCCTCGCGGCTGGACGGTGACGGTGGCGTTCCTGGCCCGGGTGGATGCGGAATCGCTCAACGCGATCGCGGCCGATGACGCCGAGGAGGTGAAGTGGTTCCCCCTTGGGGAGCTGCCGCCACTCGCCTTCGACCATGCCATGATCCTGGGACGTGCCAGGGCCCGGCTCCTTGACCGATCCGCGTGAAAAGCCAGCGTTGACTCGGATCACCAGGATTTTTCTTCCATTGTCCGGGCGATCGGCTACTCTTTGAAGCACAAGTCCATGCAGGGGGAGATCGGAGAGCTTCCCTCGGAAAGATTTTTCGATTCCTGTCCGGAGTCGATGGCGAATTGCATTGGACTGGTGAGCCGAACCGGACACGGGTGAGCCGGGGCCGAAACCAACAACATCACCCAACGCTCCGGAAGAACCGGAAACCTACTCAGGAGAATGACCATGCCGACCGATTATCTGCTTGAAATCGATGGAATCAAGGGCGAGAGCGGCGACGGCAAAATCAAGGACGCCATCGCCGTCGAGTCGTTCGGTTGGGGTGTGGCCAACCGCGGCACCCACGGGGCCGGCGGCGGCGGCGGGGCTGGCAAGGCCTCCTTCAGCGACCTTTCCTTCACCACCGGCGTCGGCATTGCCAGTCCGCTTCTCATGCTCGCCTGTGCCACGGGCCAGCACATCAAGAAGGCCACACTACACGTCCGCAAGGCGGGTGGCGAACAGGAGGTATACTACATGGTCTCGCTCACAGATGTGCTGGTCTCCAGCTACCAGACGGGCGATGCCCCGGGCGGAGATGCCGCGGTTGTGGATTCGTTCTCCCTCAACTTCGCGAAGATCAAGTTCGAGTACAAGCCCCAGAAGGCCGAAGGCGGCCTGGGCTCCGCGATCACCGCGGGCTACGACCTCGCCGCTAACAAGAAGCTGTAAACGTCCCGTGAAACGTGCGAGCAGGGTTCACCGCCCTGCTCGTGTCGCCCGCCAGGTGCCTCACCTGGTCGGGGCCGCTCTTTGAACGCCTTCAACATCCTTCAAGCGATGGGACCCGGCCATGACAGCCAGTGAACTCTTTCAGGCCGGGCAGCTTCGGGCCGCCATCGACGCCCAGATTCAAAAGGTGAAGGGATCGCCGAGCGACAAACCCGCTCGGTTCTTCCTCTTCGAGTTGTTTCTCTTTTCTGGCGAACTCGACCGGGCCCGGAAGCAGCTCGATGTGCTGAATTATGACGATCCCAAGCATTCCGCCGCGGTCGAACAGTTCCGGGGCGCCCTCGACGCGGAGTCGCAGCGGCGGTCGGTGTTCGCCGGAGCCGCGCAACCCAAGTGGCTGACCGCCGTGCCGGACCATGTCCGCCTGCGGCTGGAAGTCCTGCCTTACCTGGCTCGTGGCGAAGCGGCGGAAGCACGTCGTCGGCTTGATGAGGCCAACGCGGGTGTTCCTTCGCTCACGGGCTCGATCAACGGCCAGCCGTTCGACAGCCTTTACGACGCGGACGAACGTTTCGGAACGGTTCTCGAAGTCTTCGGCGCCGGCGGGGTCTATAGCTGGGTCCCGCTGGAATCGGTCGAAAGCCTGACGATGAACCCGCCGGAAGCCCCGCGAGATATTCTCTGGCGGCCCGCCCACATCAGCCTCGTTGGCGGAGTGGAGGGCGATGTGCTGCTACCCGGGCTCTACCCCGCGAGTTCCGAGCATCCGGACGAAGCGGTCAAGCTCGGCCGGGCCACGGAATGGGTGGAGCCCACCGCCGGTGTCACCTGTGGTGTCGGCGGCCGACTGTTCCTGACCGGCACTTCGTCGGTGGGAATCTCGAATCTTCAACAAATCCAAATCACACACCCCGACGCCTGAGGCAGGGCCGATCGATATGATCGGGACCGCTCGGGCAAGGGAAACCGAAAAGGGAGATATCATGCCTGCCGTTGCCGAAGGCAAGATCGCCATGGTCGAGACCGGACCCGAGGTGATCGCCCCGAACATCCGCGTAGTGTCTTTCACCATGGGCGAAGCCCTCTGGTGCAAGGCCTATTCGTTCAACTACAAAACCGGCGTGGTAGAGATAGATAATTACCAGAGTAGAATCTTCGAGGAAAAGTGCGCTCCCCTGATGAAAGCCCAGGGCGCGCGTTTCGAGATGTACGCTCTCGCGGACCGCTCCGGCAGCAAAGCAGTGAACTATGAAATCACCGATATTCGGCTCTTGTCGTTTCGGTTCCTCGCCACGGAGTGTGGTGTCAGAGGCGCGTTTGGCCCCGAGC